>Ga0256911_1000245_pt1 | contig 18001 bp, 15 predicted proteins | sample MC6MC0764MT_FD_190197 | JGI IMG/M metagenome (GOLD analysis project Ga0256911, IMG submission 190197) | Metatranscriptome of enriched soil aggregate microbial communities from Iowa State University, Ames, United States - MC6-MC0764-MT... | ecosystem: Environmental > Terrestrial > Soil >...
CCCGTACACCACGCCCGCTGCAGCCGGTCCGTCGTACGTCGGCTACCCGCCGCCCCCGCCTCCTGGCCCGCCCGCACCGCCTGCGCCACCGGCCCCGCCAGCCGCATCCGCATGATCCGTGTCGTCGCCGGGATGTTCGGCACCGACATCCCCGTCGATCCGACCTCTCCGGAAGCCAAGGACCTGATCGGACAGGAGCTCGCGAAACCCGAGTACCAGGCCGCGAAACCGACCTGGTTCGACATCGCGTCGAAGGCGGTGCTCGACTGGTTCGGCTCGTTGTTCCGTGGCCCCGGCGGTGATGCCGGCCCGGTGCTGCTGATCGTGGTCGTCCTCCTGATCGCCGCCCTGATCGTGGCCGCGTTCTTCATCTTCGGCCGTCCCCGGCTGAACCGGCGCACCGCGGACGGGCGGCGCACGGTGTTCGGGACGGATGACCAGCGGTCCGCCGCCGAACTGCGTACGTCCGCCTCTGCTGCCGCGCGGTCCGGAGACTGGGTGCTCGCGATCGAGGAGCTCTTCCGCGCGCTGGCACAAGGACTCGACGAACGCACGATCGTGACGATCTCGCCCGGCACGACCGCCACGGAGTTCGCCGCGCTGGCTGCTGCGGCCATCCCCGCGGCACGTGAGAGGCTCCTTGCCGCAGCGCGCGTCTTCGACGGTGTCCGCTATCTCGATCGACCGGGGACCGAATCCCAGTACCAGCAACTCGTCGCACTCGACGCCGACTTGCAGGCGACCGCTGCCGATCCGACGCCGGTGGGAGCCACCGCCCTGTGACCATGACGACGATTCGAGACGACGACCGCGGCGATTCCGGTGGCCCCGCTGAGGCCCCGGCGGTCACGCCGACGCTGAGGCAGACGGGCAGACGCAGCATCGGCTGGATCGTGCTCGCCGCCATCGCGATCGCCGTCGCTCTCGTCGGAATCCTGCTCTCCGGGCGAACCGGACGTGTCGGGATCCCACTCGACAGCACCAACGCTGGACCCGTGGGGTCTCGAGCGGTTGCCGAGGTGCTGAGACAGCAGGGTGTCACGGTGAAGGCCGCTTACACACTCGATCAGCTGCGCGACGCTGCCGACGGAGACTCGACGGTGCTCGTCTTCGATCCGGATGACAACCTCGACCGCCGAGGACTCGATGTCGTTCTCGAGACCGCCAGCCGGGTCGTCGTCGTCGAACCCGGTTATGACGCACTCCAGCAGCTCGCCCCCGGCGTGCGGGCGGCAGGACGACCGGCCGTCGAGGGGACCATCCCCGCTGGATGCGCGCTCCCGGCGGCGATCACGGCCGGACGCATCGACCCGCGTCCCGCCGGCAACGCCGCTTCGGCGAGTGTGCCCGGCACCTTCCGGATCGCGGACGCAGCCGCAACGGGCTGCTTCCGGACCGGCGACGGACAGTACTCCCTCGTCGAGACGACCGTCGCCGGAAGCGATGTCGCTCTTCTCGGCTCGGCGAGCATCCTGATGAACGACGGCATCGATCGCAGCGGGAACGCCGCACTCGCCTTGAACCTGCTCGGAGAGCATCGCACGCTCGTCTGGTACCTCCCCGGCCTGGCCGACCGCCCCGTCTCCGGAGCGCCCGACCTCGAGCAGCTGACACCGGCGTGGGTGACCCCGATCATGATCCTGCTCGTGCTGGTCTTCATCGCCGCGGCGTTCTGGCGCGGACGCCGTTTCGGTCCGCTCGTCATCGAGAACCTTCCCGTGATCGTGCGGGCGGGCGAGACACGCGACGGCCGCGCACGCCTGTACCAGCGCTCGTCGGCCCGCTCACGGGCGGCGGATGCGCTCCGCGTCGGCGCGATAGGTCGGCTGGCGACACTCGCCCGGCTGCCGCAGACGGCCGACTCGATCGAGGTCGCAGACGCTGTGGCCTCCCTGACGGGCCGTCGACACGCATCGGTTCGTGCGTTGCTGATCGACGACATCCCCCGAACCGACCGCGACCTGATCGCGATCTCCGACGCCCTCGCCGAGCTCGAGCGCGTCACCGCAGCAGCCGTCTCGCCCACCTCGGGCGGACCGACCGGAAGAATGGACGCATGACCGACGTCACCACACCCCGCACCGACGATTCGGTGGCCCTGCGCCACGCCCTCAGCCAAGTGCGCGCCGAGGTCGGGAAGGCCGTCGTCGGGCAGGACGGCGCCGTCTCCGGGCTCATCATCGCCCTGCTGGCTCGCGGCCACGTGTTGCTCGAGGGCGTGCCCGGAGTCGCCAAGACGCTGCTCGTGAGGTCTCTGAGCCAGGCGTTGAGCCTCGACACCAAGCGCATCCAGTTCACACCGGACCTCATGCCCGGCGATGTGACCGGCTCGCTCGTCTATGACAGCCAGTCCGGAGGATTCGAGTTTCGCGAAGGGCCGGTGTTCACGAACATCCTGCTCGCCGACGAGATCAATCGCACGCCCCCGAAGACCCAGTCCGCACTGCTCGAGGCGATGGAGGAACGGCAGGTGAGCGTGGACGGTGTGAGCCGGCTGCTTCCCGACCCCTTCATCGTCGCGGCCACCCAGAACCCGATCGAGTACGAGGGCACGTACTCGCTGCCGGAAGCACAGCTCGACCGCTTCCTGCTGAAGCTCACGCTCGAGGTGCCCGCACGCGATTCCGAGGTCGAGGTGCTCCGGCGTCACGCCGACGGGTTCAACCCGCGCGACTTGGAGGGCGCGGGGGTGACACCCGTGCTGAGTGCGACCCAGCTCGCCGACGCACGTGCGGCTGCGGCGCGAGTCGGTGCTACGGGAGACGTGCTCGCGTACATCGTCGACCTGGCTCGGGCGACGCGATCCAGTCCGTCCGTCAAGCTCGGTGTGAGCCCACGCGGCACGACGGCGCTGCTCGCCGCCGCGAAGGCGTGGGCCTGGCTGTCCGGCTACGAGTCGATCACTCCCGACCACGTTCAAGCGATGCTGGTCCCCGTCTGGCGGCACCGTGTGCAGCTGCGTCCGGAAGCGGAGCTGGAGGGCGTCGGCGTGGATGCGATACTCCGGTCGATCGTGCAGCAGGTCCAGGTTCCGATCTGATCGCCATGGCCCTGTCCGGACGTTTCGTCGCACTGCTCGCCATCGGCGTCATCCCTGTCGTCGTGCTCGGTGGCCAGGCGGGCACCGCCTACCTGGTGCTCGGCGGGTGGGTCGTGCTGTGCGTAGTGCTGGGCATGCTCGACCTGCTGCTCGCCGCATCCCCGCGCCGAGTGGTGCTGGAACGACGATTGCCGGCGCGCGTCCGACTGGGTGCGGAGGCGACCATCGAGCTCTATGTCACCAACCGGGGGTCCCGCACGATCCGCGGGACCATCAGGGATGCATGGGAGCCGTCGGCCGGTCTCGACCGGTCCCGATCGCCGATCGCGGTGCCCGCGGGTGAGCGTCGACGCATCGTCGGAGTGCTCACCCCGTGGCGCAGAGGCGATCGGCGCGTGTCCGAGGTGACCGTGCGCGCCTGGGGGCCGCTACACCTCTGGGGCCGCCAAGCGACTCTGCAAGCTCCTGGTCGCATCCGTGTGCTTCCGCCGTTCACCGCGCGCAAGCACCTGCCGTCGAGACTCGCCCGACTGCGCGAGCTCGACGGGATGACCAGCGTGATGCTGCGGGGACAGGGCACCGAGTTCGACTCGCTCCGGGAATACGTCAGAGGCGACGACGTGCGATCGATCGACTGGCGGGCGACGGCTCGCCGCCACGACCCCACGGGCGGCAGAGGAGCTCGCGTGATGGTGCGCACGTGGCGTCCGGAACGCGATCGCCGTGTGATCGTCGTGATCGACACCGCGCGCACTTCCGCAGCTCGCATCGACGATGAACCGCGTATCGACACGGCGTTCGAATCCGCCCTGCTGCTCGGAGCGCTGGCGAGCCGCGCCGGGGATCGGGTCGACCTGCTCGCCTACGACCGCGCGGTGCGTGCACGGGTGCAGGGCGCGACCGGGGCCGATCTTCTCTCCCGGATGGTCGACGCGATGGCCGGTGTCGAACCAGCGCTCATCGAGATGGACTGGAGCGCGATACCGGCGCAGCTCTCGTCCATCACGTCTCAGCACTCTCTGGTCGTGCTGTTGACGTCGATCGAGGCGCCGGGCGCATCCCGTGGGCTGCTTTCCGTTCTGCCGCAGCTCACCGAGCGGCACACCGTGGTGGTCGCGTCGGTGACCGATCCGGAGACCCTGCGGGCGACGACCGACCGCACGGATCGCGAGACGGTGTATCGCGCGGCGGCCGCCGAACGCGCCCTGCTCGACGTCGCGCGCGTGTCCGCAGCCATCCGGCGGCTGGGAGCCGATGTGGTGACCGGTTCTCCCAGCGATCTGCCTCCTGCGCTCAGCGACCGCTACCTGGCCTTGAAGGCCGCGGGCAGGCTCTGACACCTCCCCGCGTTCGTGCGGGATCGTGTCAGCCCGCGACGACCCGTCGGGCACCCGCCTCGAATTCCGTGAGGTCACCCGTCTCGCCGGAGCGGACCGCCCGACGTCCGAGTACGAGCATGTAGGCGAGGAACGCTCCGAGTGCCGCGGCGCCGATGGCGATCTTCGCCCAGACCGGCAGGGACGACGGTGTGACGAATCCCTCGATGATCCCCGAGACGAACAGGCTGATCGCACATCCGACCGCCACCGTGAAAAGAGCGCGTCCGTCTTCGGCGAGCGCCTGTGCCCGTGTGCGAACGCCGGGCGCGATCCACGACCAGAAGATGCGGAGTCCCGCCGCCGCCGCGATGAAGACGCTCGTGAGTTCGAGGAGCCCGTGCGGAAGGATGTAGGAGAACATCACGTCTCCGCGTCCGTAAGCAAACATCACCCCGGCTGCCGTGCCCACTCCGATCGCGTTCTGGAGCAGCACATAGGGCACGTAGACGCCGGTGATGCCGAATGCGATGCACTGAGCGGCGATCCAGGCGTTGTTCGTCCAGACCTGACCGGAGAACGATGCGGCCGGATTGTTCGAGTAGTAGTCGATGAAGTCGTGCTCGACGTACCTGCGGAGCTGTGCATCCTGACCGAAGTTGGCGAGCACATCGGGGTTGCCCGCGATCCACACGGCGTACAGGGTGGCGACCACGATCGTCGCCACGGCGACGGCCAGCACGAGCCATCGGATGCGATACAGGGCCGCAGGAAGCTGCAGGACGAAGAACCGTGGGATCTGGGAGAAGAGATTCGTTCCCGCTCCGGTGAACCTGAGCCGTGCGGACGCGAGCGCCACCGACAGCCTGTCGCCCGTCGCGGTCGATCCGGCCTGAGTCTTCATCACAGAGAGGTCGGTGGCACCCGACTGGTAGAGATCGATCAGCTCGTCCGCTTCGCGACCGTCGAGACGTCGCCGTCTGGCGAGTTGCGAAAGCCTCTCCCAGTCTTCGCTGTGAGCGGCGGTGTATGCGTCGAGGTCCATTCTGCTTAGATGATAGCCATGCCACCGTCCGAGCCCTTCCTCGAGACGCCCGGCGAGCGTGAGCTCGTCACCGGCGAAGCTGTCGCCCTCGATGTGAGACCGGCGAGCTACATTCTGCGTGCAGCCGGTACGGCCATCGACTGGCTGGTCTCGATGCTCGTCATGCTGGGAGCCGTTCTGCTTCTCGTGTCGACGGGTGCAGGTCTCGACGAGGCGCTGGCCCGTGCGCTCGTCGTGCTCATCCTGGTGTTCGGGATGGTCGTTCTCCCGATGACCGTCGAGCTCGCGACCCGCGGTCGCTCCCTGGGCAGGCTGGCCGTCGGTGCACGGATCGTGCGGGACGACGGCGGCGCCATCGGCTTTCGCCACTCATTCATCCGCGCTCTCGTCGGAGTCATCGAGATCTTCATGACGCTGGGCGGAATAGCGGCGCTGACCGGTCTGCTCAACGCCCGTTCGCAACGGCTCGGCGACCTCTTGGCCGGAACCTACAGTCAGCTGGAAAGGGTCCCCAAGGTCGCGCCTCTCCTCTACGGACTTCCGCCTGCTCTGGTCGACTGGGCGGCTACAGCCGACGTCGCACGGCTTCCCGACCGCCTGTCCCGCCGCATCGCGCAGTACGTCAGGCAGGCGGGACAGCTGACGCCTGCGGCTCGAGCGGGATTGAGTGCGGAGCTGGCTCACGAGGCGTCGGCGTACGTCTCTCCGCTGCCGCCGGTGGACGCGGAGACGTTCCTGCTCGCCGTCTCAGTGGTGCGGCGCGGACGGGATGCGGCAGCGCTCGCCCTGGAGGACCAGCGGCTCGCGCGACTCGAATCGACGCTGACCGGACTGCCTCACTCGTTCCCGGACCGCTGACGACGGCTCCAGACCGCTGACGAACGCTCCAGACCGCTGACGAACGCTCTACTCGTGCAGGATGCGCTGGAACAGCACGTGATCCTGCCAGCGTCCCGCGATCAGGAGATACTGCGGTGCGACACCGATGCGCTCGAACCCCGCACGGGTCAGAACGGTCTGTGACGCCTGATTGTTCAGCAGGGTCGCGGCCTGGATGCGGTGCAGCCCGTAGTCGTCGCGTGAAGCATCGATGACGGCCGCGATCGCTTCGGACATGAGACCGCGACCCGTGTGGTCGCGATCGAGCCAGTAGCCGAGCATCCCGTTCTGGAACGCTCCCCGCACGATCGAGCTCAGGGTGATGAGGCCGACGATCGTCTCTCCTTCGGCGAACACGAGCGGGAGGGCGGTTCCCCTCTCACGGAGGGCGAGCTGCTCGCGAATCCGTCTCGTCTGCCCCTCCTCCGTGTAGAACTCCTCCTCACGGGTGGGGTCCCACTGCGCGAGGTGACCGCGGTTGCGCGCATAGGCAGCGGCGAGCGCACCTGCGTCGGCCTCCCGCACCGTGCGCAGGACCAGACCGCCCGGCAGCTCTTTGTCTGCGAAATCGAGTGCCATCAGTAGCGGTAGTGATCGACTTTGTAGGGACCGTCCACCGGCACACCGATGTAGGCGGCCTGCTCATCCGTGAGGGTGGTCAGCTCCACGCCGAGGGCGTCGAGATGCAGACGGGCGACCTTCTCGTCGAGGTGCTTCGGAAGCACGTACACTCCGGTCGGGTATTTCTCCGGCGAGACGTAGAGCTCGAGCTGAGCGAGCACCTGGTTCGTGAAGGAGTTGCTCATGACGAAGCTCGGGTGGCCCGTCGCGTTACCCAGATTCATGAGACGCCCTTCGGAGAGGACCAGCACGCTGCGGCCGTTCGGCAGTCGCCATTCGTGCACCTGCGGTTTGATCTCGACCTTGACGGCGCCGGCGAGCGTCTCGAGGCCCGCCATGTCGATCTCGTTGTCGAAGTGGCCGACGTTCGCGACGATCGCCAGGTGCTTCATCCCCAGGATGTGGTCGACCGTGATCACATTGAGGTTGCCCGTGCCGCTGACGAAGATGTCGACCTGGTCGACGACGGATTCGATGCGAGCGACCTGAAAGCCGTCCATCGCCGCCTGGAGAGCGTTGATCGGGTCGACCTCGCTCACGATCACCCGCGCACCCTGACCGCGAAGGGCTTCGGCCGCACCCTTTCCGACATCGCCGTATCCGGCGACGAAGGCGACCTTGCCGCCGATGAGAACATCCGTCGCCCGGTTGATGCCGTCGGGCAGCGAGTGCCGGATTCCGTACTTGTTGTCGAACTTGCTCTTGGTCACCGAGTCGTTGACGTTGATGGCCGGGAAGAGCAGCTGCTCGTCGCGGAACAGCTCGTACAGACGGTGGACACCGGTGGTCGTCTCCTCGGTGACACCGATGATCCCTTCGGCGATCCTCGTCCAGCGGTCGGAGGACTCGGCGAGCGAGGTCCGGAGCGCTGCGAGGATGACACGGTACTCGTGGCTGTCGCCCTCCGTGTCATCGGGAACAGCACCGGCCAGCTCGAACTCCCGGCCGCGGTGCACGAGAAGTGTCGCGTCGCCGCCGTCGTCGAGGATGAGGTTGGGCCCGATCCAGTCCGCGCCGGCTGCAGCGCCCTCACCGCTCCAGTCGAAGATCCGCTGGGTGCACCACCAGTATTCGTCGAGGGATTCACCCTTCCACGCGAAGACGGGAACGCCGGCCGGAGCCGACGGTGTTCCCGTCGGACCCACCGCGATGGCGGCTGCGGCCTCGTCCTGAGTGGAGAAGATGTTGCAGCTCGCCCACCGCACCTGCGCTCCCAGCGCGACCAGCGTCTCGATGAGCACTGCGGTCTGCACGGTCATGTGAAGTGAGCCGGCGATGCGAGCACCGGCCAGCGGCTTGCTCGCGCCGAACTCCTCACGGAGAGCCATGAGTCCGGGCATCTCGTTCTCTGCGAGACGGATCTGGTGCCGACCCGCTTCGGCGAGCGACAGGTCGGCGACCCTGAACGGCAGGGCGGTGGTCGATTCAGCGACTGTGGAGATGGCCATTACCCCATTCTCGCATCCGTCCACGCGCTCAAGCGCGGATGAGCGCGAGCACCTCATCGCGGACGCGCTCCATGGTCGTCCGGTCACCGGCTTCGACATTGAGTCGCAGCAGAGGTTCGGTGTTCGACGATCTCACCGAGAACCACCAGAACGGCTCGTCGTTGCCCACCGTGCCCGTCACCGTCAGCCCGTCGAGCTCGTCGAACTCGGCCCGGCCGGAGAAGGACTCGACGATCCGGGTGAATGCGGCGGGCACGTCGTCGATCGTGGAGTTGATCTCACCCGACATGGGATACGGCGTGAACTGGGCCGAGAGCGCTGACAGCGGGCGCTCCTGCGTCCCGTATTCGGCGAGCAGGTGCATCGCGGCGAGCATCCCGTTGTCGGCACTCCAGAAGTCCCTGAAGTAGTAGTGGGCGGAATGCTCTCCGCCGAACACAGCGCCCGACTCGCGCATCGCGTCTTTGATCAGCGAATGGCCGACCCGGGTGCGCAGCGGCACAGCGCCCGCGGCCTCGATCGTCTCGGGCACCACCTGGGAGGTGATCAGGTTGTGGATGATCGTGATCTCCGCATCCGGATCGCTCGCCTTCGCACGCGCGATCTCACGCAGCGCGACGATCGCCGCGACCGCGGACGGTGTGACCGCCTCGCCGAGCTCATCCACCACGAAGCACCGATCCGCGTCGCCGTCGAAAGCCAGCCCCAGATCGGCCCGGTGCTCGAGCACGGCACGCTGCAGATCGACCAGGTTCTTCGGTTCGAGCGGATTCGCCTCGTGGTTGGGGAAGGTGCCGTCGAGCTCGAAGTACAGAGGGATGATCGTGATCGGAAGCCGGGGCAGTCCCGCGGCTTCACCGAGGACGGCGGGGACGGTGAGTCCACCCATCCCGTTCCCCGCATCCACCACGACCGTGATCGGCCGGATGCCGGAGAGATCGACCAGCGTTCGAAGGTAGGTCGCGTAGTCGGCCAGCACGTCCTGAGTGCGGAATGTCCCGGTATCCGTGGCGGCGTCGACGCCGTGGAGATAGACGGCGGCTCGATCGCGAATCGAGGCGAGGCCGGTGTCGAGGCTGAGCCCCTGAGCGCCGGCCCGTGAGAGTTTGATCCCGTTGTACGAGGCGGGATTGTGGCTCGCCGTGAACATCGCGGACGGCGCCTGCAGCACACCGGACGCGTAGTACGACTCGTCGGTGGAGCAGAGTCCGATGGACACGACGTCTGCCCCGCGGGCCTGCACCCCACGGGCGAATGCCGCCGCGAAGGTCGGAGACGAGTCCCGCATGTCGTGCCCGACGACGACATCCCGCCCGGCGGCGTCGACCTCGTCGACGAAAGCCGCACCGATGGCCGCGACGATCTCCTCCGTCAGGTTCTCGCCGACCAGTCCGCGAACGTCGTAGGTCTTGACGACTGCGTTGAGCGAGGAGCGGATCGGGTCGTCGTCAGAGGAGGAGCTCACGCCCCATAACCTACTTCACCGAACACTTCGTGACGCACGATCTGCCACCCCTGCGGAGCGGAGAGCCGTTCGGCGTGGATCGCGCAGAGATCGTAGGAGTGCGGCTCATGCGAGAGGCTGAGAGGCCCGAGCACGGCCATCGAGTCCGCATAGACGTAAGTGAGCGTGGCCACGGCATCGCGCGGACACGCCACGCGGGAACACGGACGGCTCAACATCGGCCTCAGGATACCGGAGTAACGGCGTCGTAGGATTGCGACATGCCCCGCAATCGCCGCACCAGCAGTGAACCCCCTGCGACGTCCCGCTGGCGGAGCAGGCACGGCCGCGGCGCCCGCGGACCGGTGACGGGACCGCATCTGCCGATGCTGCACAACCGCATCGACTCGTTCGACATGACCGTCGCCTCGACCGCCGACTACCTCAAAGGCATCTGGCCTCGGGAGCTCGCAGACGTGCACTTCGAAGTCGCCGCCACGCCCATCGGCATAGCGGGGGCGGAGGGCGTCGATCGCTGGCAGGTGGACCACGCACGGCGTCGCATCGTGCTCTACCGGGTTCCGATCCAGCGGCTCGCCAAACTGCACAGGAACGACGATCTGCACCGACGGATGTACGTGGAGGGCTGCGTCTTCCGTGCGGTCGCCGAGCTGCTCGGCAAAGATCCGTGGGATCTGGCGCCCGACCGCTACCGGCACTTCTGACTCAGCGCGGATAGACCACGATCGGTGCGGCCAGCGGCCCTGGAGGGTTGAGGGCGAACGACGAGATCTTGCCGTTCGCGGAGAAGCTCTCACTCACGATGAGCCCGTCGGCCCCGTCGATCGTGACCATCCCGGGGACGACCGCGATGTTCGCGGCTCCCTCGGCGGGGACGACGAGCGTGGCGGCCTTGCCGTTCTCGGGTGTGATCGTGACCTTCTGGTCCTTCTCGCCGCGGTTCGCGAAATGGAGTATCGGCGCTGGACCGGTGGGCACGGCCGCGAGGAACGTGTCGTTCATCGGCTGAGAGGCGACGAACCAGGCGAAGTCGTCCGCCTTTCCCGATGTGACGGAGGTTCGGGCGGATGCGACGATCGGCGTGCTCGAGTTCACCGTCACGGTGTAGTTGCCGTCTTTGAGTCCGTCCAGTGGGATCTCCGTCACCACTCCCGCCTTCACCGTTGCGGCATAGGAGCTGCCGGCGGCAGTGCCGTTCTCGCCGACGGCGCCGACGGTCACGTCGGCGTCCTCGGTGCCCGGGACGAAGACGCGGACCGCGGGAAGGTCGACGCCGTAACCCTCACCGCTCTGGGCCGCGGTGACGGCTGCGAGCGTGGAGATGCGCATCCCCGAGATGATCTGCTGCCGTGACGGCGATGCGGTAGCGGCGGTGAGTTCCACACCCCGTGGATCGATCCCCTGCTCGAAGCTCTGCTGGAGCGAGGCGAGAACCTGTCCACCGGTCGTCTGCACATGCACGACCGGTGCGGAGACACTCGGCGCGAGTCCTGCGAGCGGAACGACCTTCTGTGCACCCGGCGGAACGACGATGCCCGTCGCTCCCGGCGCATCGATCCGACCCTGCTCAGCGAAGATGGTCAGCGACACGGTCGCCTGAACCGTCGTCGGATTCGTCAGCATGACGAGGCTGGTCTGTCCGAGCGCCGTCGAGCCGGCCACGAGCCAGCTGTCGGCCGCCGCCTCGCCGCAGGATGCAGCTGCGAGCCCTGCCAGGTCGTCGGTGGCTGCGTCCTGGATCTGCGCACCGGCCACGAGCGGTGGAGAACCGGCCGTCGTCGGTGTCGCGACAGTGAGGACTGTTGGTGCTTCGTCGCGTCCTGCGGCGTCGGAGTCCGGGGTCACCCGTCGGGTCTCCGCCGTCGGTCCGTCGGTGCCATAGGTCGTGATCGGGCTGTCGAACGCGGTCGCGGCGGTCGCGGCGCCTGCATCCGAGGCGAGGGCGAGAAGCGGTCCAGGGCACACACGCTGCTGGTCGGCGGGAACCGGTTTCACGGTGGAAACGGGCACGGGAGCGGAGAACGACGGAAGGGGCAGCACGGTCGCACCGGCGATGGCCAGCCCGGCCACAGCGATCCCCACGACGCCGCTGACGACACGGATGCTCACCGTCGCGATTCCTCTACGGTCAGCCACGGGTGTCTCCTTCCGTCCCTCGGCGTGGGCGGATGATCGTCTCGTCCAGCCCCTCCTCGAGCGTCGTCGGTGCGTGCACCACGTCTGCTCGCGGTGTGGTCACGTCGAGAGGATCGCGTTCGGGGTAGTCCGGCTCCGGCTCGGGTTCCGACTCGGGCTCGGTTACCGGCTCCGGTTCGGCTTCGGGCTCTGGCTCGGCGGCGGTCTCCGCATCCTCCACGGCCGCCTCCTCCTCCGGCTCACCGTCGTAGTCCGGCACCGTCTCGTCTCCGACGGAGTCCGCAGGGTCGTCGTCGAGGTCGGGCTCGTCGTCGGGTGTGACGGCGACATCGTCCGTCGAGCGGCGCCTGCGGTCGGGTCGGCGAGCGTTGAGCTCGGCGACACGGTCGGCCGATCGCACGGTCGGGATAGACATCAGCAGTGTCACCCCGATGACGATGCCTTGCAGCAGAAGCACGAGAACCCGCCAGAGCCCGCCGGCGTCGACCGGGATCTTCGCTGCCGGTGCCACCGCATCCGTGCCGCGGTCGAATGCCCAGAGCTGTCCACTCATGGTCGTTCCCACCGGCACGAGTATGGCGTTCGCGTCGAGTGCCGTGGATGCGCGCGTCGCCGTGACCTCGGCCTGCGGACTCGGACTCCGGTCGTCGATGCCCAGCTGGGCGGGCGCGAGCAGCACGAAGTCGACACCCAGCTCCCGCATCCTGCCCGTCGCGTCGAAGCCGCTGCGGGACGCGAGGTTGCCGGCGAGCGACGCCAATTCGCGTTCCTGCGCGGTCAGCGTGCGTTCCGTCGATCCGAGCGTGCTCTGCGCGTCGAGCGTCTGACCCGGCCCGCGAACGAGCTCGGCGGAGACCCCTCCACTCGGGAGCGGAGTGATTCGCAGCGTTCCGACTCGAGGCTCCGTCGCAGCCTTGGCTGTGACCACCGCCGGCATTGTGCGGCCGTCACTCTCGACCACCGCCGAACGGCCGTCGTACAGCGCTATCGCCGAGGGAACGGACGCGATCGCGAGCGTGAGCAGCCCGACGAGCGCGGGATAGACCGCCGCTCGGCCGACCGCTGAGAGCGCGATGACCGCCGCGCCGACGATCCCCAGCCAGTACAGGCTGAGAGCCGTTCCGGGCCAGATCGGTGCGGCGGTCGACCCGGCGAACGCGACCTGGATGTGCAGTGCGGCGACCGCGGTCACAAAGCCGACGAGAGCGACCACGAGAGCCGCGATCGCACGATTGGACCCGCGGAGGAAAAGGGCGAGAAGGGCGAGGACGCCGATCGGAGCGAGCAGGATCGGCACGATGACGTTCGCCGCGGCATCGGACACCGGGATGCCGGTCGCCTGTGCGAGCGAGTGCCAGCCGCCCAGGGTGCCGTCCGGGAACCCGAGTGCGAGCTGCCATGCGGGGGTCTGGCGCGCGTTCACGACCACGCCGGGGTCCGCGAAGATCGACAGCCACGCGCCACGGGTGAGCTGCTCCCACACGAGTGGTGCGAAGAGCACGACGGCCGGCAGCGGGATGAAGACGATGCGAGCCGCCCGGCGTCCGGCGAACGCGATGGCCGCGATCCAGGCGATGAGAAGCGCGGGGATCAGCACCGGAGCGCACGCGACGGTCGCTGCGGCCAAGAGAGCGGTGGCCGCGCTTGCGGCCCACGAGCGACGCGCGGCGAGTCCCGCGAAGAACAGCCACGGAAGCAGGATGTGCGCGAGCACGGCCGCCGGACGGGCCTCCTGCATCCCGATGATCAGCGTGGGTGCGATGCCGTATGCAAGGCCCGCGAAGACACGGAGAAGTGTGCGATTCGTCAGGCGTGCGGCGGCGAGCCAGGCACCCAGGGCGGCCAGCGGGATCGCCGCGAAGTACAGGACAACTATCGAGAACGACGGCGACCAGAACGTGATCGTGCCGAGCACGGCGAGCACCGCTGAGAACGGGTCGGCGGCACCGACGAAGCCGAGGCCCACATCCCGCCATCCGTAGCCGAGGTTCGCCCACAGCTGGCCGACGGAGTCGCTCAGCGGCAGCAGCCCGCCTCCGGTCAGAGCGCCGCTGCCGAACAGCGGGAAGAAGACGGCGACCCCGACGACCAGAGCCGCGAGCACGGTCCAGCCACCGCCGGTACCGAAGAAGTCGAGCTCCTGTCTCTCGCCCTGCTGTCCGACGAGCGCCGTCTCCCGTTTCAGGGCGCGAGCACGCCTCACCTCCGGGAACGGGATGCGCAGTGGAGCGATGGCCGCCCAGCTCATGGTCTTGTTCTGGGCGAGGATGCGTCGGGCATTTCCGATCTTCATCCCGGAGAATGCGACTCGGAAAGCGGCGGCGAGCTCTCCCCCGACCGCGCCCGGCTCCTTGCGCACGATCCGACCGATCGAACGCAGGATGGCGAGCGGCACGAGGGTGAGCCAGTGGAACGGCACCGCAGCGGCGGGGGCGTAGACCATACGGCGATGGAGCTGGGCGGCACGGCGCTCGCCCGCGAGACGTCGGCGCACGCGCCACTTGGACGACAGGTTCGGTCCGGCGACGCCGTCTCCGGCGATCGCCACCCGCGCCTGGGCGACGAGGACGACACGGAAGCCCGCGAGTCGCACGCGCGTGCTGAAGTCGAGTCCGTCGTCGGCCGTCGGAAGTCCGGGATCGAAGCCGCCGAGCTTGTCCCACAGGGTCTGACGCACGATCAGGCCCGCGGACGAGACGGCGAGCACGTCGCTCAGGCCATCGTGCTGCGCCTGGTCCATCTCGTTCTCGACCAACGGCACGGCGGCGCCGAACGGCGTCATCGCCTCGCCGAACTCACGGATGAAGGTCGGATCGTCCCAGTCCACCAGCTTGGGGCCGGCAGCGGCCACGGAGGGCGACACCTCGACCGCGCCGAGCAGCGCTTCGAGCGCGCCCGGCTCCGGTGCCGTGTCCTGGGCGAGGAGCCACAGCCATTCGTGGTCCGAGCTCGGTGGCGCGGTGACCCGCACACCGGTCGCGACTGCAGCTCCGAACGACAGCTTCTCGGGCACCGAGACCAGCTGGGTGGGTTGGAACGCGGTGAACAACTGGGCGGCATCGTCTGTGGACGCGCAGTCGACGGCGATCACGGCATCCGGTTGCCGGGTCTGCGCCGCGAGCGCGTCTAGAGTGCGCTGAAGGCGGGGGCCGCCACTGTGGGCGACGACGATGGCGGTGACTCTCGGAAACATCGGAGTCAGCCTAAGTTGGGCTGCGACGGATGCGGGTCAGTCCGGTGGGCGCGGCGAATAATCGAGCGTTCGATCGGACGGCCGGAGTGTCAGCCGGCGCGCTTGCGGAGCTTGCGACGCTCGCGTTCGGACAGTCCGCCCCAGATGCCGAACCGCTCGTCGTTGGCCAGTGCGTATTCGAGGCACTGGGAACGGACCTCGCACGAGGCGCAGATGCGCTTGGCGTCGCGAGTCGAGCCGCCCTTCTCGGGGAAGAACGCTTCCGGGTCGGTCTGTGCGCACAGCGAGTCGGACTGCCAGGCGAGCTGGTTGTCGTCGTCGACAGCGGGCCGTACGCCCGGAACCCCCAGTTTGACCGGATCGATGAACCAGTCGTCGGGTACCCCAGAACGATATTCAGGAACTGTCATATCGGTCTCCCACCCTTGAACTGCAATCCACGTAAGACAACGTGTTGGGATAATTACACCGTTGTCATTCGCTCACGTCAAGTCGCGAATCGTAAAGCCTTAACCGCGAGTCGAGAGTTCGCGACGCGCCGATGGCGCGCAACAATCCCGACACGCCCGGGCGTTCTACCCCCGTTGTCTGGGAGTCACGAGGCTTTCTGCCGTGCTTCCCAGGCGCTGCGTACCATGTCGTCGAGATCGTGCCGCATCTTCCAGTCGAGATCGCGCGCGGCGAGATCGCCCGACGCGACGATCCTCGCAGGATCGCCGGGACGCCGCGGCCCCACTTCTGGGGTGAAATCGATTCCAGTCACATCGGCCACCGTTGCCATGATCTGGCCGACGGAGACCCCGTCGCCGCTCCCGAGGTTGTAGACCGGCTCGAGCGACTCCCCCGCGTCCAGGCGCTTCGCCGCGGCCACATGCGACACCGCGAGATCGGACACGTGGATGTAGTCGCGCACGCACGTGCCGTCGGGAGTCGGATAGTCGTCGCCGTTGATCCGCGGCGTCCGGCCCTCGACGAGCGCGTCGAAGACGAGCGGGAAGAGGTTGTGCGGACTGGTGTCCCGCAGCGCGGGATCGCCGGATCCGACCACGTTGAAGTAGCGGAGCGAAGCATGCCGGAGACCCGCTGCGACCCCCTGGTCACGAAGCAGCCATTCGCCGATCAGCTTGGACTCGCCGTAGGGCGACTCGGGGTTCTTCGGGGTCTGCTCGGTGACGAGGTCGACGTCCGGGGTGCCGTAGACGGCCGCGGACGACGAGAACACCATCGCATCCACCCCGGCGTCCTGCATCGCGGCGAGCAGCGTCGCGGTGGCGGTCACATTCTGCTGGTAGGTGTGCAGCGGCCGTCGTACGGAGACGCCCGCGTACTTGAAGCCCGCGACGTGCACGACACCGGTCACGGGATGTTCCCTGAACAGCCGTGCGAGCAGCTCGCCGTCGAGGACCGTGCCGCGATAGAAGGGCACGCCCTCGGGAACGAACTCCTCGTGCCCGCTCGACAGGTCGTCGACGACGACGACGTCGATGCCCTCGGCCAGGAACGCTCGCACCACATGCGAACCGATGTATCCGGCTCCTCCGGTCACCAACCAAGCCACGTGTCGCACCTTCCGATCGTCGAGCGCCGGCTCGATGCCGGCCTCGGCAACTTTATCCGCTGACCGGGATGCGCGCGCGACCGCCTCAGGCGAAGGCCGCGTGCCCGGTGATCGAGCGTCCCACGATCAGAGTGTTCATCTCACGTGTTCCCTCGTAGGAGTAGAGGGCTTCCGCATCCGCGAAGAACCGTGCGACGTCGTAGTCGATCACGATGCCGTTGCCCCCGAGGATCTCGCGGCTCCACGCCACCGTCTCACGCATCCGGGACGTGGCGAAGGCCTTGGCGAGCGCCGAATGCTCATCGCGCTGCTCTCCGCTGTCGAGCATCTCGGACACGCGGGTGCACAGTCCGATCGACGCCGTGATGTTCCCCAGAGACTTCACGAGCAGATCCTGGATGAGCTGATGCGCTCCGAGCGGTTTGCCGAACTGGAAGCGCTCCTTCGAGTACTCGACGGCCGCCTCGTACGCACCGATGGCGACCCCCACCGCGGCCCAGGCGACTTCGGCACGGGTCAGCCGGAGCACCGCGGCGGTGTCCTTGAACGAGTTCGCGTTCTGCAGCCGCAGCGACTCGGGCACGACCACGTTCTCGAGGGTGATGTCCGCGTTCTGCACCATGCGCAGCGACTGCTTGCCCTCGATCTTCGTGGCGGTGTAGCCGGGCGTCGATGTGGGAACGATGAACCCTTTGACCTGTCCGTCGTCGGCGCTCTTCGCCCAGATGATCGTGATGTCGCTGAATGTGGCGTTCCCGATCCAGCGCTTCGATCCGTTCAGCACCCAATTGTCGCCGTCCCGCGTCGCGACGGTACGAAGGCCCCTCGCCGAGTCAGAGCCCGACAGGGGCTCCGTGAGGCCGAACGCTCCGAGGACCTCGCCGGAGGCGAGCTTGGGCAGCCACTCCGCGCGCTGCTCATCCGAGCCGGTGACGCCGATGGCCCCGAGCGCCAGCCCGTTCTGCACCCCTGCATAGGTGCTGACGGATGCGTCGACGCGGGCCAGTTCGAGTGCCACCCAGCCGCGGAAGACGGCCGAGTTCTCGAAGGGGGCCGTCTCGGGGAAGCCGAGACCGATCACGCCCGTACGATGCAGACCCTCACGGATCTGGTGCGGGAACTCCGCCTTCTCCCAGTACTCGTTGACGATGGGCTTCACCTCGCTCTCGAGGTGCGCACGCAGGTCGGCGATGAAGGACTTCTCCCGGTCGGAGAGAAGGTTCTCGTAGCCGTAGAAGTCGCTGGCGAGGGTCTCGAATGCCATGTCTGCTCCAGTGCGTGACGGGTGGGAGGTTCTGTC
>Ga0256911_1000258_pt1 | contig 17364 bp, 19 predicted proteins | sample MC6MC0764MT_FD_190197 | JGI IMG/M metagenome (GOLD analysis project Ga0256911, IMG submission 190197) | Metatranscriptome of enriched soil aggregate microbial communities from Iowa State University, Ames, United States - MC6-MC0764-MT... | ecosystem: Environmental > Terrestrial > Soil >...
ATCGGACGGCGGTGTTCGTGAGCCACAGCGCTCTCGACGCCTACCTGCTGGCCGACCGTGTGGTCGTCATGCACGGTGGCCGCATCGTCGAGCAGGGGCGCACGCGCGACGTTCTCGAGCGACCGCGGCATCCTTTCACCGCAGAGCTCACCGGTGTGACGCTGTCGACCGGCCGCCGCACGGCGACAGGCCTGGTGACCGACGACGGCCGCGAACTGTTCGGTGTCGCGGTCGAACCGGTGACGACGGATGCCCGGGTCGCCGCCACTCTCCGGCCCGCCGACGTGCGAATCCGTGACGCAGGTGGCTCGCGGGCGCCGGCGTCGGCGGTCGAAGACGGTATGTTGGGCGCCGACGAACCGAACCCGGAGAACCGCATCCCCGCCGTCGTGCGCGACCTCGAACCGCACGGCGACCTCATCCGCGTGCGCACGGACTCGTATCCCGCGCTCGTCTCCCCGGCGGAGGCGGCCGATCTCGAACTCGCGCCCGGCGCCGCGGTCACGCTCCAGTTCCCCGCCGCCGCCGTGACGATCTACCACGCCTGACCCTCCCCCTCCCACGCCGTCGCGAGAGGTGCGAAATCGTCGTCATCCACGGGTCGAAACGACCGTTCAGCGACTCTCGCGGTGCTGCGGCCGGCGTCAGCCGCCCGCGAAGGGCGGCAGCACGTCGACGGTGGCTGTGATTCGTCGAGCGGGGTCTCGCGAAACCACCGCATCGACCAGAAAGGAGCCGGAGCGCAGTACACGCGCCATGTCGTCGCCGTAGCGCGCCAGGAGCTCCGCGCGGAGGGCTCCGAGGGTGGGCTCACCGAGATCGATGCGCTCCTCCGTACGTCCGGTCGCATCCTCGGCAGCCGCGAAATAGCGCACCAGAACGTCAGCCACCGATGGCCCCCATGCTTCTCACCGGCGGAAGGAATCCGCTCTTGTCGATGCCGTGACCGGCCTGCTTGCCCCACATCGCGCTCTGCCACCAGCGCGCGATCTCGGCGTCGTCGGCGCCACCACGCAGCAGACCGCGCAGATCGGTCTCGTCGTCACCGAAGAGGCACGATCTCACGGTGCCTTCGGCGGTGATCCTCGTGCGATCGCACGCTTCGCAGAACGAACGCGTCACCGAAGCGATGATCCCCACCGTCGCCGGTCCGCCGTCGACGAGCCACTCCTCGGCCGGAGCGGATGGGTCGTCGCGTCCCGCCTCCGTCAGGGTGAATCGCGAGCCCAGTTCGTCGAGGAGCATCTGGGCGGGCACCATGTTGTCGCGAGCCCAGTTGTGGTCCGCATCCAAGGGCATCTGCTCGATGAAACGCAGCCGGCAGTCGTTCTCGATCGCCCATGCCAGCAGGTCGGCCGCACCGGCGAGGGTGTCCCGCATCAGCACAGCGTTGATCTTGAGCGGGGTGACACCGGCGTCATGCGCCGCGCGGATGCCCGCGAGCACGGCGGGCAGACGGTCACGGCGGGTGAGCGCGGCGAAGTGTTCGCGGTCGATCGTGTCGAGGGATATGTTCACACGGGTGAGGCCGGCATCCACCAGAGCACGGATGCGGTGGTCGAGTCCGATGCCGTTGGTCGTGATCGAGAGGTCGACGCCTGGCGCTGCGGCCGCCGACAGCCCGATGATGTCGGTCAGATCGGCTCGCATGAGCGGCTCGCCGCCGGTGAACCGCACCTCTCTCACACCCAGGTCGCGCACGCCGATTCCGACGAGGCGGGCGATCTCCTCCGCTGTCAGCAGTTGCTCTCGCGGGATGTTCGGAAGCCCCTCCGCCGGCATGCAGTACGTGCAGCGCAGGGAGCACTTCTCCGTCACGGAAACCCGCAGGTCGCGGGCGACACGTCCGAACCGATCGATCAGTCCGGGAACATCCGGTCGACCGACGCGATTCGGCTCGCCGCGCACCGGAATCCTGATGGGCGATCCGAGGTTCACGGCGGGCATGTCTTCACCCTAGACCGGCTCAGACGTAGACCGCCGCGGGCTGCTGAGAATATGCTGCGTGCATGGGAATCATCTCCTCAGGCTTCCTCGGCCGCCGTCGCACCGAAGATCCCAGCCTTCCACCCGGGCAATATCAGACCGACGGCTTTCCGGTGCTCTCGGCGGGACCCACCCCGCGCATCCCGAAAGACCAGTGGGCGTTCACGATCACCACGGAGAAAGGCACCGTGCACCGCTGGAGCTGGGACGAGTTCCTGGCCCTTCCGCAAGACGATGTGCACACCGACATCCACTGCGTCACGAGCTGGTCGAAGCTCGGCACATCCTGGCGTGGAGTGAAGCTCGAAACGCTCTTCGAGGGCGTCGACACCGATTACGAGTACACGATGGCGCACTCGTACGGCGGATACACGACCAACGTCCCGCTGGCCGATCTTCTCGACGGCAAGGCGTGGGTGGCGCACCAGTTCGACGGAACCGATCTGGCTCCCGAGCACGGTGGACCCGCGCGGCTTCTCGTTCCGCACCTGTATTTCTGGAAGAGCGCCAAGTGGGTGAGCGGACTCGAGATGCTGCGCCGCGACACCCCCGGGTTCTGGGAGCAGAACGGCTACCACATGTACGGGGACCCCTGGCGTGAAGAGCGGTACGGGTGAGCACAGCCTGGCGGATCGCCGACCTCGTCGGCGATCGCTTCGAAACGCCCACCGCCCGAACACTTCGACTGCGCATCCCCGGTCTCCACGGCCATTTCGCCGGCCAGCACGTAGATGTGAGACTCACCGCACCCGACGGCTATCAGGCCGTGCGGTCGTATTCGATCGCCTCGGCGCTGCCGGGAGACGAGCTCGAGATCACGGTCGAAGAGCTCGTGGACGGTGAGGTCTCCCCCTATCTCGTGCGCGGCATAGCCATCGGCGACCAGCTCGAGGTGCGCGGACCGGTCGGCGGCTGGTTCGTGTGGCACAAGGGTGACGATGGCCCTGTCCAGTTGATCGGCGGCGGCTCCGGTGTCGTCCCTCTGGTGTCCATGGCCAGGGCTCACGCGGCTGCGGCGAGTGGTGCGGAGTTCCGGCTGCTGTACTCCGTGCGCATGCCCGGAACGATCTACTACAGCGACGAGCTGGCGATGCTCGAGAAGGATGCCGCGGCCCCCTTCGCGGTCTCCTACGTCTATACCCGCACGGCACCCGCCGACTGGCCGGTCCCGGCAGGGCGGCTGACAGCGGAGACCCTGGCGCAGCACGTACTGCCAGTGTCGGCCGATCCCACCGTCTTCATCTGCGGTGCGACCGCTTTCGTCGAGTCGGTCTCGGATTGGCTGGTGGCGGCCGGCTACGATCCCGCACGCATCAAAACCGAACGCTACGGCGGAGTCGGAGGCGCGACATGAGCGACCTGAACTACCTCGACGGCAACGCGGCCGCCGGAATCCTCTCGGAGATCTTCGCCGTCGACGTGACGAGTGCCGTCGGGATCTGCGCCCACTGCGGCGACCGGACAGAGGTGGCGAGGGCACACGTCTATCCGAGCGGTCACGGGATGGTGCTCCGGTGCTCCGCGTGCGGCGACATGCTCGCGATGGTGGTGGAACAGCCGGGGAGGGTCTCCATCGACCTCCAGGGCCTCTCGTGGCTCCGATTCGCGGTGGACGACCGAGCCGACGGTCACAGCGCCGACGAATAGGAGCGCACAGCATCTCCGCCTAGAATTCTGCGGTGCTCCCTGATTCCCCCTCCATCGATCCCGACGATCTCGCGGCGGCATTGCGCGTGCTCGAGACCCTGCACGAGCTCGACGAGGAGCACCCCGACTTCATCACCGTTCGCCGCGCGACCGCGCACATGTTCAAGTCGGTCAAGCAGGCAAGACGCAAGGCGATCCGCTCAGCGGTCGCCGAGAACGATCGCGCCGTCGTCGCCGCCACTGCGACGGGCGCACCGGATCGGATCGATGACGAGACCCGCGGCGTCGACCTGTCGACGAGTGTCTCGGGAGAGAGCGCGGGAACGCTCCTCAAGTCCCGTGCGTGCTACATCTGCAAGCAGCACTACACGGTGGTCGACGCGTTCTACCATCAGCTCTGCCCCGATTGCGCCGCGTTCAGCCACGCCAAGCGCACCGCCCGCACCGATCTGACCGGAAAGCGTGCACTGCTCACCGGCGGCCGCGCCAAGATCGGGATGCACATCGCGCTGCGTCTTCTGCGTGACGGCGCCCATCTGACCATCACCACCCGATTCCCGCGGGATGCGGTGCGCCGGTTCGCCTCGCTCCCCGACTCGGGCGAGTGGCTGCACCGGCTCCGCGTCGTGGGCATCGACCTGCGCGACCCCGCCCAGGTGATCGCGCTCGCTGATTCGGTGGCGGCTCAGGGTCCGCTCGACATCCTCATCAACAACGCCGCGCAGACGGTCAGACGCTCCCCCGGCTCGTACTCGTTGCTCGCCGAGGCGGAGTCCCACCCGCTTCCCGACGGTCCTCTGCCCGAGATGGAGACGTTCGGCCACACCAACGATCCGCATCCGCAGGCACTGGAGGCGTCGGTTGCTGCGAATCCGCTGCTGTCCGTCGCGAGCCTCGCGGGAACCGTCGGCGAGCTCGCGACCCCTGTGGCCCTCACCGCCGATGACCTCGCGACGCTTGCGATGGCGCCGGGATCCTCCTCCCTGGCCAGGCACGCCGACGGGACGGCGATCGACGCCGGTGGGCTCGTACCCGACGTCAATCGCGTCAACTCGTGGACACAGGCTGTTCAGGATGTGGACCCGCTCGAGATGCTGGAGGTGCAGCTGTGCAACACCACCGCACCCTTCCTCCTCATCAGCCGCCTGCGCGCCTCGATGGCGGCGGCAGCCACCGGCCGGTCTTACGTGGTGAACGTCTCGGCGATGGAGGGGGTGTTCGGCCGCCAGTACAAAGGGCCGGGACATCCGCACACCAACATGGCCAAGGCCGCGCTGAACATGCTGACGCGCACGAGCGCTCGCGAGATGTTCGAGACCGATGGAATCCTCATGACGTCGGTCGACACGGGATGGATCACAGACGAGCGTCCCCACTACACGAAGGTGCGCCTCGCCGAGGAGGGATTCCACGCCCCGCTCGACCTCGTCGACGGCGCGGCACGGGTCTACGACCCGATCGTGCGCGGTGAAGCGGGAGAAGACCTGCACGGAGTGTTCCTCAAGGACTACCGCGTCTCCGCCTGGTGACCGGTACTCTGAACCACAGCAGTAGCCGGTCGACGAAGGAACTCGATGTCCAGCATTCCCGCCGAGCAGGCACCCGATAAGCCTGTACCCGGTCAAGCGCATCAGCTGCCGCGGACGGCGAAGGGCGGACGGTTCCGCCACTGGCTGCTCTCCGGTCTGGTCGATGAGACGGGGACCCAGCAGGGTCCGCACGGCCGGCTTCCCGAACGAACGCACACCTGGTGGCAGGTCATGTGCCTCACCGGTGTCGACTACTTCTCGACGCTCGGCTATCAGCCGGCGATCGCGGCACTCGCGGCCGGTGTCGTCTCCCCTTTCGCGACGCTGGTGCTCGTGGCCCTGACCCTGCTCGGCGCCCTTCCGGTGTATCGGCGGGTCGCACGCGAGAGCTTCAAAGGATCGGGCTCGATCGCGATGCTCGAACGGCTGCTGCCGTGGTGGGCGGGCAAGCTCTTCGTGCTCGTGCTCCTGGGATTCGCGGCAACCGACTTCATGATCACGATCACGCTGTCGGCGGCCGACGCCTCGGCGCACGCGATCGAGAACCCGTACACACCCGAATGGTTCCACGGCAATCAGATCGGCATCACGCTCGTGCTGCTCGCGCTTCTCGCGGCTGTGTTCCTGCGCGGGTTCCGTGAGGCGATCGGCATCGCCGTCGTTCTCGTCGCGGTGTACCTCGCATTGAACGTCGTCGTGGTCGCGACGTCGATCGTGCAGGTCTTCGAGCATCCGACGGCCATCACGGATTGGTGGGCGGCGCTCAACACTCAGCACGGCGATCCGATCATGGTGATCGCCATCGCACTCCTCGTCTTCCCGAAACTCGCGCTCGGTCTCTCCGGTTTCGAGACCGGTGTCGCGGTCATGCCCCAGATCAAGGGCAAGCCGGGAGACGACCCGGATCGTCCCGCTGGACGCATCAAGGGGGCGCACCGCCTGCTCACCACGGCAGCCGTCATCATGAGCGTGTTCCTCATCTCCTCGAGTTTCACGACCACGCTGCTCATCCCCCAGGCCGAGTTCGAAGCCGGCGGATCGGCCAACGGACGCGCCCTCGCGTATCTCGCCCACGAGTACCTCGGCAACATCTTCGGATCCGTCTACGACCTGAGCACCATCCTGATCCTCTGGTTCGCCGGTGCGTCGGCGATGGCCGGGCTGCTCAATCTCGTGCCCCGTTACCTTCCGCGCTACGGGATGGCGCCGCAGTGGGCTCGCGCCGTGCGACCGCTCGTACTCGTGTTCACGGCGATCGCCTTCCTGATCACCGTGGTGTTCCAGGCGAGCGTCGACGCGCAGGGTGGTGCGTACGCGACCGGCGTACTGGTGCTGATCACGTCCGCATCCGTGGCCGTGAGCCTGTCGGCCTGGCGCAAACGGCAGCGCAAGCGCACCGTGGCGTTCGCCGTCATCACGGCGATCTTCGTCTACACCACCGTGGTCAACGTCATCGAGCGGCCCGACGGCATTCGCATCGCGACACTCTTCATCATCGGCATCCTGGTCATCTCGATCGTCTCGCGCATCGGCCGCTCCTTCCAGCTGCGGGCCACATCGGTCACCCTCGACGTCACCGCCCTCGACTTCGTGCTGGAAGACGCGGAGGAGGGCGAGATCCGCATCATCTCGCACGAACCGGACGTGGATACCGGCAAGGAGTACTCCCAGAAGAACAAGGACGAACGCAAGTTCTCCCACATCCCGCAGCGATCACGGACCATCTTCATCGAGGTCTATCCGTCGGACTCCTCCGACTTCGAGGAGGATCTGGTCGTCAATGGTGTCGTGAAGCACGGCTACCGGGTGCTCCAGGTGCGGAGCGGCAACGTGCCCAACACGATCGCGGCCGTGCTGCTCGAGATCCGTGACGTCACGGGTGTCGTGCCCGCCATCTACTTCGAATGGACCGAGGGCAACCCGATCTCGAACATGTTCCGATTCCTGATCACCGGTGTCGGCGAAGTCGCTCCGGTCACACGCGAGGTTCTGCGCGAGGCGGAGAAGGACGTCAAGCGCCGCCCCGCCGTGCACGTCTCCTGATCTGAGGTCCTGCCTTCTTGCGTTTGGCTGCGGCCTCCTTGGCCGACGCCTGGCGACCCGCCTTGAGCTTGTCGGCCTTCCGCTGTTCAGCTTCCTTGCGCTTCGCCGCTTCTCCCGCCGCGACGTCGGGGTTGCGCGAGCTGTGGGCCGACCGGCCTCGCACGATGCCGATGAACTCGTCGATGAGCTGATGCTGCGAGTCGCGCGGCCAGGCGAGCGCGATCCTGCTCGGCTCCGCATCCTCGAGCAGCATCGCCACCACGTCCTTGCGGCGGAAGGCCTTCGCGACCGACTGAGGCAGCACTGCGATGCCGTCGCCCGCGGCCACTCGCCGGATCAGGGTCTCCGACCCCTCGCCGTCGATCCGCGTGACATCGGCTATGTCGGCCGAGAACAGGTGCTCCTCGAGGGTGAGCAGATGCTCGTGGTTCATGACCGCCACGATGTTCTCGTCGTAGAGCGGGATGACGTGAAGGCCCTCGGTGTCGAGAGGTTCTCGCACGAAAGCCATGTCGGCTTCCCCGTCGTCGAGGGTCTTCCGCTGATCGGCCAGCTCCATGCGCACGACCTGGAGCTCGACGTCAGGATGCCTCTCCTCGAACGCACGGGTCCACTTGCCGATCGTGACGCCGAGCGGAAACGCGATGGTGAAGGTGGACGGCATGCTCGTAAGGGTATCGAACCCGGCCCGCCCCCGACGTCGTCGGCGAGTGGTGGAGCACGCGGCGGGATACCCTTGTCCCATGACCGCGGAGAAGAAGCCCCAGACGATGAAGCCCGCCACGGCGGCCAAGAAGCTCGGGATCTACCTCCCCGCCGCCCCTGCGGAGTTCCGCGACCGCGAGATCAGCCGCACCGAGCTGAACGAGCTCATGTCGCTTGCTCCCGACTGGCTGACGAAGCTGCGTACCGAGGGACCGCATCCCCGCGATGTCGTCGCACACAAGCTGGGCGTCTCGATCAGCGGCCTGGCTCGTGCCGGTATCGACGAGGCCCTCACCACGGCCCAGATCAAGGACCTCCTCGCTGCGCCGCCGGCGTGGCTGGTCGCGGAACGCGCCACACAGGCCGAGGTGCACGCCGAGAACGCCCGCATCAAAGCGAAGAAGGCTGAGCGCGCCGCTCACTGACCCGCGCTAGGCGGACGCGTCCGAGCCGCCAGTTCCATCGCCCGATCGGGCAGCGGCACGGGCCAGGACCTGAGGTCCGGTCACCAGTGCCCGCCGCCAGGGTGCGACACCGTCGATCTCGACCTGGAGCGAGAAGCTCAGAACCGTGCGGATGAGCACGATCAGCGCGAGCACGAGTGCGTCGGTCAGCGAGGGCGTCGATGTCACTGTCTTCACCAGGTCCGCTGCGACGAGAACTTCGAGTCCCAGCAGGATCACGCCGCCGAAGGTCTCCCGCAGCGTGCGGAACGCGGTGGCGCCACTGCGGCTGACCGCCCAGGTGCGGAGTGTGATGCCGATCGCCACGATGAAACCGATGACCATCGCGGACACTCCCACGACCTCGAATGCGAGCGCGATCGTGTCGAAGAACTCGTGACCGGACATGCCTCATGCTCCCACACCGGCGGCTTCGAGCGGGTGCACAATGGGCTGCATGCCTTCCAGCGCCGGACGTGACGCCCAGTCGGACATCTACCGCGCCGGCGTCTCGGGTCGTACACCGCGCATCCCGACCTCCTTCACCGACCTCGAACGCGCTGCACAGCGCCGCATGTCGCGTGCGGCATTCGCCTACGTGGCCGGATCGGCCGGGCTCGAACGGACGTCCGACGCGAACCTGGCCGCCTTCCGTCGTCACCGCATCGTTCCGCGCGTCTTGCGCGATGTGGCGGAGAGGGACCTCGGCATCGAGCTCTTCGGCGTCCGGCGCAGCACGCCGCTGGTGCTGGCGCCGATCGGTGTGCTCGACCTCGCGCATCCGGATGGCGACAGGGCGTCCGCGCGAGCCGCGGCAGCCCTGGGGGTTCCCGTGGTGCTCTCCAACCAGGCGTCACACCGATGGAAGACGTCGCAGCGGCGATGGATGCGGTCAGCCCCGGTGCCTCACGCTGGTTCCAGCTGTACTGGAGTTCGGACCGCGACCTCGTGGCCAGCCTGGTCGAACGTGCCGAACGGAGCGGGTGCGAGGCTATCGTGGTCACCCTCGACACGCACGTGCTCGGGTGGCGTCCGCGGGACCTCGATCTCGGCTATCTCCCGTTCAGCCGCGGACGGGGCATCGCCCAGTACACGAGCGATCCGGTGTTCCACCGACTCGTCGGGCAGCGTATCGCCGCGGGCGCGCCACGACCGCGCACCGCCGTCACGCCGTCCACGATCGCCTCGTTCGCGAGCATCCTTCGCCGTCATCCCGGGACTCTGCGTGAGAATCTGCGATCGGCGGAGCCTCTCGCAGCGATCGAGACATTCCTCGACGTCTTCGCCGATCCGTCGCTCACGTGGGACGACCTCGCCTTCCTCCGACAGCGCACGAGTCTGCCGATCGTTCTCAAGGGCGTTCTGCATCCCGACGATGCGGAACGCGCGCTGGAGGCGGGGATGGATGCCGTGCAGGTGTCGACGCACGGCGGACGCCAGATCGACGGCGGAATCGGCGCACTCGACGCGCTTCCCGCCGTCGTGGCCCGGCTGGACGGCCGCATGCCGGTGCTTTTCGACAGCGGCATCCGGGGTGGTGCGGATGCCGTCATCGCGCTGGCGCTCGGCGCGCGTGCCGTCGCCGTCGGGCGTCCATACGTCTATGCGCTGTCGCTCGGCGGAGAGACAGGTGTGCGGGAGCTGCTGCGCAACCTGATCGCCGAGCTCGACATCACTCTGGGTCTCGCGGGCGTGAGACGCGTCGAGGACCTCTCCCCGGAGATCTTCGGCCCGGTCAGCTGACAGCGGCGCCTGTTACCTGACCGAGGCGCCGATCAGGGAGAGCAGAGCGTGCCCGTAAGCCGATGCGGCGTCGTCGTGCTCGAACATCCTGTCCTCGCCCGACAGCGAGATCGTCACACGGTAGCCGTCGGGTGTGCGCGCGAGGTGCCGGAACGCTCCGCCGAGAAGCTCGCGCAGCTGGTCTTCCCGAGGAATCCACAGAGCGTCCTCGACGGCGAGCGAGTCGAGCGCCCACTCCGTCGTGCCGTTGAATCCCAGGATCGTGCCGGTGTCGAAGGTGTGCGCCTCGATCGTCATCTCGCTCACGGTGAAGCGGTCACCGGCGAGCTCGTCCCTGTCGATGGCGAACGTGTCACCCGACTCCGGCTGCCACCGCAGTCCGGCCGCACGAAGTTCTCTGGCCAGCTCGTCGGCGATCATGCGGTGAACACCGTCCCGCCGCAACGTGCCCGGTTCTGCCGATCGGTGCGAAACGCACTCATGTACCCTCCTCGGTCGAAGTGACGTGAGTCTACGCGCGGAATCCGAGCCTATTCGGTGACGACCACGATCTTGCCGAGCACGTGTCCGCTCTCGAGCCGGCCGAATGCCTCTCCGGTGCGTTCGATGGGGAAGATCGAGTCGATGGGGAGCACCAGTTCGTTCTCGGCCAGCAGTCGGGCGATCAGCTCCAGATCGCCGGGCTTCGCACTCGATCCTCCGACAGACCCGGCGCCTCGCGCCTCGGGACCGAAGACGGCGATGCTGTTGATCCGCTGGACGGGAACACCGAGCTCGATGGCGGCGTCGATCGTGTCGGAGCCGTGGTTGTCGAGCACGGCCGTCACACCGTTGCCGTCGTCGAGCACCTCGTGGATGCGCTCCACCAGACCCTCCCCGTATTCGACCGGGATGACGCCGAGCGTCTCGAGGTAGTCGTGATTGTGCTCGCTCGCGGTTCCGACCACCGTCGCTCCGGCGCGCACCGCCAGCTGTGCGGCGAGCACGCCGACGCCACCGGCTGCCGCACTGACGAGCACCGTGTCGTGCTCGCTGAGCTTCAGGGATGCGACACTCGCCATCGCCGTCCGGCCGGCGACAGTGAGCGCGCCCGCCACCTCGAACGTCAGCGCGTCCGGCTTGCGGTACACGGCGTTCTCGGCGGCCACCGTGAAGTCGGCTATGGCGGCGAAGGGAGCGCTGCCGAAGACGGCGTCCCCGGGCTGGAAGCCGGTCACGCCGTCGCCGACCTCCTCGACGAAACCGGAGAACTCCTGTCCGACCCCGCTCGGAACCGTCACGCCGAATCGGGCCGCCGCGGCCTCATCGCGGTACACCTTGCAGTCGATCAGATTGAGTCCGGCCGCCATCACCCGCACCAGGAGCTGACCGGGGCCCGGCCAGGGTTTCGGCTTGTCGACCACCCGGAGATAGTCACGGGATCCGAACTCGTCGAACTGCACGACTCTTGGCACTGAGGCTCCTTCCGTCTGGCGGAGAGCTTAGTCCCGCGACCTGAGCGGGCGACCGCTCTGACGGGTCAGCCGAAGAGCAGAGCGGCCTCGTCGTAGCGTGCCTGCGGAACCGTCTTGAGACCACCCGTGGCGTCCGCGATCGACACGTTGACCACATCCGTGCCCCGCAGCGAGACCATGGAACCCCAGCGACCCTCGTAGACCGCGTCGATGGCGGCCATCCCGAGCCTGGTCGCGAGCACCCGGTCGTAGGCGCTCGGCACACCTCCGCGCTGCATGTGCCCGAGCACGGTCGCGCGAGCCTCGATGCCCGTCCTCTCCTCGATCATGGGGGCGAGCATCTCGCCGATGCCGCCGAGACGAGGACGGTTGAACGCGTCGAGCCCCTTGTGCGAGTGGGCCTCCTCCATGGTGTCGAGGTGGAAGCCCTCGGACACCACGATCACGGGCGCGCGGCCACGGTCGCGTACCGACTCCACCCATTCGACGACCTGCTCGATGGACTGCGGCTGCTCCGGGATGAGGATCGCGTGCGCGCCGCCCGCCATTCCCGAATGCAGGGCGATCCAGCCGACATGGCGTCCCATGACCTCGACGACCATGCAGCGCTGGTGCGATTCCGCTGTCGTACGCAGTCGGTCGATGGCCTCGGTGGCGATCTCGACAGCGGTGTCGAATCCGAACGAGTAGTCGGTGGCGGCGAGATCGTTGTCGATGGTCTTCGGAACGCCCACGATCTTGAGGCCCGCATCCGTCAGCCGTCGCGCCGCTGTGAGCGTGCCCTCGCCGCCGATGGCGATGATGGCGTCGATGCCGTTCTCGTCCATCATCCGCTGGATGTTCTCGGGGCCGCCATGATCCCCGTCGAACGGGTTGGTGCGACTGGAGCCCAGGATGGTTCCGCCCTGGCGCGACAGACCGCGCACACTGTGCCGGTCGAGCGGCATGATGTCACCCTCGACGACTCCACGCCAGCCGTAGCGGAAGCCGGCGAACTCGGAGTCGAACACGCGGTCGCCCTTGAGCACGGCGCCGCGGATGACCGCGTTGAGTCCGGGACAGTCGCCGCCGCTGGTGAGGATGCCGATCTTCATACTGCTCCCTGGGGTTTTTTGCCTACGTGTGAATCATGCCCGACGCTCACCCGCAGCGCCAAAACGCCTCAGCGCCTCGACCGACGGACGCTTCGGACGGAGTTCCGGGTGTCAGAGTCCGAGGGCTCGCGCGAGCTTCGACGAGCTCTCCGACGGAGCGGCTCCCGCTTCGAGCAGCCGTCGCTCGATCTCGTCGAGGAGCGCGGTGCGCCCCTCGCGGGTATCGGGTGCGCCGCCGAGAAGCTCGACCTCCCACTCACGCCACGTGCGCGTGCCACCCGCTCTGAGGTCTTCGCTTGTGACGTGATCGTCGCACAGCTCGGCCACCGCGAATCCGGCGGCATCCTGCAGTACTGTCGTGACCCGCCGGTTGGTGACGCGTGCGATGGGATGGAGCCGCGCCTCGCCGACGTGTTCGCGCAGGGTGTCGAGGAGACCGGCCGGCGGCTCGTCGTCATCGCCGAGCGGCCAGTGCAGCTCGGTGCGCCCCTCGTCACCGGGCAGCTTCACATGCCAGCCCTCGTCGAAGCCGCCCCGACGGATGCGCACGGCGGTCTTCTGACGTGCGAGGGCCAGGTCGTCGGTGTCGAGGTACACCGCCACAAGGTCGGCTGTCGCCGGCTCGCTCTCGATGGCGACCGCTCCAGCACCCACGAGCCGTGGCGGAATCACCGTGTCATCGACGTCGTACTTGCGTTCGATCTCGATCTGGGAGTGGTGCATCACACTTGTCTAGTCCACTTGCGCCCCGTCGCGAAATTTCAAGACCACGGCCGTCGCTTGCCCCTAGGTTTGTCGCATGACCGGGACAGAGACCATCAGAGCGCGCTTCGCCGTCACCGGATGGGAGCCCACCGACCTCGCAGGAATAGACGACGACTGGGTCGGGGCGGTCGTGATGCGCAAGACCTACACCGCGGGACTGATCGGAGAGTCGGTGGCGCATTTCATCTCCTCAGGCACGGAGGAGAGCCGGGGCTACCTTGCTGCCGAACGCATCACCGGCACCCTCGACGACGGTCGCACCGGATCATTCACGGTGCACCACGGGGCGCTGCAGCATCCGAGCGACGACTCGGCTTTCGGCTGGATCATCCCGGGGACCGGCACCGACGACTTCGCGGAGTTCGCCGGTCGCGCCCGGATCGTGCACGATGACGACGGTCCCGCCTTCGTCTTCTCCCTCGTCTGAGTTCCGCCGCGAGACAGCACCCTCGACCGGAGCGACGCCCGGGCGTAGCCTCGGAGCATGAACGCAAGCGACCCCCGTCGCGATGGCGACGACGACCTGGACGAGTTCGTGGAGGCGAAAGCCGCAGACTACGAGCCTGCGCCGAGCATCCACGACGAAGACGACCTGCCGGTCGACGAGGACGAGCTCGACGACGGCTCCCCCGTTCCCGACGACGACCGGCCTGTCGAGCTCGATCCGGAGGACAGCGGGATCCTGTAGATCCCGCTGACCCGTCTACTCCTCGAGCGCTTCGGTGAGCAGGTGGATCAGCGCGTCGAGCTGCACGGAGTCCGCCGAGCCGACCTCGACGTCCGAGCCGTCCAGCGCCCGTGCGGCGAGTCCCTGCTTGGCGTCGATCAGTTCGGCGATCTTCGAGTCGATGGTCTGCGCCGCGATGATCCGCCACGCGGTCACCGGCTCCTCCTGACCGATGCGGTGAACACGGTCGATGGCCTGGGTCTGCTCGGCAGCGGTCCAGGAGAGCTCGGCGAGAACGACGTTCGACGCGGCCTGCAGGTTGAGTCCGACACCGGCCGCGGTGAGGGATGCGACGGCAACCGACACCTCGGGATCGTTGTTGAACGCGTCGATCTCCCGCTGGCGGGCGATCGCCGTCTGATCTCCGCGGATCGACACCGTCTTCAGATCGCGTGCGGCGAAGTGGGCCTCGGCCGCATCCATCACGTCGATGTGCTTGGCGAAGAAGACGACCTTGCCCACCGAGCGTGCGAGCTGAGCCGCGTAGTCGCTCGCGAGGTTGGCCTTGGCCTGGCCGATCTTGCGCACCATGGTGAAGACGTTGTCACCGGTCTTGGCGGACTTCGCCTCCTCGAGCTCCGACTGCGCCACCAGACGGATGAGGTGCTTGCGGTGGGCGTCGTCGTCGCCGTCGAAGCTGTCGGGGCGTCCCGCAGCGGCGGCGCGCTGGAAGCGCGTGACGAGCCGGGCGGCGAGCTCCCGCTCGGCCTGTCGTACCGACCGACCGAGGTCGTCGTCGAGCTCGACGGGCAGGTCCACCACTCGTCGGCTCGGCAGGTCCGCAGCCACGTCGAGCTTGCGCCGACGGACGATCCCCATGTCGATGACCGCCTCGCGGGCGGCCGCATAGAAGCCGAAGTCGGCCGGTGTGAGGTCCGTCTCCTCGAGACGTTCCATGAGCTCGGGGGCGGGTCGGTCGCCGTCGATCCAGCCGAGGAACTGCCAGATCGCCTTGAAGTCGTCGATGTCGTTGATGAGCGGTGTACCGGTCAACGCGATGAGCAGCGGATCGCCGGTCTTGCGGATGGCGTCGGCGAGTCCGAGCACATACTTCGAGCGCTGCGAGTGCAGGTTCTTGATGAAGTGCGCCTCGTCGACGACCATCCCCTTGAAGCCGAGCGTGCTCAGCCAGGCGAGGTGGCGATCGAGCACCTCGTAGTTGACGATGACGACATCCGCGAACGCATCCAGGCCCTCGCCGTCGCCGTGGATCACCGTGGCGCGTCGACCGGGAGCCCACAGCTCGACCTCGCGCGCCCAGTTCATCTTGACGACGTTCGGCACGACCGCGAGCAGCGGCCACGCACCGGCGACGGATGCGGCGAGGATCGACTGCGCCGTCTTGCCGAGACCCGGCTCGTCCGCGAGCAGGAAGCGGCGATGACCGAGCCGCGCGCTCTCGATGAAGCGGGCCTGATGGTGCATGAGCTCCATGCCGGGCGGGGAATATCTGTCGATGACCGGAGCCGGCGGAAGGTCCATGCTCGCCGCCTGGCCACCCGCGCCGTATTCGAACGACTTGAACAAGGGGCCAAGCAGCTCCCACGAGTCGAGGCGCCGTCGCGGCGCCTCGCCAGCCGGCGCGAGCCTCGAGAAGTCGGGCGCGAGGAAGGGATTCGACATCTGGCGTGCTCGCACCGACTGCGGGATGACCTGCTTCTCGGCGAGCTCGGGAGTGATCACGCTGTCCTGCTTGGCGACCGGTCGATCGATCGTGATGATCAGATCGTCAGGGCTGAGCTCTGTGCCCGACTCGAGCAGCCAGTCCCGTCGCATCTTCTGCGCGGTCGCCGTGGGCGGCGACTCGCTCTCGAGAAGCGCGATCAGCGATGTGTCGCGAGCGGCCGTCTTGGCGAGGATCGTCGCGATGCCGTCGAGACGCTTCAGCTGCTCCGCACGGGCGGCGTCGCTCAACTCGGCGTCAGCTTTGGCGCGAGCACGCTCCTCGCGCATGAGGAAGGCGATGACCTGGAACTTCGTGCGGTTCGTCGGTCCGAGCTTCTTGCCGTCGGCGGCCTTCGCCTCCACCTCGCGCACCTTCCGGGCGAGCACGGGGATGAGACCGTCGTTGTTCGCGTGGCGTGCGCGTCGCTGCTGTGGGCGCGTCGAGGCGGTGCGTTGACCAGAACGAGACATGGTCCTCCAGGGAGAGCGGGCGGTCGTCGGAGACCGCGTGCGTCGCTGCCACAGAGGGCCGGACGCCGGTAGACGTTAGAGATTCGACGCGGCGACCGGATGCAGAATCCGGATGCGGAACGCCGACGTGCGTGCCGCAGAGATGTGGCACACGCTCAGTTTACGCGACGATGCGCCTACTCAGCCACACCTGTCCGCTATCGGCGTTGCTCGTTCGGCACCTTGACGTTCACGGCGACCGCGATGAAGAGGACCGCACCCGCGATGTGCAGGCCGCGAAGCACGGTGTCGTCGATGGCCAGGGGCCAGATCGGGTTCCACACGACGGCGATCGGCACGAGCCCGACGAACCACCACCACTGCTTGGCCTGACCGGCGAAGACGCAGAGGATGAGCGCCAGGATGCTCGTCGCATACTGCACGTAGAGATACCATTCGCCGCCGACGAGAGCGAGACCGGCGACGAGGATGATCGCTCCCAGAAGGCCGGGCGCTAGTGCCGTGCGGTTGAACGGTGGCTGCTGGCTGACGGGTCGTGACACGAGACAGGAGTCTACGTCAGCGAGCGTCGCCGCAACCGCGCGAGACCGGCACGGGTGCGGCGACGAACTCTCTGTGATTCAGCAGGAGCCTTTCCGCAGAAGGAAAGCGCACGGCGGGGCATTGGACCCCACGCGAACGGTGACCACGGACTGGCGGGCGAGCGCGACGAAGGCGTCGAGCTCCAGACGGGTCATGGCGATACGACGGAGTTCGGCATCGGAGGCGATGCCGTTCACTGCGAACGCCACGTCTGGGACATCGTAGGGTTCTCCGGCAAGATCGAGGAACTTGATCGGTGTCGGATCTGCACTGTCGAGAGGCAGCACACTGAGGATCGCGTCGGCCGCGGCCTCGGTGGTCACCTCCCCTAGATGTATGACGGGTGAAACGATTTCTTCGGTTGGATAGCCGCTGCCGACAAGGGTAAGCGTGTCGCCATCGTGCATGGAATCAAGCGCGCTGAGGAGCGCGCCGGACAGCAGCGGGCTGAGGTTCTTCAGCAAAGTCGGGCCTTTCCTGTAAAACGAATATTTCTCAACCCCTACGTGG
>Ga0256911_1000265_pt1 | contig 17121 bp, 15 predicted proteins | sample MC6MC0764MT_FD_190197 | JGI IMG/M metagenome (GOLD analysis project Ga0256911, IMG submission 190197) | Metatranscriptome of enriched soil aggregate microbial communities from Iowa State University, Ames, United States - MC6-MC0764-MT... | ecosystem: Environmental > Terrestrial > Soil >...
CGCCGGTCGTGCGGGTCGGGCGGGGTACGACACGGCGGGCACCGTGGTCGCCCAGGCGCCGGAGCACGAGAGCGAGAACATCAAGGCCATCGAGAAGGCCGGAGACGATCCGAAGAAGCGTCGCAAGCTCGTGCGCAAGAAGGCACCGGAAGGATTCGTCTCCTGGGGTGAGCCGTCATTTCGCAAACTCATCGACGCGGAACCCGAGACGCTGACCTCGTCCATGCAGATCACGAGCGCCATGCTGATGAACGTCGTGGCCCGCGGGGGAGACGTCTTCGGACACGTTCGCGCACTCGTCTTCGACAATCACGAACCGTGGAAACGGCAGTTGGCGCTCGCCCGACGCGCGCTCGATCTCTACCGCACGCTGGTCACCGCCGGCGTCATCGAGAACGTCGGGGGGAGCATCCGGCTGACCGTCGACCTGCAGCCGAACTTCGCACTCAACCAGCCGCTGTCACCGTTCGCGCTCGCCGCGTTCGAGCTGTTCGACGTCGAATCGCCCGAGTACGCGCTCGACATCGTCTCGATCGTGGAGGCGACCCTCGACGATCCACGACCCGTGCTCTCGGCGCAGCAGTTCCAGGCCCGTGGCGAGGCCGTCGCAGCGATGAAGGCGGACGGCGTCGAGTACGACGAACGGATGGAGGCGCTCGACGCGGTCACGCATCCCCGCCCCCACGCCGAGCTGCTCCAGGAGGCGTTCATCACGTATGCCGGCAGCCAGCCGTGGGTGACGGACTTCGAGCTTCGACCCAAGTCGGTCGTCCGCGACCTGTACGAGCGAGCGATGACGTTCGGCGAGTTCGTCGCCTTCTACAAGCTCTCGAGGTCGGAGGGTGTCGTGCTGCGCTATCTCTCCGACGCGTATCGCGCGCTCGGTCAGACGGTCCCACTCGAACTCCGCACCGACGATCTGAGGGACATCATCGAGTGGCTCGGTGAGCTGGTGCGCCAGGTCGACTCGAGCCTGCTCGACGAATGGGAGGAGCTCATCCATCCGGACGCCTCCCGGCATGCGGCCGAGGTCGGGGACATCGCGCCTCCGGCTCCTCGCAATGTCACGACCAACCGGCGCGCGTTCTTCGTGCTGGTGCGCAACGAGCTGTTCCGACGGGTGCAACTCGCGGCGCTCGATCAGGTCGAGCAGCTCGGCGCGCTCGAGAACGAAGCGGCCGTTCTCGCCGGTGGGGGAACACCCTCGTTCACCGCTCTGAACTGGGATGAGGCGCTCGAGTCGTACTACGAGGAGCACGATTCGATCGGAACGGATGCGGCGGCGCGGTCCGCATCCATGATCATCGTCGACGAGAGCCCGGCCGCCGACGAGGGCATCTGGCGCGTACGTCAGATCCTCGCCGATCCGGACGGCGACCACGACTGGGGCATCGCGGCGGACGTGCTGCTGGGGGCGTCCGCCGACGAGGGCGTGGCGGTGCTGCGCGTGACGGCCGTCAACCGACTCGGAGTGGCTGCACGCTCAAGTTGACCTGACCCGGAAGCCGTGTGAGTATCGTCGTGGCTGCCTAACAGCGCCAGGTCATCTGCATGAAATCCCGGCTAACACTTGGCGCGGGACGGACTTTGTCCCGACACGAGAAAGACGCCGGTGGATCTCACCCTTATCGTCGTGCTGGTCATCGCACTGGCCCTGTTCTTCGACTTCACGAACGGTTTCCATGACACCGCGAACGCGATGGCGACGCCCATCGCGACCGGTGCCATGCGACCCAAGGTGGCTGTCGCCCTCGCCGCTGTTCTGAACCTGGTGGGCGCGTTCCTGTCGACCGAGGTCGCCAAGACCATCTCGGGCGGGATCATCCGCGAAGGCGACGGCGGAGTGCAGATCACGCCCGAGCTCATCTTCGCGGGGCTGGTCGGGGCCATCATCTGGAACATGGTCACCTGGCTCTTCGGACTGCCGTCGAGTTCGAGCCATGCGCTCTTCGGGGGTCTGATCGGCGCAGCGATCGTCGGTGTCGGTCTCGGTTCGGTCGACTTCGTCGTCGTGCTCGACAAGGTGATCCTGCCGGCCGTCATCGCGCCGGTCACGGCCGGTGTCGTCGCGTTCTCCGCCACGAAGCTCGCGTACTGGATCACCCGTCGCTACGACGGCAGACCAGACGGTCGGGGCGGATTCCGGTACGGCCAGATCTTCTCGTCGTCGCTCGTCGCACTCTCCCACGGCACGAACGACGCCCAGAAGACGATGGGCGTCATCACCCTCACACTGATCGCGATCGGCGCCCAACCCGCAGGATCGGGTCCCGAACTGTGGGTCGTCATCGCGTGCGCCCTGGCGATCGCCATCGGAACGTATTCGGGCGGCTGGCGCATCATCCGCACGCTCGGACGCGGGCTCACCGACGTTAAGCCGGCGCAGGGTTTCGCCGCCGAGACCAGCACGGCTGCGACCATCCTGGCGTCCAGCCATCTCGGATTCGCCCTGTCCACGACGCAGGTGGCGTCGGGATCGGTCATCGGCTCGGGACTCGGCCGTCGCGGCTCCTCCGTGCGGTGGGGAACGGCGGGACGGATCGCGCTCGGCTGGCTGCTCACACTCCCCGCCGCGGGGATCGTGGGGGCCGTCGCCGCCTGGCTCGCCGGTTTCGGACCGGTCGGCATCGCGATCGACGCGGTGCTGGCCGTGGCGGTCATCACGACCATCTTCATCCTGTCCAGCCGTAACAGCGTCAACAGCAAGAACGCGGTGGCGCCCGCGCCCGTTCAGGGCGTCAGCGAGGTGGCCGCATCCGGTCGCGCCGTCAGGATCAAGAAGGTGAAGCCGCTCAAGAAGAGCCGCGGCGGCAAGAAGGAGTCAGCATGATCGACTGGGGCGCCTTTCTCATCGTCTTCATCGCGTCGCTCATCGGATCATCCGTCGTCGTGTCGTTGTACGCGCTCGGCACGAGACTCCTCGCCGTCGCCGGCCGTGCGCTCTTCGTCGAGCCGGCCGAGTTCACCGACGCGATCACCGTCATCTCGCCCGAGCAGGCGGCGAAATCGCTCAAGAAGGCGAACAAGGCGCTCAAGAAGAACCCGCTCACAGACGCTCAGAAACGCCTTGCGCTTGCGGGCGCGTACGCCTGCTTCGTGCTCTGCGGCATCGCCGTTCTCTACGGTCTGTACCTGATCATCCCGTTCTTCCACCGGTAGGCGCGAACGCTTCCACGCGTTCCGCCTCCACGGCTCAGTCGGTGCCGCGGAGGCGCGCGACCGTTCGCATGAGGTGGTACACGACGATCGCGGCGATCGTGCCGAGCGCGATGCCGTTGAACGTCAGCTGTCCGAGGTTCAGCGTGAAGTCCGCGATGCCGACGATGAGGGCGGTCGCCGCTGTGAACTGGTTCACCGGCTTCGAGAAGTCCACCTTGTTGTCCAGCCAGATCTTCACACCGATGATGCCGATCAGTCCGTAGAGCGCCGTCGTGACGCCACCGAGCACGCCGGCGGGGATCGTGTTGATGACGGCGCCGACCTTGGGTGACAGCCCGAGGACCACGGCGACGATTCCCGCCACCCAGTACGCCGCCGTCGAGTAGACCTTGGTCGCCGCCATCACGCCGATGTTCTCGCCGTAGGTCGTGGTTCCCGAGCCGCCGAAGAAGCCGGCGATGGTGGTCGCGAGCCCGTCGGCGAACAGGGCGCGCCCGGTGAGCTTGTTGACCGTCGGGTCGGTCATCTGCGCCACTCCGCGGATGTGTCCGACATTCTCCGCGACCAGCACCAGCACGACGGGGAGGAACGCGGGCAGGATGCCGAACGTCGCAGCCGGGTGGGCGAACGGGTTCGCGGGAAGGGCGAACTGCGGCAATCCGATCCAGTCGGCTTTCGCCACCGCCGTGAAGTCCACCTGGCCGACGATCACGGCGAACACATAGCCGACGAGCACTCCGATGAAGATCGAGAGACGGCCGAGAAGGCCCCGGAACAGAACCGTGCACAGAATGACCGCCAGAAGCGTCACGATCGCCGTCCAGGGCGCTTGCACGAAGTTGTTCTTGGCCGCAGGGGCCAGGTTGAACCCGATGAGGGCGACGATCGCACCGGCCACGACAGGCGGCATGAGCGCGTCGATCCACCCCGTCCCCGTGAGGATGACGATCCCGCCGACGATGGCGAGCAGGATGCCGACGGCCACGATGCCGAACAGGGCGCTGCCCATCCCGTTGCTCGCCGTCGCCGCTGTGATCGGCGCGATGAAGGCGAACGAGGAGCCGAGGTAGCTGGGGAGCCGGTTGCGCGTCACGAGCAGGAACAGGATCGTTCCGATACCCGAGAACAACAGTGTGGTGCTCGGCGGGAAGTGAGTCAGCACCGGCACCAAGAAGGTCGCACCGAACATCGCCACGACGTGCTGGGCGCCCAGTCCGATGGTGCGCGGCCACGTCAGCCGCTCTCCCGGGAGGACGATCTCCGCTGCGCCGACGTTCTTTCCGTCACCGTGCAGTTTCCAGGGCAGGGCCATAGATTTCCTTCGCGTCGAGGGGGCTTTAGGCTTGTGCGGTCGCGATCAGCGAACGCACAGCCCTACGAGATACTACGGGAGACCATCATTTCCGCACCGACCAAGTCCGCTTCCCCCGCGCCGACGCTTCGCGGGCGCCTCGACGGCTTCTTCGAGATCACCAAACGTGGCACGACCTGGGGCACCGAGGTGCGCGGAGGTGTGCTGACCTTCGTCACGATGGCGTACATCGTGATCCTGAACCCGCTGATCCTCGGAGGCACTCCGGATGTGGCGGGCCATTCGCTCGACGGCGGTCAGCTGGCAGCCGTCACGGCATTGAGCGCCGGCTTCATGACTGTGCTGTTCGGCCTCGTCGCCCGTCTCCCGTTCGCCTTCGCAGCGGGCCTCGGCATCAACTCGTTCCTGGCCGTCAACGTGGTGCACATCCTCACCTGGCAGGAGGCGATGGGCCTCGTCGTCATCAACGGGCTCATCATCGTGCTGCTCGCGGCGACCGGCCTGCGCCGCTTGATCTTCAACGCGGTGCCCCAGCAGCTGAAGACGGCGATCACGGTCGGAATCGGCCTGTTCATCGCCTTCATCGGCTTCGTCGACAGCGGGTTCGTCCGCAGCACCAACATGTCGTCGCCGCCCGTGCAGCTCGGGGAAGCGGGTTCGATCGCGACCGTGCCGACGCTGATCTTCCTCCTCGCCCTGGTGATCATGGGTGTTCTCATGGCCCGCAAGGTCAAAGGCGCTCTGCTCATCGGCATCGTCGCCGCCACCGTCGTGGCCATCATCGTCGAGGCGATCGCGCACGTCGGCCCGTCGATGGGCGGCAAGAACCCGGCCGGCTGGAACCTCACCGTGCCGCAGCTTCCGAGCTCGCTCGTGTCGCTGCCCGATCTCAATCTCGTCGGTCATGTCGACCTCTTCGGGTCCTTCGGACGCATCGGCGCGCTGGCCGCCGTCATGCTGATCTTCACGCTGGTCTTCACGAACTTCTTCGACGCCATGGGATCGATGACGGGACTGGCCCGCAGCGCCGGTCTGGCGAACGAGGACGGCACCTTCCCGCGTCTGCAGTCCGCGCTCATCGTGGAGGGTGTCGGAGCGGTCGTCGGCGGCGGGACGTCGTCGTCGTCGAACACGGTGTTCGTCGAGTCCGCGTCGGGCATCGGCGAGGGAGCGAAGACCGGTTTCGCCAGCGTGGTGACCGGTGTGCTGTTCCTGCTAGCCATGTTCTTCACGCCCCTCACCCAGGTCGTGCCGCTCGAGGTCGCCGCGGCCGCCCTGGTCGTGGTCGGTGCGCTCATGGTCATGCAGATCCGCTACATCGACTTCAGCGAGTTCTCGAGCGTGCTGCCGGTGTTCCTCACGATTATCGTCATGCCGCTCACCTACTCGATCGCGAACGGCATCGGGGTCGGGTTCATCAGCTGGGTGCTCATCCGGTCGCTCGGAGGAAAGGCACGCGAGATCAGCCCGCTCCTCTGGATCGTCGCCGCCGGATTCCTGATCTACTTCGCGCGGGGACCGATCGAGGCTGTGCTTCCGCACTGACCCTGCGCTGCGTGTGATCGGGGGTTTCCCTGACCGGAATCGGGGGATATCCCGATGGCGGTCTGCGAGAGGCGACGCTTGACTGGATCCATCGACACGAACCAGGAGATCCATCGCATGACCACTTTCGCCGACCACCGGACCATCCCCGAAACCAGGGCGCTCAGCGTCACGAGCCTCGTCATTGGCATCGCGTCGATCGCGTTCGGCTGGACCCTCATCGCACCCATCGTCGGCCTCGTCGTCGGCATCGTGGCGCTCTCACGCGAGCCTGGATCGAGAGCTATGGCCGTCTGGGGAATCGTCCTCAACTCGGTCATGCTCATCGGGGTGCTGTTCCTGGCCCTCTTGGCGATCGTGGGGGTGGGCATCGGCTTCACCCTGCTGCCGTTCGCGCTTCTCTAGCGAGGCGCGCGACCCGCGTTTCGACGCCCTCCGGACGGCTTCCCGGAGGGCGTCGATGCATTGGCCCGCCGGTCGGTAGGGGAGACTTGACGGGTGGAGCACCAGACAAGACACCGAAGCTTCGTCACTCGCGGACGGCGGACGGAAGCCCAGCAGCGCGCCATCGACAAGCTCTGGCCCGAGTACGGGATCGAGCTCGGTGACGGCACACTCGACCTCGACGCGATCTTCGGACGCCGTGCGCCGCGTGTTCTCGAGATCGGTTTCGGTGACGGCGAGAACCTGCTGACCCTCGCGGCCCTCTACCCCGAGTGGGACTTCGTGGGAGTCGAGGTGCACGGAGCAGGAATCGGCCGACTGCTCAACGAGGCGAACGTGCGCGGACTCACCAATGTGCGCGTGATCCGGCACGACGCCGTCGAGGTCCTCGAGAACGACCTCGCCGAGGCGAGCATCGATGAGGTGCTCCTCTTCTTCCCCGATCCCTGGCCCAAGAACCGTCACCACCGGCGCCGCATCGTGCAGCCGGAGTTCGCGCAGCTGGTCGTCCGCATCCTGAAGCCGACCGGCGTTCTCCGACTGGCGACCGACTGGGAGAACTACGCGGCCCACATGCTCGAGGTGCTCGACGCAGCACCCGGTCTGGTCAACGCGGCGGGACCCGGGGGCGTCGTCGACCGTCCGACCGACCGTCCTATCACCAAGTTCGAACGGCGCGGAGAGCGACTCGGCTACACGATCACCGACCTCGAGTACCGTCCCGCCGCCCGCACGTAGGATGGCCGCATGACCCTGGCGCAGACCGTCGACGACCTCCGGAGCTCCTACGCGTCGGGCATCACGAAGCCCTTGTCGTGGCGACTCGCCCAACTCGCCTCACTGCGACGGATGCTCGTCGAACGCGGTCCGGACATCGAGGACGCACTGCTCGCCGACCTCGCCAAGAACCCGACCGAGTCGCAGATCGCCGAGATCGGTTTCGTGGTCGGCGAGATCGATCACACTGTGAAGCATCTGCGCCGCTGGCTGAGGCCCCGCCGCGTGAGTGTTCCGGGTGCCTTGCTTCCGGCGCGGGCGGCCGTCGTGCGCGAACCGCTGGGCGTGGTGCTGGTGATCGCACCATGGAACTACCCGGTGCAGCTGCTGCTCGCACCGCTCGTCGGCGCGCTCGCAGCGGGCAATGCCGTGGTGCTGAAACCGAGCGAGCTCGCGCCGGCGACGTCGGCCGCGATGGCCAGACTCCTTCCGCTCTATCTCGACCCGCGCGCCGTGTCGGTCGTCGAAGGCGGCGTCGAGGAGACGACAGAGCTGCTCGAACAGCGCTGGGATCACATCTTCTACACGGGCAACGGCCGGGTCGGTCGCATCGTCGCAGCCGCCGCTGCGCGCAATCTGACGCCGGTCACGCTGGAGCTCGGCGGCAAGTCCCCGGTCTATGTGGACGACGCCGTCGACCTCGACGCTGCTGCCGATCGCATCGTGTGGGGCAAGTTCATGAACGCGGGGCAGACGTGCGTCGCGCCCGACTACGTGCTCGCGAGTGCATCCGTAGCCCCGCGCCTCGCGGCATCGCTCGCGTCGGCGATCGAGCGGCTCTACGGCGTCGACCCCGAGTCAAGTCCCGACTACGGTCGCATCGTCAACAGCGCGCAGTTCGACCGGCTGACCGGGCTTCTGGATGCGGGAACGACGGTGACCGGTGGACGCTCCGACGCCGCATCCCGCTATCTGGCTCCGACCGTGCTGACGGACGTGCCCCTCGACGCGCCGGTGATGCAGCAGGAGATCTTCGGTCCCGTGCTCCCCATCGTCACGGTGAGCGGACTCGACGAAGCGATCTCGATCATCACCGCGGGCGACAAGCCGCTCGCGCTCTACGTGTTCAGCGAGAGCCCGCGGGTGAGGCGTCGCATCCTGACCGAGACCAGTTCAGGAGCGGTCGGCTTCGGTGTGCCCGCCGCGCACCTGGCGGTGGCCGGTCTCCCGTTCGGCGGCGTGGGCCAGAGCGGCACCGGCGCCTATCACGGTGAGAACTCGCTGCGCACGTTCAGCCACGAGAAAGCCGTGCTGACGAAGTCGCTCAAACCCGACACGATGAAGTTGATCTACCCGCCGTACACCGAGGCGAAAGACAGATTCGCGCGAGGACTTCTGCGCAAGCTGGGCTGACATGAACCCCTGCCTGCGGACGGGGGAGAGAGGTAGGCTCGAAGTGCCGGCGGCCACGAACTGCCGACGCAATCAATCCTGCCAACGCACAACGAGAGGCAATGGAGCCGAACGTGATATCCCCCGACACAGCAACCATGGATGAACCCAAGACCCGCCCGATCCCGGTCGTGGACGCCCGGAACAACGTCTCCGACGTACCGGCCCCCGACGGTGGCGGCCCGGTCAGGACCGAGAGCGACTCGCTCGGCGCCCGAGACATTCCCGCCGACGCATATTGGGGCGTTCACACCTCACGGGCGCTGGAGAACTTCCAGATCGCGAAGCGTCCCATCTCCGTGTATCCCGACCTGATCGTCGCGCTCGCGAGCGTCAAACAGGCTGCTGCTCGGGCGAATCTCGAGATCGGCGTGCTCGACGCGCACAAGGCCGATCTGATCGATCGCGCGTGCCAGCTGATCATCGACGGCAAGTTCCACGACCAGTTCGTGGTGGGGGTCATGCAGGGAGGCGCGGGAACGTCGACCAACATGAACGCCAACGAGGTCATCGCCAACATCGCCCTCGAACTCGCCGGGCGGCCGAAGGGCGACTACGCGTACCTGAGTCCGATCGATGACGTCAATCGCAGCCAGAGCACCAACGACACCTACCCGACGGCGATCAAGATCGCCCTCACGTTCGCACTGGCTCATCTGCTCGATCAGCTCGCTCTGCTGCGCGACTCGTTCGCGGCCAAGGGCGAGGAGTTCCGCCACGTGCTGAAGGTGGGGCGCACGCAGCTGCAGGATGCGGTTCCGATGACCCTGGGTCAGGAGTTCCACGGATTCGCCACGACCCTCACCGAAGATCACGCCCGCCTCACCGAGTCGAAGTGGCTGCTCGCCGAGATCAACCTCGGCGCCACGGCGATCGGAACCGGGATCACCGCGGATCCCGGCTATGCCTCGGCTGCGGTGCGTCATCTCAACGAGATCACCGGACTCAATCTCGAGACGGCGCCCGACCTCATCGAGTCGACCAGCGACGCCGGTGCGTTCATGTCGTTCTCCGGCACTCTCAAACGCAGCGCCATCAAACTCTCCAAGATCTGCAACGACCTTCGTCTTCTCTCGAGCGGACCTCAGGCCGGACTGGGCGAGATCAACCTTCCGCCGCGTCAGGCGGGTTCGAGCATCATGCCCGGCAAGGTGAACCCGGTCATCCCCGAGGTCGTCAACCAGGTCGCGTTCTCGGTCGCCGGCGCCGACGTGACGGTCACGATGGCGGCAGAAGGCGGCCAGCTCCAGTTGAACGCCTTCGAGCCGGTGATCGCGCACTCCCTGCTCCAGAGCATCACCTGGATGACTCAGGCCTTCCACACGCTGCGCGTGAACTGCGTGGACGGCATCACCGCCAACGAGGAGCACCTCGGTGCCATGGTGGGCTCATCCGTCGGCGTCATCACGGCGCTGATGCCGCACATCGGCTACGCAGCGGCCGCGACTCTCGCCAAGGCGGCCCTTCTGACGGGCAAGAACGTCGCGGACATGGTGGTCGACGCCAAACTCATGAGCCGAGAGGATGTGACGAGGCTGCTGTCGCCCGCGCGTCTGAGCGGGCTCGAGGCGATCACGTCCGCCATTCCACTGCCCAACATCCCCAACGCGATCGACCTCGGCGAGTGACGCTCGGCCTCGATCCCACCGGTCTGCCTCTCGAACGGCTGGCCGGTGAGGTCCGCGCATTCCTCGATTCGCGTTTCCCGTCGGGCGATCACGGTGCCGCCGGCGTGATCCTCGACGACGGTTCGATCGTGACGAGCACGTCGCCGTCGGCGAGCAACCCCGCCGTGGAGTATTGCCACGAACTGGGTGCGTTCGCCGAGGCGTTCAAGCGGGATCGTCACATCCTCGCCTCCGTCTGTTTCGCCCGTTCGGGCGAGAGGATGCTCGTGCTGAGCCCGTGCGGCGTCTGCCTCGAGCGGTTGCGCGACCACGGCGACGCGGTGCTCGTGGGCGTTCCTGGCCGCGCTCCTCATCCCGAGCGGGCAGATGACACTCTCCGCTGGGTGCTTCTGCACGAGGCGCTGCCTTACGACTGGCGCGCGGCGTTCTGAGTAGCTCCACGAGAGTCGCCGAATGTGCGTCATTCGGGGCCGGAAGCGCACATTCGGCGACTTTCGCGGGCTCTGCGCGAGCGGAGTGGCGCGGGGTCAGCGGGCGCGGTCGGCGCGGTGGAACAGCGCGAGCATGTCGCGGGCGAGCTGGTGCGGTGCGGTCTCGCACGGGCTGTGCCCGGTCGTGTACACCGCGAGCGTGGCTCGCAGGGCCTGAGCGTTCGCGGCGTGCAGGTGAGTCGGCCACAGGTCGTGGTTGCCGGTGGCGACGAGAACGGGGATGCGGGTCTGCGCGACCCGTTCGCGAACATCTGGGACACGCTTCATGAGTCCGACGATGTCGTCGACGCTCGATCGGCGGGTCAGCTCGAAGCGAGAGCGGACGAAGGCCAGACGGCTCGGCGGCACCTTGTTCTTGTTGGTGACGATTCCCCAGATCATGAGACCCGCGCCCTGACGGCCGCCGAGGAACCAGCTCAGCCAGCCGATGACGCGGACTCCGCGGAATGCCTGCCCCGGTTCGGGCGGGGTCGTCAGCAGTGTCAGGCTGCGGAAGAGTCCCGGCTGCTCGACGAGCGCCAGCTGCGAGAGCACACCCGCGAACGAATACCCCAGCACGTGCGCAGGACCACCCGAACGCAGGAAGGCGAGGACGTCGCCGACGAGGAGCGGATACGTGTAGTGGCCGCCGGGAACGGGTCCCGCATCCGCCGATTCGTACTGTCCGGCGAGGTCGAAACTCTGCACGAAGTAGCCGCCCGCCACGAGGATCGGCGCCAGGAGGTAGAAGTCTTCCTTCGACCCGGTCACTCCGGGGATGAGCACCACTCTCGGATCGGACGGGTCGCCGAGCGACACCACGGCCAGTTCGCCGCTGGGCGCGCTGAATCGCGTGAAGACCGCGCCGACCGGGGCCACGGACCAGTCGATGTCGGGAAGACCGGCATCCAGTCGTGCGGCCTCGTCGTCACCTCCGGCGACTCCGGGTCGCCTTTCGCCGATGGACACCACTCAACGCTAGCCGACGCGAACGACGTTTGCGGGCATCGTCCCGTGCCGACGCGGTGGGACGCCGTCGCCGATGCGCTCGAACCCCGTCGGCGCCAGCTAGCCTGATGACGTGAGATTCTCGCACCTCAGCTCGACCACAGACCCGACGCCGCGTCTGGCGGCCGTCATCGGCGACGGCGCCCTCTTCCTCGAGGAGGTGATGGATGAGGCCCCACGCGACCTGCAAGATCTCATCGAGCGCGGAGACGAAGGGCTGGCCCACACGCGAGCGGTCGTCGACAACGCGATCGCTCAGCGCACATCCCTCACCCCGATCCGCGACCTGCGGCACGCCTCGGCTGTGCTGCGGCCGCCTCAGGTTCTCGCGATCGGCGCCAACTATGCCGCGCACGCGTCGGAGCTGAAGTTGAGGAGCGAGAAGGCGGCGACCGTGTTCTCGTTGTGGGCCAACTCGCTCGCCGGTCATGAGGGCACGACGTCGTGGCCGGAGGACCTGACCACCCAGGTCGACTACGAGGCCGAGCTGGGCGTGATCATCGGCAAGCCCGCCAAAGACGTCTCGGTACGGGATGCGCTCGATTACGTCTGGGGCTACACCGTCGTCAACGACATCACGGCACGGGACCTGCAGTTCTCGGAAGCCCAGTGGTCGCGGTGCAAGTCGTTCGACGGCTTCACGCCCAACGGTCCCGTCGTCGTCACCGCCGACGAGATCCCCGACCCGCAGGACCTCTGGCTGACGACCAACGTCGACGGCCACATCCTCCAAGACTCCTCGACAGGCGACATGGTGCGTTCGGTCGCCGAGATCATCTCGTTCCTGTCGCGTTCGGCGACGGTGCCGCCCGGAACGCTCATCTCGACGGGAAGCCCGGGTGGTGCGGGCTACTCACGGACGCCTCCCGTGTTTCTGCGGGACCGCTCGACCGTGACCGTCTCGGTCAGCGGGATCGGATACCTGACCACCTATTGCCGTGTGACCTAGGCCACGGCGCCGGGCAGCTCTTCGGCGTGGTCTTCGTCCCACCGACGGCGCGCGGCACGGCGTCGCCACGGCGACTCCTGCGGCAGGTGCATCCGGAGTGTCGTGTACGCCCAGCCCAGACGTCGGCCGAATCCTCGCCAGGTCGAGAACGGGCGTGCGGAGATGCCGACCGTGAGCCGCTCGTCGTAACGGACGATCTGGTCGGGGTCGAGGTGGATGGCGAGGTCCAGGTCGTCGTGGATGGCACGCAGCCCGCGATGGACGCGACCACGGACCCGCTGCCACACCTCGCTCCGCATGGCGAAGTTGGAGCCGAAGATCGGCGGATGCCCGAGCCAGATCTCCATGGACCAGAAGTAGCCGCCGATGTAGAGCGCCTGTCCGAGCCCGGCGATGATCGTGCTGCCGTCGTAGAAGATGCCCGGACCGGTGAGCACGCTGATCTCGGGGGAGTCGACGAACTCCGCCTCGATGTGCAGCAGCCAGTCGACGGGCGGACGGGAGTCCGCGTCGAGGCGGGCGATGATGTCGCCGGTTGCGGCGTCGTACCCGGCCGACGCTGCTGGCCAGATCCCGCGGACGGGCTCGTCGATGACACGGGCGCCGCGGGCTCTCGCCACAGCGGACGTGTCGTCGGTGCTCCCGTTGTCGACGACCACGATCTCGTCCGCTTTGCGCAGCTGAGCGGCCAGGTCGTCGAGGCAGCGGGCGAGCATCTCGGCATCGTTCAATGCTGGGATGACGACGGTGATCGAAGGCAACCTTCCGTCCTCCTCTACCGATCCCGCTAACTTGTCCGTCTGTGATCCTACGCCTGGGACGACCGCCACAGATGCATTCCCGCGTAGCTGCGCCAGGGCGCCCAGCGCGCCCCGTACGCCGCGAGTGCGCGGGCTTCGTTCGGCAGACCGAGCTTCGCGGCGCCCTGCCGGATGATCAGATCGTCGGTGAGAAGGATGTCCGGACTCCCGAGAACGCGCATGGCGACGTAGCCTGCGGTCCAGGGGCCGATCCCGCGTCGTGCGAGCAGTCGTGCTTCGAGTTCCTCGCGGGATTCGCCGACATCGATGACCAGTTCGCCTGTCGCCAGCGCTTGCGCCGTGTCGACGATGGCGTCGATCCTGCGGCCGGGTCCCCTCAGCACCTCTCGGCCGTGCTCGGCGATGTCGTGTGCTGTGGGGAAGAGACGGGTGAACCCGCCGAGGTCGATCCGGCGTCCGAGCGCATCGGTGAGTCGGGCGAGTGCCGTCCGGGCGGCGGGAACCGACACCTGCTGCCCGATCAGAGCTCGGAAGAGGATCTCCTCGGCATCGACAGCTCCCGGTACACGTCGACCCGGTGCGGCGGACACGCTCGCCGCCAGCGCCGGGTCTGACGCCAGCGCCGCGTCGATCGCCTCGGCGTCCGCGTCGAGGTCGAGCAGTCGACGGATGCGTGCCACGAGCGGAGCCAGATCGGCGACATCCGTGAGGGTCGCCTCGCATGTCACGTGCGGCGAGGAATCGGTGCCGCCGAGACCCAGCCGGACCACCGCGGCGCCGTGCGGCAGCTCGATAGCGCGGGAATAGACTCCGGGTCCGCCGACTTCGACGCCGGCGACGGCGCGCGCACCGAGGAATTCGAGCACTGCGCGTCCGTCGAACGGCGCTCGTGCCGGCAACCGGAGCGTCAGCGACGCCTCGCCGGACGTTCCTGGGTGCGGTCGGGCTTCACCTCGCTGGGTCGCGGCAGCGCGGATGGCACCCGGAGTCGTGCGGTAGACGTCGGCCATCGTCTCGTTGAACTGCCGAACACTCGTGAAGCCCGCGGCGAAGGCGACATCCGTGATCGAGAGGTCGGTGCCTGCGAGAAGCAGCCGAGCGGTTTGAGCACGGTGCGCACGAGCCAGTGCGAGCGGTCCGGCGCCCAGCTCCGCTACGAGTACCCGGCCGAGATGTCGTGTCGTGTACCCGAGGCGATGTGCGAGCCCTGGCACCCCCTCGCGCTCGACGACGCCGTCGGCGATGAGCCGCATCGCACGTGCTGCGAGGTCGTCTCGGACGTTCCATTCCGGAGATCCGGGCACCGCATCCGGAAGGCACCGTTTGCAAGCGCGCAGACCCGCTTCGTGTGCGGCGGCTGCGGTGAGATAGAACTCCACGTTGGACGGTTTCGGCGGCACGGCCGGACAGCTCGGACGGCAGTAGATCCCGGTCGAGTGCACGCCGGTGATGAACTGCCCGTCGAACCGGGCGTCTCGAGCGGTCATCGCCCGGTAGCGTTCGGCGAAGACCGGATCGGACAGCTTGTCGGTGGTGCTCATGTCCTCAGCCTGACAGGCGCGACCGACACTGTGTGGCGGAATTCGGACATCACCCGGAGGGCGGCGGCGCTCCGATGCAGCGTGGCCGCGTGCGCATCCCTAAGGTGAAAGCCATGGATGTTCTCGAATGGCTCAGCGCAGCTCTGGGTGACGAAGCGGTCGCCGCCGGTGTGCTCACCACGGATGAGGCGATGCTGGAGGCCGCACGAACGGATCGATCGGGCTGGATCGCGGAAGGCCGCCCGCTGGCCGTCGTGAACGCGAGGTCCGTCGAGCATGTGCGTGCCACGATGCGTGCGGCGAGCGAGTTCCGGGTGCCCGTCGTGCCGCGAGGAGCCGGTACGGGCCTTGCCGGTGGCGCCAATGGAACCGAAGGCTCGATCGTCCTGGACGTCTCGGGAATGAACCGCATCCTCGAGATCTCCGCCGAAGACGAGCTGGCGGTGGTCGAGCCGGGCGTGATCAACAGCGACCTCAACGCTGCGCTTGAACCCTACGGTCTGTGGTTCGCGCCCGATCCTGCGAGCAAAGCGATCTCGAGCGTCGGCGGCAACATCGCGACGAACGCGGGCGGCCTGCTGTGCGCCAAGTACGGGGTTACGCGCGAAGCCGTGCTTGCTCTTGACGTCGTGCTCGCCGACGGACGCCTCATCCACACGGGACATCGCACGGTCAAAGGGGTCACGGGATACGACATCACCGCCCTGTTCGTCGGCTCGGAGGGGACACTCGGCGTCATCGTGGGCGCGACCGTGCGCGTGCTGCCGGTGCCGCCGGGGAGCGCCACCACGATCGGAGCGCTGTTCCCGGATGTGCGGAGTGCCGCAGCCGCCGCAGCCCAGGTGACGGCGTCGCGGCTGCGTCCCGCTGTGATGGAGCTCCTCGACGCACCCTCGCTGGAGCTCATCTCCGCGTATCTCGGCGAAGCGACCATCGCCGAAGCCTTCGGAGCGACCGGGGGAGGAAGCTACCTTCTGACCCAGTTCGACGGGTTGTCATCGGCGTCGGACGCCGCGGCCGCCGGAGAGGTCATGCGCGCGGCGGGGGGAACGGTTCGTGTCTCCGCCGACGCCGACGAGGGTGAGCGTCTTCTCGCCATCCGCCGCGCGTTCCATCCGGCTCTCGCCGCGACCGGCGAGGTGCTGATCGAGGACGTGTCGGTTCCGCGGTCGAAGATGCCCGAGATGTTCGCGGCGATCGAGAGCATCGGCGAGCGCTACGGCGTATCCATTCCGACCGTTGCGCACGCCGGCGACGGCAATCTCCATCCGAACTTCGTCTTCTCCGGGAGTGAGGTGCCTAAGAACGTGTGGGATGCGGCCAACGAGATGTTCCGAACGGCCATGCAGCTCGGCGGAACGTTGACCGGCGAGCACGGCGTCGGGGTGCTGAAACGACGCTGGCTGGCCGACGAGCTCGGGCCCGACTCCTACGATCTGCAGGTCAAGCTGAAGTCGGTGTTCGATCCGCTCGGCATTCTGAATCCGGGCAAGGTCTTCGGCTGAGCCGCAGCGTCGACCGAGCCGACGGGACGGAAATAACCGGCCGTTAACAGACTCATCGTCCGGTGGTGCGGCGATGCCTGCGACTCTCCCGGACGACGAGTTGATCTGTGATCTGATTCAAGGGTGCCCCCGTTCTCCGGCGAGCGCAAGAGCGAATTCGGAACCGGCGGATCGCATCACGCGCTCAGCGAACGGCTTTGACGTGGATGCGCGCCACCGAGTTGGATGGGACCCATGGCAGAAAACACCAACCAGAAGCCCGAAGTCGATGCCCCAGAGGGTCCGGCTCCGGAGACGCTCGAGATCGTCGACATCGTCGAGGGCACCGGCGCGGAGGCGGCTCCCGGCTCCAAGGTCGACGTGCACTACCTCGGCGTCGAGTACGAGACCGGTGAGGAGTTCGACTCCTCGTGGAGCCGCGGACAGTCGATCAACTTCCCGCTCAACAACCTCATCAAGGGCTGGCAGGAGGGGATCCCCGGCATGAAGGTCGGCGGTCGCCGCAAGCTCACCGTTCCGCCGGCACTCGCCTACGGTCCGGCCGGTGGCGGTCACCAGCTTTCGGGCAAGACCCTGATCTTCGTGATCGACCTTCTCGGCGTCAGCTGAGTCGAACACAGGACAGCACAG
>Ga0256911_1000273_pt1 | contig 16846 bp, 14 predicted proteins | sample MC6MC0764MT_FD_190197 | JGI IMG/M metagenome (GOLD analysis project Ga0256911, IMG submission 190197) | Metatranscriptome of enriched soil aggregate microbial communities from Iowa State University, Ames, United States - MC6-MC0764-MT... | ecosystem: Environmental > Terrestrial > Soil >...
ATTACCTGCTGCACGCGCGTATCGGCGGCACGCAGAAAGCGATCCAGGCGCTTGAGGACTTCCACCTTGGCCTCATTGCCGATGCTGTCCACCGGGTCGAGGGCCGGGTACAGCGCGCGGCCGCTACCGCGCACCAGCGAACGCACGCCCTGCTCACCGCCATCGCGGGAGATGGCGCGCGCTGACTGTGCCGCGGCCAGCAATGCGGCGGGCTGGATGTCGTCGGAATAGGCGAAGCCGGTTTTTTCACCGGCAATCGCGCGCACGCCCACCCCCTGTTCGATGGAATGGGCACCGTCCTTGACGATGCCATCCTCCACGCTCCAGCTCTCGCGGCGCGAATGCTGGAAATACAGATCACCGAAATCGATGCCCGGCCCCAGCAAGGTGCCGAAGGTACGTTCAAGGCGATTGGCATCCAATCCTGCAGGCAGCAACAGGCGGGACTCGGCGAGAGTGAGTACGTTGTCGGTCATGATCATCCAGATGGGGGCAGGCCTGCGGTAAGCAAGCCGGCGCGCGAATCACGGGGAACTGGCAGGGGCCGGGGTGACAAGCGGGGGCGGCGCGCGCGGGGTGTCTCGCTCGATCACCTCCACCTTCGGATCCTTCCAAGGCCCAGTCACCTTATAGGTTTTGGCGCCGATCTCGCCCAATGGTTTGCCCAGCACGGCATTGGCGGCGGCGCCAACCGCTGCGCCAACGGGACCACCAGCCACCGCACCGACAATGGCCAACAGATTGCCTGAGCGCGGATTGACGTCGATGGTCTGGTCGAACTGCTGGGTCCGCAGGTCCGCCTGGCCACGGATGGTGATATCGGCCGCCGGACCCTCGATGGCGATCTTGTCGGTGCGTGCCAGGCCATCGCCGAAGCGCACCGCGCCGTCCACCTGGTTGAACGCCAGCCCCTTCGAGAACAGGTCACGGAAATCGAACAACAACCGACGCGGCAGCTGCGCCACACTGAGCAGGCCAAGCACGCGGCCTGCACCAGGCTCTACTTCCAGCAACTGGCCATTGCGCAGCTTCATCTCCAGCCCACCTTCCAGGTTGGCAACCTGGAAGGCCATCGGCGCACCAGCCCAGGCAGCCTGCAGTTGCAGTTGGCCCTGCCCGCCGCGCAGCTGCCCGCCATAGCCCAGCCGCTGCAACAGCTCGCCAAGGTCCTCGCTCTGAACTGTCGCATTCATCTGGGTGCTGGCTGCCTCCCCCATGCCACGCCATTGCCCGTGCACATCGATGCTCTGCTGCGGGGCGCGGAACTGCAGTTGCTGCACCTGCAGGCCATCGGCCATCGGCACGGTGCGCAACCGGGTCTGGCCCAGCTTGGCCGTAGCGAAGGCCAGATCCTCGATATCCAGCGACAACGGCGGAATGCTGGCCGGATTCATCGGCGCCACCGGCGTATCACTGGACTCCGCCTTGGCCGCTTGTGCGGGCTGCCAGTACACACGCTGCAGCTCTCCGCTCACGGTCGCACCATCCGCGTTGGGTACGCGCAGGTCACCAGCCAATGCCGGTCCATCCAACTGCACCGCGACCGCATCCGCACCAGGGCGCAGCTGCAGCCGGGTCTGCGAAAAACGACCGCCAATCAGGCGCAGTTCGTCCGCCAGCACGTCGATCTGCTTCAACGCCACGCCACCGTCCTTGCCATCGCCGGCATCACCGCGGGCCAGGCTGATCCATTCCAGGGCATCCAGCGAGGGCGTGCGGCCATTGACCATCAAGCCATCGGCAGGAGGTTCCTGCGAGACTTTGTCGCTGCCCATGGTGACCTGCACACCGGTCTTGCCGTCGTGGCTGCGCGCCGCCAGCGCCATCAAGCGCCCGAACGCGACATCGATGCGGCCGCTGCCCATCGGCAAGGCCGCCTGCACCGTGGTTGGCAGCGCATCGGCAGCCGGCTTGTCCAGCGGCGCCGGCAACTGCAGGCGGGTCCCGCGCAGATCCGATTGCAGCGTCAACAAGGTAGGCGGCGCGCTAGGCGTGCCTGCGGCGACCTTGGGCAGGGTTACCCCAACCGTCCATTGCGAAGTGCCGTGGATGTAGGGCTTGAGCCAAGCCAATTCGGTGGCCCGGTCCAACAACTTGCTGGCGTCCAGTGATGCACCCAGCTCGGCCTCGAAGGCATTGTCCGGATCCTTGGCAAAGCCACCCGCACGCAAGGCCAGCACGCCGTCGCGGTCCTGGTGGCGTACCTGCAAGGACGAGGCATCGAAGCCATCATCGCCATACACCACCCGCCCACGCACGTTGTCGAAACGCAGGTCCCAGCGTTTATCGGCCAGGGCCACATCACGCAGTTCCACTTCACCGCGCAGTTCCGTCTTTCCATCTTCGTGGTGCAACGGAACCATCAAATCCATGCTCACCGCCGCCGGGCCGGCAACGGTCAGGTTGTCGAGCGTGTCACCCTGGCTGGCCTGCAACGGGCTTTGCCGCAGCATCGCCAACAGATGTGCGCCGTCATCGACCGTGTTGGCCTGCACGCGCAACCTGGATTCTCCGAAATCGGCGATACCTGCCTGCATCCGCGCGACCTGCACGCCAGCAAGATCCCCCCGACCCTTCAGCTCGAAGCCGCCACCGATGAAATCGATGTCCGCGTCCACATGCCGCATCAGCGGCCAGTCCTCATGGAAGCGAATGCTGCCGTTGTCGATGTGCCCGGTCGCCTCGAAGCGGCCGTTGTGCTCCTTGAACGGCCAATCATCCAGATCGCCAACCGCCAAGCCAACGCCGTCGCGCACATGGCCGTCGACCAATGCCGCGTCGAGCCAATCCACCGCGGCCTGGCTCATGTGCGAACGCACCCAGAAGCCCTTGGCGGCAGTCATCGGCACATCGTCGAGCTTGGCCGCCAGGCTGATCCACGGCCGCGTGCCATCGCCCTGGAACCACAGGCTGCCACGCAGGTCGGCCGCGTAGTCGCCACCTTGCACGCGTAGTGCCGGGGTGCCTACCTGCCAACCAGCGCCTTCGCGCCAACCGACCAGATCACCTGACAGACGCAGTTCGTGCACTACGCCGAAGCCGGTGGGCCAATCAAACCGGACCGGATGGTCAGGCTTCAGGCCCAATGAGAACGACTGCGCATCGCCTTCAAAATGGCCACGCAGCCCGCTGACGCCAGGACTGCCGCCCGCCGCGGCAAATCCAGCATCCAGCAGCTCACCGCTGGCACGCACAGCGCCACCGCGCTCGCCGACGATGCTGACATCGGCGAACCGCAGTGATGGCTGTGATTGCATCAACCAGCCTCGCAGGCTGGGTTCGAGCTGATCGCTGAGCGCAGCCACCTGCAGCAGCGGGCCCACGTCCATCTGTTTGCCCTGCAGAACGAAATGTCGGCCACCGGCAAGCAGCAAACCGTCCAGCACCTGCGTGCCCTGGGCTCCGGCGATGCGCAGGCGTGGTGCATCCAGTCGCCAACCGTCCTGCAGCACCTGCCAACGCGCGCGCAGCTCCAGTTCCGAGAAACCTGCCTGCGGCGCAGCCTTGGCCGAGGGCAGCAGCGCGCCACTCAACTGCACGTCATGCAGCTCGCCCTCGGCGGTGACGGCCACCACCTGGTGATCCTGCAATTGCACCCATGCCTGAAGCTCGCCCTTGCCGTTGCGCGCCTGCACACCAGCAACCTTGAGCAACGGCGACCACGCCGCGAGATCGGCGGGTTCGGCCGAAAACCAGGCCTGGCCATCCCCACGTTCACGTTGCAGGTCCAGCACCGCCAGCAACGGTGGTGCCTGCGTATCGATCCATCCCTTGGCGCCTACCTGCAGGCGCTTGCCGTCCACGCGCAGGCGCAGATCAACACGCGGGATCTGGGTCTGCAGCCCGATCGACGGCGCCTGCACCTGCAGCTTGCCGCCGATGATCTGCAGTTCGCCCAATCGCCGCAGGCTGTCCAGCGGATCACCACCGTTGTTGGCGCTGGGCAGGCCACGCACCGACCAACGGCCGTCATCGGCGCGCTGCAGGGTCAGTTCCAACCCGCGCAGGCGCAGCTGCGTCAGCGGCTCACCCGGCAACAGCCCGGTGTAAACCGCAACCAGTACTTCGGCCTGGCCAACCCGAACTCCCTCGCCCTGACCGATGCGCAATCCATCCAACTGCAACAACGGGCCACGCCGGGTCCAGCGCGTCTGCAGGCGTTCGAAGGCGACCGGCTGCCCTGCACGCTCACTCAACCAGGCAGCGACCTTGTCAGGACGCGCCTCCACCATCGGCAACAACTGGCTCAAGGTGCCGACCAGCAAGGCAACGCCCACCAGCAGGATCGCCAACGCAATCAATGCGTAGCGGCGGGCACGGCGCAAACGGTGGCGCAACAACGTGGTCATCAGCGGCGACTGATGTTCCGGTTGGATCCACGCAATGGCTTACAGCAGCACGACATCGAACTGTTCCTGCAGGTACTGGTCATCGGCCTGGAAGCGGATGCTCTTGCCAAGGAACTCTTCCAGCTCGGCCACCGCCGCCGACTCTTCGTCGGTGATGCGCGCGACTACCTTGCTCGATGCAATCACCAGCAAGCGCGCGGCTTCGAACTGGCGCACGGCGCGGGTGATTTCGCGGAAGATCTCGTAGGTGACAGTTTCGGCGGTCTTGATGCTGCCGCGACCACCGCACTGTGGGCAGGTTTCCGACAGCTGCCGCTCCAGGCTCTCGACGGTGCGCTTGCGGGTCATTTCGACCAGGCCCAGCGGCGAGAAGTCATACACCGTGGTCTTGGCGTGGTCGCGGGCCAAGGCCTTTTCCAGCGTGCGCAACACCTGGCGGCGGTGCTCGGCGTCATCCATGTCGATGAAGTCGATGATGATGATGCCGCCGAGGTTGCGCAGCCGCAGCTGCCTTGCCACCGTCTGTGCCGCCTCCAGGTTGGTGCGAAACACGGTTTCTTCCAGGTTGCGCTGGCCGACGAAGGAGCCGGTGTTGACGTCGATGGTGGTCATCGCCTCGGTCTGGTCGATGACCAGGTAGCCACCGGACTTGAGCGGCACCTGCTTGTTCAAGGCACGGACAATCTCGTCCTCGACCCCGAACATGTCGAAAATCGGGCGATCACCGGTATACAACTCCAGCTTCTCGCCCAGCACCGGCATGTACTTGGCGACGAAGGCCTGCAACTGGGTGAAGGTCTCCTTGGAGTCGACCTTGACCTTGTCCACGTCCTTGCGGATCAGGTCGCGCACCGAACGCAGCGGCAGGCTCAGGTCTTCGTAGATGATGCTGCACGGCTGCGCTTCACGGCCGCGTCGTTCCACCACTGCCCAGACCCGCGACAGATAGGAAATATCCTCGGCCAGGGCCTCGGCCGGCTGGCCTTCGGCATTGGTGCGCACGATGTAGCCATAGCCGCCGTGCTGCGCCGAGATCTCGGTGACCAGCGACTTAAGCCGCGCGCGCTCGGCTTCATCCTCGATACGCGCGGATACGCCGACCATCTTCGACTGCGGCAGCAGCACCAGGTAACGCGAGGGAATGCTGATCTGCGTGGTCAGGCGCGCCCCCTTGGTGCTGATCGGGTCCTTGACCACCTGCACCACCACATCCTGGCCGTCGCGCAGCAATTCCACGATCGGCACCGAGGATGGCAATGGCAGGCTGGGCGCGGTTTCATCGGTATCGGCCGCCACCGGCGCCGGACGCACCACGTCGTTGGCATGCAGGAACGCAGCGCGGTCCAACCCCACCTCGACGAACGCGGCCTGCATGCCCGGCATCACCCGCTGCACCTTGCCCTTGTAGATGTTGCCGACCACGCCACGGCGCCAACCGCGCTCGATATGCAGCTCCTGCAGCATGCCGTTTTCAATCACCGCCACGCGGGTCTCGCGCGGGGTGACATTGACCAGGATTTCTTCGGACACGTCCTTCACTCCCCCTTGTCCATGGAATCGTCGTGCGCCCCGGCGGCAAAAGCCGCCAGCAAGGCAGCTGTCTGTTGCAGCGGCAGCCCCATTACCCCGGAATAGCTGCCAGCAAGATGCTGGATGTAACGCTCGGCGCCACCCTGTATGGCATAGGCACCGGCCTTGCCCATGGGCTCGCCGGTGGCCACGTAGGCAGCGATTTCGGCCGCGCTCATGGGAGCGAAGGTGACCTCGGACTCCACCGTCTCCAGCGTATGACGCGTCGCCGCCGCCAAGGCCACCACGGTGATCACCCGGTGGGTGCGCCCGGCCAGCGAGGCCAGCATCGCCGCCGCATCGGCTGCATCGGCTGGCTTGCCGTAGACCCGGTCATCGAGCACCACCTCGGTGTCCGAACCCAGCACCACGGCCTGTGGGTCATCAGCCACCAGCGCCAGCCCCGCCTGCGCCTTGTCCAGCGCAACACGGCGCACATAGGCCTGCGCCGGCTCACCGGCGGCGCGCAGTTCAGGCACCTCCAGGTCCAGTGCCCGGAAAGGCACGCCAAGGCGGGACAGCAGTTCGTTTCGACGGGGGGAGCGGGAGGCGAGATAAAGCATCGCGAAAGGATAACCCGGGCCAGCAACCTGAATGATCGCCATTGCTGGCAAAGTGACCGCGACCCCATCATGGCTCACTGCCCGTTCATCGCCCTGTGTTCATTTTCAAGATCCAGCCAAGGAGGATCACCATGCGCCGTACCGCCCTCGCCCCGTTGTTGCTGTCCCTGTCATTCGCCCTGGGAGCCTCGATGACCGCCAATGCCCAAACCGTGCCCACCGTGGTCGCCAGCGACGCCACCCTGCTCAACGTCTCGGCACAGGCCGAAGCACACCGCGTGCCGGACATCGCCACCATTTCGGCTGGCGTGGTGACCCAGGCCGTCGACGGCAACACCGCGATGCGCGACAACGCCGTGCAGATGGACAAGGTGATGGCCGCCATCAAGGCTGCCGGCATCGCCGAGCGCGACATCCAGACCAGTGGCATCAACCTCAGCCCGCAGTACCGCTACGCCGAGAACGAGGCCCCCAAGATCACCGGCTACCAGGCCAACAACACCGTCAGCCTGAAGGTGCGTGACATCACCAAGCTGGGCAAGGTTCTTGATGCCCTGGCCGCGCAGGGTGCCAACCAGATCAATGGCCCCAGCTTCGAGATCGACCAGCCCGAGCCGGCCTATGACGAGGCACGCCTGGCCGCACTGAAGAAAGCCCAGGCACGCGCCGAGACCTATGCCAAGTCGCTGGACCTGCGTGTGCGCCGCATCGTCAGCATCTCCGAAGGCAGCCAGGGCGGCTTCCGACCGATGCCGATGATGGCCATGGCCGCCGGCCGCAGCGCCAAGATGGAAATGGATACCGCGGTCTCGCCCGGCGAAAGCACGGTGTCAGTGAACCTTGACGTGGTGTTTGAACTCGGCCGCTGATCACTGCTGGCGATGCAATCGAAACGGCGCCTTCGGGCGCCGTTTCTTTTTTCCTGTCCCGCAAGCCCGTCCAGCAATCACGCCAGGCAGCCGGGGCAAGCCAACCGCTGCTCGTGCAATCGACGCCATCGCAGAAGCCGCCCCACGCGCGGTACTGACAACAACAATACCGCCAGTTCCCAGCCTGCGCGCAAACCGCGAAGCTGGCACCACTGAAGCACCTGGCAGCCATGCCATCAGCCGGATGTACCAGCTTCGCGGCCCATGCCGCTCCGACGACGAAACGCCGGGATGCCCTCGGCCAAGCTGTCCGCCAGCTGACCAGAAACAATCACCCTGCTTGCCGAATGCCCGAATACAAGGCGCACTGCAGCTACGGGACGCAGTCGAGCAACCCCGTCCCGTGTCATCGCGCGTTGTTCTCTGTCACACGCTCACGCATGGAGGTGGAACATGGTCCGCACACAGCACCGCAGCACGCCTTTCCAGTTTGAACCCGCCCGCATCCTCGCCTACAGCACCGCCATCGCCCTGCATGTGCTGGCCGCTGCATTGCTGTTGATCCCACTGTCGCAGGTGCCGGTCCGCAACGACCAGGTGCGCGAACGCTGGATACTGCCCGACGTCAAGCCCGTCACACCCACGCCCCCGACTCCCGTTCCGGAAGAAGTGCCGGTCGCCCGTACCCCCCCACAGCCGCAGCCACGACCGGCATTGCCGGCGCCGGTGGATACCGCGCCGATGCCCATCTTCGCCACCGACGCGGTCATCAGCCTCCCCACGGACGTCGCGCCAGCAACCCTCCCGGCCGAACCGAGCGTCGGCAGTGGCGACACCGGCGCCCCGTTGGAAGGAGTGCAACTGCGCTACCTGAGCGCCGCCCCGCCCGCCTATCCGCGCGAGGCCCTGCGGGTGGGGGCTGAAGGCACTGTGCTGCTGCGCGTATTGGTAGGCGAGGATGGCGTACCGCTTGAAGTCAGTGTCGAGCGCAGCAGCGGCAACCGCAGTCTGGACACGGCAGCACGCAGCCAGGTCCTGCGCCGCTGGAAGTTCCAGCCAGCCACCGACGGCGGTCGCGCGGTGAAGGCATATGGCCTGATCCCGGTGGACTTCAAGCTCGACTGAACGAAGCTGGTTCGTTGCGACCGGCGACCGCCGCGACAACCGCGGAGAACGGTTCCTGCTGGTCGGCAGCCGCAGCTCATGTAGCTGCACTGCCACATGGCACTGCCGGCCCGGCCGATGTGCATCGAGACAGCAGCGCGTGCTGCACACGCTCGATGTGCCCGGCGACCGGCGTCCCAAGACCACCGCCGGAACAACCGCTGACACGGCCGTTGCCAAGCACTCAGGCAAAAAAAGACCCGCATCTCGCGATGCGGGTCTTCAATTGAAACTGGCGCCCGAAGTTGGACTCGAACCAACGACCCCCTGATTAACAGTCAAGTGCTCTAACCGGCTGAGCTATTCGGGCGGGGACGCGCATTCTATACGCTTGTTACGCGCGATGGTAGGGGTGATTGGCCAACATCGCCGCTGCGCGATACAACTGCTCGGCGACAACCAAGCGAACCAGCATATGCGGCAAGGTCAACGGGCCGATCGACCATTTTTCATCAGCCATCGCCGACACTTCCGCCGCATGGCCTTCCGGGCCGCCGATCAGGAACGCGAGGTCACGTCCCTGCGAGCGCCAATGCTCCAACCGCTGGGCCAATTGCTCCGAGCTCAGTTGCCGCCCCGGCACATCGAGCGCAACCACATACGGATTCTTCGGCAACGCGGCCAGCACGCGCTTGCCCTCCTCTTCCGTTGCCCGTTTGGGGTCACGGCCCTTGCCGCGCAGGCCGGGTTCGATCTCCACCAATTCCAATGGCAGCCAATGCGACAGGCGCTTCTGGTACTCGGCAAAGCCCTGCGCCACCCAGGCGGGGGCACGCTCACCGGTAGCGATCAATTTGGCTTTCATGGCCTGGCTCCATGCAACTTCAAAACGAAAACGGCGCCCTGCGGCGCCGTCGTAACGGATACGGCAGAGCGATCAGCCCTGCTCGTCCTCGTCATAGATGGACGGCGGCTGGTCGCCGACGGTCCACAGGCGTTCCAGCGCATACAGCTCGCGCACGCGCGGCAGCATGATGTGGACGATCACGTCACCAAGGTCGACCAGCACCCACTCGGCCTCACGCTCACCTTCCACGCCCAGCGGCATCACGCCCAGCTTCTTGGCGAAACGCACGACTTCATCGCCGATCGACTTGACGTGGCGGGTGGAGGTGCCGGAAACGACAACCATGTAATCCGCCACGCTGGACTTGCCGCGGACATCGATCTCCACGGCTTCCTTGGCCTTGATCTCTTCCAGGGCGGCGTGGACGGATGCCAGCAGCGCCGGAACGGAGGGCGCCGGGGTGGGCAGTTGGGTCTTGATGACTTGGGCTTCGGTGGTCAAAGCGGCTGAACTCGATGAATAAGGGGGCGATTATAGAGAACCCGGACGCTGACGGCATTCACGGTCGTTGGCAACCGTACAGGCCCTGGACCTGGATGTAGTCGGCAACCGCTGCCGGCAGCAGTGCACGCCAGTCACCGTGCGTCCCTATCAACTCCCGTACGGCAGTCGCTGATTCGGTATGTAGTGGCTGCTGCATGCGCCAGACCCGACCCGCCGGCGACATCGCCAAAGCCGATGGCGCACCGACCCAAGCGGCGTGGAGGTGCTGCTCCAGCAGCGGTGGTAGTACCCCATCAAGTGCACTGCCCGGACGTTCCGCCACCACGATGTGGGCGAGCGCCGTCAACGCCTCCCATTCATGCCAAGCGGGCAGGCCCAACAGGCTGTCGGCACCCATCAGTAACGCGATCGGCTGGCATGGGCCCAGTTGCTGGCGCAGTTCGCGCAAGGTATCCACCGTCCACGACGGCACGCCGGGACGGCGCCTGGCGCGCTCGAGCTCGCGCAGATCCACCTGCAACTGCGGGCGACCGGCCACCGCAAGCTGCAGCATCCGTGCGCGTTGGTCGGCATCGGCACCTGGCGGCGCACGGTGCGGCGGATCGGCGGCGGGCATCAGCCACACTTGGGTATGCAATGCGGCAGCGGCACTTTCGGCTATCGCGATATGGCCGTTGTGTACCGGGTCGAAGGTGCCACCATAGAACACCTGCAGACCGGACAGGGCCGCCGGGACTGACACCTCAGCGCAGCCCGCGGGCCAACAAGCGCACCGCCCTGGCCTCAGCCAGGGCCACCAGCAGTCGTTCCAGCGCCAGCCAGGCATCGCCATCAGCGCGCCCCTTGGCGATACGGTCGATCTGCGAAGCTTCGGCGACAAAACGTTCCCAACGGCGCGGGTCCGGGTGCCGCTGCAGTGCCCGCTTGAACGGCGCCTGGCGCGACTCCCACAAGCCTTTGGCTTTCATCTCCGCGCCCAGGTTGCCCCCTGCCGCCTGCACACGTGCGAGGCCGGCGCTGAGCAGCAGCTCACGGATCAGGATGGGCATCAGCGCGGCCACCGCTTCGCCTTCGGCACGCAGGCCAGCCAGCATCCGCAGCACCGCTGCAGGCTGCCCGGAGAACGCCGCTTCACTGAGCCGGAACACGTCATAGCGGGCAGCATCGGCCACCAAGGCATCCATCCGCGCGACATCCAAGGGCTGCCCATCCGCCAGCAGCGCCAGTTTGTCGATCTCCTGCGCGGCGGCCAGCAGGTTGCCTTCCACGCGCTCGCTCAGCCGCTGCACGGCGGCCGGATCAGCACGCAGGCCTTTGGCGCGCAGGCGACGTTCAATCCAATCGCCGAGCTCGTGCGGCTTGATCGCCCACGCCACCGACAACACACCTGTCCGGCTGACGGCTTCGGTCCATTTGCCTTGATGGGCCTTGCTCCACTCGCCGGCCGTGATCAGCAACACCACGTCGTCAGGCGGCCGGGCACAGAAGTCACTGATGACCTGCGCACCTTCCTTGCCCGGCTTGCCGCTGGGCAGACGCACCTCGACCAGACGGCGCGAACTGAACAGACTCGGCGCGTTGAAGCTGGAGGACAACTGGCTCCAGTCGAAATCGCGGCCATCGGCATCAAACACTTCGCGCTCGCCGATGCCCTCGGCGCGCACCTTGGCCCGCACCGCATCGGCGGCCTCGATCACGCGCAGCAATTCCGGGCCAGCGATCAGGTAGACCGGCGCCAATGGCTGGGTGCCGGCCTGCCCGGCAAGTTGTTCGGGGCGCAGCTCCATCAGTCAGCCTGCGCCGCCATCAACCCTCGCCTTCCTTGAGGCCAGCTGCCGGCTGTGCCCGCGGCTGCAGCTTCTCGAGGTCGGCGCGCACCACGCTGTCGATCCGACGCAGGATGGACGCGGACATGTCGCGCCTCAGTTCTTCGGCAAGGATCTCGCGCTCGGTGGTGGTGCCGGTATCGTCTGTCGGCTGTGACACATAGTCACGGGACAGTTCGATGACCTGCTCCGGGACCACGGTCGAACCATCAGGATGGTTGAACTGGAAAATCACCGCGTAACGCAGGCTGTATTCCTGCGACCGCCCCCTTTCATCGATGGCGATCGGACGATCACCCCAACGTTCGGAGCGGATCATCAGGCGGGCAACGCCCGCAGTGCCACTGCTGGCCGGGGTGTTCTCGTCGACAACGGTCGCGCCGGAGGAACGCAGGCCACGTGACAGCAGCTTCACCAGCTCGCTGTAACGGGTGGTGGACTCCACTTTTACCGCAGGCATGTCAGCCGGCAGCACCAGCTTGTTGCGCAGATGGAAGCCACAACCGGTGAGGCCAGCGGCAAGGAGCAATGCAATCAGGTATCGGGTCATGGACACAGTCTGGCGGAGGGGGCCGGGAGCGGCAATAGCCAGACAGCATCATCGCCCATCACGCGTGAGCGGTGATGAAACAGCGCGGTCCGGAAACGCGGCAATCCGCCTTTACCGCCACGGCACCCAACAACGCCGCATGCACGGCATCGAGTGCAAGGGATTGCAGCCAGCCCCTCCCGCATCAGCGCGGAAGGGACCGCCACCAGCCCGGCGGCATGGTGCCATGCCGGGCAAGCCAGTTCATGCGTGAGCGTCAGGCAGCAACGATGTTGACGATCTTGCCCGGCACGATGATGACCTTGCGGATGGTCAGCCCATCCAGGAACTTCGCCGCATTCGGCTCTTCCTTGGCAAGGACCTCGATCTGCTCGCGCGGCGTATCGGCAGCCACATCGATGGTGCCACGCAGCTTGCCGTTGATCTGCACCGCCAGGGTCAGCGAATCCTTGACCAGGGCAGCGGCATCGACCTGCGGGAACGGCTGGTCTTCGAGCAGGGTCTGCTCGTGGCCCAGCAGCTGCCACATCGCATGGCAGGCATGCGGGGTGATCGGGTTCAACAGCAGTACAGCCGACTGCAAGGCCTCCTGCCGCACCGCACGGCCCTGCGCGCTGGCATCGTCGAACTTGGCCAGTGCGTTCAGCAGTTCCATCACCGCGGCGATGGCGGTATTGAAGGCGTGGCGGCGGCCGTAGTCGTCGCTGACCTTGCTGATGGTTTCGTGGGTCTTGCGGCGGATCGCCTTCTGCTCGGCGGTCAGCGCGGCAGCATCCAGTGCCGGGGCGGCACCGTCGGCAACGTGCTTGTGCACCATTGCCCACAGACGGCGCAGGAAACGCGCCATGCCGTCGACGCCGGCCTCGTTCCATTCCAGCGACTGTTCCGGCGGCGCAGCGAACATCGAGAACAGACGCACGGTATCAGCGCCGTACTTGGCCACCATGGTCTGCGGATCAACGCCGTTGTTCTTGGACTTGGACATTTTCTCGACACCACCGATCACCACCGGCTGGCCGTCTTCGCGCAGGGTCGCGCCGGTGATGCGGCCGCGCTCGTCGCGCGCCGTGTCCACGTCGGCCGGGTTGAACCAATCCTTGGAACCGTCGCTGTTCTGGCGGTAGAAGGTTTCGGCGATGACCATGCCCTGGCACAGCAGGTTCTGTGCCGGCTCGTTGCTGTCCACCATCCGTGCATCGCGCATCAGCTTGTGGAAGAAACGGAAATACATCAGGTGCAGGATGGCGTGCTCGATGCCGCCGATGTACTGGTCGACCGGCAGCCAATAATTGCCGCGCTTGTCCACCGCCTCACGTGCACCCGGCGAGGTGTAGCGGGCGTAATACCAGCTCGACTCCATGAAGGTGTCGAAGGTATCGGTTTCGCGCTCGGCTGCGCCGCCGCAATCCGGGCAGGTGGTCTTGCGCCACTCCAGGTCGGCCTTGATCGGCGAACCGGTACCGTTGAGCGTCACGTCTTCCGGCAGGATCACCGGCAGCTGGTCTTCCGGTACCGGCACCGCGCCACACTTGTCGCAGTAGATCACCGGGATCGGGCAGCCCCAATAGCGCTGGCGGCTCACGCCCCAGTCGCGCAGGCGGTAATTGACCCGGCGCTGGCCCTGGGCCTTGCGCTCGAAACGCTCGGCCAGTGCCTCGAAGGCGCCCTGGAAATCCAGGCCGTCGAATTCGGCGGAATTGACCAGCTCGGTTTCACGGGTCTTGTCGCCGTACCAGTCCTGCCAGCGGCTGTCGTCGTAGCTGCGTTCGTCGTCGTTCTTCGGCGACTTCAGCGCGATGACCTGCAGCTTGGGCAGCTTGTACTTGGTGGCGAACTCGAAATCACGCTGATCGTGGCCCGGAACAGCCATCACCGCGCCGGTGCCGTAGCCCATCAACACGAAGTTGGCGACCCAGATCGGCACCTGCTCGCCACTTACCGGATGGATGGCCTTCAGGCCGGTGTCCATGCCGCGCTTTTCCTGGGTTTCCAGTTCGGCCTCGGAGACACCGCCCTGCTTCAGCTCGGCCAGCATGGCGGCTAGCTGTGGGTTGTTCTTTGCGGCATGCACGGCCAGCGGATGTTCACCGGCAATGGAGACGAAGCTCACGCCCATCACCGTGTCCGGGCGGGTGGTGAACACGCGCAGCGGATCCAGTGCGGCGCCATCCACGTCACGCACGTCGAACTGGATTTCCAGGCCTTCGGAGCGGCCGATCCAGTTGCGCTGCATGGTCTTGACCGACTCTGGCCAGCCCGGCAATTCGTCCAGGCCGTCCAGCAGTTCCTGGGCGTAATCGGTGATGCGCAGGAACCACTGCGGGATCTCGCGCTTCTCGACCAGTGCGCCGGAACGCCAGCCGCGGCCGTCGATGACCTGCTCATTGGCCAGCACGGTGTTGTCGACCGGGTCCCAGTTCACCACCGAGTTGCGGCGGTAGGCCAGGCCCTTGCGCATCAGGCGGGTGAACATGCGCTGCTCGTGGACGTAGTAGTCCGGCGTGCAGGTGGCGAATTCGCGCGACCAGTCGATCGCATAGCCCAACGACTTGAGCTGGCTGCGCATGTGGCCGATGTTGGCGTAGGTCCACTTGGCCGGCGCGGTCTTGTTCTTGATCGCAGCGTTTTCGGCCGGAAGACCGAACGCATCCCAGCCCATCGGCTGCAGCACGTTATGGCCGGTCATGCGCTTGTAGCGGCTGATGACGTCGCCAATGGTGTAGTTGCGCACATGGCCCATGTGCAGCGCCCCGGAAGGGTACGGAAGCATCGACAGGCAGTAGAACTTGGGCTTGTCCGAGGTTTCGTTCACCTCGAATGCTTTCTCGGCCTCCCAGAATTTCTGGGCGGCGGCTTCAACCTGCTGGGGATCGTAGATGTTTGGTTCGACGCTGGACATGTCAACGCTGGGCAACGGCAAAGCGGCAAAGGGTACCGCAGTGCATCATTGCACTCCAATCCGGGACCGCAACTGTTCCCGGCAGAATCCGCAGATCATTGATAAATAAAAGATTTACCTGAACGCAGGCAAATCCTCACCGGACCGGGCGCGAGCCAGGCGCAGCACTCAGCGCCGCGCCCAGCCAATCTGCGGTGTCAAGCGGGCAGCACCAGCAAGCCAGACCAACCAGCCAAGGAAGGCCAGCCGTTGTGCCATCGCCGCAGGCATCACGACTTCGAACAGGAAAGCACTGCAGGCCATCCAAGCGGCACAGGCGATGGTCAACGTCGCCAACCCACGCCAGGCACTGCCGCTGCGCGCCCCAAACCGCAGCGTGACGGCGGCTGCGCAGAATGCCACCAGCCACAGCAACCACGCGCTGGCGTGGAACTGGCTTGCACGGTTCTCGATATCCTCCACGTCCAGCGGCAGCAACCCCATCGCCGCGAACGCCAGCGCAGCCAGCAACAGCATCTGCCCGGCCAGGCGCAACGCCCTCGGGGCATCGGCAGGCATGCGCAGGATCATTCCCAGCGCAAGCAGCGCCGCAAGCAGGCCCGGCAGCACGAAACCCAGCCAGCTGAACAGTGTCCCGGCAGGCACTCCGCGCGCCCCCAACAGGGAGACCGGATGGCGCAGCTGGTCATAGCCCTCAAGGCGTGCACCGAACGCAGCTACCGCCACGACCCACACCACCACCGCCAGCGGCCCCACCCACTGCCACGCTTTGTGCATCTTCACTGCCAGACCTCATCAGCACCTGCCACGACACTGCGTCGCCGCTACCACCTGCCATTGTGACTGCAGCGGCCGGTGAAGGCACCGGCCGCTGCGTCCCAACCCCCTGCCGGTTGCAGTGGCTTCAGTTGCCGTAACGGTCGATGCTGGCGATCTCCACCCGCCGGTTGGGTGCCAGGCAATCGACGATGTCGCCGCTGGCAGCGTCGGAGCATTGCACCAAGGGCTCGCTGCTGCCGCGCCCTTCCGCCCGGATCGCCGATGCGGCCACGCCCCTGCCGACCAGATAGGCGCGGACGCTGTCGGCACGTCGTTGCGACAGTGCCTGGTTGTAACTGTCAGACCCGATCCTGTCGGTGTAGCCGAGGACCACCAGGTTGGCCTGCGGCGCCATACCGCGCAGGCTGTCCACTACCTTGTCCAGCTGCGACCTGCCCCGCTCCGACAGTTCAGCGCTGTCGAAGGCGAACAAGGCGTCCGCGGATATCCGCAACGGCGCAGCGGCCGCCGGGGGAGGCGGTGGTGGTGCGGGAGGTGCGGGAGCCGGCTCAAGCAACGCGGCGCAACTGGCAGGTTTCCAGGCCTGCCCGGTTGCAATGCCATTACCGTCGAATTGGACCTGGAACTGGCATTGCACCGGCGCGGCCCCCACCGAACGCCGGAAGTTGAATACATAGTTCCACTCCCGCACTCCCCACAGACCTTCGTTGAACTGTGGAGTACCCAACAACGCCTGGATCTGCTGCTTGTCCATGCCCGGTGCGTACTGCCGCAGGTTGTCCAGATTCACGTAGGTGCCACCCGCGGGATAAGCCCTGGCCGGGTCAGGGAAGGCATCGCGCACCTGCCCTTTGCCGCATGCAGCCAGCAATGCCAGTACCAGCAGTCCAGTCCATTTCATGTCCATGTCGTTCTCCGCCTGGAGGTTGTGAGCAGCTCGCCGCCTTGCCGCGGATCACCACTGGAAGCCCGCACCTATGGTCACG
>Ga0256911_1000283_pt1 | contig 16490 bp, 16 predicted proteins | sample MC6MC0764MT_FD_190197 | JGI IMG/M metagenome (GOLD analysis project Ga0256911, IMG submission 190197) | Metatranscriptome of enriched soil aggregate microbial communities from Iowa State University, Ames, United States - MC6-MC0764-MT... | ecosystem: Environmental > Terrestrial > Soil >...
GTCGTCGCGGGTGCGGCCGGCACGGCCGCCAGTCTGCTCCTGCCGGCCCGCACCGATCGCAACGTCGTGCGCACAGCGGTCGAGCAGCCCTTCGACCCGCGTTCGTACCCGAGTCCGCTGAGCGGCTTCCGCTCCTATCTGCAGTCGCCGAAAGATGGCGAGCCGATGGTCTCGGTCACCGGCCTGCCGAAGGATCATCGCATCCGCATCGCCACACTGGACACCTACGACGGTGTGACCTACTCGGTGGGAACCGATCAGGTGTCGAGCGGCTCGGGATCGTTCACACGGATGCCGTACCGCCTCGATCAAGCGGGCGTCACCGGCGATCGCGCGCGTCTCTCGGTGACCGTGCGGGGATACGCCGGTCCATGGGTCCCGGGAAGCGGGCAGCTGCAGCAGATCGCGTTCGGGGGCGGCGACGCGGACGCCCTCACCGCCTCGTTCTACTACAACGACGTGACCGGCACCTCGGCGGTCACCCGCGGACTGCGGTCCGGTGACAGCTACACGATGGATGCCGTGGTGAAGCCACAGCTGTCGATCGGAGAGCTCGAGCGGGTGCAGCCGGGCAGTGCGGTCGTACCGGAGCCGTCGGTGATCCCCGACGAGCTGCAGCTGACCGTCCAGAAGTACACGGCAGGAGTCAGCGGTGCGGGCGCGAAGCTCGCCGCGATGCTGAGGGGCCTCGCCGAGAACGGCTACATCAGTCACGGCATCGCGCCCGACGAGCCCGCCAGCAGGTCGGGACACGGAGCGGATCGCATCACCGAACTGCTCACCGACATCCCGATGCTCGGAGACCAGGAGCAGTACGCGGCGACGGCCGCGCTGATGGCCGGCCAGCTCGGCTTCCCAGCGCGCGTCGTCGTCGGGTTCGTCGCGCCGGCCGATGCCGATGCTGCGCGCGCTGTCACCCTCAGCGGTTCCGACATCTCGGCCTGGATCGAGGTGCAGACCCGCGAAGACGGCTGGGTCACCGTGGACCCGACGCCGCCCATCCGGCCGGTCCCACCGAAGCAGCCGGACGAGCCGACCCAGATCTCGCGCCCGCAGACGAACGTGCAGCCACCGATCGACGAGAACCAGCAGCGTCGTGAGGAACCTCCGCAGGCGCAGGTGGACACCGCGGATCAGCAGCCGCCGAATCCGGTGCTCGACCTCATCCTGGGAATTCTGACCGTGGTCGGCTGGGTGCTCGTGGCGCTCGCCGTGATCGCAGCCCCGTTCCTCGCGGTACTGGGCGCCAAGTGGCGGAGACGGACCCTCAGACGCACCGCGTCCACAGCGGTCGAACGCATCGAAGGCGGCTGGCGCGAGTTCACGGACGCGGCCATCGATCACGGGTACGATCCCGCTCCGTCGTCGACGCGCAAGGAGGTCGCCATGACGATCGGAGGCTCCCGCGCCGCCGCGCTGGCCTCGATCGCCGACCGCGCGGTCTTCAGCCCGACGGCGCCGAGCCCGCAGGAGGCGGACACGGTCTGGATCGCGGTCGACGACCTTCGACGCGCCCTCGCGAAACGCGAGACCCGCTGGAAGCGACTGGTCGCGGCGGTCTCACTGCGTTCGCTCGGCTACCGTGGACGGGGAGACAACAGAAAGAAGGGCAGGCGATGAACTGTCGGGTCTGTGGCAGTGAATTGTCCGAGGGGACGCTGTTCTGCGGATCGTGCGGGAGTTCGGTGACGGCGACACGCGTGCGCGCTCCGGAGGTCGCCGATTCCCGTCCATCGGACACGACGGTCGTCGAACGTCTTCCGAAACCGGCCGTCGCCGGACGGTTCCCCAGCGCCGACGGTACGCAGGACGACGAATCCGTCGACGAATCCGGTCCGGCCCCGGTCATCGAGCCGATCGAGGCGGCACCCGTCGTCGAGCCGGCGGTGTCGTACACCCTCAGCTTCTCGACCGGCGAGCTCGTTCAGGTCACAGGGAGCGGACTGATCGGGCGTCGTCCGATCACCCAGCCGGGTGAGGAGGTCGATCAGCTGGTCTCGGTGCTCGATCCGGGACGGTCGGTCTCGAAGACGCATCTCGAGTTCGGTATCGAGGCCGGCGAGCTGTGGATCTGCGACCGGTACTCCGGCAACGGCACGGTCGCGCATCCCTTGGGCGGCGTCGCCCGTCAGTGCGAGGCGGGCAGGCGCTACCGCGTGACCCGCGGCACACGGGTCGACATCGGCGACCAGTGGTTCGACGTCGGCTGATCGCCTCTGCACCGACCCGCCAGCGCGCGTCGGGCTGACCGTCTACGCGAGCGCGTCGGCTATCGTTCCGGCGGTGAGCCCGTGCGCCTCCGCCACCGCCGAATTCGTCACCCGGCCTGCGTGGACGTTCAGTCCGAGTGCGAGCGAGGGATCCGCAGACAGCGCTTCACGCCATCCGCGCGTCGCGATGGCACGAGCGTAGGGGAGTGTCGCGTTCGTGAGCGCGTAGGTCGACGTGTGCGGGACAGCGCCCGGCATGTTGGCCACGCAGTAGAAGAGCGATCGGTGCACCGTGAACGTCGGGTCGGCGTGTGTGGTCGGATGCGAGTCGGCGAAGCACCCTCCCTGATCGACGGCGATGTCGACGAGCACACTGCCGGTCTTCATACGGGAGACGAGCTCATTGCTCACGAGCTTCGGAGCCTTGGCGCCGGGAACGAGCACGGATCCGATGACGAGATCGGAGGCGACGACGGCCTTGTCGATCTCGAAGCTGTTCGAGGCGATGGTCTTGATGCGTCCGGCATAGAGAGCGTCGAGCTCGCGAAGGCGGGCGATGTTGGTGTCCAGCACCGTGACCTCGGCCCCGAGACCCACAGCGACCCCGATGGCGTTCGTGCCGGCGACACCACCGCCCAGCACCGTGACGACCGCGGGATGCGTTCCCGGTACGCCGGGGACGAGCAGTCCCGGTCCGCCGTTGGGCTTGAGCATGGTGTTCGCGCCGACGATCGGAGCGAGACGGCCGGCCACCTCGCTCATAGGCGCGAGCAGCGGCAGGGCCCGATTGGGGAGTTGCACCGTCTCGTACGCGATGGCCGTCACGCCGGATTCGATGAGGGCTCGGGTCAACGCCTCCTCAGCGGCCAGATGCAGGTATGTGAAGAGCACCAGTCCGGGACGGAAGTAGCCGTATTCGCTCGCGATCGGCTCCTTCACCTTCAGCACGAGCTCGGCGATCGACCAGGTGGATGCCGCGTCGGGCAGGATCGTCGCTCCTGCGGACGCGTAGAGCTCGTCGGGGATCGAGGAGCCGGCGCCCGCATCCGTCTCGACGTAGACCTCGTGGCCGTTCGCGACCAGATCGTGCACACCGGCCGGGGTTATCGCCACTCGGAACTCGTTGTTCTTGACCTCGCGCGGGATCGCGACCTTCATGGGACTCCTTCGGCGTCGACGTGATCGATTCAGCACCATCACACTAGCTCCAACCGGAGGACCGGCGACAGACGGATTCCAACGTCGATCCGCCCATTCGGAACTGATTTCGTAAAGATTGTGTTACCAGATTGACGTTTTGCCCCTCGATTGGTGCGCTCCGCCGCGTCCTGTGCCAGGATCATCCCACCCGCAACGGAGCGGTGAGGCTCGCCAGCGAAAGAGTGGCACCCGTGTTCGACCCTGAAGGAGCACCCCAGTGAATTCGAGACAGCTTCCGCAAGACCCCATGATCCAGAAGCTGATCCAGGCTTCGCGTCAGGCTCAGATGACCCGCCGCGGTGTACTCGCGGGCGTGGGGGCGAGCGCAGCGGCATTGGCGCTCGCGGCCTGCTCGACCGGTGGCGCCTCCAGCAAGCCGACGCCCGCCAAGGACGTGTCGGCGAGCGACAAGACCCTCACCTGGGCCAACTGGCAGGCATATCTCGACCAGGACGATGCGGGCAAGTACCCGACTCTCGAGGCTTTCGAGAAGAAGTCCGGCATCAAGGTCAAGTACGACGTCGCCGTGGACGACAACAACACGTACTACGCCAAGGTCAAAGACCAGCTGGCCCTCGGCAAGGACATCGGGGCCGACACCGTGTGCCTCACCGACTGGATGGTGGCACGACTCATCCGGTTCGGCTACGTGCAGAGCTTCGACGAGAGCAAGATCCCCAACAAGAAGAACGTGTCTCCGGCACTGGAGGATGCGGACTTCGATCCGGGTCGTAAGAAGTCGCTGCCGTGGCAGAGCGGATTCGCCGGCATCTGCTGGAACAAGTCGAAGGTGCCCGGCGGCCTCAAGTCGGTCGAAGATCTCTGGAAGCCCGAGCTCAAGGGCAAGGTCGGCGTGCTGAGCGAGATGCGCGACACGATGGGACTCCTCATGCTGCAACAGGGCGTCGACATCTCGAAGAAGTTCAGCGACGCCGACTACGACAAGGCCATCGAGAAGATCACCAAAGAGGTGAGCGACGGCCAGATCCGCAACATCAAGGGCAACTCGTATCTCAACGACCTGAAGAGCGGTGACACGCTGGCGGCGATCTGCTGGTCCGGTGACATCACGCAGCTCAATGCGGAAGCTGGGGACAACTGGGAGTTCATCCTCCCCGAGGCCGGTGGAACCCTGTGGAGCGACAATTTCGTCATCCCCATCGGCTCACCGCGTAAATCGAACGCGGAAGAGCTCATCAACTACTACTACCAGCCGGAGGTCGCCGCTGAGGTCGCCGCCTGGGTGAACTACATCACACCGGTCGTCGGTGCGAAGGAGGCCGCCGTCGCGATCGATCCCGAGCTCGCCGACAACCAGCTGATCTTCCCCGACGATTCGACACTCGCCAACGCGCACATCTTCCGCACCCTCACCCCGGCCGAGGAGCAGAAGTATCAGACCGCGTTCCAGAAGGTCATCCTGGGCGCCTGATGCCGAAGGGAGCATTCGCCGAGTCGGGCGCCGACCTGCAACTGGTCGGGATCAAGAAGCGTTTCCCGGGGTTCACCGCGATCGAGCAGCTGGACCTCACGATCCCCGCGGGATCGTTCTTCGCCCTTCTCGGGCCGTCAGGATGCGGCAAGACGACGACCCTGCGTCTCGTCGCCGGTCTGGAGGAGCCGACGGAAGGGAGCATCCTGATCGGGGGCCGCGACGTCACGAAGACCAAGCCGTTCCAGCGCCCCGTGAACACGGTGTTCCAGAGCTACGCGCTCTTCCCGCACATGACCATTCTCGAGAACGTCGCGTTCGGGCTCCGTCGCCGCAAGATCGCCGATCCGGTCGCGAAGGCTCACGAGGCGCTCCGTCTCGTGGAGCTCGACCATCTGGCAGCGCGCAGGCCCGCATCCCTCTCCGGAGGCCAGCAACAGCGCGTCGCGCTCGCGCGCGCCGTCGTGAACCGTCCCGCGCTCCTCCTGCTGGACGAACCGCTCGGCGCCCTCGACCTGAAGCTTCGGCGTCAGATGCAACTGGAGCTCAAGTCCATCCAGACCGAGGTCGGTCTGACCTTCGTGCACGTCACCCACGATCAGGAGGAGGCCATGACCATGGCCGACACCGTCGCGGTGATGAACAAGGGCTCGATCGAGCAGATGGGCGCGCCGGAAGTGCTCTACGAACTGCCCGCGACGGTCTTCGTCGCCAACTTCCTCGGCCAGTCGAACCTCTTCGTCGGTCCCGTGCAGGAGACGGGCGGTGACACGATCGGCGTCGAGATCACCGGTCGCCGCCTGACAGTTCCCACGTCGAGGGCGCAACGCCAGAGCGGTGTCGTCACCGTCGGCGTCCGGCCTGAGAAGCTCACCCTCCACGCCTCGGAGGAGGCGATCGCGCCGGGCTCCAACATCCTCGGTCCCGGTCGGGTCACGGATGTGTCGTTCAGCGGGGTGAGCACGCAATACCTGGTGCACATCCCGGGAGCCGGAACCGTGGTCGTCTTCGCCCAGAACATGAGCGCAGGACCCACCGCCACACTCGGCAGCGAGGTCTGGGTGGCCTGGGATGCGGTCCACACGTTCGTGCTCGCCGACGACCCGCCCGCCGACGGCAAGTTCGACGACGACACCGACACGCAGATGATCGCGACCCAGGCGAGAGAACGCCTGCTCACGGAGCTCGAGGAGGCGTAATGGCGCTCGCCGCCTTCTCCACGGCCACTCCGCCGCAACAGGATCAGGAGCCTGCGCAGCGCAGACGAAGCGGCATCGCACTCGTGCTGCTGCTGCCGGGTGTGCTCTATCTCGTGCTGTTCTTCCTCACCCCGTTGGTGTCGCTCATCATCACCTCGTTCCAAGCGCCGGTGCTCGATGGCGACATCGGGCAGTATCAGGCGGCTTTCCGGTGGGAGAACTACACCGAGGCGATCGGCGAGTACTGGCCGCAGATCATCCGTTCGTTCGTGTACGCCATCATCGCGACCGCCGCGGCACTCCTCATCAGCTATCCGCTCGCCTACTTCATCGGCGTCAAGGTACGGAAGTATCCACTCCTGCAGAACCTGCTGATGACGCTCGTCATCGCACCGTTCTTCATCAGCTTCCTGCTCCGTACCCTGGCCTGGAAGCAGCTGCTCTCCGATGACTCCTGGTTCACGAGCTCGCTCAAGGCGATCTCGATCCTGCCGCCCGACGCACACGTCACGGGTACCGCGTTCTCCGTGATCTTCGGTCTGACATACAACTTCATCCCGTTCATGACGCTCCCGCTGTACTCGACGCTGGAACGGCTGGACGTTCGCTACCTGGAGGCAGGCAACGACCTGTACGCGAACGCGTTCACGACGTTCCGCAAGATCACGCTTCCGCTCTCCCTCCCCGGCATCGTGTCGGGAACGCTCCTGACGTTCATCCCGGCTGCCGGCGACTACATCAACGCGTCTCAGGACTTCCTCGGTGGAGCCGACACGTCGATGATCGGAAACGTGATCGAGAGCAACTTCCTCGTGCTTCAGAACTATCCGACGGCGGCCGCGATGTCGGTGGTGCTCATGGCGGTCATCCTCGTGATCGTCGGCTTGTATGTGCGACGGAGCGGAACGGAGGACCTGCTGTGAAGCGTTTCCGGTTCAAGGGCCTGGGACTCGGTGTCTACGCCTTTCTCGCACTGGCTTTCCTGCTGATCCCGATCGTCTACACGTTCGTCTACTCGTTCAACGATTCGCTCAAGAACAACATCGCGTGGCGCGGATTCACCCTCCACAACTGGACCAACGTGTGCGACGCCGCCGGCATCTGCGACGCGTTCGCGGCGAGCATCGTCATCGGGCTGATCTCGACCGTGATCGCCACCGTGCTCGGCACCATGATCGCCATCGCCCTGATGAGGTACCGGTTCCGATTCCGGTCGCAGACGAGCCTGCTGCTGTTCCTGCCCATGGCGAGCCCTGAGGTGGTGCTGGGTGCGGGCCTCGCCGCGCAGTTCCTGAGCCTCAGCGTCAACAAGGGGTTCGGCACGATCATCATCGCGCACGTCATGTTCTGCATCAGCTTCGTCGTGGTGACGGTCAAAGCACGCGTCGCCAGCCTCGACCCGGCTCTCGAAGAGGCCGGACGCGATCTCTACGGATCACCCGTCGCGGTCTTCTGGCGCATCACCTTCCCGCTGCTCCTTCCGGGCATCCTCTCGGCCGCGCTGCTCTCGTTCTCGCTCAGCTTCGACGACTTCATCATCACGAACTTCAACGCCGGTGCCGTGACGACGTTCCCGATGTACATATACATCGCTGCCTCTCGAGGCATACCGGCTCAGGCCAACGTGATCGCGTCGGCGGTGTTCATCATCACCATCCTCGTAGTGCTCATCGCGCAGATCGCCGCGTCGTCGAGAGCCAAGCGACTCGCTCGTCTCTCGTAGACGCCCAGACCCCCAAAACCGGAACGGCCCGACACCATCCAGGTGCCGGGTCGTTGCGGTGTCCGCCGCGGTCAGTCGTCGTCGAGCAGCATCCCGACCGAGGTGGCACACGAGTCGCCGTTCCACGCCTCGATGCCTTCCCGCACGGCGAAGATCACGATGACCAGGGCGGCGACCGAGTCGGCCCACCACCAGCCGAACGAGGAGTTGAGGACGAGGCCGATCAGCACGGCTGCGGAGAGGTAGGTGCAGATCAGCGTCTGCTTGGAGTCGGCGACCGCCGTCGCCGAGCCGAGCTCGCGTCCCGCACGGCGTTCCGCCAGCGACAGGAACGGCATCACGACGACACTCAGCGCGGTGATGCTGATTCCGAGTGGAGAATGGTGCACCTCGACGCCTCCGACGAGGGCAGCGACGGACGACACCGTCACATAGGCGGCCAGGGCGAAGAAGGCCACCGCGATGACCCGGAGTGTCGCCCTCTCCCAGCGTTCCGGCTCGCGCCGTGTGAACTGCCAGGCGACCGCGGCGGCGGAAAGCACCTCGATCGTCGAGTCGAGTCCGAATCCGAGCAGAGCAGCGGAGGACGCCGCACTTCCCGCGGAGATCGCCACGACGGCCTCCACGAGGTTGTAGCCGATCGTCGCACCGACGATCCAGCGGATGCGCCGGTGCAGCACGGCCGTCCGGTCGTGTGCGACCGCGGTCACCGTGCTGATCTTTCGGCCATCATGCGACGATGGTACAGGAAATGCTGTACTGAGCTCGAGTGCCGGAACGGATGTCAGGCGGCGGAGTACGACGCGCGGATCTCACCCACGGGAACTCCGCGGCCCAGAACGGCGAGGTCGAGCTCTGGGAGGATCGCGTCGACCGCTGATCGTTCCAGCGCACCCGCGTCGACGAGGAGCGAGAGTGCGACGGCCGACGCGGCGCGCAGGCTGCCGTCGAGGATCTTGAGCGCGACTGTCGTCCCATCCGGAGCGGCCATGATCATGACCCCCTCGGCGCCGCCCTTCGCGAACACGCCGAGACGATCGATCACGACGGTGTTCGCGCGCCCTGGTCCATCGATCGCCCAGCCGTTCGCGAGCACCGCGTTCGTGAGCGTGGCTGCGTTGCGATAGAGGGCGAACGGAGAGCCGGCCGATGCGGTGGCGATACGCTGCACACCGCGAGCGAGCGTGTTGAGGGACATGGCGTGAACGGGCGCACCGCATCCGTCGACCCCCGTCGCCACGACCTTCTCACCGGTGAGGCGCTCGATCGTGTCGCGCACCAGAAGCTGCATCGGATGCTGCGGATCGAGATAGGTCTCGGTCTGCCAGCCGTTCATCGTGCAGGCGAGCAGCATGGCAGCGTGCTTGCCCGAGCAGTTCATGTACAACGGATGCTTGTGCTCGCCCGCTCGGATGGCGTCGTCGCGACTCGATGAGTCCAGCGGCCAGTCGGCCGGGCACTGCAGAGCATCCTCGGTGAGCTGAGCCTGCGCGAGCAACCCGCGGACCACGGAGAGGTGTGCTGGCGTCCCGGCGTGGCTCGCCGTCGCGAGCACAGCGGCCGTGCCGTCGAGGGGAACTCCGGCGCCCATGACGGCGACCGCCTGGAACGGCTTCATGCTCGACCGCGGGAAGATCGGCGCCGCCGGATTGCCGAGAGAGCGGGCCATCGAGCCGTCTGCGCCGAACACGACGGCGGATCCGAGGTGTCGGGATTCGACGAAACCGCTTCGCTCGACGACGGCCAGCTCCGCCGCTTCGGCACCGGTGAAGACGGCGGGACTCACAGTGCTGCGAAGGCGTCGTCGAGCACCGAGACCGCGTCGGCGATCAGTGCGTCGGAGACGGCGAGACTCGGGAGGAACCTCAGGACGTTGCCGTACGTACCGGCCGTGAGCACGAGCACACCCTGGGCCGCCGCGTAGGCGGCGATCGCTGACACGGCTTCGGCGTTGGGCTCCTTGGTCGTGGATGCGGTTCCCGGCTGCACGAGCTCGATGGCCAGCATGGCGCCGATCCCGCGGACGTCCCCGATGATGTCGTACTTCTTCTGGAGGTCGAGCAGGGCCGGCTTCAGGGCGCGCTCGATGCGCTTGCCCTCGGCCAGCAGGTCGTTCTTCTCGATCGTCTCGAAGACGGCGACCGCAGCGGCAGCGGCGACCGGATTGCCGCCGAACGTTCCGCCCAGCCCTCCCGGCTGGGACGAGTCCATGATCTCGGCGCGCCCGGTGACGGCGGCGAGGGGGAGTCCGCCGGCGATCCCCTTGGCGCTCAGCACGAGATCGGGAACGAGACCGAAGTGCTCGCTCGCGAAGTACGCGCCGGTGCGGGCCATGCCGCTCTGGATCTCGTCGGCGATGAAGACGACGCCATTGGCGGTGCACCAGGCCTGGAGGGCGATCAGATAGCCGTCGGCCGGAACCATGAAACCGCCCTCGCCCTGGATGGGCTCGACCACGAGGCAGGCGAGATCGTCTGCCCCGATGACCTTCTCGAGGTACGCGATGGTGCGGGCGGCAGCCTCGTCGCCGCTGAGTCCGTCGTGGTACGGGTACGAGTTGGGCGCGTGGTAGACATCGCCGGCGAACGGTCCGAAGCCGGTGGCGTAGGGGGAGGCCTTGTAGTTCATGGCCATGGTCAGATTGGTGCGTCCGTGATACGCGTGGTCGAGGACGGCGACGGCGCGCCGTCCCGTGAACTTTCGCGCGATCTTCACGCCGTTCTCCACGGCTTCGGCGCCGGAGTTGACGAGCACGGTCTTCTTCGCGTGGTCGCCGGGTGTGTGCTGCGCGAGCAGCTCGGCCACGCGCACGTACTCCTCGTACGGCGTGATGGTGAACAGCGTGTGGATGACGTCTTGCAGCTGAGCGGCGGCGGCTTCGACCACGGCGGTCTCGGTGTGACCGATCGTCGTCACACCGATGCCGGCACCGAAGTCGACGAATTGGTTGCCGTCCACGTCGACGAGGATCGCACCGTTGGCTTTGGCGATGTAGACGGGCAGTGTCGATGAGACCCCGGTCGACACCACGGCGAGACGCCGCTGGTGGAGTTCCTGGGATTTGGGGCCGGGGATCGCTGTGACGATGCGGCGTTCTTGGGGCACGGTGTGGATGGGCGCGCCTGCGCTCAAAGTGTCAGTCATGGTGCTTCGAGTTTAGCCGCGGTGCGAGAATCGAATAATGAACCTCGAGCACACCTACGCGATCGATCTGGAGTGGACGGGCAACCGCGGAGAAGGCACGAGCGGTTACAAGAGCTACGGCCGCGACCACGTCATCTCCGCCGAGGGCAAGCATCCGATCGAAGGCTCGGCCGACCGCACCTTCTTCGGCGACCGTGACCGGTGGAACCCCGAGGAGATGCTTCTCGCGGCGCTCAGTCAGTGCCACATGCTGAGCTATCTCGCCGAAGCCGCACGAGCCGGCCTGGTGGTCGTCGGCTACACGGATGCCGCGACGGGTGTCATGGAGCAGACGGGCAACGGGGGCGGCCACTTCACGAGCGCCCTGCTCCGTCCGCGGGTCGCGCTTGCCGACCCGTCACAGAAGGAGCTGGCCGCTTCCCTGCACGCTCCGGCGGCGGAGAAGTGCTTCATCGCAGCGTCGGTGAACTTCCCGGTCGAGCACGCACCGGAGATCCTCACGCTCGCCTGATCCCGGCGTTCTCAGGCGCAGCCGAGGCGAGCGCGCGGGGCGCCGGCTCGTGCCGCGGTGTCCCGTGCGGCGGCCTCTCGCTCGGACAGTTCGGCCCAGCGGTGCATCGCTGCCGCCCACCGGCCGTCTCGCTGCAGCGGAGTCAGGGGCTCTGCCCCGATCTCGTGCTGCCGACGCACGATCTCGCGCTCGCGCTCTCGTTCTGCCAGCTCGGAGATGCTCGTCAACCACAGTGTCAGCGGATGCATGATGTCCCTCCTCGGGGCGATAACCAGCTAATGACGTTTACTGGTTACATCCTACCGTAACCGACTATCGGGATACAATGGTTACATGCGTACGAATGCACCCGAGCTCGGAGTCGATCTCCTCGTCGACTTCCTCAACACCATCGACATCGAAGACGGAACGGACGCAATCGACGATCGTGAGGCGTTCCAGCTGTGGGCTGCGGATCACGCGGTCGAGGCCGGTGACCCGGTAGAGACGAAGCGCGTTCGGGATGCCCTTCGCTCGCTCATCGACGGAGAGAGCGCATCCCTTCCATCCATCGAGCTCGAAGCAGTGTCGGGGGATCGGTCGGTCGGGCTCTCCGCGCGGACGGCCGCCGAGGCGGCCGTCGCGTCGTCGGTGATCCTCAGCATCCAGGGACGGCTCGGCCGGGTGAGACTGTGCAGCGCCCACGACTGTCGCTGGGCGTTCTTCGACCAGTCCCGCAACGGTTCGCGCACCTGGTGCAGCATGGGCGTGTGCGGCAATCGGCAGAAGGCCCGCACGTACCGGGCCAAGCAGGACGACGCACCCTGACCGCATCCCGTCGCATCCTGACCGCATCCCGTCGGTGAATTCCTCATTCCGGGCCTAGATCTCCGACATGACGGAGGTTTGCACGGCGTGCCGCCGGAAATATCCGACGACCGGGGTCAGAGCCGCTCGGGCCGCAACGCGCGCTTGACGCGCTCGACCGCGCCGGCAGGGGGCGCCTCGTTGTACTTCTCGGCGAGTTCCTGACCGGTGAGCCCGTGGATGGCGGCCATGATCTCGTCGGTCGCCTGTCGTCGCGCACGACCGGATTCCGCAGCACCGTAGCGACTGACATCGATCGGCTCGCCGAACGCGACCGTGATGCGCTTGAAACGGGGGAGTTTGGAACCGACCGGCTGCAGCTCGTTCGTTCCGATGAGACCCACCGGCACCACCTTCGCGCCGGTCGTCAGTGCAAGCCAGCCGACGCCGGTACGGCCCTTGTACAGGCGCCCGTCGAGCGAGCGCGTCCCCTCGGGATAGATGGCGAAAGCTGCGCCGGTGTCGAGGATGCGCTTCGACTGATCGAGCGCATCCTGAGCCGCCTGCCCGGCACCGCGTTCGACACCGACGGCACCGATCGCCGTGAAGAACGAGCGTGAGAGTGCGCCCTTCACGCCGGTGCCCTCGAAGTAGTGCGACTTGGCGAGGAACTGCACCCGACGCGGAGCCATCAGCGGGATGACGATGCTGTCGATGAACGAGAGATGGTTGCTGGCGAGGATGATCGGCCCGGTGCGCGGGACGTTCTTGCGTCCGATCACCTTCGGACGGTAGAGGAGGCGCGCGATCGGCGCCATCACGAGACGACCGAACAGGTACAGCGCTCCCGGCCGCTTCACCGCGTCCGGGACGTCAGGGGACTCTGTCGTCGTCACCCTGACGAGCGTAGTCTCGGCCGTATTCCTCGCGCGGCATGTTCGCGGTCACATCCCGTCGAAGGGACGGATCGGGGTGCATCCGAACCCGCCGACGTAGTTCAAGCAGCCGGGGACCCAGCCCGTGAAGCGCACCGCTGTCGGCGATCCGAACCATTGCGTGTACAGCCGCGAGAAGTTCAGGTTGCCATAGGTCGAGCACGCCCCGGGAGCGGCCCGCGGATCGGCCAGCGTCTGGTCGTTCGGCTGATACGGCGTGTAGTTGTAGAGGTTCGCCGTGGCCTGGTTGACGATGCGGACCCTGCTCGAGCCGCACGACACGTTCGGGTGGAACTGGATGTCGTTCGAGCCGATGCGGTAGCGCCAGTCGGAGGGATGCACCGTGTACTCACGGAACTGCCACGCGGCCCGGTACACCTGGTTGAAGAAGCCGAAGAACTTCTTGTCGCACGCGGCGGTATCAGGGCAGGCGTAGCCCGTCGCCTTCTGGTAACCGGATGCGCTCGGTGCGGTGAGCAGGGACTGCTCCTTCTGCAGCAGCACGAGCAGCACTTTCGGGCTGATCGTGCACGCCTCTGCGACCCGAGCGATGATGCTGCTCGCGGACTCGTCGCGCTGCCCGCGGAGGGCCGTGCACCGATCTTTCGATGCAGCGACGGTCGGGGTGTCGACGCGATACCGGTCGAGACACGGGGAGTCGTCTTTGGGCTTGCAAGTGCGCTCCACGAGGAATTCCTGGATGTCCGTCGCCGTCATGGCGTTCGGATTGAAGAAGCTGTCATCGCTGATGATGTCGCCCGGTTCGAAGGCCGCGTTCTGCTCGGAGAACGCGCCGACCGCGGGCGCGAGGGTCAGCGCCACGGTCACGGCGGCGACTCCGGCGAGCGTTCGCCAGCGCAGGAAACGCATCCGTCGACTCAGTTGAAGCGCGCGAGGGCTTCTTCGATGACGGTCGCTGCGTCGTCGATCAGCTCTTCGCTGATGACAACCGACGGGAGGAGCCGGAGCACGCTGTCCCAGCTTCCCGCGTCGAGGGGGATGACACCGTTCGACGTCGCATGCGCGAGCACGGCGGTGAGCGCTTGCGGGTTGGGCTTCTTGGTTCCGGGATGCACGAGCTCGACGCCGAACATCGCACCCTTTCCGCGCACCTCGCCGACCACGGCGAAACGGTCGGCCCAGTCGCCGATCCGGGCCCAGAGCGCCTTCTCGACGCGCTGGGCTTCGGCGAGCAGACCCTCGTCTTCGATCACGTCGAAGGTCGCCAGCGCGGCCGCCGTGGAGACGGGGTTTCCACCGAAGGTGCCTCCGATGCCGCCGGGCTGCACAGCATCCATGATCTCTGCCCTGCCCGTCACGGCCGCGAGCGGGAAGCCGCCGGCGATGCCCTTGGCGCTCGTCACGAGGTCCGGGACGACACCGTGGTGCTCGATCGAGTACCAGGTTCCGGTGCGGCCGATGCCGGCCTGGATCTCATCGGCGACGAACACGATTCCGTTCTCGGTGCAGAACTCCGAGAGCCGCTTGAAGTAGCCGGGTGCTGGGATGATGATCCCGCCGTCGCCCTGGATGGGTTCGACGAACAGGGCCGCCAGCTCGGTGGCGCCGATGTGGGTAACGATGTAGTCGATGGTTCGCTCCGCAGCCTCTTCGCCCGTCATACCGTCGGGATCGCGGAACGGGTAGCTGATCGGCACGCTGTAGATCTCGCCGGGGAACGGACCCATCCCCGCGCGCTCCGGCCAGGGACGGTAGGTCATCGCCATCGTGAGGTTCGTGCGACCGTGGAAGGCATGGTCGAGGGCGGCGATCGCCCGTCGCCCGGTGAACTTGCGCGCGATCTTCACCGCGTTCTCCACCGCTTCGGCACCGGAGTTGACCAGGATGCTGTGCTTCTCGAAATCGCCGGGCGTGATCTGTGCGAGCTTCTCAGCGACGCGCACGTAATTCTCGTATGGCGTGAGGGTGAAGAGCGTGTGCGTCAGTTTGGACGCCTGCTCGGCGGCCGCAGCGGCGATGGCGGGATGAGCGTGACCGATTGTCGTCACACCGATCCCGCTGCCGAGGTCGATCAGCTGGTTGCCGTCGACGTCGACGAGGATCGCGCCGGAGCCGCTCTCCATGTAGATGTTCGCGAGCGTTCCGGCACCGCGGCTGACGGATGCGACGCGGCGCTCCTGCAGTTCGACGGAACGCGGGCCCGGAAGGGCGGTGACGAGCTTACGGATCTGCGGCACGGAGAATTCGCGAGTCATGCTCCCATCGTAGGTCGCCCGCCTGTCAGCTTCGGCAAAGGCGGATGGTGCAGACTGGTCCAGCTCTTGACCGTTATCCAAAGGTGCCCCACGTTGCGTAAAACCCTCTCCGTTCTCGCTGCCGGCGTCGTCGTCGCCGCACTCGCCGCGTGCAGTTCCGGCGCTCCGACGGCATCCTCGACGCCGACCCCGTCCACCGCGTCGTTGACGTGCGAGAACGTCAAGTCCGGATCGGTCTCCGACTCGGTCAAGATCGCCAGCGACTTCGGAGCCGATCCCAAGGCGACGTTCACGACTCCGCTCAAGACGACCGAGCTGCAGCGAACCGTCGTCAAGAAGGGCGACGGAGCAGAGGTCAAGGGCGGAGACTCCATCAATATCGCCCTCGCCGCCTACAACGGAACGGACGGCAAACCCGTCGCGGCCTCGGCGGGATTCGACGGTCAGGCGGCACAGACCATCTCGGTCGATGCCAACGCTTTCGTCCCGGGGATCGTACGCGCGGTCGAGTGCCTCCCGCTCAAGTCCCGCATCGTCATGACCGGACCGGCATCGAAGATGTTCGGCAACATCGACATCAGCCAATTCAAGCTGAAGGCCACCGATCCTGTGGTCTTCGTGATCGACACCGTCAGCAAGGCGCCGACCCGAGCCACGGGAACGGCTGTCGCGCCCACCCCCGGATTCCCCACCGTCAAGCTCGCGAAGAGCGGCGCTCCGACCATCACGATCCCGAAGGCCGATCCGCCCACCGAGACCAAGATCGCGCTGCTCAAGCAGGGGGACGGCGACACCGTGCAGCCGGGGGACACCGTCACCGTGCAGTACTCCGGTGTGCTGTGGCGCAACGGCAACGTGTTCGACTCCAGCTGGGCCAAGGGCGCGCCCGTATCGTTCCAGACCACAGGGGTCGTTGCAGGCTTCAAGAAGGCGCTCGAAGGTCAGAAGGTGGGATCGCAGGTCATCGCGATCATCCCTCCGGCAGACGGATACGGCGCCACCGGCAACGGGGACATCAAGGGCACCGACACCATCGTGTTCGTCGTCGACATCCTGAAGACCTCTCGCTGATCCGCACGCGGTCCTCTCGCTGATCCGCATGCGGTCGATGGGGCCGCGATTACGATGGGGGGA
>Ga0256911_1000291_pt1 | contig 16336 bp, 14 predicted proteins | sample MC6MC0764MT_FD_190197 | JGI IMG/M metagenome (GOLD analysis project Ga0256911, IMG submission 190197) | Metatranscriptome of enriched soil aggregate microbial communities from Iowa State University, Ames, United States - MC6-MC0764-MT... | ecosystem: Environmental > Terrestrial > Soil >...
GCGAGACCGTCCGGGTGAACAATGTGAAACATGTCTTTCACATCCGCCGACTCCGAAGCGGGGAGGCCGGAAGAGCGACGCCAGGTCACCGACGCGAGGGCCCTCCGCGCGCTGGCCCACCCCTTGCGTCTGGCGCTGCTCAATCACCTGATGGCATTCGGTGCGCAGACGGCCAGTCAGTGCGCAGAGGTCGTCGGCTCGACCGCGTCCAACTGCAGCTACCACCTGCGATCGCTGGCGCGCTTCGGCCTGGTGGAGTCGGTCGATCCGATCGACGGACGGGAGCGGCCGTGGCGTTCGACGGCGACAGGCCTGCAGTTCGGGCGCACCGACGATCCCGCGCTGGCGCTCGGCGTCGGATCGGCGGAACGGATGCTCGTCGACAAGCAGGTGGACGATGAAGCCGCACTCACCCGCCGCGCCATCGCCCAGCGCGATCGGTTGCCGGAGGAGTGGCGCGACGCATCCATGCTCTCGGGATACGCGCTGCGGCTGACACCCGACGAGCTGCGGGAGCTGGGGGAGAAGCTGGATGCGCTCATCCGGCCGTACATCGGGCTGACCCGCACAGACGCTCCGGAGGGCAGCGATGTGGTCGCCCTACACCTGAACGCCTACCTGCACCCGGATGCGGTGCGCTCGTGATCTCCGACGTTCGGCCCGAGACGCCCCCGACGACGCGGTCTCTCCACAAGAGGTCGCCGCTGCTGCGCCGCGACTTCGCGCTGGTCTGGGCGAGCAGCCTGATCTCCGACACCGGGGACTGGCTTCTGATGATCGCTCTGCCGCTGTTCGCGTTCGCGGTCACCGGCTCAGCGCTCGGTGCGTCGACCGTCTTCCTGGCGGAGCTCGTCCCGATGCTGGTGCTGGGCAGCTTTCTCGGGGTTCTCGTCGATCGCTGGGACCATCGCCGAACGATGGTCGTCACCAATCTGCTTCAGGGGGCGATGCTGCTTCCATTGCTCGCGGCCACCGCGGACCGCATGTGGATCGTGTACGCGGTCGCTGCGATCGAGGCCTGTCTGGGCGCAATCCGGCCAAGCAGGCGCTCGTTCCGCGGCTGGTCGAGCCCGAGCAGCTCGGAACCGGAAACGCGCTCATGGCGGTGAGCGACAATCTCTCCCGGCTCATCGGATCGCCGCTCGGCGGCCTCGCGTTCGCGACCGTCGGACTCCCGGGGGTGGTGGCCATCGACGCGGCGAGCTACCTGGTGAGCGCTGCGCTCGTCGCGGCGAGCAGACCCAGCGAGCTCCCGTCGCCGTCATTGAGCGACCCGTTGCCGAGACCGCATTTCCTCCGCCAGTGGGCGGACGGCATGTCGACCATCCGGCGAGTGCGGCCGCTCTCGGCGGTCACGGGAATCACCACGCTCGCTCAGTTCTCCCAGGGCATCTTTCTCGTGCTCTTCATCGTGTACGTGGTGCAGAACCTCGGTGCGGCCGATGCGGAGGTCGGGCTGCTGCGAGGCGTTCAGGCCATCGGGGGAGTGATCGGAGGGCTGCTGACCGGGCTGCTCATCAAACGGTTCGCACCGCGGACGCTCGTCGGCTGGGGCTACCTCGTGTTCGGCGCGATCTCGCTGCTGACCTGGAACCTCTCCGGTGTCACCACGTCGATCTGGGTCTACGTGGGCCTGTTCATCGCGGTCGGGATCCCCGCGGTCGCGACCATGAGCGGCATGATCACGATCGTGCAGCGCGTGACGCCGCCGGAAGCGCTCGGGCGGGTCTTCGCGAGCGTCACCACTTTCGGTGGTGCGGCGCAGGGGGCCGGACTCCTCGTGGCGGGTCTGCTCGCAGAGCATCTCGACGTCGTCACCATCCTGAACGGCCAGGCCGCGGTCTACCTCCTGTGCGGTGTCCTCGGCCTGGCTCTCCTCGGCGAGCGGCGACGTTCGGCGGTTTAGCGCGAAACTCGCCCGGGATTGCCCGGAAATACGTGGATGTGCACGTAGGGTGGCCGTGTGTGGCGACTCGATAAGAAAACTGAGGATGACGACATCATGTCGGGCATTCCGGACGATGACGCCCTGAACCCCCAGAACACGACGTCTCCGCACGCCCTGAGCCTGGGAGATCCAGGGTTGGTGGCCGGCAACATCGCTGAGCCGGTCTGGCAACGCTGGCGCGACGAGATCGCAGCGCTGGGTGGCGCATCCCCACTCCTGCACTTCGAAGACGGCCCGCGCACGCGTATCGAGCTGAGCTCGACGCATCCCGGCGGCCTGCCCCCGTTCATCACGGGTCAGAGCACGTTGCTGTCCAGCCTGATCCGGGATGAGCTGGCTCTGCGTTCCGCACGCGCGGCGGCGAACGCGATCACCGCGAAGGGCATCGAGCTCCGGTCGGTGCGCGGCATCGAGTCGATCCACCTCGCGATCGGTCTCGCCCAGTGGCGGCACGGCGGCGACGAGTTCACCGCTCCCATTTTGCTGCGCCCGCTCGCGATCCGTCGCTACGGCCGCGACTTCGAGCTGAAGCTCAAGGGCAAGCCGTTCCTCAACCCGGAACTCGCCCGCGCGTTGGCCGATCAGTTCCAGATCACTCTCGACGCCGACGCGTTCGTCGCGCTCGCTCTGACGAACGGTGTCTTCAAGCCTCAGCCGGTCATCGACCGGTTGCGCGGACTGACCTCTCACCTGCCGTGGTTCAACGTGCAGCCGCGACTCGTCGTCTCCTCGTTCGCCGATGTCGCACCGGCGATGCGGGCCGAGGCCGACGACCTCGACACGGTCGTGCTGGATGCGCTCGCGGGCAATCCGTCCGCCCGCCGCACCGTCGAGAGCGCCTTCAACCCGGTCACCTCCCTTCGGCAGGACGAGCGTCCGCCGGCGACGGACACTCTCCTCCTCGATGCCGACGAGGAGCAGGAGAACGTCGTCGCCCAGATCGCGGCGGGAAACTCTGTCGTCGTGAAGACCCTGCCGGGCACCGGCGGCACGCAGACGATCGTCAACGCCATCGGTGCGCTCGTCGGACAGCACAAGCGCGTGCTCGTCGTGAGTCCTCGACGTTCCAGCCTCGACGACATCAGCCACCGGCTCACGCAGGTCGGTCTGCCGGGTCTCGCGGTGACGCCGCGCACTCTCCGACGGGACGTCATCCAGTCGATCGGACGCAACGAGAAGGCCAGCCAGCCGCGTGTGACCGACGTCGACGACGCTCTGGTGAGACTGCGGAAGGTCCTGCTCGACTACCGGTCCTCGCTGACGCGTCGGGACCCCATCCTTCGCGTCTCCGTTCTCGAGGCGCTCGGCGAGCTGTCCCGTCTGTCGCTTCTTCCCACCCCGCCGTCCACGACCGCGCGCCTCGATCGTCACGCGATCGAGCTGCTGGCCAACGATCGGGCCGGCGCCGCCGACTCGCTCATCAAGGCTGCGCGCCTGGGCGAGTTCCGCTACGGCCCGAACGACTCGCCCTGGTACGGCGCGTCCTTCAGCTCGACAGCCGAAGGCAATGCCGCCCACGAACTGGCGAAGAAGCTCAATCGGGCCGAGCTGCCGCGACTCATCGAACGCGCCAAGACCCTCATCGGACAGACCCGGATGCGCCCGTTCGAGTCCATCGCCGAGCTCGGTGTGTACCTGCGCCTGCTGCTCGACGTTCGCGAGACGCTCGACAAGTTCCAGCCCGCCGTCTACGACCGTTCGCTCGCCGAGCTCATCGCGGCCACCGCCACCCGTCGTGAAGCGCCCAACATGTCGGGCGCCAACCGACGCCGGCTGCGCAAGCTGGCGCTCGAATACGTTCGTCCCGGAGTGCACGTCACCGACCTGAACGAGAGCCTGCGTCGCATCCAGCAGCAGCGCATCCTGTGGCAGCGGTTCGCTGCGGCCGGAGTCGTTCCCGAGCTTCCCGTCGGACTCGCGGATGTGCAGGTCGCCTACCAGCGTGTGGCCGAAGACCTCGCCAGGCTCGACATCCCGCTTCGTCGCACCGGGTCGCCGAACTCGCTTTCGATGCTCCCTATCGATGAGCTGACCCGTCAGATCGCAGGATTGGCCGCCGAGTCGGAGGTGCTCGCCAACCTCCAGGAACGCACGGCGTTGCTCGCAGAGCTCCGCGACCGCAAGCTCGACCCGCTGCTCGCCGACCTCTCGCAGCGTCACGTGCCCGAGAGCCAGGTGAGCGCAGAGCTCGAGCTCGCGTGGTGGCAGTCGGTGCTCGAATCGCTTCTCGCCTCGGATCGTGCGCTGCTGAGCGCCAACACGGGTGTGCTCGACCGTCTCGAAGCCGACTTCCGTCTGGTGGATGAGGCCCATGCGTCGGCGACGGGCCAGCAGTTGGCGTGGATGCTCGCGGAGACCTGGAAGATCGGCATCGTCGACTGGCCGGATGAGGCGGTCGCGCTCAAGAAGCTCCTGAAGTCCGACCAGCCAACGGCTGAGACGCTCAGTGCTGCCGCGCCCCACCTTGCCCGTCCGCTCGCACCGGTGTGGCTGATCTCGCCGTACGAAGTGCCGACGATCAGCAAGGATGTGACCTTCGACGCCGTGTTCCTCGTCGATGCCGGTGCATCCAGCCTCGCCGAGAACGTCCCGGTCATCCGGCGCTCACGCCAGATCGTGGCCTTCGGCGACCCGGTGACGCAGACGCCCTCCCGCTTCGACATCGGTGTGCACGAGTACGGCAAGACCGTCGAACACGTGGACGTGGACGCCGCGCACGCCGACTCGGCGCTCGCCCAGCTCTCGGAGCTCTTCCCGGTCTACACGCTCACCCGCAGCTACCGGGCCGGCGGGGAGGACCTCGCCGATCTCGTCAACCGTCGCTTCTACGGCGGCAAGATCGACTCGCTTCCCTGGGCCGGAACATACCTGGGTCACGGCAGCCTCACGCTCAACTACGTCACCGGCGGCCAGGGGATGCCCGACACCGACACAGGCGCAGTGGAGAGCACCGACGCAGAGGTGTCGCGGGTCGTCGACCTGGTGCTCGAACACGCGATGAACCGTCCGCGGGAGTCGCTCATGGTCATCACGGCGAGCGAACGTCACGCCGTGCGGGTCAACCAGGCCGTTCTGGCCGCCTTCGCCAAGCGCACCGAGCTCGCCGACTTCATTCTCAAAGACCGGGCCGAACCGTTCACCGTGGTCACCCTCGAGCAGTCGGTCGCGCAGAGCCGCGACCGTGTCATCTTCTCGATCGGCTACGGGCGCACACCGCACGGCCGGCTTCTCTCCAACTTCGGGGCGCTCGCGGAGCCGGGCGGGGAACGCCTGCTGGCGGTGGGTATGACCCGCGCGCGTCGGTCGATGGACATCGTCTCCTGCTTCAAACCCGAAGACATCGACGACACCCGGATGCGCCATGGCATCGCGGCGCTCGCCCAGGTGCTCGGCGAGGCGGACCAGATCACCGCATCCGCCCCCCAGTTCTTGAGTCACGACACGGAGCCGATGCTGCTCGACCTGGCCAAGCGCCTCGTGCGTCGCGGCCTCGATGTGCAGCTCGGCTACCGCGGCAAGCTGTCGCTCGTCGCCTCGAACGCCGGCCGTGCGGTCGCCGTCGAGACCGACGACGACGTGAACGGCGGCAGCCTGCGCGAATCGCTGCGACTGCGCCCGGACGTTCTGCGACGGCTCGGCTGGCACTACCTGCGGGTACACAGCTTCGAACTGTTCGCCGACCCCGACGCCGTCGCCGCGCGCATCGCGAAGCTCATCGGCGTGACCGACGTCTCGACGGAGACCGCGCCCATCACGATCCCCGCCGTGCACGAGCACGCGCACGCCTGACACAGCCGCCTGAGTCGCGCCAAATCGACCCTTAGCGCGCCCCGGAAGGTCGATTTGGCGCGACTCACGGCGGATGCAGGTGGTGGCGCGGGAGCGAGTCTCGGCGAGGTTACGCTTGACGGATGAGCGACACATCCGCCCGTAAGCACCGGCGTGCACAGCTGCCGGCCGCTCCGGGGACGGATCCGACCCCTCAGGCGACGGATGCGCCGACGCGAGCCACCGAGGACACCGACCGGGCCTGGGGCGATCGCGCAGCCGACAGCAACGACGACCGACTCAAGCAGGACGTCCCACCGCACTGGTGACGGAGGCGGGCACCGCCCCGCGGCGGACGTCGCCCCGCGCCATGCGTCTTGAGAGTGCCTTACTCGGCGTGCTTGCCGGAACCGGGAGCGATCTCGGGAACCGTGGTCGACGCGGTGGCGGGCGAGGTCTGCTGAGTCTGAAGCAGGTCGCGGATCTCGGTGAGGAGGTCGATGTCGGTGACGGGCGCATCCGGCTGCACGACGCCTTTGTCACGAAGTCGCTGAGCGTGGTTCTTCGCCATGTTGATCGGATACACGAACACGAAATACACCACGACGGCCACGATGAGGAATTGGATGACCGCGCCGACGACCGCGCCGAACTTGATGGTCGCGCCGCCGACCGCGACGGTGAGGGAGTTCTCGAGGCTTTCCGCCTGGAAGATGGCGCCGATCAGCGGGTTGAACACGTTGTTCACGATCGAGTTGACCACCGCGGTGAACGCAGCACCGATGACGACCGCGACGGCGAGATCGATGACGTTACCTCGGAGGATGAACTCCTTGAAGCCTTTGAACATGGGCATTCCTTTCGGCGGGGGTCAGGGCGGGGGTCAGGAGGAGCTGGACGACGACGTCGACGGAGAGGACGAGCCGGACGATGACGATGAGCCGGAGGACGAGCCGGACGCGCCCGACCCCGACGATCCCGACCCCGACGAGCCCGACCCGGACGAACCGGAGGACGACCCCGACCCAGACCCAGACGACCCCGATCCCGACGAGCCCGACCCACTCGGCTTGCTCCGCGAGTCGGTGCGGTAGAAGCCCGACCCGTTGAAGGTCACGCCGACCGCGCCGAACACCTTGCGCAGGCTGCCGCCGCAGGTGGGGCACACCGTGAGCGCGTCGTCGGTGAACGCCTGCTGGGTGTCGAAGGCCGTTCCGCAGTCGCGGCACGAGTATGAGTAGGTGGGCACGTCAAACTCCAGAAGGGTGGGGGTGTCGGGTGGTGCCGACCGGCACGGGGACGAACGTCAGGTGAATTGCACGATCCTCGTGGGGGTGACGGCTCCGTCGACGGGTTGGTCGTGGCGTTCGCGGGGTACCTCGTCGACGACCTCCGAATCGTAGAGCACGGCGTACACCGGAGGACACTTTTCCATGCTGCCCAGGGTCTTGTCGAAATAGCCGCGACCCCAGCCCATGCGCATCCCGCTCGCGTCGACGGCGGCGGCGGGGATGATGATCAGGTCGACGTCGTTGATGGCGATGGGGCCGAGCAGTTCTCCGACGGCTTCGGGCAGCCCGAAGAGCCCTTCGGTCTCGGTCTCGCCGTCGCCGGTGGTCCAGTCGAGCAGGCCGTCTTCCCGGGAGACGGGCAGCAGGATGCGGAGACCCTGCTCATGAGCCCAGTTGAGGAAGGGCCGCGTGTCCGGTTCGATCGTCGTGGAGAGGTAGCAGGCGATCGAGCGGGCGGAGAGATCGGTGGTCAGGTCGATGAGGTTGCGGGTGAGTCCTGCGGTGGCACTCGCGCGCTCGGAGGCGGTGCGGTTCTGACGTCGCTCGCGGAGTTCGGCGCGCAGAGCGCGCTTGCGATGAGCCGCAGTATCCGAATCCATGACGCAATCCTAGGAGATTGAGCCGAGAGCAGGCCGCAATGCCGATAACCTGAGCTTCATGGCGAAACGAGTATCGAAGGCAGTTATCCCCGCGGCTGGACTCGGAACACGATTCCTCCCTGCCACGAAAGCGATGCCGAAGGAGATGCTTCCCGTCGTCGACAAGCCCGCCATCCAGTACGTGGTGGAAGAGGCCGTGGATGCGGGGCTCCACGACGTCTTGATGGTCACCGGCCGCAACAAGAACGCCCTCGAGAACCACTTCGATCGTGCCACCGAGCTCGAGGCCTCCCTTCTGAAAAAGGGCGACACCGATCGCCTGCAGAAGGTGAACTATTCGACCGATCTGGCCGACATGCACTATGTGCGTCAGGGCGACCCGAAGGGTCTCGGGCATGCCGTGCTGCGCGCGAAGATGCACGTGGGCGACGAGCCGTTCGCCGTTCTGCTCGGTGACGACATCATCGACAGTCGCGACACCCTGCTCAGCCGAATGCTGGAGGTGCAGGAGGAGAAGAACGCGACGGTCGTCGCGCTGCTCGAGGTCGATCCCGATTCCATCCACATGTACGGCGCCGCGGCCGTCGAAGCGACCGACGAAGACGACGTCGTCCGAATCACGGGCCTCGTCGAGAAGCCGGACCGCGAGCACGCACCCTCCAATCTGGCCATCATCGGACGCTACGTTCTGCGTCCGGAGGTGTTCGGCATCCTCGAGCACACGGAACCCGGCAAGGGCGGCGAGATCCAGCTGACCGACGCGCTGCAGACCCTCGCAGCCGACACCGACATCGCGGGCGGCGTCTACGGCGTGGTGTTCCGCGGTCGCCGCTATGACACGGGTGACCGACTGGACTACATCAAGGCCATCGTGCAGCTCGCGGTCGACCGTTCCGATCTGGGTCCCGAGCTGCGACCGTGGCTGCGCGCGTTCGCCGCCGACCTCGCGGATTCGCCCGACGAGATCGTCGACGAGATGACGGCTCCGCCCTCGGACTCTCTCGCAGAGTCGGGCAAGTAACGCCACCGGCGTCGAAAGGGAAAGGTCAGTGGCCATCGTCGTTCCGACTTTGAACGAGGGCAAGGTCGCGCTTCGCCCCATCCGGCTGCGGGATGCGCGGGGGCTCGAGCGCTCGCTGCTCGACAACCGCAGCTGGTTGCGGCAGTGGGAGGCGACGAGCCCGTATGCGCCGATGTCGTTCGATACACGATCGAGCATCCGGTCTCTGCTCGCGAATGCGCGTGCAGGGCATGGCCTGCCGTTCATCATCGAGTACGACGGAGAGCTGGCGGGCCAGCTGAACGTGTCGTCCATCACGTACGGCTCCCTGTCGTCGGCGACGATCGGCTACTGGGTCTCCGAGCGGTTCGCCGGACGCAACATCACGCCGACGGCGGTCGCCCTCGCAACCGACTACTGCTTCTACCAGCTCGGACTGCACCGGATGGAGATCTGCATCCGGCCGGAGAACCAGCCGAGTCTGCGCGTGGTGGAGAAGTTGGGTTTCCGGTACGAGGGGCTTCGGCGTCGGTACATCCACATCAACGGCGATTGGCGGGACCATTTCTGCTTCGGCCTCGTGTCGGAGGAGCTCACCCAGGGCGTTCTGAGACGCTGGCTCGACGGTCAGGTGCCCGCGGATGCCGCACTGGTGACCGCGGAGGATCGCGCGGCTGCCGCGACCGGCATCGCCATAGCGCGCGAGCGATAGCGGTCAACACACCCGGCTTGCTGACGGTCCGCGACGCCGTGCACCCCCTACCGTGGAAACATGAATGGGGACGTGATGGGCGGCGGGGTGGTAGTCGCCATCGCGGCTGCACTCTGGCTGGCCTACCTCATCCCCGTGTGGTCGCGTCGGCGAGAGTACATCGCGACCGAGAGAAACGCCGTACGACTGCAGCAGACGCTTCGTATCCTCGCCGAGACCAGCGAGATGCCCGAAGCCGTGCGACTCGAGGCGAGCGCCCGCGCGGTCGCCGAGCAGCAGCGCATCCTGAAACGCGCCGAGCAGCGCTCGATGGCCGAGGCCAGAGCGGCGGCCGCAGCGCGAGCCCGCCGGGAACAGGCGATCGCAGAGGATGAGCGCCTGGCGGCCGAGGAGGCCGAGCGTGCAGCGCTCCAAGCGATCGCCGTCGAGCGGGCCGCACGTGCCGCCGCTGCACAGCGCGCGAGCGTGCTCGCCGCCGCCACCGCACCGTCCACCGGGGTTCGGACGCTCTCGCCGCAGCGTCGTCGGCGTCTCCGTCGTGCGCGCGCTCTGAGCTCGTTCGTCCTGGTTTTGGGCGTGGTCGGTGTCGTGACCGGAACGGCCGCGCTCATCACATCCGGCGCCTGGCTCCTGCTTGCAGGGTCTGCGGTGGTCGGTGTTGCGTCTCTCGGGATGCTGGTGCGTCTGGCGAGCCCGCGTGCGGTCGCAAGCGGTACGCAGACGCAGCGGATCGCGCCTGCAGCACCGGCACTGTACGACGACGCCCAGCACGAAGTACGAGTCGAGACGCCTGCGGAACGGCAGACCTGGACTCCGCGGCCGCTGCCGAAGCCGCTGCACCTCTCTCGCGGCACCATCGCAGCGAGCGCCATGGCCTCGATCGATGCGGCGACCGAGTTGCGTCGTGCTGCGGCGCGTGCGGAGATCGATCGCCGGGCGGCCGAGCTCGTTCCGGATGCCGTACCCGTCGCCCCTGTTCCCGTGGTGCCCCTTCGTCCGGCCGGCATCTCTACCCTGCGGCCCGTCGCAGCCCAGGGCTCGCACGAACGTGCGACCGCCGTCGAAGCCGTTCCCAACCGGTACGCCGCGATGGGGGTCGTCGACGGTCTCGACGACGGCACGATCGATCTGGATGCGGTTCTCCGCCGCCGACGCGCCGCCAGCTGACGCGATTCGATTTCACCCCGGCGCGAGTGATATCGTGGCTGAGGTTCAAGGGGCTATGGCGCAGTTGGTAGCGCGCTTCGTTCGCATCGAAGAGGTCAGGAGTTCGAATCTCCTTAGCTCCACCATCAGAAGGGTCGCCCGGTCGGGCGGCCCTTCTTTCGTTTCGCTTGCCCGGGCGGATGCGCGGCCCTACTATCGAGTGCCCGATATGAGAACGAGGTGTTCCATTATCGAACGCCGCGACACCTGCCTGTAGCAGAGACCATCCGGGCACCACACGATGACGTGAGGAGCAGGACGTGCAGTTCCACCACCACGGGTATGTCTCGGGCGATCCGCGCATCCTGCCGGCCGCAGGTGTCGGGATCGACAGGCCGGAGGACCTCCCCGACCTCGTCGATGTCCTGATCGTCGGCACCGGACCCGCGGGCATGATCACGGCGGCTCAGCTCTCCCAGTTCCCCGACATCACGACCAGGATCGTCGAGCGCCGTACCGGACGCCTCGCGATCGGTCAGGCCGACGGGATCCAGGCGCGAAGCGTCGAGACTTTCGACGCCTTCGGGTTCGCGGAGCGGATCACGGCGGAGGCCTACCGCATCACCGAGATGGCCTTCTGGAAGCCCGACCCGGAGGACCCGTCCCGCATCGTGCGCGCAGCACGAACCGTGGACGACCCGACCGGCATCAGCGAATATCCGCACCTCATCGTGAACCAGGCGCGAGTGCTCGACTACTTCGCCGAGGTCATGGCCCACTCGCCGACCCGGATGGTGCCCGACTACGGGTACGAGTTCAGCGGGCTGACCATCAGCGAGGGTGACGAGTATCCCGTGAGTGTCACGCTGCTCCGCACCGCGGGGGAGCAGGCCGGCCAGGAGCGAACGGTGCGCGCGAAGTACGTCGTGGGCGCGGACGGTGCGCGCAGCAGGGTTCGTGAGTCGATCGGCTGCACGATGGCCGGAGATCAGGCCAACCATGCATGGGGTGTGATGGATGTGCTCGCCGTCACCGATTTTCCGGACATCCGCACCAAGTGCGCCATCCAGTCCGGAGCGGGCGGCAATATCCTTCTCATCCCCCGCGAAGGCGGTCACCTGTTCCGCATGTACGTGGACCTCGGCGAGGTGCCCAGCGGAGGCGGCGCCGTTCGGGCGACCACGATCGAGCAGATCATCGACAAGGCCAACGCGATCATGCATCCGTATCGCCTTGATGTGCGCAACGTCGCCTGGCACAGCGTGTACGAGGTCGGGCACCGTGTGACCGACCGGTTCGACGACGTTCCCCTCGATCGCCTCGGCACCCGCACGCCCCGCGTCTTCATCGCGGGTGACGCGTGCCACACGCACAGCGCCAAGGCCGGGCAGGGGATGAACGTGTCCATGCAGGACGGCTTCAACCTGGCATGGAAGCTCGGACACGTTCTCGACGGACGGAGTCCGGAGAGCCTGCTGAGCACGTACTCGGCCGAACGCCAGGTGATCGCGACCAACCTGATCGCGTTCGATAAGGAGTGGTCAGCGCTCATGGCCGCTCGTCCCGACGAACTGGCCGACCCGACCGAGCTGGAGGACTTCTACGTTCGAACGGCGGAGTTCCCTGCGGGGTTCATGACCCAGTATCCGCCGTCGATGCTCATCGCGGAGTCGACGTATCAGTCGCTCGCCACAGGCTTTCCGATCGGCAAACGGTTCAAGTCGCCCGTCGTCACCCGGGTGTGCGACGCGAATCCTGTGCACCTCGGTCATCACGCCAAGGCGGACGGACGGTGGCGCATCTACGTGTTCGCGGACACGGCGTCGGCCGGTCTGCCGTCAGCGGTCGCCGAGCTGGCCGACTGGATCGCGCGGTCGCCGGATTCGCCGGTCGTCGCATATACGCCGGAAGGTGCCGACATCGGTTCCCGATTCGATGTGAAGGTGATCTATCAGCAGGACCACACCGGCGTGGACCTGCGGACGGTTCCGGAGACGTTCCTGCCCCGCGTCGGTCCGTTCGGACTCATCGACTACGAGAAGGTCTACGCCGCCGATCCGCAGCAGGACGTGTTCGAGCTGCGAGGAATCGATCGTGCCGGGGCGATCGTGATCGTGCGACCGGACCAGTACGTCGCCGGGGTGCTTCCGTTGGCGGCGACGGATGAGCTCGCCGCGTTCTTCGCACCCATCATGCTGACGCAGCGCAGGCACGCGTCGCAGCACGCCTCGTAGCTCGCGTCACAGCACGAGCAGGACGGCCAGCACGAGCATCAGAACGGCGATCGCCCCGTCGAGGATGCGCCACGCGATCGGGCGAGCGAACACCGGAGCAAGGTAGCGGGCACCGAAACCGAGCATCCCGAACCACAGGATGCTCGCGATCACAGCGCCCGCGCCGAAGAACCAGCGGCCCGGGTCTCCGTGCGAAGCGGAAAGCGACCCCAGTAGGAGAACCGTGTCCAGGTAGACGTGCGGGTTGAGCCAGGTGAGTGCGAGGCACGTTCCCACGGCGGCGAGGAGCGTCGTCTTCCCGGCTCCATCGGCGGCGCGTAGGCGCTCCGGACGAAGCGCGCGTCGGGCTGCGAAGAGGGCGTACAGAACGAGGAAGGCGAAACCCGTCCAGCGCACGACCTCCAGGGCCAGCGGTGCAGCCGTGATGATCGCCCCGATCCCGGCGACTCCCGCGGCGATGAGCACGGCGTCGCTGAGGATGCAGATGAGCACGATCGGAAGCACGTGTTCGCGACGGAGCCCCTGGCGCAGCACGTAAGCGTTCTGGGCCCCGATGGCCACGATGAGCGACGCACCCGCGCCGACTCCCGTCAGAACGGTGGCGACGAGGGCGGAGGCGGGCACGCGTTCGACTCTAGGGAGAATACGACCAACAGTGAAGCTCATGTTTCTCACGCAGCATTAGCATGGCTAATCATGGATGCGAGCACGGATCAGCTGCGGACCCTGGCCGCGGTCATCGAGCACGGCACCTTCGACCGTGCCGCCGAGGTTCTCCGCATCACACCGTCCGCCGTCAGTCAGAGGATGAAGGGACTGGAACAGCAGACCGGGCGGGTTCTCGTGCTGCGGACGAAGCCGATCCAGCCCACCCCGGCGGGACGCATCCTGTTGCGCCTGGCCCGTCAGGTGGCTCTGCTCGAGAGTGAGGCTCTGGATGCACTCGGTTCCGGCGGTTCAGCCGCGCGTCCGATCATTCCGCTGGTGGTCAATGCCGACTCACTGGCCACGTGGGTGCTGCCGGCCCTCACCACGGTCTCGGACGTCAGCTTCGAGATCACCCTCGACGACCAGGAGCACACCCTCGATCGCCTCCGCGACGGAACGGCGATGGCGGCGATCACCTCAGACCCCGACCCCGTTCCCGGCTGTCTGGTCCGCAGGCTCGGATCGATGCGCTACCGGCCGGCGGCCAGTCCTGGCTTCGTCGAACGGTGGTTCGCCGACGGGATCGATCCCGTGTCCCTCGACCGTGGGCCCATGCTGGTGTTCGATCGGAAGGATGCGCTTCAGGACAGGTACCTCGACGCGCGGGCGCCCGGCGCGCATCCGCCACGCCATTTCGTGCCGGCTTCGACGGAGTTCGTTCGTGCGGCCGTGCTCGGTCTCGGCTGGGGGATGCTGCCCGACCTTCAGGTCGAGGCGCACATCGGAGACGGCTCGCTGCTCGCACTGGACGACGAGGGCGCCATCGATGTGCCCCTGTACTGGCAGCAGTGGTCGGTCGAGTCTTCGACGCTGGCCGGCGTCGCGTCCGCGCTCGAGAAGGCCGCGGGGTCGTCGCTGCGGTGATCCGCACGGCGAGGATGTGCCGTGCTCAGCGCAGTCCTGCGAAGAAGGTGCGCATGTCGGCGGCCACGAGCTCGGGGGACTGCTTCGCCGTGAAGTGTCCGCCGCTCGTCAGGTCGTTCCAGAACCTGATGTCGTCGTACGTGCGTTCGGCGTAGCGACGGGGGAATCCGCGCTCACCCCACTGGATGGACACGCCGACGGGCACGCCGATCCGCGGCATGGACGGCTCCTCCCTCTCCTCGAAGTACGCGCGGAACGACGTTCCGATCGTCTCGGTGAACCAGTACAGGGAGATCGTCGTCAGAAGCTCATCCGTGGTCCAGTAGTCGGAGATCTCGGGTGTTCCACTCCACTCCCGGAACTTCTCGATCAGCCAGGCGGCCAGTCCGGCCGGTGAGTCGGTGAGTCCCACGGCGAGGGTGTCGGGCCTGGTCGACTGCTGGCTCGAGTACGCGCTCGCGCGGCTCCACTTCTGTTTGAGCCAGTCGACGAAGGCGAGCTCCTCGTCGGTGAGGTCGTGGGCACGTTCGTCCGGCGGGAACGCGGCGTGCGTTGCGAAGAGTCCGAGCACGGCCTCGGGATGCGTCGCCGCCAGCCGGTCGCTCACCCAGGTGCCCACATCCTCGCCGTACGTCGCATACCGCTCGTAGCCGAGCACATCCGTCATGAGCGCGTGCCACCGCTCGGCCACGTTCGGTGAGGTGAACGGTACGTCCAGCGGATCCGAGAAGCCGTACCCGGGCAGGGAGGGGACCACCACGTCGAAAGCCTCTGCATCCGGTTCACCGAACCGCTCGGGATGCGCCAGCCGCTCGGCCACGGGCAGCATCTCGATGAAGGAGTACGGCCAGCCATGGCTCAGGATGATCGGCGGCGGTGCGGCGAGGTCGGTGTGCCGTTCGGCGCCTCGCTCGGCGCGGAGAAGGGCGTAGTGGATGCGGGTGCCGCCGATGGTCACCACGAACTGCGGCACCTCGTTCAGCCTCTCCTCGGCCGCGCGCCAATCGAAGCCCTCGTGCCACACATCCATCAGACCGCGGAGATACGGGATGTCGACGCCCGCCTCCCACGGCCCTGCGGGCGTGGGTGCTGGATAGCGCGTTCTCGCCAGACGGGTGCGCAGATCGTCCAGCTCGGACTGCGGAATCTCGATCCGGAACGGCTGAGGCGTCGTCACATCCATGGCCGGAGACTACGCGCCACCGCCGACAGGGCGCCACCGCCGACAGGGCGCTACAGGGTGCTGAGCACCAGGTCCAGGGCGTCGACGAAACGGTCGGCGCTCTCCTCGGTGAGGCAGAGCGGCGGCTTGATCTTCAGGACATTCTTGTGATCGCCGGTCGGTTGTACGACGCATCCTTCGACGAGCATCCGGTCGCAGACCAGGGCCGCTTCGACGGTCGCCGGTTCGAACGTCTCGCGGTTCCGAACCAGTTCGACGCCGAGATAGAGCCCCATGCCGTGAACCGCTCCGACGATCGGATGAGTCTCACCCAGAGCTCGCAAGCGGTCGGCAAGATGACCGCCCACCTCTTCGGCGTTCTGCTGAAGGCGCTCGTCGCGCATGATGTCGAGAACGGTGAGTCCGACGGTCGAGCTCACCGGGCTGCCGCCGGCCGAGGAGAAGAAGCTGCCCTCGGAGGCGAACGAGTCGGCGATGGCCTTCGTCGTGATGACTGCGCCGAGCGGATGTCCGTTGCCCATCGCCTTGGCGACCGTGATGATGTCGGGAACCACGCCTTGCTGTTCCGAGCCCCAGAAGTAGCGGCCGAGCCTGCCGTATCCCACCTGGACCTCGTCGGCGATGCAGACCCCGCCCCGCGCCCGCACGCGCTCATAGACCCCGCGGAGGTATCCATCCGGCAGCATGACTCCGCCGGCGTTGCCGAACACGGGCTCGGCGATGAATCCGGCGATCGCCGTGCCCTCCGCATCCAGTCGCGCCAGATCGGTGTCGAGGTCGTCGAGGTACGCCGATGCGGAGCCGGGTCCGCGATGACGCCCGCGGAACACATGCGGTGAGGCGATGAGCGTGACCCAGTCCGGCCGGGTCTCAAGGGCGCGC
>Ga0256911_1000293_pt1 | contig 16291 bp, 13 predicted proteins | sample MC6MC0764MT_FD_190197 | JGI IMG/M metagenome (GOLD analysis project Ga0256911, IMG submission 190197) | Metatranscriptome of enriched soil aggregate microbial communities from Iowa State University, Ames, United States - MC6-MC0764-MT... | ecosystem: Environmental > Terrestrial > Soil >...
AGAGGAAAAGCCGCCTATCCGACACGGTTTCATAAAGTTTTCATATTTGACGGAAAAGCGTTCGTGCAACTGTGCTATAATAGTCGTTGATACACAGGCCAGTCCACACTTCATCATAAAGTGAAATTGAACAACTTCTAGAAGAAAGCCGGGTGAATATAGCCATGCATCTGATCGTCGTCGGATTGAATTATCGAACCGCTCCCGTGGAAATCCGCGAGAGGTTTGCTTTGTCCGAACGGGAGATGCCGCTTGCTCTGCAGGCGCTACGGCAGACGACCAGCATTCTCGAAGGAGTAATTGTGGCGACCTGCAACCGGACGGAAATCTATGCGATTGTAGATCGGCTGCAGCTATGCGGACATTATATTCGTTCGTTTATGGAGCAGTGGTTCGGCATTCCGCGTCAGCAATTTAACAGCCATCTGTATATGTACGAGGACGACCGCGCGGTGGAGCATCTATTCCGCGTCTCCTGCGGTCTCGATTCTATGATTATCGGCGAAACGCAAATTTTGGGTCAGGTACGCGACGCATTTCTGCTTGCACAGGAGCGGAATGCGACCGGGACGCTGTTCAATCGTTTGTTTAAGCAGGCAATTACGCTCGCGAAGCGGGCCCATTCCAACACCTCGATCGGAGAGAACGCGGTGTCCGTCAGCTATGCGGCGGTGGAGCTGGGCAAGCGAATATTCGGGCGATTTGACGATAAGAGGGTTATGATCGTCGGAGCGGGAAAAATGAGCGAATTGACCGCTCAGCATCTGCATGCCAACGGTGCGAAGGAAGTGTTCGTCGTCAACCGCACCGTGGAGAAGGCCCGCGAGCTGGCGGGCAAATTCCAAGGCGCGGCGCTAGCGCTGGACGAGGCGCTGAACCGGCTTGCCGACATGGATATCGTTATCAGCAGCACGGGCGCCGATCAGTTCGTCCTCGCTCGCAAGCACGTGGAAGCGGCGATGGCTTCCCGCAAGAAGAAGCCGCTGTTCCTGATCGATATTGCGGTCCCAAGAGACATCGAGCCGGCGTGCGGAGATTTGCCTAACGTGTTCCTGTACGATATCGACGATCTCGAAGGGATCGTGGAGACGAACCTGGCGAAGAGACGTCAGGAGGCCGCGATCATTGAAGAGATGATCGAGCTGGAGTGCGAGGCTTATCGCCAGTGGTACGCGACGCTCGGCGTCAGCCCGGTGATTAGAGCGCTGCAGGAGAAGGCCGCCGCTATCCACGACAGCACGATGGACAGCTTGGTGCGCAAGCTTCCGGATCTGGACGAGCGGCAGATGAAGGTAATTCGCAAACTCACGAAGAGCATTGTCAATCAAATTATTCACGATCCGATATTACGCATTAAGGAGCTGGCCGCCGAGAAGCGCAGCGACGAAGCGCTGGAGCTGTTTATGCAGCTGTTCGCGCTTGATGAGGAAGTGTCCCGGCTGAAAGCGGAAGAGAAGGCGGAAGAGAAATCCCGCAAGACGAATTCAGCCCCCGTTCTGGATGTCGATAGACTGTTGACAAAGCTGGCGGGAGCGCTGCAATAACGCAAGCGGAGGCTGGAGGCGCTGCCCTCATGATTACGCAGGATTGGTTAACCGACGCGGTGCTCTATATTTACGCCCTGAGTCTGCTTTTTTTCGTCTCCGATGCCGCATCCGGCAACCCGAGGGCGAAGAAGACGGGAACAGGGCTGCTTGTTTTTGTATGGATTCTTCAAGGCGGTTTTTTGCTAAGCTTCCTGATCGAAAGATTTTCCGTTCCGCTGCTTACGACGAAAGACTACCTATTTTTCGTATCTTGGATGCTTGTGTCAGTTTCCTTTATTCTAAACCGGCTCATTCGCGCGGAGCTGCTCGTGCTGCTTGTGAACGTTGTCGGTTTTGCCGTATTTGCGCTTAATCTGATCCAGCGGCCGAAGCACACCGCCGCTCTGGAGCCTTGGGAAGTGGCGAGGAAGCTGCTGATCATGCACGTCAGCCTGATCACGCTCTCCTTTGCGCTGCTGACGATCGCGGCGCTGCTGGGAGCGATGTATCTGTTTCTGCATCGCAAGCTGAAAACGAAGAAATGGACGCACGTCATGCGCAAGATGCCGAGTCTGGAATCGATAGACAGCTATGCGTTCCGGATCGGAGCAATCGGGGTGCTGCTGTTGCTGCTCTCGTTGTCAACGGGTACGGCGGCGCTTATTCTGGACCATGATCCGGGCAAGCTGTTGGACGGCAGAGTGATCCTCTCGTTTTTGGCCGGGTTGGTCTATATTTTCTATCTGCTGCGCAAAATGAGCTCCAAGGACGACGGAATGAAGCTGGCGATCTGGAATTTGCTGGGTTATGCGCTGCTTGTCATCGGATTTTTCATCGGTTCGGCATCTTCCTTCCATCAAGTTGTATAAATCCAACGAGAACGATATCGGGAAAGGGGAAGATGCCGATGACGGGGTGGTATCCGCTGCTGCTTAAGCTGGACGGGCGCAAGTGCGTCGTGTTCGGAGGCGGGGCGGTCGCTCAGCGCAAAGCTTGCGGACTGCTGGACGCAGCCGCCGACGTTCACATTGTCAGTCCGCGAGTAACGCCGGAGCTGCAGGAGTGGGCGAACTGCGGGCGCCTTAGCTGGCATGAGAAGGAAGCGGAGCCTCACGATATGGACGGGGCCGAACTCCTATTTGCCGCCACCGATCGTCCCGAGCTGAATCGCCGACTGGCCGAGGCGGCGGCCGAGCGGGGAATACCCGCGAATATAGCGGATGATGGAGAAAGCGGAGATTTTATCGTACCCGCCGTACTGCGCAGAGGCGATCTTATTCTGACGGCGAGCGCCTCGGGAGCCGGACCCGCGCTGCCGCTGCGCATTATCGGCGAACTTGCCGAAAGGTACGGGCACATCTACAATGAGAACGTCGAAGCTTTAAGAACGATTCGCGGCATCGTCAAGGCGAACGTCGCCGATCCTGCCGAACGGCGGGTTTTGCTCGGCGCGGCTGTTACGGACGAAGCGCTTGCGCAGTGGCGAACGGCGGGCCGGCTGCGCGATAAGGACGAGCTGATCGCGCAGCTGCGGCAGCTCGCGAAACGAACGGAAGGGACGGATACTTAAATGCGCAACATTATTGTCGGATCAAGACAGAGCGCTCTGGCGCTGACTCAGACGAATCAAACGATTCAATTGCTGAAAGAAATATGCGAGAGAAATAATCTGCCTTATACATTCGAAGTAAAACCGATCGTCACGCGAGGCGACCGGATTCTTGACGTCACCTTGTCGAAGGTAGGCGGCAAAGGGCTGTTCGTCAAAGAAATCGAAGAAGCGCTGCTGAACGGGCAGATCGACATGGCGATTCACAGCATGAAAGATATGCCGTTCGAGCTGCCGGAGGGTCTTGTTATCGGCGCGGTTCCCGAGCGCGAGGATCCGCGAGACTGCATCGTAAGCAGAGGCGGCAAGCTGCTTGCGGAGCTCCCGCAGGGGGCGAGAATCGGCACGAGCAGCTTGCGCCGTTCTGCGCAACTGCAAGCATCCCGCCCGGACTTCCGCATCGAGTCGATTCGGGGCAATATCGATACTCGGCTTCGCAAACTGGAGGAAGAGGGCTTCGACGCGATTTTGCTGGCGGCCGCAGGGCTGCATCGGATGGGCTGGAAGGATCGGATTACCGAGTATTTGTCCCCAGACGTCTGCCTTCCCGCAGTCGGTCAAGGGGCGCTGGCCATCGAATGCCGCAGCGACGATAGCGAGCTGCTGGATGTGCTGAGCCGTCTGAACGATACGGCGACCGCCCGCGCCGTCGAGGCCGAGCGCCGTTTGCTCGGGCTGCTTAACGGGGGGTGCCAGGTACCGATCGGCGCATACGCTCGTCTGGAGACGGCGGGCAATGCGGATGGCGCCCTCGTGCTTGAGGGTCTTGTCGCCTCCCCGGACGGCAGCAAGCTGCTTCGGGAATCCGCTGCGGGCGGCGATCCGCTACAGGTCGGCACGGATGCGGCGGAAGCGCTGCTGAGCCGTGGTGCGGGCAGCTTGCTCGCGGAAGCGAGGGAATAGCGGCGGTGGAAAAAGGCAAAGTGTACCTGGTCGGGGCCGGTCCAGGAGATCCGAAATTGATCACGGTTCGCGGTCAGGAGGCGTTGAAACGCGCCGATGTCGTCGTATACGACCGTCTGGCGGGCCCTCATATGCTTAATTATGCGCGCGCCGAAGCGGAGAGAATTTATGTCGGCAAGCTTCCGGATCGCCATACGATGAAGCAGGAGGCGATCAATCAGCTGCTGGTCGATTTGGCTCTGCAGGGCAAAACGGTCATTCGGCTAAAGGGCGGGGATCCTACCGTATTCGGGCGCGTCGGAGAAGAGGCTGAGTTGCTTAAGCGCAACGGCATTACTTACGAGATTATTCCGGGCATCACTTCGGCGATCGCGGTTCCGGCATATGCGGGCATTCCCGTTACCCATCGCGATCTGGCTTCCTCCTTTTCCGTCATTACGGGTCATGAAAGTCCGGAAAAGCTCGACCATTCGATCTATTGGGACAAGGTGACGAACGCGACGGGAACGCTTGTGTTTCTGATGGGAGTTGCCAAGATCGGATATATTAGCGAACAGTTGATCAAACACGGCCGGACGCCCGAGACTCCGGTGGCCCTTGTCCGATGGGGAACGAGAGCGGAGCAGCGCACGGTTGCCGGTACGCTGGGCGATATCGAAGAGAAGGTGAAGGAGGCCAACCTGCAGCCGCCCGCCGTCATCGTCGTCGGAGACGTGGTCAAGCAGCGCGAGACGTTGGGTTGGGTGGAAAGCAAGCCTTTGTTCGGACGGCGCGTTCTCGTTACGCGCGCTCGTTCTCAGGCGAGCGAGCTGGCGGCGAGAATCGACGAGTTGGGCGGGGAGCCGTACGAATTTCCCGTGATTGAAACGCGGCTGCCGGAGGGGGACGAAGCCGAAAGCGCGATCGAACGCGCGCTTGTCCGCGCGGAGGAATACGACTGGGTGATGCTGACAAGCGTTAACGGCGTCGACTATTTCTTTCGCTGGCTGGAGCGGTTCGGCGTCGACATCCGTCGCTTTCACCGGGCCAAGTTCGCCGCTGTCGGCCCTAAGACGGCCGAGGCGCTGGCGCAGCGAGGCATCCGCGCCGATCTGCTGCCCGAGAGCTATCGCGCCGAGAGCTTGTTGGACAGTCTGGCGGATCAAGTTGCGGAAGGGCAGACGGCGCTGTTGGCGCGAGGGAATCTGGCAAGAGAGATTTTGCCTCAGGAGCTTAAGAAGAAGGGTGTTCGTACGGTCGAGATCGATGTTTACGAGACGGCGCTGTCCGTTCCGGCGGATATTTGGCTGCCGGAGATGCTGCAAAACGGAGAAATCCATATTGTAACGTTTACGAGCTCGTCTACGGTGCTTAATCTGCTTGAGTCGCTTCGCCGCCTGGGCGTCGAGGACCCGCAAGCGGCGCTTTCCCGGTGCGAGATCGCCTGCATCGGGCCGGTAACGGCCAGAACGGCGGAGCAGCACGGGCTGACGCCGACGATCGTGCCGGACGAGTATACGATAGAAGGTTTGGTTCAGGCGCTTGTTGGGAAGCGGGAATAAGACCAGGCGATGAATTCGCATTATGAAAGCGAGGATGAGGGAATATGGCCTTTCCGGTTGTTCGTAACCGCAGATTGAGAAGCTCGGCCGGGCTGAGAAGCCTTGTTAGAGAGACGAGGTTGGACGCGACCGATTTTATTATGCCGATCTTCATCACGGAAGGAGAAGGCGTGCAGGAGGAAATTTCCTCTATGCCGGGCGTTTATCATTGGTCGCTCGATACGATGGAACGGGAGCTGGCGGAGATTGCGGAAGCCGGCGTACAGTCCGTTATGGTATTCGGAGTGCCGGATCACAAGGACGCGTTGGGCACGTCCGCTTACGACGATAACGGCATTACGCAGCGGGCGATTCGCAAAATGAAGGCACTCTATCCGGAGCTCGTCGTTATTGCGGATAACTGTCTTTGTCAGTATACCGATCACGGGCATTGCGGCGTCGTGCATACGACGGAATGCGGCGCGGAGATCGACAACGACGAATCGCTGGAGCTGCTCGCTCGGACGGCGGTATCTCAGGCGCGCGCGGGAGCGGATATCATCGCTCCGTCGAACATGATGGACGGTTTTGTCTGGGCGATACGCAACGCGCTCGACGAAGCCGGATACAAGAACGTTCCGATAATGTCCTATTCGGTAAAATATTCGTCGGCTTATTACGGGCCATTCCGCGAAGCCGCTCATTCCGCGCCGCAATTCGGAGACCGCAGAACGTATCAGATGGATCCGGCGAACTCCCGCGAGGCGCTGCGCGAAGCGCAGAGCGACGTCGACGAGGGCGCGGATTTCCTGATGGTCAAGCCCGCGCTGGCTTATTTGGACATCATTCGTATGCTGAGGGACAGATACGCTCTGCCGATCGTGGCCTACAACGTTAGCGCGGAATATTCGATGGTCAAGGCTGCGGCGTTGCAGGGATGGATCGACGAGAAGGCGATCGTGCTGGAGACGTTGACCGGCATGAAGCGCGCGGGGGCGGATCTGATTATTACGTATCATGCCAAGGACGCCGCGCGCTGGTTGCGGGAGGAGTAGAAGGGGGCGGCTCAGCTGCGGAGCTTGTCGAGGTTAAGCCTGTATTCGCCCAGTTCGAAGTGCAGCACCCCTCGCGACTCCAATTCGCGGGTCACTTCCGAGAGAACGGTTTTGTTTACGCCGGCCATTTGCGCCAGTTCGTCGTAGTTAAGCGCCATAGGAATCGAAATGAGGTTGCCCTCGCGTCGGCCGTTGCGGTTGGCAAGCGCGATTAAATTTTTCAACACTCTCGTCCGTCCGTCGAGGAACGTCAAATCGTTGACATGCTCGTTGGTCGCGCGCAATCTGCGGCATAGCTCGGTCAGAATGCCTCGCGTGATATCAAAATGAGCCTGCAGCAGGTTCATGAACTGCTCGGAGGCCAATTCCAGTACGGTCGACTTTTCCAGCGTCTGGGCGGAAGCGGAGCGCGGTCTGCCGTCGAGCAGGGACAGCTCGCCGAAGCTTTCGCCGGTATTCGCGAGCGACAGCACCTTCTCCTCGCCGTTGGCGCTTCTCGTAAACAGCTTGATAGAGCCGCTGAGAATGACGTAGAAGGTAAGCCCCATTTCCTTCTCATGGAATAGAACCGTACCGGCGGGAAACGTTTTTTTCTGGGAAATGCGCAGAACGTGCTCCAACTGCTCGTCGTTCAAATTGTCGAAGAGCGATACTTTCTTTAACCATTCAATCATGGAATCATCTCTCCTGCTCCACATATATAGCGTTCGGTAGAAGGGTTAACAGCGCGTATTCAGTGTAACACAGCCTTTTCCAAATCTGATAGTAGGACGTGAAGAAGATGAGCGAAAAAGAGCGAATTCGTGTCGATTCCCGCTCCAGGGCGGAGTTCGAGCGCGCCAAGCGCTTCATTCCTGGCGGGGTGAACAGTCCGGTGCGGGCATTCAAATCGGTGGGGCTGACTCCGCTTGTGATTGACAAGGGCGAAGGGAGCCGGATTACGGATATCGACGGCCAAACGTATATCGATTACGTGCTGAGCTGGGGGCCGTTGATTGCGGGCCACGCGCATCCGGAAGTCGTAGAGGCGATCAAGCGCACTGCGGAGAAAGGGACAAGCTTCGGCGCGCCGACCGAATTGGAGACGCTGATGGCGGAGCTCGTCTGCGAGCGGGTACCTTCCGTGGAAATCGTGCGTATGGTCAACTCCGGTACGGAAGCGACGATGAGCGCTTTGCGGCTTGCGCGCGGCTACACGAAGAGAAGCAAAATTTTGAAATTCGAAGGCTCCTATCACGGACATGCGGACAGTCTTCTGATCAAGGCGGGGTCCGGAGTGGCGACGCTAGGGCTTCCGGATAGCCCGGGCGTGCCCGAGAGCGTAGCCTCCCATACGTTGACCGTTCCATATAACGATCTCGATTCGGCGAAGCTGGCCTTCGAGCGGTACGGAGAAGAGATCGCGGCGGTTATCGTCGAGCCGGTAGCGGGCAATATGGGCGTCGTTCCGCCGCTGCCGGGTTTTCTGTCGCGTCTGAGGGAACTGACGACCCAGTATGGCAGCCTGCTTATTTTCGACGAGGTGATGACCGGCTTCCGGGTGGATCTCAACTGCGCGCAAGGATTGTACGGCGTAACGCCCGACCTGACATGCCTTGGCAAGGTGATCGGCGGCGGTCTTCCGGTCGGGGCATACGGCGGCAAGCGGGAGATTATGGAGCATATGGCTCCGGTCGGTCCGATCTATCAGGCGGGAACGCTGTCGGGCAACCCGCTGGCGATGGCTGCAGGCTATACGACGCTGAAGCTGATGACGCCGGAGGCTTACCAGCTTCTGGAGCGGCTGTCCGGTCGTCTTCAAATCGGACTGCAGCGCAACGCCGATCAGCTCGGCGTTCCAATGACGATCAACCGCGTCGGGTCTATGGTCTGTCCGTTTTTTACGGACAAGCACGTCATCAATTACGACATCGCGAAGACGGCGGATACGCAGCGGTTCCGCAACGTGTTCCGCAGCCTTCTGGACAACGGAGTCAACATCGCTCCTTCGCCGTTTGAGGGTTTGTTCGTTTCCACAGCGCATACGGAGCACGACATCGATCAGACAATCGAAGCGCATCGAATCGCGCTATCCGAGCTATAAAGCCGAATTGAAAGATATGCAAGCAGCCTCTGCCCGTCTTGGCAGAGGTTGTTTGCATTTTCAGTCATGCTCGCCCATCCCCGGCATATAGATAATTAATGAATTGCACAGGTGTCGGTCTTATCGACCGAACGCTAATGCCGAAAGGAGGACTTCGTCGTGACGGATCAATTAAGCGGGCTGCGATTCGACATTTACGAGCGCGTGCATCTGCCTGATGATGTAGCCGCAATCGAAGAGCTGGAAGAAATCGAATTGGTACCTCATATGCAAGCTTTGCCTCAAGACGATCAAGTGCTGTTAAGGGGGCACTTGCTGCTGACGGGCGTTTACCAGTCGCAGGGCGGTTCAGGCTTGTCCCAGCTTGAGCACTGGATTCCGGTGGAGATCGCCCTTCCGCTTAACCGCATTCAGAGTGTGGAAGAGCTGGCGGTGGAGATCGATAATTTCGACGTCGATCTGCTGACGACTCGCTCCCTTAACGTAACGGGGGTGCTGGCGCTGCGGGGGCTGCAGATGCAATCCGTCCAAAGCCCGGTTTGGCGGGACGACAGCTTTACGGTCGTGCATCAAGCGCAGCCGGAAGACGCTCAGGACGCAAGCGATCAGTTAAGGTCGGTTGAGCAGGAAGCTTCGTTCGGGTACGGCGATGTCAAGGCGGAAGCAGAGACCGAAGCGGCGGAAGAGGCAGCGTTTCTTGGCGGGGGATTGGTCGAGCAGGAGCGCGTCGATGAATGGGGCTTGCAGCAGGAGACGGACGCGGCGTTTGCACACGATGCCTCCAAAGAGGGCAAGGAGGCCAAGGAAAGTAGTTGGCTTTCGATGTTCCAGCAATTGGAGGAAGCAAGGAGCGATCAGGTTGAGACAGCGCAGGGATCTGCCGAGGGGGCGGATCTGACCGACAGCGGCGAAGGAGGCGTGCAGTGGGGCGACCTGTCAACGGGAAGACCCGCAGTAGAGCAGCTGGCCGAGGCCGGTCCGGGAATCGGAGCGGATGCCGAAAGCGATGGCGAAGAACCTCCCGCAGCGGAGTCCCAGCTTCCTGTGGCGGAAGAGAAGCAGGATTTGCGGGTAGCCTTGGGGGGCAAGCCCCTGGATTCTGCGGCGTCTTCCCAAGCCTCCGGAGTTGGATTGCTCAGTCAGCTTGGCGATAAAGGCGCAAAGCGGGAAGCGCAGCTTCGCAGTCAGGAGGCGGCGCTGGCGGAGCAGCAGTCCGAGCAGGAAAGCACTGCGGCGCAGAATGCGAGATCGGGCGACGAAATCGAGTGGACGCGGCTGTTTCTAAGCGGCGGCTCGGAGGGGCAATCGTTCCGTAAAGTCAGAATGTGCATCGTCCAGCGCGAGGAGACGCTTGAGGAGATCGCCAGCCGCTACAATCTCCAGATGCGCGAGCTTCAGCTGTACAATCGCTTGCAGGAGCCTTACTTGTCGGAAGGACAGGTGCTGTACATTCCCTAAGCCCGGAGCACGAAGGGGCTGTCTCATAAGCAGAGTTGCATGAGATGATCGATTAAACAAAGAAGGTGTATGTACCTCCCGGAGACTGCCTCATACGCTCCTGAAACCACCTCTTAACGGGTCTACCCATTCAGGTTTCAGGAGCGTATAGCATCGGAGGGAGATACATACACCTATCGCCTTGTTCATCGATTTATCTTTCAGAGCAACTTGTTCGGCTTATGGGACAGCCTCTTCGCCGTTGCTCCAAAGCGCCGTATTGACTCTCTTACGGGTGGAGGGTAAAATAAGTTACAATAACGAGGATAGGGAAGAGCAGTCAGATCATCCTTCAGAGAGCGGGACCGCTGCCAAGGCAGCGCTGAGAGGTTCCGCGGCAAATGAGCTGCTGCGAGTCGCCCTGGAGTTTCCCGCTTTCGAAAGTCGGCCTGGGGCCGGCGATAGAACGGGACGGTGGCAACCGTTACTTTGCGTCGAGTGCCGTTACGAATCCGTTTGAGGGGATCGTGCGGAACGAAGGTGGTACCACGGAAGTTTACCTTTCGTCCTTTGTGACGGGAGGTTTTTGTTTTTTTACGGCTCTAAGCGACTGTACAGCAGGCGCCAAGCCCTACGCAAACCGCGAATTGATGTCTCTATGGAGGTAGTGCCACACATGTCCGAATCCACGAAAACCCCGAACGTCGAATTGCCGACGACCTACGACCCGACAAGCGCCGAGCGCAAATGGTACGACCATTGGCTGAAGAGCGGCTATTTTCAAGCCGGACGCCGACCTGACGCACCTAAATACACGATCGTCATTCCGCCGCCGAACGTAACGGGAATGCTGCACATCGGGCATGCGCTCGATTTTACGCTGCAGGATATTCTGATCCGCTTCAAGCGGATGCAGGGCTTTGACGCGCTCTGGCTGCCGGGAACCGATCATGCGGGCATCGCCACCCAGACGAAGGTGGAGCAGAAGCTGCGCGAAGAGGGCAAGAGCCGCTACGATCTCGGCCGCGAGGCGTTCCTGGAGAAGGTGTGGGAGTGGAAGGAGCTGTATGCGGGAACGATCCGCGACCAATGGTCGAAAATGGGGCTCAGCCTCGACTATTCCCGCGAGCGGTTTACGCTGGACGACGGCCTGTCGAAGGCGGTGCGCCAGGTGTTCGTGCGCCTGTACGACAAAGGGTTGATCTATCGCGGCAAACGGATCATTAACTGGGATCCAGCAGCTCGCACCGCTTTGTCGGACATTGAGGTCGAACATAAGGAAGTAAACGGACATCTGTATCATCTCCGTTATCCGCTTGCCGACGGCAGCGGATCGATTACGGTCGCGACAACGCGTCCAGAAACGATGCTCGGAGATACGGCTGTCGCCGTTCATCCAGAGGACGAGCGCTACAAGCATCTGATCGGCAAAATGATCCTGCTGCCGATCGTTAACCGCGAGATTCCGATTGTCGGCGACGAATATGTCGACAAGGAGTTCGGCAGCGGCGCAGTCAAGATTACGCCTGCGCACGATCCGAACGACTTCGAGGTCGGCGCAAGGCACGACCTGCCGCAAATTACGGTGATGGACGAAGGCGGCAAGATGAACGAGTTCGCCGGTCCGTACAATGGACTGGACCGCGCGGATTGCCGCAAGGCGATCGTCAAGGACTTGCAGGAGCAAGGCGTCTGCATCAACATTGAGGATCATGTGCACCAGGTCGGACACAGCGAGCGCTCCGGCGCGGTCGTCGAGCCGTATTTATCCACGCAGTGGTTCGTCAACATGAAGCCGCTCGCCGAGCAAGCGATCGTTTCGCAGAAGTCGGGAGCGGGCGTTAACTTCGTGCCGGACAGGTTCGAGAAAATTTATCTGCACTGGATCGAGAACGTGCGCGACTGGTGCATATCCCGTCAGCTCTGGTGGGGACACCGCATTCCGGCCTGGTACCACGAGACGACCGGCGAGATTTACGTCGGCATGGAAGCGCCGGAGGGCGCGGAGCAGCCGGGCTCGCCGTGGAAGCAGGACAACGACGTGCTGGATACGTGGTTCAGCTCGGCGCTGTGGCCGTTCTCCACGCTGGGCTGGCCGGAGGACAGCGAAGATTTCAAACGCTACTATCCGACCGCTGTGCTCGTGACCGGCTACGACATCATCTACTTCTGGGTTGCCCGGATGATTTTCACGGCGCTGGAGTTTACCGATCGCATTCCGTTTAAGGATGTGCTTATTCACGGCCTTGTCCGCGACGCGGACGGCCGCAAAATGTCCAAATCGCTTGGCAACGGCGTCGATCCGCTCGAGGTGATCGAGAAGTATGGCGCGGATGCGATGCGCTTTATGATCTCGACCGGCAGCACGCCAGGTCAGGATTTGCGCTTCCGTTTCGAGAAGGTCGAGCAGGCGCGCAACTTCGCCAACAAGATCTGGAACGCTTCGCGCTTCGCGCTGATGAACCTGGAAGGCTTCACGCATGATCAGATCGATCTGAGCGGCGAGCTGTCGACCGCGGATCGCTGGATTTTGCACCGCTTTAACGAAACCGCCCGCGACATTACTCGTCTGATGGAGAACTACGAGTTCGGAGAAACCGGACGCTTGCTGTACAACTTCATCTGGGACGATCTATGCGATTGGTATATCGAATTTTCCAAGCTTACGCTGTACGGGGACGACCCGGCGGCCAAGCGCAGCACGCAGTCGGTGCTGGCCTATGTGCTGGATCGCACTCTGCGTCTGCTGCACCCGTTCATGCCGTATTTGTCCGAGGAGATTTGGCAGCATCTGCCTCACGAGCCGGGCGAGACGATTATGCTGGCGGCTTGGCCGGAATACCGCGCCGACTTCGAAGCTTCGGGCTCCGTCAAGGAGATGGAGCTGCTGATGGAGGCAATCCGCGCGGTTCGCAACATTCGCGCGGAAGTGAATGTATCCCCGGGAAAGAAAATCGAGCTGCTGCTGAAACCGACAGGAGAGGCGGAAGAAGCGATTTTCTCGCGAAACGAAATTTACATTCAACGCTTCTGCAATACGTCGGCCTATACGCTCGATCGCGCGTTGACGCCTCCAGACAAGGCGATGACGGCGATCGTGACGGGAGCCGAGCTGTACTTGCCGCTCGCCGGATTGATCGACATTGCCCAGGAAATTGCTCGCTTGAACAAAGAGCTGGACGGTTTAAATGCTGAAGTGGAGCGGGTCGAGAAGAAGCTCTCCAACGAAGGCTATATTTCCAAAGCTCCGGCACATGTCGTTGAGCAGGAGCGGGCCAAAGGACAGGATTACCGCGACAAGCGCGACAAGGTGCTGGCGAGAATCGCCGAGCTGCAAGGATGACGGGAGGCGCAAGGCAACATGACTAATGACAAACAAGCCGAACAGATTGCCTTCCGCACGGCCGAGGAAGCGATGGCTTGGATTACCGGGCTGACCGCTTTCGGCATCCGTCCGGGCCTTGACCGGATCCAGGCGCTGATGGAACGATTCAACCATCCGGAGCGAAGGCTGAAGTTCATCCATGTGGCGGGCACGAACGGCAAAGGCTCGGTATGCGCCTATCTGACGAGCGTGCTGCTGAAAAGCGGATACGACGTGGGGACGTTTACGTCCCCGTATCTCACCTCTTATTCCAACCGTCTGCAATACAACGGAGAAGACATCGCCGATGAGCATCTCGTAATGCTCGCCAATCGGCTGAAGCCAGCGGCGGAGGAACTGGCTGGGGGCGAGCTAGGTGCGCCTACGATGTTCGAGGTAACGACGGCGCTGGCGCTGCTCTATTACGGAACGGTTTCGTTCCCTGATTACGTCGTGTGGGAGACCGGACTTGGCGGCCGTTTGGATGTGACCAACGTCGTCACCCCGGTGGTCAGCATTATTACCAACGTCGGCCACGACCATATGGACGTGCTTGGACCGACGCTGACCGATATCGCCCGCGAGAAGGCCGGCATTATCAAGTCGGGCGTGCCCGTCGTTACATCGGTCTCCCAGCCGGAGGTCGTGCAGGTCGTCGAAGAGACGGCGAGCGCGCGCAAAGCGACCGTATACCGGGCGGGAGAGCAGTTCGTCAGCGAAACGTTGACCGTGGCGGAAGATGAACAGAGCTTTTCTTTCCGCAGCCCATTCCGGGCTATTCCTGCATTGACGATTACGCTAAGCGGCGAGCATCAGATCGCGAACGCGGCGACGGCGGTCATGGCGCTTGAAGTGCTGCGCCAGTATTGCGCGCTGATCGTCGACGATGAGCATTTGGAAGCCGGTTTGAAGGAGACCAAATGGCCCGGAAGGCTGGAGATGGTATCCCGCCAGCCGAGAATTCTAATCGACGGAGCGCACAATCCGGAGGGGATGGAGGCGCTTAGCCGCGCTTTGAAGAACGTATATACGTTCGATCGGCTGAATGTAATGATGGCGATGATGCCGAATAAGAATCATGAGCATTCATTGCGGCATATACTACCATTGGTGGATACGCTTGTGATTACGGAACCGGATTTTCATAAAAAAATGAATGCCGACGAGCTCGCCGCCGTCGCGGCGCGGGTGGCCGCAGAGCTGGATCTGTCGCCTACCGTGATCGTGGAGCCGGATTGGCGGCGCGCGCTGGAGTTGCTGCTCGGGGCTTCATCTTCAGCCGGGGATGCGAACGTGCTGAACGCGGTGACCGGTACGCTGTACCTGATCGCGGACGTCCGTTCTTGGCTGCTTCAAGGCACGAAATCTGAAAAAGGCTGGTGAAGCTTCGTTGCAGACTGCAGAACATGTGCATTTTATCGGCATCGGCGGCTACGGCATGAGCGCCATCGCCCGGGTTATGCTGGAGATGGGCTATCGCGTGTCGGGCTCCGATGTAGCGAGCCAGGAGCTGACCGAGAAATTGGCAGCCAAAGGCGCGCAAATTTATATCGGTCATGAAGCGGGTAACGTACAGGGGGCCGATCTCGTCGTTTATTCGACGGCTTTGTCCAAGGACAACGTCGAGCGTCGGGAGGCGGAGAGGCTTAACATTCCCGTCTTGCACCGTGCCGAAATGCTGGCTCGTCTGTTGAACGCTCGTACAGGCATCGCGGTTGCCGGCGCGCACGGGAAGACGACGACCTCCTCCATGATCGCTCTCGTCATGGAGAATTGTCGGCTCGATCCGACTTACATTATCGGCGGGGAAATTATGAACGTCGGTACGAACGCGAAAGCGGGTAAAGGCAAGTTCGTCGTGGCGGAAGCGGACGAGAGCGACGGCTCCTTCCTCCAATACGAGTCGGCGATCGGCGTCGTGACGAACATCGAGGCCGACCATCTGGAAAACTACGACGGCGATTTCAATAAATTGAAAGCGGCCTACGTATCGTTCCTGCGCAACATCAAGTCCGACGGTTGCGCCGTCGTCTGCGCGGACGACGAGAACATTCGGGAGCTGCTGCCTCAGGTTCAGGACAAACGGGTAATCACTTACGGCGCAGAGGCCGGAGACGCGGATTACAAAGCGACGAATATTGAGCTTGGAGACCGCTGCGTCTCGTTCACGGTCAGCCATCGCGGCGAGGAGCTCGGCCAAGTGTCCTTGTCCGTTCCAGGTCGCCATAACGTGTATAACGCTTTGGCAACCATTATCGTATGTCTGGAGGCGGGTGCGCCGTTCCAAACAATCGCGGAAGCGATTCAGGAGTTCCGCGGCGCCAAGAGACGGTTTCAAGTGGTTGGCGAAGTGAAGGACATGCTGGTCATCGACGACTACGCGCATCATCCGACGGAGATTCAGGCGACGATCCAGGCGGCCAAAGCGACCGGAAAACGAATAATCGCCGTATTCCAGCCCCAACGATATACAAGGACGTATTTCTTGTTCGACGCATTCAGCAAAGCGTTCGCGGGTGCGGACGAAGTGTTTATTACCGACATCTACTCGCCGGCCGGCGAGCAGAAAATCGAAGGCGTCAGCTCCCGCAAGCTCGTGGAGATGATCGCCGAGAACAGTAATCCGAACGTTTCCTACGTGCCCACAAGGGAAGAAGTTCGAGACATTCTCGCCGAACGGCTGGCCCCAGGCGATCTTGTGCTGACGATGGGAGCCGGAGATATTTGGAAAACGGCTGTCGAGCTGTCCCGTTTGTTGAAGGAACGGGAAACCGAATAAATGCAACCGCCCCGG
>Ga0256911_1000300_pt1 | contig 16094 bp, 13 predicted proteins | sample MC6MC0764MT_FD_190197 | JGI IMG/M metagenome (GOLD analysis project Ga0256911, IMG submission 190197) | Metatranscriptome of enriched soil aggregate microbial communities from Iowa State University, Ames, United States - MC6-MC0764-MT... | ecosystem: Environmental > Terrestrial > Soil >...
CAACCTCAAGCGGGGCAAGTACCCGGACAAGGCGCACGGCGCCAAGATCGCCGCAGTGCTGCGCCGGGTCGCGGACGACCTGGATGCCTGAGAACGAGACCGGCGAACACGAGGCTCCCGTAAGCGAGATGCCCGAAAACGAGGTGCCCGAGAGCGAGGTGCCTGAAAACCAGGCGTCGACGAGCGAGGCGCGCTTTAGCGACGCGCCTGAGAACGCGGCGCCCGAGACCGCAACGCCCGACAATGCGGCGCGTGACAATGCGGCACCGGAAGGCGACGAGCCCGACCCCGCGGAGGCCGAGGGCGACGAGCCCGAGGTCAACGCTGCCGAGTACGTGGCTCCTGTGTTGCCGACCGTTCCCGACGACGTGCTGCTCGCATCCGTCGACCTCGCTCGTGAAGCGCTCCTCGAGACCACTCCGGCTTCGACGGTGGGTGGACCCGCGGGCTACCAGATCGAGGGCGAGCATGTGCTGTCGCTGCGCTTCGAGTGCACGTTGCCCGGTTATCCCGGCTGGTACTGGACAGTGACTCTCTCGCGCATCGACCAGGATTCCGCACCCTCGGTACTCGAGACGGAGCTGATGCCCGGTGACGGTGCACTGTTGGCCCCGGACTGGCTGCCCTGGTCTGAACGCCTCGCCGAGTACCAGGCTTCGCAGGAGGCGCTGCACGCGTCCGAGGCGGCCGGCGCGGACGACGATGACGACGACGCAGCGGACTTCGACGACGACGACTCTGATGAGGACGACACCGACGACGACACCGATGACGATGACGATGACGATGACGACGCCGACACGGTAGAGGTGCACAACCTCCACGCCGGTGACATCGACGGCGTGGACATCGACAGCGTCGACGCGTCGTATGACGAGGAGACCGACGACGACGCGGATCTCGACCTGCCCGTCGAGGAAGCCGCGGCGCTCGAGGATGCGGCGCCGGACGACTTCGAGCCCGAGCTCGGGTCAGCGTCGTTTGACGGTGAGGTAGCCGAGTCCGACGAGTCCGAGGGCGAGTCCGACGATGACCGTCCAGAGCCACCAGCCGTCTCCTGACGCAGAGAGCGGCTTCAGGAAGACCAGCAGTAGGACGAGTCCGATAACCCAGAGCCCCAGCCCGACGAGTACGGCCTTTCGGTCGTCCGTCGTGGCCGGCACGGGATCGGGCCGTCGTTCGCTGTCTCTCAGCCAGAGTCGCATGACGTGCCCGGTCAGCCCAGTCGCTCGACCACGTATTCGACGCAGCCGATGAGGGCGCGCACGTCGTCCGGCTCGATGGCCGTGAACGTGGCGACGCGCAGCTGGTTGCGGCCGAGCTTGCGGTAGGGCTCGGTGTCGACGATCCCGTTGGCGCGCAGGGCTTTCGCCACTGCCGCCGCATCGATGCTCTCGTCGAAGTCGATGGTCGCGACGACCTGCGAGCGGTGCTCGGGATTCGCGACGAACGGTGTCGCGTAGTCGACGCTTTCTGCCCACGTGTATAGCGCGTTGGACGACTCGGAGGTGCGGGCTGACGCCCAGGCGAGTCCTCCGTTGCCGTTGATCCAGTCGATCTGGTTCTCGAGCAGCACCAGGGTGGAAATCGCGGGGGTGTTGAGCGTCTGGTTGAGACGCGAGTTGTCGATGGCGTTCTTCACGCTGAGGAACTCGGGGATGTAGCGACCGCTCGCGGCGATGCGCTCGACTCGGGCGATGGCGGCGGGGGAGAACAGCGCGAACCAGAGGCCGCCGTCGGAGGCGAAGTTCTTCTGCGGAGCGAAGTAGTAGATGTCCGCCTCGCTCGCCTCGAAGTCCGCGCCGCCTGCTGCGCTGGTGGCGTCGATCACGGTGAGGGCGCCCTCGTCGCCGTGCACACGCTTGACCGGGGCCATGACCCCGGTGGACGTCTCGTTGTGCGGCCAGGCGTACACGTCGACGCCCTCGACAGCCACGGGCTCGCTGCGCGATCCGACCGGTGCGTCGATCACGTGGGGTGCTTCGAGCCAGGGGGCTTTCGCCGCTGCGGCGAACTTGCTGCTGAACTCGCCGAAGACGAGGTTCTCGCTGCGCTTCTCGATGACAGAGAAGGCCGCCGCATCCCAGAACGCCGTCGACCCGCCATTGCCGATGACGACCTCGTAGCCGTCGGGCAGCCGGAACAGCTCGCCCAGACCTTCACGGACGCGGCCGACGAGGTTCTTCACCGGCGCTTGGCGGTGGGATGTGCCGAGCAGCTCCGCGCCCGGGCCCGCCAGGTAGGCGAGTTGTTCCGCCCGGACCTTGGATGGGCCGCATCCGAATCGTCCGTCGGCGGGCAGCAAGTCAGTGGGAATGGTCACATCCGGCATATCGAGAGTCTATTGGCTGTTACATCCCTCTATCGGCCCGGTGAGCGGGCCTGCGGTGCGGTGTCAGCCTCACCAAGTAGGCTCTACAGTCGTACGCGCCCAAGCAAGTGGAGGGGTCCATGACCGATCTGATCGACACGACCGAGATGTACCTTCGCACCATCCTCGAGCTGGAGGAGGACAACATCGTCCCCCTGCGTGCGCGCATCTCGGAGCGACTCGGTCACTCAGGGCCGACCGTTTCGCAGACCGTCGGCCGGATGGAGCGCGACGGACTCGTCGTGGTATCCGGTGACAGGCACCTCGAACTGACCGGAGAAGGTCGCCGCAAGGCCGTTCACGTGATGCGCAAGCACCGTCTCGCGGAGCGTCTGCTCAGTGATGTGATCGAGCTCGAGTGGGAGTTCGTGCACGAAGAGGCCTGCCGCTGGGAGCACGTGATGAGCGAGCAGGTGGAGCGCAAACTGCTCACCATGCTGGGTCACCCGACCGTTTCGCCGTACGGCAACCCCATCCCTGGGCTTGACGAACTCGGCGAGGTTGACACGACACCCACCACTCAGGGGCTGATCAACCTTGTGAACGTGGTTGAAGGTCGGGACTCCGGGGTTACTGCCAGCATCCGTCGTCTGGGCGAGCCTGCGCAGGTCGATCCCGAGCTGTTGCTCCAGCTGAAGCAGGCCGGAGTTATTCCCGGCTCGACCGGGACTTTCTCTTCCGCCGGCTCCTATGTGATCGTGCAGATCGACGGCTTCGAGAACGGTCTCGAACTGCCCAACGAGCTGGCCGCGCACATCTTCGTCGACGCCTGATCTCCGTTACCAATTTGTTAAAAAGACCTCAAAAGGATGTGACAAACGGGAACCTCTCCCGTAGTCTCTAACGAGTCCAACGGGTCAGAAGCCGGCCCACAGGACCCGGGTCAAGACGCTCCAACCCCCCAAATACCGTCTCTTGACTCGCGAAGCCGAAGCTATAAGCGATCGGGACGGGGCAGCTACCTAGTGTTGTCGGAGCGCAGGAGGTTCAAACCTTGGCCCAATTAGGTACGCCAGGCTCTGAAGAGCCCTTGAACGACCCGAAGACCCCAAGCTCCACCACTAGCTCCGCAGACACATCAGGCATCGTCTCCCGCCGCTCCTTGCGCGCGGCGCGTACGACGGATGACTCTGCGAAGACCCCGAAGACCTCCACGGTCGCATCCACCTCAGGCAGTGTCGCCGGGAGCAATGGAGCGTCCAAGGCCGTCGCCAGCACGTCCGCTGCGAAGGCGGCGAGCAAGAAGAAGGTCAAGGGCGGTGTCATCAACGTCGCCGTCATGACGCTGGCCGCTGGTCTCATCGCCACGATGGCCATCCCGGCTTACGCGTTCAACCCGCAGGGTGCCGACGCGGCTCAGTTCAAGTCGTCCGCTGTGGACAGCATGAAGAAGGCGCAGTCGCAGAGCGTCGACGTTCCCGAGACGGTCGCGGCTTCTGCGGTCTCGCGGGATGCGGCTTCGGCCACCACGCAGGAGCAGCTCGACGCGGTCAAGGCCGCCGAGGCAGCCCGCCAGCGTGCCGCGGTCTCGCTGGCCAGCTACGCCAGCAACTACTCCGGTCCGTCTGTGTCCGACTTCCTGGCCAACCCGCCGTACCCGAACTTCAGCCTCGCGCAGGTGTTCTCGGTCGCCCAGCAGTACATCGGCACCCCGTACGTCTTCGGTGGGTCTACACCGGCCGGCTTCGACTGCTCGGGCTACATCATGTTCGTGTACGCCCAGTTCGGTATCTCGTTGCCGCACTCGGTGTCCGGTCAGGCAGCTCTCGGCAAGCGCATCTCGATCGCGGACGCGGTTCCCGGTGACGTCGTCATCATGCCCGGTCACGATGGCTTCTATGCCGGTAACGGCAACATCATGGATGCGCCGGACAGCGGCCGCAGCATCAGCATCCGTCCGATCTGGACCAGCGACTACTACATCGTCCGTCTCGGCATCTGAGCCGCGCGCCGGACAACGGTTCGGCAAGCTCTGTATGACCGGCGGATGAACTCTGGTCACCTCGCACGCCAGGCGGCGCGCCACGAATATGTGGCGCGCCGTTTCTGGGTTACTCTGTTGCCCTGACACCGTGAGAGATCCGGGAGAGCCGATGGGCCAGCAGCGCAGCGTCACCACACCGGTCGCGATAGCGACCGGGGTGACCGAGCGCGGCCATTTCGCTCCCCGCCACCACGCCTTTCTGGCCTGCCGCCACCATTTCGTGGCCTGCCGCCACCATGCCGCCGCTTCGCAGGGCGCTGTCCACACGGACAGTGCCCTTTTTCTTTGCGCCCTTTCGGCTGCTCGCTCCGTTGTTTCTGCTGCTTGCCCTTTTTGCCCTCCGTGCCCTGAACCGTTCGCCAGCCAGGCGAGAAAGGTCTGAGATGAGAACACTGGTCCTCAACGCCGGCTACGAGCCTTTGGCCGTAGTCTCCTTCAAGCGCGCTCTCGTGCTGGTGATGAATCAGAAGGCGACCGTCGTCGCCATCGACCCGGATCACCCGGTGTGGGGCATCTCGGAGAGCTTCGAGCGACCATCCGTCATCCTCCTCACCCGCTACGTGCGTCTCCCACGTGGACGCACCGTGCCCGTGAGCCGCCGGGGCGTTCTGCGCCGTGACATGCACCGGTGCGGCTACTGCGGCAAGACGGCGACCACGATCGACCACGTGCAGCCCCGCTCGCGCGGTGGTGCGGACAGCTGGGAGAACCTCATCGCCTGCTGCCTGCGCTGCAACAACGTCAAGGGCGACCGCACCCCGGCAGAAATGGGCTGGTCGCTGCGCCTGACCCCACGCGTGCCGCACGACGCATCCTGGGTCGTCCGCGGCGTGGAGACGGCGCAGCCCGAGTGGCAGGACTTCCTAGCCCCCGCCGCCTGATTCGCCGGATGCGCTCGTTTCGGTAGACTCGACGGGCCAGCCTCTGTAGCTCAATGGAAGAGCAGTTCCGTCCTAAGGAAACGGTTGGGGGTTCGAGTCCCTCCAGGGGCACCTTTGTGGTGAGATGAATTTGCTGGTCAGGGTCGGTTTCCGAAGCGCCTAAGTCCTTCGGTTTTCAGATTTGCCCACAATTTGCCCACAGGAACGGCGAAAAACTCTAAGAAACTCTAACGTGGTCCGTGGCGGAGCGTGCGGCGTGGTAGATGAGCATGGTTAGTGCCGAGGCGTTTAAGGCGCCATCAACGGGCATGTTTGCGGGTGGGTCTTGCGGGAGTCGTCCTCCCGCGGATGTCGCGATCTATCGCGTAGGGCCGATCATATCGAGGGTCCGTCGATCGACTGGCTAGCGGGCGCTTCCGCCAACTGATGAGCGCAGGCGGGAGAGTAGGGGATCCTGCATTTGTTTAATCAATCGACATTCATAGTCAGTACAGCCCCACGTCCGAGAGGCGCTCGCCCGGCAGTTCGCCGAGGAGCCGGAGTACGAGCGGTCGATCCCTCTCGAGCGCACGCGCAACGGTCTTCTCGTCGTCGTCGAGGTCGGCCAGGAAGGCGAAGTAGTTCCGCAACGCTTCGCTGAGCTCGCTCGCGGTCGGCACTGGCACAGCCAACGCTCCAATGTCCTCTTCGTCGAACTCGTCATTACTGCGATCGCGGAGCCACAGGTCCGGATCGAACGGCGGCCCCTCGTGCCCAGGCTTCCAGAAGGTGTCCCCGGCGTGGACGCCGTTCGCGTCTACCCAGATCTTCAAGACGGCGAGGCGCCGCATGAGCGCGAGGTCGAGCTCGCCGGTCTCGGCCGTGTTCGTCATGACCCAGCGAAGGTCGTACATGTCGCGAGCGGGGGTGGCCCTGTTGAGGCGGGCTATCTTCTCGGCAATGTTCTCCTCGAGACGCACGACCTGTAATTCCGGTAGGGGCGGTGCCCCGTATTGCTCGTGAATTGTGAGTGGGCGCCAGCCGCGGCGGACCGGTGGGAGCCATGGTGGTGGGTTCAGATCGAGCTTGCTCTTGAGGTCTGTGTCGCCGCCGAAGCCGTGAGCGAAGGTGAGCGACCACTTCCCGCGGTGCTCGGTAGCTCCGTATCGGAACGGACCGATCTCGAGGTCCTCGATTGCGGTGAGCAGGCCCAGGAGGGCGTCGTCGGCTGCGGTGCCGATCACCGCGGTGGAGAAGTCTAGGTCGAGCGAGAAGCGGCCGGCGTTGCCGGCGTAGAGCTTCCGTAGCGACGTCCCGCCCTTGAAGATGAGGGGCTCGAGAGCTCCGGTCCCGTGAAGATGACGCAGAAGGAGGTCCTGTGCGACGTCGATGATTGCCGCGTCCCGCCCCTGCGCGCCAGCGCCGATCGGTGTGTGGCGGGCGATGTGCGCGACCGTCAGTTGGAGCTCAGCCATCACGACGCGCGGAGCTCCTTCGGGTCGAAGGGCAAGATCGTGTCCGCGACCTGCCAGAACGAGTCGTGGCGACGGAGCTTTCCGCGAGGGCCAAACCAGGTCTTGGTAGACGGGCGCTCCTGATCGTGGATCTGATGGGCGAGGTCAGGACGCAGCCCTTGGAGAAGGTAGCCGGTGCGCACCCGCACCGACGAGGGCCTGTCGGCAAGCTCCGTGCGGAGTGCGCTCAGATCGAGCCCGTTCGTGAGATCGGGAAGCCATTCGAGCGCACTGCTCCAGGAGCGGACCGCGGCGGGCCGGGCGCTCATGTGGACGACGATGCTCTCAGCAGCAAGCACCGGAACCCCGCGCAGACGCGCGTAGGCGAGGGAGGGCGCGAACACGCTTCCCGAGAGAGCTGAGGGAAGCTGTCGGGCGAGCTCGGCGGTCGCCGCGGCGACCTCGGGATGGAGGGGCACTCGGTCCGCGGCGCCATGTGCCCATGCGGCCGCTTGGAAGGTAAGCGCAACCTTGGCATCGGGGCGGCTCGCGAGAAAGGCTCGGAGAGGAGTCGCCGGGTCGTTGCGTGAGTATGGCCCGGCAACGGCGGCGGGTGCGAACTCCCATACGCCGCGGCGCCCCGTTGAAAGCAGCCAGCCGCGATCACGCAGGCGCGAGGCCACCACCTTCGCTGGAGTCTTCAGCCCATGCCGGATGACGAGTTCGGACAGATGGTCGCTGGTAACCATCGGGGTCTGATCGAGTTCGAGGTCCTCGAGGATGCCACTCAGGCCAGGAGGAATGGATCGTGTCAAAACGTCCCCCTTTGTATCGCAATTGGTTACTTACCTTTACAGTTTGACACCATGCATAGCTGGTGTCAAGCATGGTAGAAGGTTGCAATTCCAGTAACCACACGCACGGCTATGACACCGCGCGAAGCATACACTCCATCCACTCAAATGAGGAGGACTATCGCTTGCCGCTCTCGTGCCGTGGTGGTCGTCGTGGCCGCCCTCCTCAGATGGCCCTGATCGCAGGAGTGTCCTCGTCGAAATGGTGCCTTCCCAGGGGCGCGGGACTTGCTGGAGCGGAGCACCGAGCGCGCTTAGCCCCGGAGACTTTGTTGATACTCGCGAGTTAGACCATGGCGCGGTCGCGAACGCCGGTGATCGCGATAGGTTCGGCGTGACGAGTGCCGCACGGACGGACTCCGAGCAGAAGGGACTGAGAAAGTGAAAGCGAACGGGCTTGCGAAGGCTCACCGCGGGTACCAGTATCAGGACCTGATCGCGGCGCTTGCGCTCGTGGACGCCCTACTTCAGCGAACCTTCGACACGATCATCGACCGGAAGCTATTCGCTGGGGACCTCTTCGACGACTTGACGATCACAACTTCGAGCGGTCGTCAAAGACTTCAAGTCAAGCATTCCGGCGATCCGAACGCCGAACTCAAACTGTCGACCCTCATCGGGAACTCTCGAGGCGTCCGAATCGACCTCGTGATATCCGCCGTGCTCGAAGACCGCGCGACCTTCCCGCAGGATGCCGAGACGACGCAGTACCGACTCGTGTTCACCGAGAACTTTCCCGGGTCGGGCGAGCTCGCCGACCTTCTTCACCCTGCGACGTTGCGCGAGAACTCTCCGCTCGTCGGACTTGGGAAAGCCATTCGACGCTTCGATCCGACTCAGCTCTGGCAGCTGAGAACACAGGGAGCAGCAGGCGGGGCCCTCGCAAACATCTTGTCCGATCTCGCCTCTCTCACGGAGGACGATCTCCAATGGGTATGCGACCGCCTGCTCATCGAGACCTCGGCTCTCCGATTCAGCGGCGATCTGGGTGCACCTGGACCTGCCGAGGAGCTGCTTCTGGATCGCGTTCGCGATGAGGTCGGCGCTGGCTCATTCCCGAACGCAGATCTCACCCCTGTCGATGTCGCTGCGCAGCTGATCATGGCGGCAGTGTCGGCCCGCACGGGCCTCGAAGACACGACCGTCGCGACCCTCATTCGGCGGACTAGGCTTCGTACCGACTTCGGCGCTGTGATCGCTGCGACCCCGGTGGTGCCCGGTCGAGAAGTCAGCCGAGACGCGCTCGTCACCGACTTGGTCGGCCAGATTGAGTCTCAAAGCTCGTCCGGAGGCGTGCTCGTCATCGCGGGACCACCAGGCCAGGGAAAGTCCTGGGTCAGCGACCAGCTCGGCTCACGCCTCAAGACGCAGGGATGGCTCGTCGCTGAGCACTACTGTTTCTTGGGGGAAGCCGACAACGAGCGCGACGATCGTGTGCTCTTGGATGCCATCTTCGGCAGCCTGATCGCTCGGTTGGCTGACCGCGACGGGAAGTTCGTTCTTGACAACATGCCGCGGTTCGCGGCCGATCGCAACACTCTCCAGCAGTCGCTCCGCTCCGCGACTCGCGACGGCAAACGCAAAGTTGCACTCGTTGTCGACGGCCTTGATCACGTCTCTCGTGTGATGCGGACCCATCGGTCGAGCAATCCGTCATTGGTCGTCTGTGAGGCGCTCGCACAGTTGGAGCTTCCCGAGAACGTCGTACTCGTGGTCCTCAGCCAGCCTGGCGAACATCTCGCACCGTTCACGGAAGCTGAGCGCTCGGAGCTTCCTGGTATGACCCGCGACGAGCTCGAGGAACTAAGCGACCTTCTCCTGGGTACGACGACGGAGGACGTGGCCTTGCGGGGGCACTACCTGGATGAGCTCGACGACCGCTCGGGGGGCAATGCGCTCTATGCGACCTACCTGGTATTCGAAGCATCCCGCCGCGACCTTGACCGGTACCCGACCCGCGCTGACCTGATCTCCGCTCTGCCACCATTCGACGGAACGTTGAAGAGCTACTACGAGTACCTCTATGCCGAGCTCGACGCTGAGGGCTGGGTCGTAGCGGAAGAACTCGCGGTCGCGAACTTCGCGATGACGCGAGAAGAGCTCGAGCAGTTGCGGAACCCCTCTCGCGTGGAGAACGCACTCCGGGTGATGGCGCCCGTGCTCCGAGTGCAGGTCAGCTCCGGCATCAGGTTCTACCACGAGTCGTTCGGTCGATTCGTCCGAGAGCGTCTCGCCAACCATCCTGCTGAGGTCACCGCGCTGCTTGAGACGATCAGTAGCTGGCTCATGAAGCAGGGCATCTTCGACGACTCGCGGGCATATCGCTGGTTGCTCCCGACCTTGGCTGAGCAGGAACGGCACGATGAGGTGGTCGCCCTGATCGACGACGCCTTCGTCGAAACCTCGATCGCGAACGCCTTCTCGGCTCGAGCGATCAACGCCAACCTCGCACGGGCGTCGGAATCGGCAGCGATCCTCCTGGACTGGCCCGGAGTTGTTCGTCTGATTCAGATGGCCGCCGCCGTCCACACATTCGACTTCGATCGTTTCGAGACTCTCGTCGATTTCTCCGATGTGCAGGCGAGATTCGTCGACCCTCAGCACATCGCCGATCGGCTCAGCGACGGCGATCGTCTGGTCGTGAGCGGGAGGCAGGGTGTGCTTCGCTGCGCGGCGCTCGACGCAGCGGGCGCTGTCGCGCCTTGGACAGATTGCCTGGTTGCGTTCGAACGAGACGACCACAACGTCCACCGAGGTGCCGCGGATGACCAACAGGTTGGCCTGGCTTTGCTCCGAGGACGCCTCCGCCTTGCGGCGGTGGATCGATCCGCTGCCGGGCTCAAGTGGAAGAGAATCGCGAAATTCGTCGACCGTACCGGGGCGCCCGTACCGGCGGTGGTGGACGTGATCAGCGACGTCGTCGGGCTCGAACACATCCTGGCCCTCGCGAAGCACTCAAAGAATGGCACGCGTCTGCTGATCGAGCTCGCGGAACGGCTTCCCGAGTATCGCGAGAGCGCATTGGCGCGACTTCGGACGACGCCCCAGGGGGCCACTGGGTTGGCTCATCGTGCACTTGCCTTAGGTCTGGATCCAACGGAGATGTGGCCGGAATCTTCAAAGCTCCGGGATCGCCTTCTCACGCTTACGAGGAATGTGAGCGACGGGACGTCATCTTCGCAACTCGGCCATCTTGACAGTTGGCTGGACTTGTGTGCATACGCAGCACGACTTGACCCTGTCGGGCTCGCAGCCACCGAGGCGCTCGTGGGCGGCAATGGTTGGTACCGATGCTGGCTCGAGTTCGCTATCGCCCTTGTCAGAGCCGAGTGCGCGGACCCGGCCTTGTGCAGCGACCTTGCCCTTGCCGCTCTTCGGATCCTCGAAAACGAGACAAATCCCTTCACGGGGAAACCGCGGGCCACCGACCTCTGCTCAGTGCATGAGACGATCGCCGCCACGATCACCCGAGCACTCAAACTCGTCGCCGCGGACCAATTGGGTGAAGCGCTCGACATCCTCGGTCGTGTGAGTAGCTCCACCACGACGATCGGAATGGGATTCCAAGGAGGGCCGCTGCTCCCGGAAGTTCTCGCAAACATAGCGGAGAACGTCTCGCCCGAGAATGGGCGTGACATTCTGCGCGCTCATCTTCTGAGTGCGATCGCCGACGTCGGTGCGGACGTCATGTATCCCGAAGTAGCGGTCTACCACCTCCGTCTCGCACGTCTCGAGTTGCGAGAGGGACGGATGGACGCGGCGGCGGAGCACTGGCAGCGCGCGTTGTCTCTCCTGACTGCCTACGGGTCGCACAAAGATCCGACGGTCTACGAACTGACCGAACCGCTCGAGGGCCTGCTCGAGTTCGACCGTTCGGCGGTGCGGGAATGCATTCAGCGACTTCAGCCGATCACCCTCGCCGTCGAGCATCACACTGACGGGCGTGGCACGAGTCGGACACACGCGGACTGGTGGAAGGACGTGGCGCGCGCCGACCCCACATGGTTGATCAACCTGGCGTTGCCTGAACTTGCCGACCACGTCAACTCATCACACTGGGCTCTGCATCGGGCTGTGGAGGAAGTCTGGACGTTCCACCACGGCCAGGCTGACCCGCGAATTTCTGCGGCCGTTCGCATCGCGGTGGAGACTGCACTCACAGAAACGGACCCCGCCGACCTCTCGAGGTACCTCGAAAGCGGACTTCTTGAGGAGCCTGGCGGTCCGGATCTCTTCAGGGCGATCCTGGCGCGATTTGACGAGCGCGCTACCACGTCGATCTACACCAACGGCCAGGAAGTCCTGGACGCGATCGAACGACTGGCTGGTCGAGCCAATGACGTTGTCGGTGCGACACCGCTTCCCCGCGTTTCCGAGGTTCGGCCAGCGTCTCCCATGAAGAAGGACCACGACCCATGGGGTGTGAATACCGGGCCTCGCAGTGAGTCGGTGATCGTCGACTGGTCACGCGAGCAGCCTTTTGCTCCGGGTCTGCCTGGTGTGTACGAGATCATCCAGACCATCCGACATCGACGCCGCGACTCAGAAGGCAGCGGACTCGGACCGGACGGGTTTCAAAACGCGCTCGGGTTCCGACTCTTGGAGCTAGATGAGACAGGGCGCGGGGGTGATGCCGAACAGGGCCTATTCGAGTTGGCCGACGCTCTACCGTTCGGCGAGAGTCCGGTGCTGCTCGCGTCCCTCAGCGAAGGGTTTCAGAGATTTGGTCGAACCAGGCTCACCGCGACGGCGGGGGTGCTCGCCTGGACCCGCAATAGCCAACGGGGCGGATGGGGAGCGTTCGGAGCCGAAGCGAACCTGGACTACCTCGCAGGCGCGTTCGCGGCGGATGCAACCGTCGCCAGTGAGGTCCTCGGTCGCGAAGTGGCGCGCACCGCGATCACATCAGGTTCATCGGGGACTTCGCAGGCCCTTATCCAGGCCGCGAAAGCGGGCGCACTTCCATGGTCCGATGGGCCGGGGGACGCCGCCATCCGGTGTTGGTCAGCGGCATGCGACGTCATCGATCGACGTACCCCGCGCTTTCCGCTATCCGATGTCCCCGAGTTCCCATACGTCCCGATCGCCGACGCCGAAATCTCTAAAGCAGAAGTAGATCGCTGCGTCGCGGCTGTTGCACTTGCGCGAGTATGCGTATCGAGTCGGGAAGGCAAACGCCGAGCACTAATCGCCCTCAGCCATCTCCTGGAGTTCCGACCCGAATCGATCGTCCGCGATCTGGATCAGATCGTCGGACGGCTGAGCGACCCGATCACCCAACATGCCGTGCTGTCGACTGCCCTCTCGGTCGCAGGAGTCCCCGACAAGCTGCAACGTGCTCTAACGGAGACGGCCCGGTCCGAGCTCCTGGCCATCCGGAGCGTCGCTCGCGAGCACGTCCATGTTCTCCCCGAGCTCCCGGCGAGTACTCCTCCGGACGAATTGCTGACCGCGTTGCGCGACACCGATCTTGAGCCGACACCAAGCCGGGAGGCTAAGGAACTCGTAAGAGAGTTCCTCGCTCGTCGCATCGTACGAACCGAATGGCTTATGCCTGAGTTGGCTGACGCCATCTTGGCGCGGCTGTCGGACGAGAACATCTCCGCGGCCATAAAGACACGGGTCACGTCTCAGCTCGAGGCCTTGGCCACTCGCTCTCGCCTGCGATGGCCAGACGCCATCCTGTTTCATGAGGAAGAGGCCGAGCGCCAACTTCAGTCTCTCGCGGGAGCAGCGCGTATGGCCCGCATCGTCGTAGGCGACCCCATCGCCGAACCCGCCGAATGGGAGGCCGCGGTCGGCACGCGCCTCCAACCCGACGCTCGAACCACCTTGGCTATCGAGGCAGTTCGCATCCCTCGACCTGATATCAACGCCGCTCCCCATCCCTTGGACCCCGGCTGGGTTGGCGACGTACTCGGCGAATCGAACACGATCCGTTCGAACGGTGACCTGGCGAACCTCGAAATCGATGGATGGATCTGTGTCGGATTGATCGAGCGACGAGAGTACCAAGGTCCGCGCTCTGACCAGAACAGCCGAACAAGTTTGACGATCGCCGGCGTCCACGCTGGCGAGCCCGCCTCTGGCAACATTCCTCTCGCAGGCGGAAGCCTGCAATGGTGGCACAAATCAGGGCGAGACGGTCCGCTCTCTCCCCAACCGTTCCCCTTGGTCGCGATGACGGAGGACGGTCCGGGTCCGAACGGACTCGGCGCACCTCACTTCATACTCGCCCCGACCCCGGCCCTGCGCGGTGCGCTTGACCTTCGGGCGGCCGACCGCAAGTTCTCGATGGCAGACGAGTCCGGTGATGTCGTCGCTCGGCTGGTCGTGTGGCGTGCCGAGTACGAGGCGAGCGACTACGAACTCACGTACCCACGCATCCAAGGTCAGGCTCTTGTCATCCGACCCGATCGAATGGCGAAGCTCGCAGCGTCGATGCCATTCGAGTTGACCTCTGTGATGATCCGAACGCTTTTTGCTGAGAACGACGACGACATCGAGCCCAACGGATGATCCAGCCCACAACTTCGACCCGGGTGGCTTTAGTCCGACCGTTGGTGGCTAAGACCAGCTGGGAAAGACCGACTTACAAGTTGGGAAGGCCATCAGCGGTAGAGATGTGCCTCGGTGGGGCATGCCGCCCCGGCCGCCGTCAAGAGCTACCAGCGGGATCCTTTCACCGTCCCAGCAAACCAGTGAACGGCGCGTAGTGGATCGGCTTGCGGCGGCTTCACGCTTGCCTCCGATGCGCGGCGCACGTGCTTGGCTTTGCCTGCCACAAACCGGGGGAATGGCGGAGTGGCCGCATTCGACTCAGAGTTGAGTCATGATTTCGGTCAATGACGATTCCGCGTTCGACGAGGTGGCATTCGCGGATCTTGACACGCTGTCAAGTTCGGACTTGCTCCGGCTGAACGGACGCCTATTGGGATCTGCAGACATCGCCCGCTCGGAGCAGTGGCGTTCCCGCATTGCAGACATCCTCGTCGAGCGAACCTAAGCCAGTAGAACGCGGGCGCTCAAGACCGGGTCCTGGGCTGCTAGGTCCCGAGGTGCAGTGCGTGCCAAATTCGAGTTGGGGCCTGTTTCGCGCGCAGATGAGTGGCAGGGTTAGTCGCTCCACAAGCTCCCGCCGCTTTCCGACAGGACTCGCTCGTTGAGTCGATCCGCGACGGACCCGAGATCGTCTTCGAAGAGGTCCGCATACGTGTCTAAGGTCATCGCAGCTGACTTGTGCCCGAGCATTCGCTGGAGGGCTTTGACGTTGGCTCCGGCGCTCACGGCCAGGCTGGCGGCAGTGTGTTTGAGGTCGTGTGGGGTCAGGTGCTCGAGTCCAGCATCGCGGAGCGCGGTCAGCCACCAGGATTGCCGGTTCCAGGCAGTGTCGGGCCGTCCGAGGTAGCCGCCAGCGCGGGCAGGGAACACGAGGTCGCCGCCCTTCTTCCCATCGATGAGCGCCTCTAGGCGAGGCGCGAGGAACGCAGGGAACGGTACAGAGCGAGCTTCCCAACTCTTCGGCGGCCCGACGTGGATGAGTCCGTCCACTTCAGTGGCGGTCTGGTGGATGGCCAGACGGCACCGCTCAAGGTCGGTGTCGCTAACGGTGAGAGCAACAGCTTCACCCCACCGAATACCGGTGTAAGCCAATGTCAGCACAAGGACGCTGCGCTTGTCGTCAGGTACCGCTCGCGCGAAGCGGAAGACCTCCTCGTTGGTCAGATACCGGCGACGCTTCTTGCTCCCCTTGCGCGGAAGATTGCTGGTGCCCCGTGCCGGGTTCGCTGGAATCCTGCCATCACGTACCGCAACATCGAGAATCCCAGCAAGGATCCCGACCGCGCGGAGGACGACGCCGGCCGACCGTGGCTTTCCGGCGTTGCCTGGGCGGACCCGCACCGTGACCGCTTTGCCCTGGCTCAGCTCTCGGATCCACTTTTCGACGGCGGATGGCCGGATCGCGCCGATCGGCGTCGCGGCCCAGCGCGGCTCGACGTAGACGCGCCAGGCGATGCGAATGGGGGAGAAGCTTGATGGTTTGAGGGCTTGCTCCTTGTTGGCGAGCCATTCCTCGGCGAGCTCACCGACAGTGATCTTGGATTGAGACGCCTCGAAGTAGGTGCCCTTCATCATCGCGACTTCGACGGTTGCGTTGTAGAGCTCCGCTTCGCGCTTGGTGCGGAACCCGCGCTTCTCACGCTGCTGATGCTCGGGGTCGCGCCATCGCACGCGATAGCGCCGGCCTTTCGCCGACTCGTAAGCGTCGATGCTTCCCACTCGGAGAACCTAACTCTCGCCACCGACGAGGCCGGGTCGCGTTGACCAGCACAATAGAGTTGACCGGCTATCTGAGGATGGGTGCACTCTGGAACTGTGAGAGAGACGCCTGAACCAAGACCTTGGGGAGCCTCGGACGATGAAGCCGTCGAGCTCTGCAAGGAGTGGATGCGCTATCTCGGAGCCTCTGACGCAGTCGTGGCGGCGGGTGAGCCGCGCCAGGTATGCGATCTGTACGCATCTCGTTATCTCGGCTGGGTGGAGAACAGGCGAGGGAATCTGGAAGTCGAG
>Ga0256911_1000303_pt1 | contig 15981 bp, 15 predicted proteins | sample MC6MC0764MT_FD_190197 | JGI IMG/M metagenome (GOLD analysis project Ga0256911, IMG submission 190197) | Metatranscriptome of enriched soil aggregate microbial communities from Iowa State University, Ames, United States - MC6-MC0764-MT... | ecosystem: Environmental > Terrestrial > Soil >...
ACCATGCGGCAGAGCGGATTTCTGAAAGTGATTGGTGTATTTCAAATGTTGGCGGCCCTACTAATGCTGTTACCACAAACCAGAATGGCAGGACTACTTACATTGCTACCCATCATTCTCAATATCTTTCTCATGCACCTTATATTTGATAATAGAGCTCACGAAAACGTAGAAACGGGCCGATACCTGGCGGCTACCTTACTCTTATTGCTATATTATTGGAGAAACATCGTTTCTATAATCTGGCTTAAAAGGGACAGAAGATACCTAGTTGAACAGCAGTAGGTAAAATTATTTTACCTTAGCAGCCGTCGAAAACATTTTTTTCCCATGCACATCACCATTATTAATGGGCCCAATCTCAATTTATTGGGCAAAAGAGAACCCGAAATATACGGCAGTACTAGTTTTGATGAATTTCTTGTAGAGTTGAAAAAACGCTTTGCTCATGTGAGTTTCGATTATTTTCAAAGCAACCATGAAGGCGCTTTGATTGACAAATTGCAAAGTAGTAACGGAAACACGGATGGCATTATACTTAATGCAGCTGGTTACAGCCATACCAGCATAGCTCTGGCAGACACGATTAAGGCTATAGAAACCCAAGTCATTGAAGTTCATATCTCCAACATTCATGCGCGTGAAGATTTTAGAAAACAATCTTATACCGCAGGTGCTGCAGCTGGTGTAATTACCGGATTGGGTTTGGAAGGGTATGCTTTGGCTGTCACTTTTTTGGTGAAATAATGCAGTTGACAATTAATTAACGGTAAACTATTTCAAGGGCATTCAGAAAATGACTAATTTCCATTATTAGAGGATTATTTTTGATTCCGCTATAAATATGTAGAGCAGGAAGAGCCTGCATGAAACTATGAATATACTTTCGAAATACTTGTTATTACTAGTTCTTTTAATAATACTTTCAGTTGATGTTTATGGACAATTTCATGCACAACGAACTCGTCCATTGAAAGCCAACAGCCACCTTCAACTTGGCGATTTGGAATTAGACTTCAACAGCAATCCAAATGAAGTAAGAAAAACCTTTGAGGTATTTGATATTTTATATAGAGGGGTAAATTTTGGTGCTCCCTATTTATTCTACAATATTTCTTTGCAAACTGATAAATTGGCTAATTTCCTACCGGTATCACATCCAACAACTGGAGAGCTTCGATTTTTAATTAGTTCAAGAGGGCTTTATGGAAAAGATCTACAATTAGCACCCAATGGCGAACTAAACATCACTTTACCTTCAACCAATTTTGAGCGTGCAATAGTTACAGCTCCTATATTTAATGATGATGACCGTTATTATTTATTTGGTTTATCAAGTTCAGAAGATAATCTACAACTGGTATCTTCTATAATCAACACAAACCTGAATGGAGGCAAAGGTGATTTTGAACAAAGTTCAAAAAACATACCTTTCGCTACCTTACCTGCAGATGCCTTTACAGAGATAATAGACATTGTACCCGGAAATAATTGTGACTACTGGTTAGTAATAGCCCAAAATCTCAGTACACAGTTTAGGATAATTGCATTCAATGTTTCTGAAAACGGAATCAATCCTAGTCCAAGTGTTTCATCCTTCAATAAAACAAACATAAATTCAACATATTGGGATATGCAGATTTCTCCTGCAAGAAATCTTATATCTTACGTAACATCAGATTTTTCGGAAACTAACATTGGTTTTTTAAATTTCAATGTTGAAAATGGATATGCTTCAGAGAGCGAAATGCCTAATATTAATGTCATTGAAAACAGCATTAGCACCAGAACAACATTTACTCCAGACAACACCCATTTAATTGTTTATAGTAATGTACATAATAATGGTGAAGCCTTATTTTACAAATATGATTTGCGTGCATATCGGAACGAATATAGGAAAAGTTCCTTCACTTTTCCCTTTAAATATAGAGCGTTTGATAATGGTCTACATGGAAAATACATTCCACCTTTAATATCATTCAAGACCTACAATCAAACCCTGTACTTTAATATTCCTCAGAGTGTGCAAACTGTAGATCCTTTTGATCCAGAAGTTATGGTAGTTACTATAAAAGGTGCTGCCACAAGTATTGTACCCCTACTATCAAGAGCTAATGATTGGAATGATATGGAGATAGGTAAGGAGATACCATTATCCAACCTCTGCCGTCTTTTTAACAATAATAATATAGTTTACCCATACACTGAAATAGATACTATACCAAATGTATATCTAGACTCTGTAATATGCTTGAATCCAAACAGTTCTTTTCCTGCAACTATACTGCAAGCCAAGGATGGTTTTGAAAATTATGTATGGAATGATGGTACAAGCGGCCCATCGCAAATAATTACTACACCTGGCAAATATTGGGTTCATTACAAAGGTGATTGTAATAGCAGAGTTGATACTTTTAATATCAGCTTATGGAAACCAGATGTTATGCTAGGTAGCGACACTGTTATCTGTGAGCAAAGATTTCCAATCAATTTAGCGGCTGGAACTACATCGCAGTATTTATGGGATGATAATTCTACAGACAGAAAAAGATGGATACAGGAACCTGGAAAATATTGGGTACAATTTGAAAACTTTGGATGCGTACAAAGAGATTCTATTGTTATCACTAGCAAATACTGCCCTTGTGACATTAATTTACCAAATGCATTTTCGCCTAATGGAGATGGAAATAATGATTATTTCAAGCCTATTATTGCTTTAGGTTGTGTGCCACAAGGTTACAGTTTCAGGATATTTAACCGTTGGGGACAAATGGTGTATAGCTCTTTTGATGAATTTGATAAAGGCTGGGATGGTAATAAAAACGGGCTTCCTGCTGACCCTGGTAATTATATTTATGAACTAAGATTCAAAAGCAGATTTTTAGACGATGATTATTATGCTAAGGGCGACTTGACATTAGTAAGATAATTGCAAAATAATAAAACAGGTGTAGCTCTCTTAAAGATTAAAGATAGCCACACCGGTTTAAAGTCTACATTACTACACCACTTTCAACTTTCCAATCATTTCCATAGGGTTTGATGCACTAAACACGGTGTTACCCGCAACCAGTACGTCTGCACCAGCAGAAACGATGTCGCCAGCATTTTCTAAAGTTACGCCGCCGTCTATTTCTATAAGCGCTTTGCTCCCCGTTTTGAATATCAATCCCCTAAGCTGAGCAATTTTTCTAAGCGTATGTGGGATAAATTTTTGACCGCCGAAACCAGGGTTTACACTCATCATACACACAAGGTCAATGTCGGCAATAATATCTTCTAATGCGGAAATAGGCGTGTGCGGATTGATAGCTACACCCGCTTTCATACCTTCACCATGTATCATTTGCACGCTTCTGTGCAGATGTGGACAAGCCTCTATATGCACCGAAAGATAATGTGCGCCTGCTTTTGCAAAGTCTGCAATGTATTTTTCCGGTTCCACTATCATCAAATGAACATCCAATGTTTTGGTTGCTTTTTTGTTGACAGCAGCGATAACTGGTAGACCAAAACTGATATTGGGCACAAAACGACCATCCATCACATCGAGGTGAAACCAGTCGGCCTCACTTTGATTTATCATGTCTATATCTTTTTCCAAATTCAGGAAATTGGCGGAAAGCAATGATGGAGCAATAAGTGGCATTTGAAATTAGAAGTTTGAAATTAGAAATAGAAAATAATCAATGTAGCATGAGCTCAATGAGGTTGCAAAAATAACATTGTTGTCTTAGAAAACAGGGAAGAAAATTGTGTTATTTCCAAATAAATTTGAATAAGATTTTTACACATTACAATGTGGACAAGCTGTGCATTAGGCTTAACTTTGCCTAAATACTGTGGATAAGCGTAAAAAATATCGTTATTAAGACAATGGCTGTGTTCAAAACCTGTTAGCATCAGGATTAAAAGTTTTTAAGGACCTAATGTTCTTCTTAGCCAAAAATGCACTTACCTTAGCCGTCCTTAAAAAGTATTTAACCTTTTCTTAATCTAGAGTTTGAAGGACAATAACGGGAAAAAATAATAAGTATCGTACAGATTTATTTTTCACTATGCTTCTATTTTTCAGTTCAAAATAAGCCATATTTTTTGCGCTAAAACGTAAGGTTATTATTAAAAATGCTATTTGCAGTGATATGAAAAGCTGCAAAATTGATTAAAGAGAAGGGCTAATAAAAGGGAAGTTTAGCTGTACAATAAATGCTCGAAAGAGTCTATCAAGAAAAACGAAGATGTCTGTAAATATAAAGAAAGAGTTGGGCAATGTGCGGAACAGGAAGCCAGACCTGAGCAATGTGATGTTTGGCAAGATACCGCCACAGGCTAGAGAATTGGAAGAGGCGGTTTTAGGCGCCATTATGCTTGAGAAAGATAAATTGTCGGATGTACTTGAAGTGCTTCCTTCTTCCGACTGTTTTTATGTAGATGCGCACCAACGTATCTTCTCCGCCATTCGTAGACTACCAGAGAAAGGACAGGTTGTAGATTTGCTTACGGTAACCGAAGAGTTACGTAAGTCGGATGAACTAGAACTGATAGGCGGTGCTTATTTCCTTACCAAGCTTACTATGAGCGTGGTGACCAGTGCGCACGTTATTGCCCACGCTCGTATAGTGATGGAGAAGTATATCCAGCGCGAGTTGATACGCATAAGTGGCGAAATGATGGGTAGTGCCTATGAAGATAAGACGGACGTGTTCGATTTATTGGATAAAGCAGAGACGGACTTATTTGACATCAGCAATAATTTCCTAAAAAAGAACTACTCTACCATGCAGGATATTATCGTGGAAACGATAGACCTGATATCGCAAGCCAGAGAAGAAAAGGATGATGTAACGGGTGTTACATCTGGCTTTCCTTCGTTGGATGCTATTACGGGTGGCTGGCAAAAAAGTGACCTTATCATCCTGGCAGCTAGACCAGCGGTAGGTAAAACGGCCTTTGCCCTAAACCTGGCCATGAATGCGGCTATGGATAAACATAAGCCAAAAGGTGTAGCTATTTTCTCGCTGGAGATGGGTAATACCCAAATAGTGAAACGTATGCTGAGCGCGGTTACTGAGGTAAGATTAGAAAACATTAGCCGTGGGCGATTGGAAGATTATGAATTTGCACAGCTTACCAAACGCATGGAACCGCTGGCTAAAGCGCCCATATTTATTGATGACCAAGCAGGTTTGAACATATTTGAACTTCGTGCTAAATGCCGCCGTTTAAAGTCGAAACACGATATAGGCATGGTTATTATCGATTATCTTCAACTCATGCAGGGCTCTGATAAAGCCGGTAACCGTGAGCAGGAGATTAGTAAGATATCGCGAGAATTGAAAATGCTGGCTAAGGAATTAGACATACCCGTATTGGCCCTGTCGCAATTGAGTCGTGCGGTGGAGACAAGGGGTGGCGATAAAGGTAAAATACCACAGCTGAGTGACCTTAGGGAATCGGGTGCGATTGAGCAGGATGCCGATATGGTAATGTTTATTTATCGACCAGAATACCACGGCATTCAAAATGATGAAGATGGACAACCTGTAGATGGCGAAACGCATATTAATATAGCCAAGCACCGTAACGGTAGGCTGGACAATGTGAAACTGAAAGCATTGTTGGAGTATCAAAAGTTTATTGAACTACCTAAAGACAATTTTGGTGGCGGATTTGGCCACGGTGGCGGGTTTGATGACCCTAGTTCGGGCTTGCGAAAAAATCCAAATGATTTTGGCAATAGCAAATTGGAAATCAATCAAAACTTCCAGACCATGCAATCGAAAGCCAATAACATGAGCTTTGACGATGATGAGTTTGGTGCCAACAAATCGAAGCTAAAGGGCTTTAAACCATCGGATGATGATGGAGATGCACCTTTTTAAAACCATAACTATTGAAGCCACGGATAATGCCATTACGCAAATGTCCGTGGCTTTTTCAATTCATAAAATTGCATGAAAGCAGTACTACAAAGAGTTTCGGAAGCTCAAGTAACTATTGATGGCGTGGTAACTGGCACTATCCAAAGCGGATTGCTGATATTGCTGGGCATTACTACTGATGACACTGAACAGGATGTAATTTGGCTGAGTAAGAAGATTTGTCAAATGCGGATTTTTGGTGATGATAAGGGCTTGATGAATTTAAGTGTGCAAGATGTGAAGGGTGGCATTTTACTAATAAGCCAATTTACGCTGTATGCCGCTACACATAAGGGCAACAGACCTTCATTTATAAAAGCTGCGAGACCTGAACAAGCCATCCCTTTGTATGAAAAAATGATAGCACAATTGGAAATAGATTTGGGTAAGCAAATTGAGACCGGAACCTTTGGTGCAGACATGAAAGTATCGTTGGTGAATGATGGACCCGTGACTATTATTATTGATTCTAAAGCAGATTAAAAATTTAATTGTCCACAGATAACGCTGATGGTCGCTGATTTTTAGTTCGGCACTTATTTGCGCAATCCGCGGGATTTTTTTTATTGCCCGCAGATTGCGCTGATTACCGCTAATTTGTTTTCTGCGTTCATCTGCGAAATTTGCGGGAGACATTCAATAGCAGTACACATTTTACCTTATTTTTGCACTTATGAATTCAGCTTTGCCAACCCAACACAATAGCACGAAAGTGTTGCCCCTACCCGATTCAGACCTTAGCAAAAAGGAGCAAGTAGCCGGCATGTTTGACCGTATTGCCAAGCGCTATGACTTTCTCAATCACTTGCTTTCAATGGGGATAGATAAAGGCTGGCGCAAGAAAGCAATCAATACCTTGAAAGATATTAATCCTAAAAAGATATTGGATGTAGCTACCGGTACTGGTGACCTAGCCATTGCCTCACTACGCCTGAATCCCGACCATATTACTGGTGTGGACATATCGGAAGGCATGATGGAGATAGGTAGAAAAAAGCTAGCTGACAAAAATTTAAGTGATAAAATTACGCTGCAATATGGCGATAGCGAAGCCTTACCCTTTGAGCAAGGCCATTTTGATGCTATTACTTGTGCCTATGGTGTGCGTAATTTTGAGCATTTGGAGAAAGGTCTCAGCGACATGAACCGTGTACTGCGCAAAGGCGGCAAAGTAGCCATCTTAGAATTCTCTCAGCCAAAAAAGTTTCCGGTTAAACAATTATATCAGTTCTACTTCCGTTATATACTGCCTACCTTAGGCAAAACAGTGTCGAAAGATGCTACCGCTTACACCTATTTACCACAGTCGGTAGCTGCGTTTCCTGAGGGCGATAAATTTTGTGCTATCATGCAGCAATGCGGTTATAAAAATGTGAAAGCAAGGCCATTAACCTTTGGTATCACTACTTTATACACTGGCGAAAAAGCATAAACCAATAGGATAAGTCGTATTCATCAAATGCTTATCTTCGTAACAGATATGACGCATATAGTTAAGAAACTGAAACCATTATTATTTGCAGCAATAGGACTCACCGCCCTAAACGCCCATGCGCAAACGCGTGTACCTAATATGCCCGAGCACGACTCTAAGCAATATTATTTTGGCATTACGCTAGGTTTCAATTACTCGTCTTTTCGCATCAATCCATCGCAGGCATTTACAGAAACCGACACGTTTAGACTTGTGCAAACGGGCTACAGGCCTGGGTTTAACATGGGCATCATGGGTAATTTGCGGCTTACTAAATTTGTAGATATACGTTTTATACCTGCACTGGTATTTGCGGAAAAAAGAATTAAAACTGTGGATTTGCAGCGCGAAGAATTAACGAGAAGCGTGGAATCCATTTATATGCAATTGCCTTTACAATTGAAATTTAAAAGTGACCGAATAGGTAATTTTAGGTTTTATGGTTTGGTAGGCGGCAAGTTTGATTATGACCTTTCAGCCAATGCGCGTAGCCGTAGACAAGATGAATGGTTGCGTGTAAGTCCTATAGATGTGGGTGCTGAGGTGGGCATTGGTTTCGAGTTTTTCTATCCTAACTTTATATTTACTCCTGAAATAAAATTAAGCCAAGGATTCATCAATTCCAATTATAAGGACAGCCGCATTCCGCTTTCCAATACTATCGACAATATGCGCACAAGAATGATTGTTTTTTCCATCCACCTTCAGGGATAGAATTTTAAATCTGTTTTCTTTATAAAAGCCCTTACCTTGTACTATACGAGATAAGGGCTTTCCTTTGACTAGCATTTTTGATATACTTAAATTAATGTTTACAATTTGCAAGTGCTTGATTTTGATGCTACATTTGTGAGCTTAATGATAAATGCCCAACATTTATTGGCTTTTTGCATTAATACTAAACATTTTTAAACTTACTCGTAAACAAAATTATTATGGCACACACGCTTCCTGCATTACCGTATGCAACCAATGCACTAGAACCACATATTGATGCACAAACTATGGAAATACACCATGGCAAACATCATCAGGCTTATGTAGACAACCTGAACAAAGCTTTGGAAGGTACAGATGCTGCTGAGCTTCCTTTGGAAGATATCATTAAGAACATCAGCAAATATGCACCCGCTGTACGCAACAATGGTGGTGGTCATTTCAACCACTCTTTGTTTTGGACAGTATTAGGCCCTGATGCAAAATCTGGTCCTGAAGGTAAACTTGCAGATGCTATCAACGAAGCATTTGGTGGCCTGGATGCTTTGAAAGAAAAAATGAATACTGCTGGCGCTACCCGCTTCGGTAGCGGCTGGGCTTGGTTGATAGTAAAAGATGGCAAATTGGATGTGACTTCATCGCCTAACCAAGACAATCCATTGATGGACATCGCAGAAGTAAAAGGTACACCAATTTTTGGCATTGATGTGTGGGAACATGCTTACTATTTAAAGTATCAAAACAAACGCCCTGATTATTTGAAAGCTGTATGGAGCGCAGTTAATTGGGATGAAGTTAGCAGACGCTACGAAGCTGCTTTGTAGAAACATTACTATTAGAAAGTGAATACGGCGCGACAGATGTTGCGCCGTATTTTTTAATTAAAATTAAATTTAACCTATCCTTTGCGTTCAACAAAGTTCAATTCCGTTACTTTACGTTAAAAACAAATGAAAAATTTCAGGATGGATTTTGCGGACAATATGCCTTCAGGAGAAATTCTGGAAGTGCTGTCAGGAAGATATGTTGCGACCTATTCTAAAACTGCTATCACCTATGATCCTGCTACCGGAAAAATAATCTCCATCCTTGTAGCTGCAAGCACAGCAAGCGAAGCAGCGGTATTGGTCGCAGAGGCCGCTGACATGCACATTAACTGTAAAGCTCAGTTAGCTGCGTCCTAAAGAATTCAATAACTACAACTCAAGTAGTTTATAGCATTTGCGTTGCTGTTTTTCATTTTGAGGGACTTTAATTTTGGAGTTTGTAACATACTCCAATCTGCTTATTTAATTTGAAGAAATATCCAACCGGCATGTATTTGGGTTGAGGGGCTGCGTTTTTTCAAGTGTGTATCGCTACAATGTCTTTATGCCGGTTGGTTAATTGTTATACAAAGCTATGACGGTAATTTCAGTTAAACAATGCGGGAATTCCCGTATTTTTTAAGAGATTATGCTGACTTTTGATTTTGTAACTAAACATTTTGGATACTGATAGCTAGATTTACCAGTATCGGCTAGCCGTTATTCTGATTGCAACTTCTTTAAATCTTTTAGCGTGAGCAGTCCATTAAGAAGGGCAAATGTTATGACACCAATAAAGTTTTGCGCCTCGGTTTTCTCCATCAAGTTGCGCTTATGCTTCTCCACAGTCTTACGACTTAAATTTAACGCTTCACCAATATTTACTTCGCTTCCCCCTTGTAGCGTAAGGTGCATTATTTCTATTTCCCTCGACGTAAAAACCACGTTGGGAGCGGGTTTGGGTTGTTGCTTTCTTGCTTTTTGAAAAATTCTATCAATTACCACAGTAAGGCGCTCTTCAAAATGAAACGCGCCGTCAGCAAGTTGCTGCAAGGCTACCTGCAATTCTGAGGGATCTGTGTTTTTAGTAAAATATCCGTCTACACCCAATTCCAACATCTTATCTATGGTGTCCGCATCATCGAGCTGGGTAAGGGCTAGCACTTTTATGTCTGGATACTTGCGCTTCACCTGCCTACACGTTTCGAAACCATCCATCTCAGGCATCTGTACATCAAGCAAAACTATTTGCACCAATGGTGTGGTTGGCAACAGTTGTAGCAACTCTCTACCATTGCCTGCTTCAAGCAAAACCTGCATGTTACCGAAGCTCTGCACCATGAGTCTTAGGCTTTTTCTAAACAAGGCATGATCGTCAGTTATGGCAATATTAATTGGCATCTGTGAAATATTATTTGTGGAGTGTTATTCTTAATTTATTTCCCGAAACTGAAGACAATTGTTGAAGTTGCGCGTCAATGCCAGACAATCTCGAAATAATATTGCGAAGGCCTAAGCCTGAACTTGTTCTAAGACTTTGAAAAAAATTATAACTTCTACCATTATCTTCAACATCCATTTCCACTATATCGCCGTGCATTTGAATACTTAACTTAATATGCTCCGCATCACCGTGTTTTATCGCATTTGTGATTAGCTCCTGAACAACAAGGTATAGCTCATAAGCCTGCGTTTCAGATAAAGCCACAACCTCATGTGGCCACTTACCCTCAACTACAATACGATAGCTTTGGGCAATTTTCTTTGTATACTCTTTTAAGGCCACCACAAGTCCAGAAGTTTGCAATAGCGGCGGCATAAGGTTATGGCTAAACTCTCTTACATTGTTCAGCGTATGATCTAAAGCTAGCCTAATTTCTTCAATTATTTCCTGATTGCGTTCTTCATCTTTATGCAGCATAGAGGCAAAGTTCCGAATGGCATTGATATCACCGCATATACCGTCGTGTAGACCAGCGGATAGTCTCTTGCGTTCATTATGCTCTGCTTTCAGTGCTGCCGACATAAGCTTTCTAGCCTCTTGTTGACGTAACCTGTATACACGACGCTGGTACAGTACAGCAATAAGCACCACCGTGAAGGTAAGCAACAGCATAACCATTGTACCTATCCAAAACAATAACCTCAAGCCCTTTTCATCTGCCATACACCTACAGTCATTAATAACCTAAAAAATATTGTTGCTAGCACATTTACAATCCAAAAACTTTTAAAATCTACGGTATCGTTGATAAGGTACGCCAAGAGAAAGAGAAAAAAGGTGCTACAGTAGTAGATAAAAAATCCAGCAACGAAATAAAAATCAGCATGTCTCCATAAATCAGGAAGGCTACTGTCCGCAAACAATTTGTAGAACCATAATAACGTTCCAATAATTACAAAAAGCGTAAGCCCTATTTTGTTCATTGTATTTGCTACCAATGACATATCTGGATAATGATACAGCACAACCAAAGACATCAAGTAAACCAATAGTAGTATTATCCAAGCAGTATTAAAATAACTGGTAAACCTGCCTGATAGCAGTAGCTTAAAACAATGGGGTATGGCCAAAAGCTCCATAGTACAATATACTTGAAACCATATAGAACTATTGACGTTCAGTATTACACTACCAATCCATTCATACAAAGAAGCAATACCCGTTGCCCAAATGAAAAATAATGGTGCCATTTGCAAATCAACAGACCGTCGTTTTGCAATTAGAGAAACCAGCGGCAGTGCCCCTGCTATCAAGGCAATATAGAGTGCTATGTTGTACAATTTATCATCTTTTGATCAAAGGCGAAAACTCGCTGCATGCCTTTGGACAAGGCACCAAATGCTCAAGTAAGGTACCATTTACCATATCTTCTCCAGTGGCATCAACCCCAACCAACACTCGATTGGATACATTACCGGCAGCATCAAAACCATCATATATTCTTACTCCTATGCAGCCATCTTGGTCTAAGATAAGGTTTAATTTATTTTTCCCTACAAAATATGCTTTGGTAGCATCCGGGAATTTTTCCTGGAACAAATTTGTGTGTTGTACGGCTTCCGCTTTTTCGATTACAGAACCTGAGTTTATGTCTATCATTTGATTTGATTTTATTAATTAACACTACAGCAAAATTGATATTTGCTACTCTAATATCCAATACGGGAAATCCCGTATTTTCTTCCCAAACTTCCTGAATTTGAATTTTCTTTAATGATTATATTTTTAGAAACAAATGAGTTGTTAAGCCATTACTATTTCGGTCTAGATTTTTGATGCCGCTGTCCTAAGCGTTACGTAAGCTACAAATAAAAAAAGTGAGGCTGTTTAAAAGCCTCACTTTTCAAAATAAACAACACTCAGCTTAATCTACTTTTACAAACTTGCCGTTGAAGACAATTTCGCTATCTTTAGCTACCTGTACATGATAAGTACCTGGTGCAAGACCATCAACTTTCATACTGTGTATTTCAGTTTCAGACTTTGCTTTCATAACTTCTTGCCCAGCAATATTCAAAATTTTGATAACATTAGTGCCTTGAAGGCCCTTCACATTAACAATACCTGAGGTTGGATTAGGATACAATTCGATAGCAGCTGCAGCGCAATTTGTAGAAAGAGAAAGCACTTTTGATGTAGTTGATTTTCCATCATTGTCTACCTGCACAATTCTATAAAAACTGCTTCCTTTCAATGGACTATTGTCGATAAACGAATAGCTGTCGCCAAAAGCATTGTTGGTAGCAGCTACTGTTCCTATTTTAGAAAATTTATCTCCTGTTGCACTGCGTTCTATAACGAAGCTACGGTTGTTCTTTTCAGAAGCTGTTGTCCAGGTTATTTCTGCCTTACAGTTTGTTTCCTTTGCATTTACTTCAGAGAAGATAACTGGCAATGGTACGTTTGCTACGTTAAGGTTAGAGCCTACTGGAGAACCTGGAGTAATAATCATATTATTAGAAGCTGGCTGTTCAAGTCCTACAGAAACCAATGTTGGTTGTTCAATAGCTGGTCCAATAAACTTAGTTTCAAAAACAAATTGTTTAACATTACCAGTAGGGCCAGGACCAAAACCGCTCCATGGAGCAGTAAGCTCTATGGTTAGATAAGCATCGCCATCCCTACCCGTTCCTGAACGAACCGCAAAGCCTGAAGGTAGTACGTAGTTTGCACCAGTAAATCTTGCAGCGTTTACAGGTATTGCAACTTGAATTATAAAATCACCAGGCTCAAATGTATGTGCTGATTTTGATACCTGTACGGTATAAGTGCCTTTTACGCTACCCCCTGTATCATAATTAGGATAGCTAGCCTGAGAAAACATGCCGTAATTAGGTATAACTTGTTGTGCACTAACTGGTCTACTTATTGTTACCATTAACAACATAACCAATAATAAAGGGCAATAAAGTATTCGTTTCATAAAATGTATTTTTAAAACAATTATTTAAATTATAGTATCGTTCTATTTAGTTTGTTATAACAATTTCGATAGTTGTACTATTATTAAGACTATTTGCAGTAGATTCAGAACCAGAGCCCACAGCAATATCAATTGGAATTGAGTACTTTCCTGCAACAGGGCTAGAAGGCGCTGTTATATCCAAGTCGATTTGGGCAAAGTTTGATGAACCTTGAGCAATATTCAGGGCGCTTGTTGATAACTCGTAATAGTTTCCACCAGGAACATAAACCATATCCCAATTTACGTCACTTGCAGAGTGCAATGCCAAGGTTACTCCATTAGGCACGTACGCATATAATGTTATCAAACCATTGCTCACAGAGCCTGCTGTTCCAAGATTATACACTTTTATAGCAGCAGGCTTAGTTAAGTTCGAAGGTGCTGCAAAACTATTATTACTAATAGTTGTAAAACCTCTTAAATCTACATTGCTGTTGGGTGCTACTACTGTTACAACTGCTGGTATAGTCGAAACTTCACCATTACATGTAGAGGCATCAGAAACACTTTCTAACACATAATTGAATGTACCTGTAGCCGTATTTGGATGAGCAACAGTAATTACATTGCTCGTTCCAGAAGTTGACAATGTAGGCTGAAGTACTCCATTAATTTTGTAAGTAAAAGTGTAAGGCGCCTCACCACCATTTCCAGTAAAGGTTACTGTAGAGGTTGTGCTTGAATTTAAAATAATTGGCGCGGTAGGTGCAGTAACAGTTGCAGTTACTAAACCTTTAACTTCCACAATAGTGGTAACATCTTCAGAAGGACAACCACCATTTGAAGGAATTGTGTATGTAACAATATAATTATTGGCATCACTTAATGATGGATTAATCAAACCAGAAATTGGATCAATCTCAAGTCCCATAGGTGCAGTATACAATCCACCAGTATAAGCATTCGTACCTGTAAGTGTTACGGCTTCTGCTGTAGATGTTTTGCAGAATGGAGTATTTGCATAGCTAATATTTGCAGTAGGTGCTAAAGTTACTGTTACGGCTGCCGAGCCTGTCATATCATCTGCTAATGCAGGATAATTTGCATCACTCAATGCTGTCACTGTATAGGTAGCACTAGCTGCTGGTGTTACAGTTGCTACATAAGGATTTGTAGTTATACCAGTTACTGTTGTTGGTGTAGTACCATTGCTATAAGTTATTGTCCAAGGAGCAACACCTGTTAATGCTATTGATATTTCAGTATTCCCACCTTGACAAATAGGACTTGTACCGCTTAAAGAAACGATAGATGTAGGTCGAGTAGCACATGGCACTGAAGGTTGGAAACCTGCCGTGGTGGCAGCGCCGTCTGTACCACTTGTTAACCAAGGATTGTAAGACACATCACCTATAATGCTTGCATCAATTGTAGCGTCAGTTGTACTTCCTAACCAGTTGCAAGTGGCTACCACCGGACTGCTTGCTACGTTTGCATTCTCAATGGTTGCAGCAGTTCCCGCTATGCTATTATTAAGCAAAGTAGTGGTATAGTTTGCAGGCATACCATAAACAACCACACCTTTAGTAGCTCCCGTAATTAAGTTGTTAGCTACAGAACTTGTAGTAACATCATAGCCTATAGATAGGCCAATTGGAGAACCTGTTATTTCATTGTTGTTTACAAATACATTAGCTAAGCTAGCTGGATTCGCACTATAAGTAGCACCGTCATTTCTTGCTTTAACGGCAATACCCGTGCCCGTTGCTGAACCAGTACCGTTGTTATTCAAGATATTGTCAAACACTAATATGTTGCTATAACTACCAGACTTAAGATTAATATCTAAAGACGATGGAGAAGCAGATGAAGTACCATTATTAGTAAAAGTATTTGCTGCAATCTTTGCGCTATCTAGTTTTTCAAAATACATAGCTTTTACTATGTTATTGCTAAATGATACACCTGTTACAGCCACATTTTGCAAACCTACCTGGTTGTTTGCTCCAAGAGAAGCTGTACTTGACAATCCAAATTGGTTGTCATGCACAGAGCCACCATTTACATACAATTTAGCTACTTTGGCACCAGCTTCAATTTGCAAACCATTACCGCTATGCGACAATTCTGAATTTATTATTTTCAAACCATTTACTTGCGCTGCATTATCTGCATGAATAGCATATTGGTGCTGAGTAGACAGTACATTCTCTAATACAATACCCGTCAACTGTGAGTTTAAATAAATACCACGTGTAGCACTATTCCCAAGCCCATCAGGCAAACCTTGCACTTGTAAGTTTTTGATAGTTACATCGTGTGCAGAAACTTGCATTGTATTGCCGTTTGGTGTTACTGACACAACTTTCGTAGTATTGCCAACACCTTGTACTGTTACTGATTTATTAACCAAAACGTTCTCTTTGTAAGTGCCTGCACTTGCTTCAATTACATCATTAGCTACCGTAGTTGCATCATCAATTGCAGACTGTATTGTAGGGAACCAAGTGTTTTGGGTTAAGTTGTGTACACGGCCAATACATTGGGTAGTACTAGCTGGTTCAAAACCGATAGCAGCTATATTATTACCGCTGTTTAAGAACATGCCAAAATTTACGTTACCTTCTATTACTTGTGCTAAATCTGCT
>Ga0256911_1000304_pt1 | contig 15979 bp, 11 predicted proteins | sample MC6MC0764MT_FD_190197 | JGI IMG/M metagenome (GOLD analysis project Ga0256911, IMG submission 190197) | Metatranscriptome of enriched soil aggregate microbial communities from Iowa State University, Ames, United States - MC6-MC0764-MT... | ecosystem: Environmental > Terrestrial > Soil >...
CCCGCACCCGATAGCCGACCAGACCGTGAACGCCCGGCGGCGTGCCCGTCGCCAGGGTCGCGAGCGCGGCAGCCGTCGTGGTCGGAAATCCCGCGTCGATCGTCGTCGACTTGCCGAGCAGGGTCGCGAGAGTCCGAGCGTGACCACCGCGCGCTCGCAGAGCACTCGCACCGAGACCGTCGACGACGATCACGACCGCCTGCTGCACGGGCGGGAGCTCCAGTTCGTTGGCCTCACCGCTGAGCGCGGCGAGCGAACTTGGCAGAACAGCGGCAAGGCTCGAACGAGTCGAGAACGCGGCCGGTAGCATTGGTGGCATCCGGCCCAGTTTGTCACAGGACGATCGGAGGGCCACGTCGTGAACCCCTCCCTCAGATTGCCCGAATGACACCGACAGACGACCAGGCTCAGGCCGGCACCACCGAACGCATCGAAGACGTCGACGTCACGACCGAGATGCAGGGCTCATTCCTCGAATACGCCTATTCGGTGATCTACTCCCGCGCCCTCCCCGACGCACGTGACGGGCTCAAGCCGGTTCAGCGTCGCATCCTCTACCAGATGACCGAGATGGGGCTCCGTCCCGATCGCGGCCACGTCAAGTCCGCCCGTGTCACGGGCGAGGTCATGGGAAAGCTGCATCCGCACGGAGACAGCGCCATCTACGACGCCCTCGTCCGCATGGCGCAGGACTTCACCCTCCGCGTCCCCCTCATCGACGGGCACGGCAACTTCGGCTCCCTCGACGACGGGCCGGCCGCACCCCGCTACACGGAGGCGCGACTCGCCGCCGCCGCACTGGCGCTCACCGAAGACCTCGACGAAGACGTCGTCGACTTCGTCCCGAACTACGACAACCAGCTCATGCAGCCAGATGTGCTCCCCGCCGCCTTCCCGAACCTGCTGGTGAACGGCGCGAGCGGCATCGCGGTCGGCATGGCGACCAACATGGCCCCGCACAACCTGATCGAGGTCGTCGGCGCCGCACGGCACCTGCTGGCGCATCCCGATGCCACCCTCGACGACCTCATGGAGTACGTTCCGGGGCCGGATCTGCCCACGGGCGGAACGATCGTCGGACTGGCGGGCATCCGCGACGCGTATGCGACCGGCCGGGGAAGCTTCAAGACCCGGGCGAAGGTCGCCGTTGAGTCGATCACGGCACGCAAGAGCGGCCTCGTGGTCACCGAGCTGCCCTATCTCGTCGGGCCCGAGAAGGTCATCGAGAAGATCAAGGACGGGGTCAACTCCAAGAAGCTCTCCGGCATCTCGGACGTCACCGACCTGAGCGACCGGCAGCACGGACTCCGTCTGGTGATCGGCATCAAGACCGGTTTCAGCCCGGAAGCCGTTCTCGAACAGCTCTACCGGCACACTCCCCTGGAAGACGGCTTCGCGATCAACAACGTCGCGCTGGTCGAGGGCGGTCCGCAGACGCTCGGCCTGCGCGAGCTGCTGACCGTCTATGTCGATCACAGAGTCAGCGTGGTCACGCGTCGTTCGGCCTTCCGGCTCGCGCGACGCAAAGAGCGACTTCACCTCGTCGAGGGCCTTCTCATCGCGATCGTCGACATCGACGAGGTCATCCAGGTGATCCGTACGAGCGACGACACCGATCAGGCGCGCACACGACTCATGGACGTCTTCGACCTCAGCACACTGCAGGCCGACTACATCCTGGAACTCAGGCTGCGACGCCTCACCAAGTTCTCCCGGATCGAGCTCGAGAACGAGAAAGCACAGCTCGAGGCGGAGATCGCCGAGCTCGAAGAGCTGCTCGGCAGCCGTGAACGCATCAACGCCGTGGTGTCCGACGAGCTCGAGCAGGTCGCCGTCAAGTTCGGCACCCCCCGTCGAACCCTGCTGACGGAGGCCCGTCCCTCGATCGCGACTGCCGGAGCGCGCAGCAAGACGCCCGCCGTCCTCGAGGTTGCCGATGTCCCCTGCCGCGTTCTGCTGTCGACCACCGGGCGCATCCTGCGTGTCGACCAGACACCGGGCGCTGCGGGCGAGGATGCGGGAGACGCCTCGCCGTCCCGCATCGCACCGCCGGCGCGACGCAGCAAGCACGACGCGATCCTCTCCCAGCTCGACACCACATCTCGTGCCGAGATCGGCGCGATCACCAACCGCGGCCGGCTCATCCGGTTCTCGCCCGTCGACCTGCCGGCCGCGCCGGCCAACTCGGTGCAGCTCGGAGCAGGCGTGAAGGTCGCCGACTATCTCGCTCTCACCGATCGCAAGGAGAAGGTGCTCGCGGTCGTCTCGCTCGACGCGCCTCACTCGATCGCGCTCGGAACCCGCCAGGGCGTCGTGAAACGGGTCACCGCCGGAGACTGGGCCAACAAGCCGGAGTTCGAGATCATCGCGCTCAAGCCCGGCGACGAAGTGGTCGGCGCCGTTCAGGGTGAGGAGACCGACGAACTCGTCTTCGTCGCATCCGACTCGCAGCTCCTGCGCTTCCGCGCCTCGGCCGTGCGGCCGCAGGGTCGCTCCGCCGGCGGCATGGCCGGGATCAATCTGGCGCCGGATGCCCGTGTCATCTTCTTCACATCCGTTCCGGCCGAGGATATCGACGAGGCCGTCGTCGCGACGATCGCGACCGGCGGCGACACCCTGCTCGGCGCCGATCCCGGCAGCGGCAAGGTCAGCCGGTACGACGAGTTCCCTGCGAAGGGCCGAGCCACCGGCGGCGTGCGCGCCCACCGATTCCTGAAGGGCGAGACCGAGGTCGTGCTCGCCTGGGTCGGCCGCGAGCCGGCTCTGGCCGTCGCCGCCGACGGCGCCGCACGCGCCCTCCCCGAGGTCGGCGCACGTCGCGACGCCTCCGGCACGCCCCTCGACATGGTCGTCGGCTCTATCGGTCGCCGCCTCGGCTGACCCCGTCCCACTCCCCGCCCGTCGCGGTGGCGGCGAAGGCGGCGAAGGCTAGACGTCGATGCGGGAGCGGGAGAGGTCGTCGGCGCCCGCGATGATGAACTCCTTGCGGGGTGCGACGTCGTTGCCCATCAGGAGCTCGAACACCTTTGACGCCTGCTCGGCATCCGGAACCCGCACACGGCGCAGAGTGCGGTGGTGGCGGTCCATCGTCGTGGTGGCCAGCTGATCCGCATCCATCTCACCCAAGCCCTTGTAGCGCTGGATGGGCTCCTGATACTTCTTGCCGCGCTTCTTGAGATCGCCCAGCACGGCCTGCAGCTCCGCCTCCGAGTAGGTGTAGATCGTCTCGTTCGGCTTCGATCCGGGGTTCATCACGATCACCCGGTGCAACGGCGGCACCGCAGCGAACACGCGGCCCTCCTCGATCATCGGACGCATGTACCGGAAGAACAGGGTCAGCAGGAGCGTACGGATGTGCGCACCGTCCACATCCGCGTCGCTCATGATGATGACTTTGCCGTAGCGGGCGGTCGAGATGTCGAAGCTGCGCCCCGATCCCGCGCCGATCACCTGGATGATGGCCGCGCACTCCTGGTTGGAGAGCATGTCGGAGACGGATGCCTTCTGCACGTTGAGGATCTTGCCGCGGATCGGCAGCAACGCCTGGTACTCGCTGTCGCGCGCACGGCGGGCGGTTCCGAGCGCGGAGTCGCCCTCCACGATGAACAGCTCGCTGTTCGACACGTCGCTCGACCGGCAGTCGACGAGTTTGGCGGGGAGGGATGAGGTCTCCAGGGCGTTCTTGCGCCGCTGGGTCTCCTTGTGGGCACGGGCCGAGATCCGCGACTTCATCTCGGCGACGACCTTGTCGAGCAGCAGGGAGGACTGCGCCTTGTCGTCGCGTTTCGACGACGTGAATCGCTCGCTCATGGCCTTCTGCACGACCTGCGCGACGATCGCGCGGACGGCGGGCGTACCGAGGATCTCCTTGGTCTGTCCTTCGAACTGCGGTTCCGGCAGCCGCACGGTGAGAACGGCGGTCATGCCCGCCATCACGTCGTCCTTCTCCAGCTTGTCGTTGCCGACCTTGAGCCGACGCGCGTTCTGCTCGATCTGCTGCCGGAGGAACTTGAGCATGCCCTGATCGAATCCGGCCTGGTGGCTACCGCCCTTGGGTGTGGCGATGATGTTGACGAAGCTGCGCATCACGGTGTCGTAGCCGGTTCCCCAGCGCAGGGCGATGTCGACGTGGCAGTCGCGTTTCAGCTCCGTGGGGAGCATCGCTCCCGAATCGGAGAGCACGGGCACGGTCTCGGTGAAGTGACCGTCGCCGGTCAGACGCCAGGTCTCAGTGATGGGACTGTCGGGTGCCAGGAAGTCGACGAACTCCGAGATGCCGCCCTCGTACGAGAACGTCGTCGTCTCGCCTTCCGGGCTGCGCCGATCGTCGATCGAGATGGTGATCCCCGGCACGAGGAAGGCTGTCTGCCTCGCGCGGCCGATCAGGTCGTCCGACTGGAACTCGGCGCCCTTGGTGAAGATCTGACGATCCGCCCAATACCGGATGCGCGTGCCGGTGACCCCTCGCTTCACCTTGCCGACGACTCGCAGCTCGCTTCCGTTCTCGAACGGTGCGAACGGCGCATCCGGGGTCGGCTCACCCGTGTCGGAGAAGATGCCCGGCTCTCCACGGTGGAAGGACATCGCATAGGTCTTGCCGTCGCGGTCGACCTCGACGTCGAGACGTTCCGACAGCGCGTTGACCACGGAGGCGCCGACTCCGTGCAGACCGCCGGAGGCGGCGTACGAACCCGAGCCGAACTTTCCGCCGGCGTGGAGCTTGGTGAAGACGACCTCGACTCCGGTCAGGCCGGTCTTCGGCTCGATGTCGACGGGGATCCCCCGAGCACTGTCCCTGACTTCGACACTGTGGTCGGGATGCAGGATGAGCTCGATCCTGTCACCGTGACCGGCCAGCGCCTCGTCCACCGAGTTGTCGATGATCTCCCACAGGCAGTGCATGAGGCCGCGGGAGTCGGTCGAACCGATGTACATTCCGGGACGCTTGCGCACCGCCTCGAGTCCCTCGAGTACCGAGAGGTGTCTGGCCGAATAGTCCGAGCTCGCCACGAGCGCTCCTTGCAGAAGTCGAGGCGCGGTGTGCTGTGGATGCCGTCGCCGTACCGTCTACCAGCTTAAGCACTGACCGGCCTTGCTCCTGTCCCCGACACTCGCTCCTGAGTATCGGCTACGCGTTGAGCGAAATAGGCGGCGAATCGGGCAGGGTTCCCGCGAGAACGTGGTTCTATTGGTGTATCGAGTTCACGGGTTGCGATCTGGAAGGAGCATCACATGTCGACGATCACCACGGAGAACGGTGCGGTTGACGAGCTCGCGTCGGGGCCGCAACTGACGGCCGCCGACCGTTGCGACAGCTGCGGCGCTCAGGCGTACATCCGCGTTGTCGTGAACAACGGAGAGCTCCTCTTCTGCGCTCACCACGGCAAGAAGCACCAGGAGAAGCTGTCGGAGATCGCGCACAGCTGGCACGACGAGACCGCGCGTCTCTTCGAAGACCAGCGCGCGTAGTCCCGACTCAGCGACGCGGGAAAGCCTGATCTGACGATGACGCCGAGGTCGACGGGTGTGCGCAGAGACGCCTTGGTCGACCTGGGTCGCATCGCTCGGAACGCGGCAGATCTCGCGGCCGCCAACGGCTCACCCCTCTCAGACTTCACCGCCGATCTTCGCGCCGACGCGCACGGGCACGGGCTCATCCCCGTCGCACATGCACTGTCCGACGCGGGGGTCGGCGGTTTCGTCGTCTCCCGGGTCGAGGATGCGGCAGCCATGGCCGATGCGGGACTGACCGCGACGACGTCGGCTGCCGCGTCCACACCGGCCCGTACCGCGCGTTCGCTCGGACCGGCTCTGTTCGGCCTGGACGCCGATCGACCGCAGCCGCCGACCCTCCGTCTCGTCGGTGAGGTCATCGCCGTCAAACGGGTGGGTGCCGACCGCGGAGTGTCGTACGGATACACCTATCGCACCTCCCACCCGACGACTCTGGCACTCGTCGCCCTCGGATTCGCCGACGGAATCCCCCGCGTGGCCACGAACCGGGCTCCCGTCCGCATCGGCGAGTACACCGGACGGGTCACAGGTCGTATCGCGATGGATCAGTTCGTGGTCGATCTCGACGGCACCGAGGCATCCGTCGGAGATCGCGCGGTGCTGTTCGGAGATCCTGCGCTCGGGGAGCCCGGCGTTCTCGAATGGGCGGACGTCATCGGTATCGCTCCCTCCGTGATCACGAGTCGACTCGGCCGTCGGATCGAGAGGGTCTACACGCAATGACCATCACCGACGCCATCGCTGAACCTCTGCCCCGAGCCATCATCGACCTTGCCGCGCTCCGCCACAACGTCGCGCACATCGCGCGATTGATCGCTCCCTCCGAGGTGATGCTCGCGGTGAAAGCCGACGCCTACGGACACGGTCTCCTTCCGATCGCGCGCGCCGGGATCGAAGCAGGGGCGACCTCGCTCGCCGTGCTGGAGATCCCGGTGGGGCTCGTTCTCCGGCACGCCGGAATTGCGGTACCGCTCCTCGCCTGGCTCCACGGCCGCGACACCGATTTCCGTGCCGGCATCGAGGCAGACATCGAACTGGGCATCTCCGCGCTGTGGCAGCTTGAAGCGATCGCCGCAGCCCACGCCGATCGTCCGGCGGTGATCCATCTCAAAGTGGATACCGGGCTCAGTCGCAACGGCGCCACGATCGAAGAGTGGCCGGGGCTGATCGACGCAGCCGTCGAGCTTCAGAAGCAGGGTGTGGTCCGCATCCGAGCAGCCTGGTCTCACCTCGCCGACGCATCGATGGCCGACGATGAGAAGGCACTGACCGAGTTCCGCGCTGCGGTGAAGATCGCCGAGGAACACGACGCGACCTTCGAGATCCTGCACCTCGCCGCGAGTTCGGCCGGAATCAGGATGCCCGAAGCGCGACTCGATCTCGTGCGCCTCGGCATCGCCGCCTACGGGGTCTCGCCGTTCGACGACAGCACAGGAGCAGAACTCGGTCTCGTACCCGTCATGAGGCTGGAAGCGCCGATCGTCGAGACCACTATCGGTGGAACGTCGCACGCACGGATCGCGATCGGCTACGCCGACGGTGTTCCGACCCTCGGCATCGCGAAGGCGCACGTCGCGGTCGGTGGGATCCCCCGGCAGGTCGTCTCGGTCGAGGCCGATTCGATGATCATCGACCTCGGCACCGTCGGTGCCGGCCGTGTGCGCGTCGGAGACACCGCTATCCTGTTCGGACCCGGCGTCGACGGTGAGGTGATCGCCGAGAAGTGGGCCGATTGGGCCGACACCATCGCCGATGAGATGCTGACCGGCATCGCTGCGCGGGTTCCGCGCGAATACCTCGGCTAGAGTCGCACGCCGAGACGTTCGGCGATCGCCCGTCGAGCGTTGGCCGCGTATCCGTCGACCGTGCGCACCTCGGGCACAGCCGTCAGGTTCGAGTCGTCGCCCCGTCCGAGCAGCGCTGACGTCAGAATCATGTCGGCGAGCTGCGGGTTCATGGGCAGCACCGGACCGTGTAGGTGTGTGCCGATGGCCGCGAGCACACGCACGCCCTCGGAGCGTTCCGTACCGCCGTTTCCGACACCGCTCAGCACGGTGCCCAGCGACTCGGCACCGTCGAGGGTCGTACGCGCGGAATGATTCTCGAATCCGGCGAGTACACCCTCGTTCGTACGCACCAGGATCTCGCCCACGTGTCGCTCGGGGCCGAGCTGCGCGCGAGTGGGGAAGACGCCCGCACCGGTGAGGCTCTCGCCGTCGGCGGTCACGATCTCGGTGCCGAGCAGCTGCCAGCCGCCGGCCACGGCGAGGATCGGGATGCCCGCATCCCGCCACTCGCGGAGAGTCGGTGCGATGCGCTGCACATCGGCGAGCACGACACGCTGCGACGACAGAGGGCCGCTTCCGATGTGCACGATGTCGACGGCATCCGGGAGGTCGTCGCCGATCTCGTGGGCGACCACCTCGACGTCGATCCCTCGCCAGCGAGCGCGTTCCGCCAGGGCGGTCACGTTGCCGGCGTCGCCGTTGATGCCGAGCTCACGCGGGTACAGGTGCAGGATGCGCAGTGCGGTCATCGCTCCCCGCCCTCCAGGTCGAGGAAGCCGAGCTGTTTGCGGATGAGCATCATCTGCTCGTAGTTCACGATCATGGTCTTCCGGCCTCGCGACGGCTTCGGGAGGGCGATGAACGATGCGAGAGCCGAACGCAGTTCCGGCACGACCGAGCCGACCGGAATGCCGGCGTACCCGAATCGCGTGGCGAACTGCCACGCCTTGGTACCGGAGACCACATCGACATGCGACAGCGAGGACAGGTCGATGTCGTAGATCCAGGAGGGGTCCGGTGTGCCCTCGTCGACGGCGACGAACACCTGTTCCGGCGCTTCCTCGAGGTAGTCGAGGTTCAGCTGGAGACTCGGCGGATTCTTCATCATGATGATCTCGATGTCCTCGTCGCCGACCCGCAACGTCTCGCCGCGACCGTACACGGTGCGAAGCGACGCCATGGCGCGCACGACGGCATCGCTTTCGAACCGGTCGCCCAGCAATCTGTGTGCCATCGCCACGGCACCGGCGGCATCCACCGCATAGTGAAGCCCGCGAGCGGGCAACGCGATCTCGACTGTTCCGCCCGCGATGTCGAGCTCCGCCGTGAGCGCGCCCAGGGCGTCGACTCGCACGGTGGGAGCCGGTAGATCACCGGTGGCCGAGCCGCTGAAGTCCTCGACGTTCGCGAGTCCGTTGGGAGCGGCGTCGATCAACGCCGGATCCACCGCGAACGTCACGACCTCCCGATCCTGCTGGGCGAGCTCGGCTCCGATTCGCGACAGACTGTCGTCGTCGGCGTTGACCACCACGAACTCGGACGACGACGCGGCGATGGATCGCAGCATCCCGATGACGCGCGTCGGCTCGAAGAACCGGTTGAGCTGGTCGATCTGTACGTTCAGGAGCAACGACGCGCGCGGCTTCAGCAGCCGTGCGAGATCGACTCCGTAAGCCTCGTCGACCTCGATGATCCCGACATCGCCGCGCACGTATCCGTCGAGCGGAACCGTTGCGAGAAGAGCGGACGCGATCCCCTGCGGAAGATTTCCACCGGACGGGTTCGTGAAGACGTCGACACCGTGCTCACGCAGAATGCCCGTGAGCATGTTGGTGGTCGTCGATTTGCCGTTGGAACCGGAGACGAACACCACGCCGAGGGGAAGCCTGCTGACCGACCGCTCCAGGAAGGTGGGCGCTATCGCGAGCGCGACCCGGCCGGGAACGGCCGAGCCGCCACCGCGAAGGCGCAGAAGCCAGCGGGCGAGGCGTCCTGCGACGACCGCCAGCCTGTATCGCACTCCGTCGGCCTACTCGAGGTAGTCGCGGAGCGACTGCGAGCGCGACGGGTGGCGGAGCTTCGCCATCGTCTTCGACTCGATCTGACGGATGCGCTCACGGGTCACCCCGAACGTGTCACCGATCTGGTCGAGCGTCTTCGGCATGCCGTCGCCCAGGCCGAACCGCATGCGGATCACGCCCGCCTCCCGCTCGGAGAGCGAGTCGAGAAGGCTCTCGAGCTGCTTCTGCAGCATCGTGAAACCGACAGCATCGGCGGGAACCACGGCCTCGGTGTCCTCGATGAGATCGCCGAACTCGCTGTCGCCGTCTTCACCGAGCGGCGTGTGCAGGGAGATCGGCTCGCGGCCGTACTTCTGCACCTCGATGACCTTCTCGGGTGTCATGTCGAGCTCACGGCTCAGCTCTTCCGGCGTGGGCTCGCGGCCCAGGTCCTGAAGCATCTGACGCTGAACGCGCGCGAGCTTGTTGATGACCTCGACCATGTGCACCGGGATGCGGATGGTGCGGGCCTGGTCGGCCATCGCACGCGTGATCGCCTGACGGATCCACCAGGTGGCGTAGGTCGAGAACTTGAAGCCCTTGGTGTAGTCGAACTTCTCGACGGCGCGGATGAGGCCCAGGTTGCCTTCCTGGATGAGGTCGAGGAACTGCATCCCTCGACCCGTGTAGCGCTTTGCGAGCGAGACGACCAGTCGGAGGTTCGCTCCGAGCAGGTGGCTCTTGGCGCGCTGACCGTCGCGGGCGACCCAGCGCAGCTCTCGTTCGAGCTCCTTGGGCATGTTCGGCGTGTTCGCCAGCTTGTCCTCGGCGAACAGACCCGCCTCGATGCGCATGGCGAGCTCGACCTCTTCGGCCGCGTTCAGCAGGGCGACCTTACCGATCTGCTTCAGGTAGTCCTTGACCGGGTCGGCGGTCGCGCCCGTGATCGCCGCGGAGTAGACAGGGATGTCGTCGTCCTCGTCGACCGCGCGCAGCACGAGAGCACCGGTGGGGAGGGGCTCCTCCACCGCCGTGGTCTTGCCCGTCTCCGACTCGGAGTCGTCGTCGGTCTTCGCCTCGGTGTCATCGTCGTCGACGACGATCACCGTCTCCTCCACGTCGATCTCGACGGCCTCATCGTCGCCGATCTCTTCGTCATCGTCTTTCTTGGCGCGGCCCTTGGGCTTGGTCGCCGCCTTCTTCGCTGGAGCCTTCTTGGCGGCCGTCTTGGCCGCAGTCTTCGTCGCCGTAGGGGCGACTACGGTCTCGTCGACCTCGGGTTCGGCTACGGCCGTTCCCGATGTGACGGAACCAGTTGCACGGGTTGCCATGTGAACACCTTTCATACCAAGCAGAGGGCCGAAATTCGGGAGGCCGGGCCTGGCTCAGGTTGCGTGCGGACATTACTAAGACCCATGTCAAGTCCTGGGTGTTTGCACTGCGCATCCGAGATGCGGAGAGCCCCTGGATATGAACGGGTCCGAATGTCAATTATTGCACGAATCGAGCGCTCCCCTTACCACCGGCCGGCTCGCTTCCGGCCTGCGTTTCCGCGGTTCGTCTCGGCGTCACCAGCGCGCCTTCTCAGTGGCCGCGCATCCTCCACGCTTCAGAGAGTGCAACCCACAGAGGGGCTACTTCTATTCCCTCTTCTTCCGACATCCGGCGGCGCGTCCGCCGTCGGGCGCGAATCAGGAAGCCGACTCCGATTCCCACGATCACATACTGGATCGCGAATGCCAAGCGGAACGAATCGAGCGCATAGAGGTCGCTCGCGCCTCCGGCTGCGACTCGCAGCGAGTTCTCCGTGTCGAGGGCGATCCCGATCAGCAGCATCATGATGAAGCTCGCGAGGAAACCTCCGACGTTCACGATCCCGTTCGCGGAGCCGAGACTGTGCAGCGGATTCGACGTCCGGGCGAAATCGAAGCCGATGAGCGAGCCGGGTCCGCCGACGCCGATCACGATGAGCAGGCAGATCAGAAGCCACACCGGCGGGGTGCCGGGCCAGAGGAGCAGCACCGCCCAGACGGCGCCCATCGCGGCGACGATCCCGAGCACGAGATTGCTCCGACGCAGAGGGAACCGCGCGGTGAGGAGCCCGAGCAGGGGTCCGGAGATCAGACCCGCGATCACCGCGACGATCAGCAGGCCGGACGCTTCGGCCGGTTCGATGCCGAGCGCGTAGACCATGAAGGGCACGCCCCACAGCAGGCTGAAGACAGTACCCGACGACTGGGTCACGAAGTGCGACCAGAACCCGAGCTGGGTCCCCGGGCGGGCCAGACTGATGCGCAGCTGCCGAAGCGACTCCCCCCAAGTGGCGGGACGCGGGCCTTCCGTCGATCCGACCGGTTTGTCACTGATGACCACGACGATCCCGACGAATGCGATCACCGAGAGCGACGCGGCCGTCAAGAAGGCGGTCGTCCATCCCGACTGATGGAGCAGGAGTGCGAACGGTATCGCGGACAGAACCTGGCCCAATTGACCGATGTTTCCGATCCATTGCGAGAGCTGCGGAACGATCCGCCCGCGGAACCACGAATTGGTCAGGCGCATCAGCGAAGTGAACACGGTTGCGTCGCCGGCTCCGACGAGCACGCGACCGAGGATGGCCACACCGATGGTCGGAGCGACGGCCACGGTGATCTGACCCACGATCATCAGAGCCGTGCCGACCGTCATGAGCCAGCGCGAGCCCACCCGGTCGATCAGGACACCGACCGGGATCTGCATGGCCGCATAGACGATGAGCTGGACGACCGCCAGTGTCGAGAGAACCGACGCTGAGACGTGGAACCGGTCCGTCGCCGCCACACCGGCGACACCGATGGTCGTGCGCTGCATCACCGCGACGAGGTAGGCGAACACGCCGACCCCGAAGATCAGCCAGGACCGACGCGAGTTCACCGTTCAAGCGTATTACCGCTTCGGCGGCCCTCCGGCGCGGGTGCCCTCAGGGCGCATCGCGGGTCAGGTGCCCGAGGGACCGCTTTCGTCGTCACCGCGACGGCGGAACGCGAGGAAGTTCTCCAGCTCGGCGGCGATCTCGTCTGCCGAGGGGAGCTCGCCGTCCTGATCCGTGAGAGGCGACCGCAGCTGGTTGTCCTCCATGTAGCTGTCGTGGCGCTCCTCGAGCGTGCCAACCAGTCGGCCGAGCTCCGCGTTTCCCGCGACCTGTTCGTCGATGTTCGCGATGAATTCGCGGTCTTCTTGGCGAAGTCGGTCGGTGGGGAAGATGAGTCCCGTCGCGGCGCTGATGCTGTCGAGCGCGGTGATCGCTGCCGCGGGATACTCCGTGTCGGCGAGGTAGTGCGGGATCAGCAGGATGAATCCGGCGATCGGGTAGGAGAGCTGCTGCAGACGGTATTCCAGAAGGTGCAGTGCGTTCGCGGGGACCTGGGTGTGCGGCTTCCAGATCGACATCGACTCGATGAGCTCGGACCGGTTGCCGCTGACCGTCACGCCGATCGGACGCGTGTGCGGGACAGGCATCGGGATGGCATGCACCCAGGTGACGCTCTTCACCTTCAGCTTGTCGATCAGCCCGAGCACCGCCTGGGTGAATCGCTCCCATTGGAAGTCCGGTTCGAAACCCGACAGCAGCAGGAACGGCTGCTGCAGCTCGTCACGCGCCAGGTACAGCTTGAGCGTGGCCGGCTGGTAGTCGGTGAGGTGGTCTTGATCGAAGTAGATGATCGGGCGTCGAGCACGGTAGTCGAGAAGGATGTCTGCGTCGAACGTCGCGACGACCTCGGTGTCGAGGGTGCCGAGCAGGTAGGTTCCCAGCTGGCTCACGCCGGAACCCGCATCCGCGAATCCGGTGAGGCCCGCGACCAGGTGAAGCCCCTCCGGCACCTCCGAGAGGGCGGAATCGAGCTCGTAGAGTTCAGCGGGATCGTGCATCTTTTAACTCTAGGGCGCGCTCTGCCCGAGAAAGCCGGGTACTCCCCTGGAGCGCACACGCCCACAGCGAACAGGCATGCGGATGGCCGGGAACGATAGATTCGAAGCATGCCGGTTCCCTCTCTTTCCCTGTCGTCCTCCTCCAGCCCCTCGTCCCCGTCCGCCGTCGTCGTGATCGGCGCCCGTGTCAACGACGGCGTCGCCGAGATCGTCGCGTCCGACGAGTACGGTCCGATCCTCGGCGGCTATGACGGTGTGGCGGCGCAGCTCGTCGCGGTGGGGTTCGCGGGAGGTCGGGATGAGCTCGTCCGGCTTCCCGGCGCTGCGGGCGGGCATCCGATCGCCGTGATCGGTGTGCCTCAGAACCTCGACGGCGATGCGCTCCGGTATGCCGCCGGCTCTGCCGTCAGACAGCTCGCCGGAGTCGAGTCCGTCACCATCGCATTTCCCCTCGACGACCGCGATCTCGTGGCAGCCGTGCTCGAGGGGGCGGCACTCGGCTCGTACGCGTTCACCGAGTACCGGCACGCATCCAAGGCGGCTGCGAAAGCTCCCGTGTCGACGATCGAGGTGGTGGTCGCCGGTGACGTCGCCGACGATGAGGACGTCGTTCGTGCGACAGCCGTCGCTCAGGCGGTGTCTCTCGTCAAAGACCTCGTGAACACCCCGCCGCTCGACCTGTACCCCGAGACCCTGGCCCAGGCTTCGCTCGACGAGGCTGCGGACCTCCCCGTCGAGGTCACGGTCTGGGATGAGAACGAGCTCGCGGCGCAGGGATTCGGCGGCATCCTCGGTGTCGGCCAAGGATCGGCGCGTCCACCACGACTCGTGAAGGTCTCCTACTCCCCCGCAGGTGCGGCCAAGCATCTCGCCCTCGTCGGCAAGGGCATCACTTTCGACACCGGTGGGCTCTCGCTCAAGCCGCCGACCGGCATGGTCGGCATGAAGTACGACATGACCGGCGCCGCCACGGTGCTCGCGGTCACACTCGCCGCCGCCCGCCTCGCGCTTCCCGTCCGGGTGACGGCGTGGCTGTGCATCGCGGAGAACATGCCCTCGGGCTCCGCCATCCGTCCGAACGACGTGCTGCGCATCCGCGGTGGCCGAACGGTCGAGGTGCTCAACACGGATGCGGAAGGCCGACTCGTGATGGCCGACGGAATCGTCGCCGCGAGCGAGGAGCATCCGGATGCGATCGTGGACGTGGCCACGCTGACCGGCGCCGCCGTGGTCGCACTCGGGACCCGCTATGGGGCCGTCATGGGTGACGACGACCTCGTCGGGCGCGTGCTGAACGCCGCCACGGAGACGGGTGAGCTGCTGTGGGCCATGCCCCTGCCCGGTGAGCTGCGAGCGACCATCAATTCGGACGTCGCCGACATCGCGAATGCGACGCCGGGCAACACGGCGGGCGGGATGCTGCTCGCAGGCGTCTTTCTGCAGGAGTTCGTCGGACGCACAGGAGACGCGGAGGATGCGCCTCGCATCCCGTGGGCGCACCTCGACATCGCCGGTCCGGCCAAGGGTCCGGCCTCGCCGTACGGTTTCACGGGAAAGGGTCCGACCGCGGTGTCCGTCCGAGCCCTCATCCGCTTGGCCGAGGACTTTTCCCGACAGTAGTAAGGTCGTAGAGGCAAGAAAATCTTGCCGTTCAACGCCTGCCCCCGAGTAACAGATTCGGGGCAGGGTCGTGTCACGAATCCTGATGCGCGAGGGAGTAGCTGGGTGTCTGAGCAGAACTTTGACATTGTGGTGCTCGGCGGTGGAAGTGGAGGCTACGCAGCAGCGCTGCGTGCGGCCGAGCTTGGTTTCACCGTTGGCATGATCGAGAAAGACAAGGTCGGGGGCACCTGCCTGCACCGTGGATGCATCCCTACCAAGGCGTTGCTCCACGCGGCCGAGGTCGCCGACTATTCGAGAGAGTCGTCGAAGTACGGAATCCTCACCGAGTTCCAGGGTGTGGACATCAATGGCGTGACCGAGTACCGCAAGGGCATCGTCGCCAAGAAGTACAAGGGACTCCAGGGTCTCGTCAAGGCACGCAGCATCACCGTGATCGAGGGCGAAGGACGTCTGACCTCCCCGACCACCGTTCAGGTGGGCGATGACACCATCGTCGGCAAGAACGTGATCCTCGCCACCGGGTCCTACTCGCGCTCGCTTCCGGGTCTCGAGATCGGCGGCCGCGTGATCACCAGCGAGCAGGCTCTCGAGCTCGACTTCGTCCCGAAGAAGGTCGCCGTGCTCGGCGGCGGCGTGATCGGCGTCGAGTTCGCCAGCGTCTGGAAGTCCTTCGGCGCAGACGTCACCATCATCGAGGCACTCCCCCACCTCGTTCCCAACGAGGACGAGTCGATCAGCAAGTCGCTCGAGCGCGCTTTCCGCCGCCGCGGCATCGACTACCGTCTCGGCGTCCGTTTCTCCGGGGTCACCCAGAACGAGGACGGCGTCGTCGTCACGCTCGAGAACGGTGACACCGTCGACGCCGAGCTGCTGCTCGTCGCCGTCGGTCGCGGACCCTCGACGGCCAACCTCGGCTACGAAGAGGTCGGCGTCACCCTCGACCGCGGTTTCGTCATCACCAACGAGCGTCTCGCGACGAGCGTTCCCGGCGTCTACGCCGTCGGCGACATCGTTCCGGGTCTTCAGCTCGCGCACCGCGGGTTCCAGCAGGGCATCTTCGTCGCGGAGGAGATCGCGGGTCTCAACCCGATCGTCGTCCCGGATGTGAACATCCCCAAGGTCACCTACTGCGACCCCGAGGTGGCC
>Ga0256911_1000316_pt1 | contig 15665 bp, 13 predicted proteins | sample MC6MC0764MT_FD_190197 | JGI IMG/M metagenome (GOLD analysis project Ga0256911, IMG submission 190197) | Metatranscriptome of enriched soil aggregate microbial communities from Iowa State University, Ames, United States - MC6-MC0764-MT... | ecosystem: Environmental > Terrestrial > Soil >...
CACGCTTCGTCTCGAGGTCGAGGCCACCCACATCCCCGAGAACATCGTGCTCGATGTCGAGGGTGCCGAAGAGGGCCGTCAGTTCCACGCCAAGGACTTCACCCTTCCGAAGGGTGCGACCCTCGCCGAGGACGAAGACCTGCTCATCCTCAACGTCATGATCCCGGCCGCCGCACGCGGCGAGGACGAGGAGACCGCCGAGACCGAGGCTGCTGCTGCCGCCGAGGCCGAGGCTGCCGAGTAACTCGGTCCCACTCGATCTCGATGGATCAACCCTGGCTCGTAGTCGGGCTCGGTAATCCCGGGCCCGGCTACGCCGCCACGCGTCACAACGTGGGACAGATGGTGGTCGACGAGCTCGCATCGCGCGGCCGTCTCACCTTCAAGACCCATAAGACGAACTCGACTGTCGCCGAAGGCCGACTGGCCCCCGGCGGCGAGAGGTTCGTACTGGCGAAGCCGAACACGTTCATGAACGTGTCCGGTGGACCGGTCGCACAATTGCTGCGCTTCTACTCGCTGGATCCGTCACGGCTGATCGTCGTGCACGATGAGCTCGACATCCCGTTCGACACCCTGAAGCTCAAGTTCGGGGGCGGCCACGGCGGCCACAACGGCGTCCGCGATGTGATCGCCGCGATCGGTACCGGAGACTTCACCCGCGTACGCGTAGGCGTGGGCCGCCCGCCCGGATCGCAAGCAGCTGCCGATCATGTGCTCAAGGGTTTCAGCGCCGAGGAACGCAAGACGCTCCCCATCCTCGTCTCGGATGCGGCGGATGCGGTGGAGCAGATCGCCGGCGACGGCCTCACCGCGGCACAGCTCCGTTTCCACACAGCGCGCTGACGCTTTCGGCATCCGAGACGTTTCGCGGTGGAACGCTCAGGCGGTCCGAAGTCAACGCCCTGCCGCGCCACAGCGGAGCGCGGTAACGTCTCGCCCATGAAGCTGTTCACGCGCGAGTGGGGCGAGGGCGACCGCTACGCCGTTCTGGTCCACGGCGTCATGTCCGACTCGCGCAACTGGCGTCGCGTCGGTCCCGCGCTCGCGGAACGCGGGTACCATGTCGTCGCCGTCGACCTGCGTGGTCACGGTCGGAGCGCACGCGCGGACGAGTACTCGGCGGAGCTCATGGCCGAGGACATCGTAGAGACCGTGCCGGCGTATCCGGAGCTCGTCATGGGCCATTCGCTGGGTGGGCTCACCGTGAGCATGGCGGTCGAGCGGCTGCGACCCGATCGGGTGGTCTATGTCGATCCGGCGTTCTCCTGTCCGGCCACCGACTGGTTCCAGCTGTTGCTGGCTCCGGCGTTCCTGAAGACGCTCGCACGGCAGTCCGCCGCACGGATCGCCAAACGCAACCCGCGCTGGGATCCGGCCGATGTGGCGATCGAGGTCGAGACCTTCCGGGCTTTCGACCGTGCCGCGATCCCGGCCGTGCTCGCCCCGAGCGTCATGGTCGCCCCGCAGACGATGGAGGTCCCGTCACTGGTGATGCTGTCCGACAACTCGCGTCTCGTGCGTCCGAGCGCGGCCGAGCAGCTGGAGAGGTCCGGCTTCGAGGTCAGGATCGTCCGGGGTTCGGGGCATGTCATCAATCGGGACGATCACGAGGGGTTCATGCGTGCGCTCGAGGGCTGGATCTGAGCACGGCCCGGCCGGAGTGCCACGATCCGGCGTGGTTGTCGGTCGGCCCACGTAATATGGGCTGAGTGATACTCCAGGGCTTAGTCACGGCGCTTTCGCGCGCCTCCACGTTCGATGACGCCCTCGCGTGGGCTGCACGCGACGCCGATTTCTCGCTGACGGATGGGCTCAGAGCACCGCTCATCGCGGGACTCATGCGCAAGCGTGCCGAAGCCGGTGCCTCACAGGCGCTGCTCGTGATCACTGCGACGGGACGGGAGTCGGAGTCGATCCGCTCGGCGCTGTCATGCGTCGTACCGGACGCCGAGGTCATCGAGTTCCCGGCCTGGGAGACCCTGCCGCACGAACGGCTGAGCCCGAGCGCTGAGATCGTCGGCAAGAGACTTCTCGCTCTTCGACGGCTCGCCACGTGGGCGGAGGGCGACCGTTCGAAGCCGATCATCGTCGTCGCCTCTGTACGTGCTGCGCTGCAGCCTCTCGCCGACAACCTGATCGACTACTCGGTCGTCGAGTTGACCGCGGGTGGGCGAGGATTCGACCTCGGCCGATTGGCCGTTCAGCTGGTCGATCTGGCTTACAGCCGCGTCGACATGGTGACCCGGCGAGGCGAGTTCGCCGTTCGCGGCGGAATTCTGGACGTCTTCCCGCCGACGGCCGAACATCCGTATCGCGTCGACTTCTTCGGCGACGAGGTCGAGCAGATCCGTACCTTCTCGGTGGCCGATCAGCGCTCGCTGCCCGAGCCCATCGCCTCCGTCAGCCTTCCCCCGAGTCGCGAACTGCTGCTCAGCGACTCCGTGCGGCAGCGTGCCCGAGAGATGCAGCACGAATTCCCCAGCATGTCGGGAATGCTCGCCAAGATCGGCGAGGGCATCCCGGTCGAAGGTATGGAGTCACTCGCGCCCGCGCTCGTCGACCGTCTCGTGCCGCTGACCCACTATCTGCCCGATGGCGCGGCCGTCGCCGTGCTCTCACCGGAACGTGTCGCCAGCAGGGCCGTGAGCCTTGCCGAGACCAATCGCGAGTTCCTCTCGGCCGCGTGGAGCGCAGCGACCGTGGGTGCGGCCGCACCCATCGACCTCGCCTCCGGTGATTTCCTCACACTCCAGAAGCTCAGGGACTCGGCGAAGTTCAGCGCACCGGGGCAGAAGGCCCCCGACCACCCGTGGTGGACGATGAGCGGCTTCCAGGCCGATGAGGTGCTCCCCGAGCATCGCGAGCTGGAGGAGCACCTGCAGGTCCGTGTGGCAGCCGAGGCCGTGCCGAGCTTCCAGGGGAACGCATCGGGCGCGATCGAATACGTCGGCGGGCGTCTCCGCGACGGCTGGACGGTCGCGATCGTGGCGCAGGGGGCCGGACTCGTCGAGCGCGCGGCCGACGTGCTCTCCGAAGCGGAACTGCCCGCTCGGCTGGTCGAGGAGTTCCCTCTCGATCCGGAGCCCGGCATCGCCTATCTGATGAAGGCCACGGTCGAGCACGGATTCGAGCTGGACGAGTCGAAGCTGGTGCTCCTCAGTGAGGGCGAGTTCTACGGTCGAACCGTCGGCTACGACTCGCGTCAGGTCAAGAAGCTGGCGACGAGACGCAAGAACGTCGTCGATCCGATGCAGCTCAAGTCCGGTGACTTCGTCGTGCACCAGACCCACGGCATCGGCAAGTTCGTCGAGCTCACCCAGCGTGAGGTCTCCAGCGGCGGACGCAACGCCGTGAAGTCGAAGCGCGAGTACCTGGTACTCGAGTACGCGCCCTCGAAGCGCGGATACCCGGGCGACAAGCTCTTCGTACCCACCGATCAGCTCGACCTGCTCACCCGGTACGTCGGAGGCGAGGCGCCCGCGCTCAGCAAGATGGGCGGCAGCGACTGGTCGGCAGCGAAGGGACGCGCGCGCAGAGCGGTCCGCGACATCGCGGTGGAGCTCGTGAAGCTGTACTCGGCGCGGATGGCGAGCAAGGGACACGCGTTCGGACCAGACACTCCGTGGCAGCGTGAGCTCGAGGAGGCGTTCCCGTTCGCTGAGACACCCGATCAGTTGCAGACGATCGACGAGGTGAAAGCCGACATGGAGCGGCCCATCCCGATGGACAGGCTCATCTCGGGCGACGTCGGCTTCGGCAAGACGGAGATCGCCGTGCGTGCGGCGTTCAAGGCGGTGCAGGACGGCAAGCAGGTCGTCATGCTCGTTCCGACGACGCTGCTCGTGAAACAGCACTTCGAGACGTTCCAGGAGCGTTTCGCCGGATTCCCGATCCATCTCCGTGCGCTCAGCCGGTTCCAGACCGACAAGGAGGCTCGCGAGACGATCCGCGGGCTGGCCGACGGCACGGTCGATGTGGTGATCGGCACTCACCGCCTGCTCGCCGACGGTGTCGTGGTGAAGGAGCTCGGCCTCGTCATCATCGACGAGGAGCAGCGTTTCGGCGTCGAGCACAAGGATGCGCTGAAGAAGCTCAAGACCAACGTCGACATCCTCGCCATGAGTGCCACGCCCATCCCGAGGACACTCGAGATGGCGGTCACCGGCATCCGCGAGATGTCGACCCTCGCAACACCTCCCGAAGAGCGGCATCCGATCCTCACTTTCGTGGGGCCGTACTCCGACAAGCAGGTCGCAGCCGCGATCCGGCGCGAGCTCCTGCGCGAGGGCCAGGTGTTCTTCGTGCACAACAGGGTGGGCAGCATCACGAGTGCTGCGGCGAAGCTCGCCGAACTGGTGCCGGAGGCTCGCATCGCCGTGGCGCACGGCAAGATGAACGAGCGCGCGCTGGAACAGGTGGTGGTCGACTTCTGGGAGCGCAAGTTCGACGTGCTCGTCTCCACGACCATCATCGAGACCGGACTCGACATCGCGAACGCGAACACGATCATCATCGATCGGGCCGACAAATACGGTCTCAGCCAGCTGCATCAGCTGCGCGGACGAGTCGGTCGGGGACGAGAGCGCGCCTACGCCTACTTCCTCTGGGACGAGAACAAGCCGCTCAGCGAGACGGCGCACGACCGACTGTCGACGATCGCGGCGAACAACGACCTCGGAAGCGGGATGCAGGTCGCACTCAAGGACCTCGAGATCCGCGGTGCCGGAAACCTTCTCGGAGGTGAGCAGTCGGGGCACATCGCCGGTGTCGGGTTCGATCTCTACCTCAGGATGATCGGTGAAGCGGTCAGCACCTTCCGCGGCGAGGTCGCAGAAGGACAGACCGAGCTGCGTCTGGAGCTGCCGGTGGATGCGCACATCCCCGAGGAGTACGTCGACAGTGAGCGACTGCGCCTGGAGGCCTATCAGAAGCTGTCGACCGCAAGCTCGCCGAACGCCAAGACGGGTCAGATCGACGCAGTTCTCGAGGAGCTCACCGACCGGTACGGCGAGCCCCCGGTACCCGTGCTGAACCTCATCGCGGTGTCGCGCCTCCGCCTGGCAGCGCAGCGTGCGGGACTCGGCGAGGTCGTCGCGATGGGCTCCAATCTGAGACTCGCGCCGGCCGTTCTCGCCGACTCGGTTCAAGTGCGGCTGCAGCGCATGTACCCGGGCTCGAAGTATCACGCTGCTCCAAAGGTGGTCACCGTGCCGCTGCCGCGTGTCAACGGTGAAGCCCCCGCGGACTCGGACCTGATCGCCTGGGTGGCGTCGCTGCTCGGAGCGATCTTCCCGGCTCCCGAGCCCGCAGAGCTGGAGTCCGAGCCCACCGCATAGCGCCACCGGGCCGCGGTCAGTCCCGCGCGTTCAGTCCGGCCGGCGTTCAATCGCGTCGGAGAATTCGGCTCACGTCGCCGAAATGTCCGTCACGACGGAGATTCCGCCGGCGCGTCGCCCGAATTCTCCGACGACTGCCGATGCGGATGCTGCTGATGCGGATGCGGATGCGCCCGACGGTACCGGCGCGCGAGCGCGGACACGGCGAATCCCGCAGCCACCATGGACACCGCCGAGCCGAGCAGCACGGCGAGAGTCCCCTCGGCACGCACGGTGTCCAAGCGGGCGAAGGCGAGTTCGTTCATGAGCAGGGACACGGTGAAGCCGATGCCGCCGAGCGCACCGATGGTCAGCAGACCGGTTATCGGGATGCGCGCCCGTTCCGTCTTGGTTCGTGTGAACGACCCGAGCCAGCCGCCGAGGGTGATCCCGACGAACTTGCCGACGGGGAGTGCCACCACGATCCCCCAGAAGGCCGGTGAGAGCTCGGTGGGGGAGACCGCCGGGATGACGACGAGGGCTGCCGAAAACGCGAACAGCGGCAGAATGAGACCGTTCGACCAGGGTTCGAGCGCGTGCGCGGTTCGTCCAGCCGGACGTCGAGCCATCACGAGTCCCAGAGCGACTCCGGCGATCGTCGCGTGCACGCCGGAGTCGAAGACCAGCCACCAGGTGAGCGCGGCCAGGAGCACCATGAGCACCCCGGTCGGCACCCGTCGCCGTCCGTGCAACAGACGGCTGAGCAGGCCGAAAGCGACTGTCGTCACGACCGCGAGCGCGAGTTCCAGCAGGTTCGGGTCGGTCGTGAAGAACACCGCGATGATCAGGATGGCGATGAGGTCGTCGAGCACGGCGAGGGCGAGCAGAAAGACGCGCAGCCGATTCGGCAGACCGCGCCCGAAGACCGCGAGCACACCGAGGGCGAAGGCGATGTCCGTCGCGGTCGGTATCGGCCATCCTCGGCTGAGCTGCGAGACTCCTCCGGCGGCGAAGGCCAGGTAGACCGCGATCGGCACGAGCACGCCGCCGACGGCGGCGATCGCGGGATGCACGGCTTTCTTGACGCTGTTCAGCTCACCCGCGACCAACTCGTGTTTGAGCTCGACGGCGACGATGAAGAAGAACACGGCGAGCAGACCATCGCTGATCCAGTGCCCCACGCTCAGTGTCAGGCCGGCCGGTCCCACCTCCGCGTGCTGAAGGTGGAGCAGGGTCGGGCCGATGGGGGTGTTGGCCAGCAGTAGTCCCAGGGCCGCCGCTCCGAGCAGGAGCCCGGCGGCGGTGCGTTCGGATCGGATGATGCTCATCGGAGCGTCGCCCTTCTCGCACGGCGTGCGGGGTCGTTCGTACGGAAGAGCGATGCGATTGCATCACCCGCCGACCAGACTTCCCGGCGCACCGGTCCCCGATCTTACCCGAGGGGAGCGACGAGACAGAGGATGTGGCCGTCTCTATCGCGGATGACGGACTGCCGTTCGCCCCACTGCTGATCGGCGGGTTCGTCGACGACGGCGGCGCCGGCTTCGACGGCAGCGGCCGTGGCAGCGTCGACGTCGGCGACCAGGAAGCTCGCGGCGACCCCGGCGTCACCCGGAGTCGGTGTGCGTTGGTGCAGGAGGACCTCGGTCGCGGTGTTCGACGACGCGCCGGCATCCGTGGTCAGCATGGACAGCCCCTCCACCGCGTACAGCTCATCCAGACCGATGACGTCGCGGTAGAGCGGGAGCGCGAGAGCGAGATCGTTGACGGAGATCGTGAGCCGGGCGATACGTGTGGCCATACGGAAAGGCTAGCGGTCCGGTGCGGTGAGAGGATGGAAACGACCGAGGAGAGCGCATATGACCGACCTGAGTTTCTCATCCGGAACAGCGGATCCGACCGGAGGCGAGCACCCCACCAAGCTGGACGAGTTGGTGGCCGTGATGACGCGGCTGCGTGGGCCGGGTGGATGCCCGTGGGACGCCGACCAGACGCACGAGTCCCTGGTGCAGTATCTGATCGAGGAGACGTATGAGCTCGTCGAGGCGATCGAGGCGGGCAACCGCGAGGACATGATCGAGGAACTCGGCGATGTGCTGTACCAGGTGCTGTTTCACGCTGACATCGCCGCGCATACGCCCGGCGAGGATTTCGACATCCAGGACGTCGCCGCGCAGATGACCGCGAAGATGGTCGGCCGTCACCCGCACGTCTTCGGCGATCGCAAAGCCGAGACCGCCGACGATGTCGTCGAGTTCTGGGACGACCTCAAGAAGACGGAGAAACCCGGTCGCACCAGCGTGCTCGACGGCATCCCTCAGGCGATGCCGTCACTCGCGCTCGCCGACAAGCTGCTGGGGCGCGCACAGAAGGTGGGTCTGCTCGACCTGGAGGATGTGGGCGGCGTTTCGGTCGGGTCGGAGGACGAGCTCGGCCCGCTGCTGCTCGCGATCGTGGCGTCGGCGAAGGCCAACGGTCTGGATGCGGAGCGGGCCCTTCGCAGCACCCTGCGAGACCTGCAGGTCGAGATCCGCGACCACGAGTCGGGTTCGGCGGATGCGGGCATCATCGGAGTCGTCGCGCCCGACTGATCCAGCTCGGTCGGCGGCTGCGGTCGGCGGCGCGCGTCGTCGGCGGCTCAGACGATGGGCGCGAGAAGCAGGTAGAGGTTGGGTTGCTCGATCTGGCGGGAGAGGGTCAGCCCCTATGAAGCCGGGCATCGCTGCGATGATCGCTCGGAGTACGCGGCCGTGGGAGCCAGGTGGCGACCGGCGGCGCGGCCGCCAGGTGGGCGCACCCTCCACCATTCGGGTGAGAGCGGTACCGCACTCCTGGCGTCTGGCGACCATGCCGTCGGCCTGTGTCTGGCAGCGAACACCGTGACCGTGGTCGGGACGGTGGGGCTCATGCCAGGTCCTGTGGGACACCACCGAAGCGGGGTGTGAAACCCGCTCTCAGGGTGGCAACGCGCCCAGCTTACGACCGTGCGGCATCCCGGCGCCAGGGAGATGTTCCAGCGCTCTTGCTCATCCGAGCAGGGAGGTGAAGAAGTTCCGGATGGCGTCGGCCGTCTGCTCGGGACGCTCGAGCCCGGCGAAGTGGCCTCCCGCCTCCGCCCGGTCGAAGACGCGCAGGTCGGTGGCGGCTCTTTCCGCGAGCGAGCGGGGGAAACCGTGCATGACCGGCTCGCGACTCAGATGCACGCCGACCGGCGCGGTGATGGCCGGTCGTGGTCGATTGTGGTCGTAGTCGAAGTACTGGCGGAACGACGATCCGATCGACCCCGTCACCCAGTACAGCGTGACGATCGTGAGGAGCGCATCCCTGTCGATCACCGTTCCGAGGTCGCCGTCGACCCAGTCGTGCCATTTGTCGACGATCCACGCGACGAGTCCGACAGGGGAGTCGACGAGTGCGGCGGCGATGGTGTCGGGACGGGTGCCCATGATCTCGCTGTAGCCCCCGTCGGTCGCGTCGTAGGTGTCGACGCCGTCGAGGTAGGACTGCTCCTCAGGACCGACGTCGGAGGTGTCGGCCGGGAAAGGCGCATGCAACAGCTGCACTCCGATGACCCTGTCCGCGTGGTCGACGCCGAGCCAGGTGGCGGCGCCGCCGCCGATGTCTCCGCCGAATGCCGCATAGCGGTCGTATCCGAGTACGCCCGTCATGAGCTCGTGCAGGTCATCGGCGATGGCCTGACGTGTGAGTGGCCGTTCGGGGAGCTCGGAGAACGCGAACCCGGGGAGCGAGGGGATGACCACGTCGAACGCGATGCGGGAGTCCGATCCGAATGCGGCGGGGTTGGCCAGGCGCTCGCCCAGCGGAAGGTACTCGGTGTAGAGGCTCGGCCAGCCGTGCAGGAGGAGCAGCGGGATGCGCGTATCGGCCGAACCTGCCGCTGAGATGCGCACGAAGTGGATGCGGTGCCCGTTGACTTCCGCAAGGTACTGATCGTACGAGTTGAGCCTTTCCTCGTGTGCGCGCCAGTCGTAGTGCTTGTCCCAGGCTTCGACGAGCCCGCGCAGAACCGATGAGTCGGCACCGCCCGCCCACGGTTCGTCACCGAGCGGCGGCGCGTAGCGGGTGCGCGCCAGACGGTCGTGGAGGTCGTCGAGGATGTGGTCGGGAACGTCGATGCGAAAAGGTTCGGCAGTCATCGTGTCCACGCTAGTGTCGGCGACCGACTCTCGTGCCTGCGCACATGGAAGAATCGGGGCATGGCTTCTCCGATCACCCCTCCCCGTGGCATGCGCGACTTCCTTCCGGCCGACAAGGCTCGTCGCGAGCATGCGCTCGGAGTGATCCGCCGGAGCTTCTCCGCTCACGGATTCGACGAGATCGAGACGCCGGTGGTCGAGGATGTCGCCCGGCTCCACTCCGGTCTCGGCGGTGACAACGAGAAGCTCGGGTTCAGTGTGATGCGCCGAGGTCTCGACACCGCAGACCTGGAGTCGGCCATCGAATCCGGAGACATCCTGAGTCTCACCGACCTCGGACTGCGCTTCGACCTGACGGTCCCTCTCGCGCGCTTCTACGCGACCCACCGCGCCGAGCTCCCACCGGTGTTCCGGTCGATCCAGATCGCGCCGGTCTGGCGCGCCGAACGACCGCAGAAGGGCAGATACCGCCAGTTCGTGCAGTGCGACATCGACATCATCGGTGAGGCCGGGCAACTCGCGGAGGTCGAGCTCATCACGGCGACCGCTGCTGCCCTGGACGCCCTGGGTCTCGAGGAGTGCACGATCCGCATCAACGACCGCCGCATCCTGAACGGAATCCTCGAGTTCTGCGGTTTCGCCGAGGCGCGGTGGCCGCAGGTGCTGATCTCCATCGACAAGCTCGACAAGATCGGCGCGGCAGGCGTCGTCGCCGAGCTGGCGATCGAGGGAGCCGACGCGGCGGCCGTGCTCGGAGGCATCCTCGAGAAGCTGGAACCGCACATCGCAGACGGCGGAGTCGAGCTGACGGTCGAGGCGATCTCGGCCATCCTGCCCGACGGTGTCGACACGGACGCCATCGCCGCTCTCGAAGCGCTTGCACACGCGCTGGACACGCTTCCGCCGGGTGTGACGCTGCGGTTCGACCCGACGCTCGTGCGGGGAATGGGCTACTACACCGGCACTATCTTCGAGATCGCGCACCCCGGCTCCGGCAGCTCCGTCGGCGGTGGGGGACGGTACGACGGGATGATCGGCCGCTTTCTCGGAACCGAGGTTCCCGCGGCCGGGTTCTCGATCGGATTCGAACGCGTCGTCGACCTCATCGAGGTTCCGTCGACGGATGCGGCGGAGTCGATCGTGCTCGTGTACGACCCGGCCGTGCCCATCGACCGGCTGCTCGCTGTGAAGACCGAGCTCATCGCATCCGGTCGCCGGGTTCGACTCGAGAAGCGTGCCAAGAACCTGAGACCGGTGCTCGATCGTGCGCAGGCCGCCGGCTTCGGATCGTTCGCGTTCGTCGATCCGGAGATCACGGATGCCACGTCTCTCGACATCAAGGCACTCGGTTGAGCCGCGTCGACTGGGCGTCCGGCCGCTGGACGCACGAACCGGTGTCCGCGGTCGCCGACGGTGACGCCTTGCTCGTGACGGCGGCCGAGAACACGGACGCCTGGCGTGTGACCGCGTACGGATTCGTTCACGACACCGAGCACGCGCTGCTTGCACCGTTCGCGGTCGGAACCGCGGTCGAGGTCTCGTTCACGGGAGACTTCACCGGCAACTTCGATCAGGCCGGTGCGTTCATCCGTGTCGACGACGAGAACTGGATCAAGACGGGAGTCGAGTTCTCCGACGGCGTGCTGCAGGTCGGCGCGGTCGTCACACGGAGCGTCTCGGACTGGTCGGTCGCACCGGTTCCCCACTGGTCGGGCCGTCGCATCACCGTTCGCGCCAGCAGGTCGGGGGATGCGGTCGCCATCCGCGCGCGGGTCGACGACGAGCCGTTCGCGCTCATCCGTGTCGCACCTCTCGATCCGGAGGCGGTCGTGGAGGCCGGTCCGTTCGTGTGCGCTCCAAGCCGCCCCGGTCTGACGGTGCGGTTCGAGTCGTGGGAGATCACCGCGGCCGACGAGTCGCTGCACTAGGCGTTGCCGGGGCGTTCCCGCTCCGGACATCCGGCGTTTGCGCCTGTCAGTAGACTGGCGAGCGGATTACCGCAGATTTTCCACCCACCCACACACGTGAAACAAGGAGACAGTTGTGGCTCAGATCGAAGCTGTAGGCGCTCGCGAGATTCTCGACTCGCGCGGAAACCCGACCGTCGAGGTCGAGGTGCTCCTCGATGACGGCACGGTCAGCCGTGCCGCCGTTCCGTCCGGTGCGTCCACCGGCGCATTCGAGGCCTACGAGCTTCGCGACGGCGACAAGTCCCGCTACCAGGGCAAGGGCGTCCTCAAGGCGGTCGACGCCGTTCTCGACGAGATCGGCCCGGCGATCGAAGGCTTCGAGGCCGCCGACCAGCGTCTCATCGACTCGGCCATGATCGAGCTCGACGGCACCGACAACAAGAAGCGTCTCGGCGCCAACTCGATCCTCGGTGTGAGCCTGGCGGTCGCCAAGGCCGCCGCCGACTCGGCCGATCTGCCGCTGTTCCGTTACCTCGGCGGTCCGAACGCCCACGTGCTCCCCGTCCCGATGATGAACATCATCAACGGCGGCGCCCACGCCGACACCGGCGTGGACATCCAGGAGTTCATGGTCCTCCCGATCGGTGCTGACAGCTTCTCGGAGGCCCTGCGCTGGGGTGTCGAGACCTACCACTCCCTCAAATCGTTGCTGAAGCAGCGTGGACTGAGCACCGGCCTCGGCGACGAGGGCGGATTCGCTCCGGAGCTCGAGCACAACCGTGCCGCGCTCGACCTGATCTCGGAGGCCATCCAGAACGCCGGATTCACCGTGGGCACCGACATCGCCCTCGGCCTCGACGTCGCCTCGACCGAGTTCTTCGCCGACGGGGTCTACACCTTCGAAGGTCAGCAGCGCACCGCCGCCCAGATGTCGGCGTACTACGCCGAGCTCGCCGCAAGCTACCCGCTCGTTTCGATCGAGGACCCGCTCGCCGAGGATGACTGGGAGGGCTGGGCGCACCTCAACGCCGAGATCGGCTCCAAGCTTCAGCTCGTCGGCGACGACCTGTTCGTCACCAACCCGAAGCGTCTCGCTCAGGGCATCGAGGCCAAGGCCGCGAACAGCATCCTGGTCAAGGTCAACCAGATCGGAACGCTGACGGAGACGCTCGATGCGGTGTCGCTCGCGCAGCGCAACGGAATGACGGCCGTGCTGTCGCACCGTTCGGGAGAGACCGAAGACACCACGATCGCCGACCTCGCCGTCGCGACCGACGCCGGCCAGATCAAGACAGGTGCGCCGGCCCGTTCCGAGCGCGTCGCCAAGTACAACCAGCTGCTCCGCATCGAGGAAGAGCTCGGCGAGGCGGCGGTATACGCCGGCCGCAGCGCTTTCCCGCGCTTCACGGCCTGAAGCCTGACGCCAGACGCCTGACACATCGCGGCCGCGCGGCTTCCCGCCGCGCGGCCGCGATCTGTCACCAGCGGTCGTCATCCGGCGCTGAGAACGACACCTGCTGTCAATCGGCGAGCGCTGCGCCCCGGCTAAGGGCTCGCCCAGTGTTCGTGACGTACGATGAAACGGCTCCCCGCCCGTGTCACACCCTGGAGGCTCCGTTGGCCAAGCCCCGCACTCGTCGGGTGCCGGTGACGATGTCGACCGGCGAGTCCGGTGCGGGACGCTGGCTTCGCGGCATCCACTTCTCCGGGTTCTCGCTGGTCATGATGGGGCTCCTCATCCTGGCCGTGGTGATCCTCGCCCCGAGTCTCAGCGGGCTGGTGCAGCAACGGCAGCAGATCGCCGACCAGCAGGCGACCGTCGACCAGCTCCAGTCGCAGGTCACCGACCTGAAGGAGCAGCGGGCGCGCTGGAACGATCCCAGCTACATCCGCTCGCAGGCTCGCGACAGGCTGTATTACGTGATGCCCGGCGAGACCAGCTACCTCGTGATCGACGACAGACCGCTGGCCGCGAAGGTGGGTGGCGGCTCATCCGTCAGCTCCCAGCTGCAGAAGACGGAGACCGACTGGCTCGGCTCGCTCTTCGGGTCGTTCATGGGCGCGGGGCTCAGCACCGCGACCCCCGACCAGCTCGACGGCAAGTCCACACCGACACCGACGCCCACCACGACCCCAGGCGGATAGAAGATGACCACCCCACCGTTCGATCCCGTGACCGACGAGGACATCGCGATCGTCTCCGCACAGCTCGGGCGACCGGCACGCAACGTCGTCGGCATCGCAGCGCGCTGCGTCTGCGGACGTCCGACGGTGGTCTCCACGGCTCCGCGACTCGACGACGGGACCCCGTTCCCCACCTTCTACTACCTCACGCACCCTGCAGCCACCGCCGCGCTGTCACAGCTCGAGGCCACGCAGGTGATGAACGAGTACAACGAGCTGCTGGAGACGGATGAGCGGATGCGCGAGCAGTACCGTGCCGCCCATTCCGCGTACCTCGCCGACCGCGAGAGCATCGCCCAGGTCGACGAGATCGCCGGCATCTCGGCCGGAGGGATGCCGGTGCGGGTGAAGTGCCTGCACGCTCTCGGCGCTCACGCTCTCGCCGCCGGACCGGGCGTCAACCCGGTCGGCGACCTGGCGCTCTCCCGCGCCGACTGGTCGCCGGACGTCTGCGAGTGCGTGTTCGACGGCGACGAGTGAGCTGACCCGCCGATGAGGCTCTGGGGGCGTGGGGGAGCGGCTGTCGCGGTGGGCGTGATGCTCGCGCTAGCGGCACCGATGATGGCGCATGCCGATCAGGTGCGCGACCTCGAGTACTGGCTGAACGACTACGGATTCACTCAGGCCTGGCAGACGACCAAAGGAGCGGGGGTCAAGGTCGCCGTGATCGACACCGGTGTCGACGGGGGAGTACCCGATCTCGCCGGTGCCGTGGTCGGAGGAACGGATGTGTCCGGCGTGGGAGCTGCGAACGGGCAGCGTCCACTCGGCGACGGCGACGCCGCGAACCACGGAACCTGGGTCGCATCCCTGCTGGCCGGACGCGGCACCGGTGCGAACGACGGAGTGCTCGGAGCCGCGCCCGAGGCGTCGATACTCACCGCCTCGGTGGCGCTGGGCAAGGCGGCAGCCAGCATCAGCAGCGACGACCAGATCGCGACGGCCGTACGATGGGCCGTCGACAACGGCGCGCGCGTCATCAACATGTCACTCACCCGCAACACACTCGACTGGCCGACGAGCTGGGACGACGCCTTCACCTACGCGTTCGACCACGATGTCGTGATCGTCGCGGCTGCGGGCAACCGGGGAAGCGGCACGACCGAGGTGGGAGCGCCCGCCACGATCCCCGGCGTACTGACCGTCGCCGGTGTCGATCGGGCGGGCAAGGCCAGCTTCGACGCCTCGTCGCAGGGCATCACAATAGGCGTGTCGGCGCCGAGTGAACAGCTCGTCGGAGCCAATCCGGGCGGTGGATACGTGCAGTGGGAAGGCACGAGCGGCGCGACCCCGCTGGTTGCCGGCGCGGTCGCCCTGGTGCGCGCGGCGCATCCCGAGCTCTCGGCCGCCGACGTGATCGAACGCATCATCAAGACCGCACGACCCGTTCCCGGCTCGGTACCGAGTCCCATCTACGGTTTCGGCCTCCTGGATGCGGGTGCCGCTGTTACGTCGGATGTCGCGCATGTTTCGGCGAATCCGATGGGCGATCTGGCCGAATGGATACGTATCCACCGTCGTGCGCAGGTACCGACCACACCGGCTCCGGGCAGCGCGCCGCATGCCACGACCACGCCGCGGGCCTTGCCGCCCGAGCGTTCATTGGACGTCTCAACACTTCTCTGGCCGCAATGGAGCGCCCTCACGACCTTCTGGCTGCCCTTCAGCCTGATCGCCGGTTTCGTCGCTCTCGCCGCGCTTGGCGGGGTCGGCGCATGGCGGCATTTCAGGCGAACGGCCACCAGGGAGTAGATTAACCGCATACTTTCGTGTTGAGGAGATCCACAACTGTGCCCAAAATCCTGATCGTCGGCGGCGGATACGCCGGCTTCTACACCGCTTGGAAGATCGAAAAGCAGCTCCGCAAGGGCGAGGCAGAGGTCACCATGGTCGACCCCCTGCCCTACATGATCTACCAGCCCTTCCTCCCCGAGGTCGCAGCTGGGTCGATCGAGCCGCGCCATGCGGTCGTGGCCCACCGCCGCCACCTGAAGACGACGAACATCGTGACCGCCAAGGTCACGTACATCGACCACGAGAAGAAGGTCGCGACGATCCAGCCGCCGATCGGCGAGCCGTACGAGTTCCCGTACGAC
>Ga0256911_1000317_pt1 | contig 15658 bp, 14 predicted proteins | sample MC6MC0764MT_FD_190197 | JGI IMG/M metagenome (GOLD analysis project Ga0256911, IMG submission 190197) | Metatranscriptome of enriched soil aggregate microbial communities from Iowa State University, Ames, United States - MC6-MC0764-MT... | ecosystem: Environmental > Terrestrial > Soil >...
GGAACTTCTTCGTCGGTGTTCCCGTCGCGATCCTGGCGATCCTGCTGCTGCAGAAGACCCTGCGCCTCCCCAAGCGTCCGAAGCAGAAGGTTCGCATCGACTACCTCGGCGCCGCGCTGCTCGCCGGCGGTGTCTCGCTGCTGCTCATCTGGGTCACTATGGCCGGGAACCAGTTCGAGTGGATGAGCTGGAACACGCTTCTCATGGTCGGCGGAGCTGTGCTGCTGCTCATCGCCACAGTGGTGACCGAGCTTCTGGTGAAAGACCCGATCATCCCGATGGGCCTGTTCAAGAACCGCACCTTCACCCTCGCCGTGATCGCCAGCATCGCGGTCGGCGTGGCAATGTTCGGTACCTCGGTGTTCCTGAGCCAGTACATGCAGCTCGCTCGTGGCGCCACACCGACGGAATCGGGTCTGCCCACGCTCCCGATGATCGTCGGTCTGCTCGTCGCATCCACGGTCGTCGGCAAACTCATCAGCCGGTTCGGCAAGTGGAAGGCGTTCATGGTCGTCGGTTCCATCCTGCTGACCGGTGGGCTCTACCTGATGAGCACGATCGAGTACGACACCAACTACGTCGTCGTCTCGGCCTACATGTTCGTTCTGGGTGCGGGTGTCGGCATGGTCATGCAGAACCTCGTGCTGATCGTGCAGAACGCGGTCTCGCCCAACCAGCTCGGCGTCGCCAGCTCGTCGGTCGCATTCTTCCGGAGCCTCGGCGGCACCATCGGTGTGTCCGTCATGGGCAGCGTCCTCGCCACCAAGGTGACGGAAGCGATGACGAGTCACGCTGCGGCGATCCAAACCCAGATCGTGAAGCTCGGCGAAGCCGGCGCCCCCATCGCGGCGTCGCTTCAGAGCGGGACGCTTCCCAAGGTGAGCACCCTTCCGGTCGGGATCCGCACGATCATCGAGTCGATCTACGGTCAGGCCGTAGCCGACATCTTCCTCGTCGCCGTGCCCCTTGCGATCATCACGATCATCGCCGTGCTGCTCCTCCCGAACAACAAGCTCGGAACCAAGACGGCTCTGGAGCGCCTGGCCGACGAGAAGGCCGCCGACCCGGAGACCGGGCTCGAGCGGGCCGAGGAATCGGTCTTGGAGACGGCGGAGGCGTTCGCGGGACTGGCCACCGGTTCCGTATCCGCCCAGCCGGCGAGTGGTGCGAGCCCGAGCGACCGCGCAGGCGAGGACGGCGTCCGGAGTCGTCGATGACGACCAGCGCGACGATGACGACCAGCGGGACGGCGCAGGCTGTCGGCGTCGCCGGCACGACGCCGGCATCCGCAGTGGCCGATCACGCCATCGCAGAGGTCGAGGACCAGTTCAGTGTCCTCTTCAACCGGGTTCGCATCCTGATGCGCGATCGCGCGACGGGTGTGCATCCGGAGCTGCAGCCGGTCGGGTTCAAGATGTTGAGCGCGATCGTCCGGTTCGGCCCGGCCCACGCCGGTGCTCTTGCCGACGCACTCTCGACCGACAAGAGCGTGATCAGTCGTCAGGCCGCCATCCTCGAATCGCTCGGCCTCATCGAACGGCAGACGGATCCGTCGGACCGTCGCGCCAGCTTTCTCCGGGCGACGCCCGCTGCGATGGAGAAGATCACGGAGCAGCGTTTGAGCGACCAGGCGCTGCTGTACCGCAACCTCCGCGATTGGGAACCCGGCGACGTCGAACGGCTGGCTGCGCTGCTCGGTCGCCTCAACTCCGCCTTCACGCTCGCCTGAGCTTCGGCCCACATCCATCGAGTCCGGTCTGAATGCAGATTCTGCGCCTCGCAGAGCGCAAACAGGCCGGACTCGATTGCATTCGCGGGAGCCTGTGGGCGTGAGGGAGCCGGCCGGGTTCAGGGATGCGCGGCGAGAAAGCCGGCGATGTCTCCGGCGAAATGCGGATGCAGCGGCACCCCTCCGTGCGCACTCGACGGGTAGCGGATGCGGGTCGCATGCGCGAGACGGCGGGCCGTCTCGTCGGCGAGCTCGGGCGGGTAGAACACGTCCCTGCCGCCGGACAGGATCAGCGTCCGAGCAGTCACACCGCCCAGCCCGTCGAACACGTCGTAGGCGTCTTCGGCACGGATGAGCGCGAGGAGGCTCTCGACGTCGTCCGGCCGGGGACCGAATCGGCCGGCGAGACGCACCGCACCATCGAAATACCGGCTGTTCATGGTCGCGCTGGCGAGCTCGCCGTACGCCCGCCTGTCGCCATCGGCCAGAAGAGCCGCGTACCGTCGCTGGATGGCACGCCCGCGGCCGCCGAGTCTGGCTGCCCCGGCTGCGATCACGAGCGTCTTGACGAGGTCCGGCCGGTCGACGGCCAACTGCAGGGCGACGCTGGCGCCGGTCGACAGTCCCATCAGCGCGACCGGCCGACCGAACCGCGCTTCGATGAGGCGGGCGTACACGTGCGCGACCTCCGCCATACCGAACACGGGCGGCAGGTAGGCGGGACGTCCGACGGCGTGCACGCGCATCTCGCGGGCCGCGCCCCTCACGACCAGGCGTTCGACGATCCTGTCCAAGCCACGTGGGTTGCCCGTCTCCGCCGGAAGCGCGCGGATGAAGAGCAGCGGTTCACCGTCGGCGGGACCGTACTGCTCGATGGCGAGGATGGTCGGCTGGGTCATGACCCGACCGGGTCCTGCCCACCGCCGGTCAGCCCGCCGTCGTTCTGCCCGAGGTCGGTCGACGGCGTCCAGGGCAACGACACGGTGAAGACCGTCTCCCCCGGTACGCTGCGAGCGCTCACCGATCCGCCGTGAGCATCCACGACAGCGTTGACGATGGCCAGCCCCAGGCCGGTCGAACCCGTGGTGCGGGCTCGCGAACTGTCCGCTCGCACGAACCGTTCGAAGAGCGTGGACTGCACCTCGGCGGGGATTCCCGGGCCGTTGTCCGTCACAGTGATGACGGCACGACCGGCTTGCTCGTCGACGCTCAGCGCCGCCGTGACCTTGGTGCCCTCCGGCGTGTGGACGCGCGCATTGGCGAGCAGGTTCACGACAACCTGGTGCAGCCGAGCCTTGTCGCCCAGCACCTCCACCGGTTCGCCCGGCAGCGACATGGACCACTCGTGCTCTGGACCAGCGGCGTGTGCGTCGCTGACCGCATCCACCAGCAGCATGGAGAGGTCCACCGGGTCGCGATCGAGTTCGCGACCTTCGTCCAGCCGTGCGAGCAGAAGCAGGTCTTCGACCAGCGACGTCATGCGGGTCGCCTCCGACTCGATACGACCCAGCGAACGGGTCACGTCGTCCGGAAGCTCGTGCGGCGAGCGCCGCGTCAGTTCGGCGTAGCCGCGGATGGAGGCGAGCGGCGTGCGCAGTTCGTGGCTGGCGTCGGCAACGAACTGCCGAACCTTCAGCTCGCTCGCCTGCCGTGCGGTGAGGGCGGAGGCGACGTGTCCCAGCATCCGGTTGAGCGAGGCGCCGACCTTGCCCACCTCGGTGCGGGAGTCGGTGTCCGCTTCGGGGACCCGCACAGAGAGGGCCACGTCTCCGCGGTCGAGCGGCATCTCCGAGACCTCCTGCGCGGTGCTCGCCACACGCTCCAGCGGACGCATCGCAAGCCGCAACACGAAGCTCGCGATCACGAAAGCGAAGATCAGTCCGGCGAGCGTGACCAGCAGGATCACGAACGTCAGCTGGCCGACCGTGGCGTTGACGTCGTTGAGGGGCAGACCGATGATGACGCTGTCACCGTTGATGAGCTGCGTCCCGGCCACCCGATAGGAGCCGAGCGACGGTCCGAGATCGAGGGTGCGCGGTGTGCCGTCGGCCCTGAGCTCGGCCACCGACGTGAGATCGGCTCGCACGATCTCGGGAGTCGCCGGATCGTTCGACTGGCCGCTCCTGTTCTGCGGGCGAAGGATGACCGGGTACAGCAGCTCGTTGCCGCTGCGCACCACACCGAACGTGCCGGTGGGCTGGCCCGGTGTGGCGACGATGCGCTGCACCTCCGGGCCCGTCGGCGACGTGCCGTAGATCTGATTCGCTGCGCGCGCACCGCGATCGAGCGCACTCGTCAGCTGCCCGTCGAGCCGGCTCATGAGATAGCCCTGCAGGGCGAACACGCTCACCGTTCCGATCGCGGTGCCCAGCACGGCGAGCATCGCGACGACGACGAGGACGACGCGGCTCCGAAGTGTCCACGATCGGAACGGACGGATGCGGCCGAGTGCGACGCTCATCCGCGAACCGGGGCCAGCCGTGCCCGTCTCCGGACCGGTCGCCTCCGTCTCCGGGGTCGTCGCGCCCGGCTCCGGAGCCGAAGCGCCCGGTTCCGGGACGGACGTCACGTGGCGGCCTTGACCATGTATCCCGCGCCGCGAACAGTGTGGATCATCGGCTCACGGCCCGAGTCGATCTTCTTGCGCAGGTAGGAGATGTACAGCTCGACGACGCTCGATGAGCCGCCGAAATCGTAGCTCCAGACCCTGTCGAGGATCTGGGTCTTGCTGAGCACACGGCGAGGGTTGCGCATGAGGAAGCGCAGCAGTTCGAACTCCGTCGCGGTGAGCTGGATGGGCTCCCCATCCCGGTGCACCTCGTAACTGTCCTCGTCGAGCACGAGATCGCCGACGATGAGCACAGGATCGGTGTGATCGGCGACGGCAGCACGTGAACGTCGCAGCAATCCGCGCAGACGCGCGACGAGCTCCTCCAGGCTGAAGGGTTTCGTCACGTAATCGTCTCCACCGGCCGTGAGACCGGCGATGCGGTCGTCCAGCGAGTCCTTGGCCGTCAGGAACAGCACAGGGGCCTCGTTGCCGTCGGCGCGCATCCGGGAGAGCACCTGCAATCCGTCGATGTCCGGCAGCATGATGTCGAGAACGACGACATCGGGCTTGAACTCGCGCGAGAGGGCGAGCGCCTGCTGGCCGTTCGACGCCGTCTTGACGTCCCAATCCTCGTAGTGCAGGGCCATCGACAGCAGATCGGTGAGCGTCGCCTCATCGTCGACGACCAGAACTCGGATGGCACTTCCGTCTGCGCGACGGAGCAGACTGCGGGACTGGCTGGTGGTGCCGGGAACGGCCCGGGAGTTCATGGTCACCTTTCCTATTATCGCGAGCCGTCTTCACGACCGCTATGCGAAACCTATGTGCGGTCTGTGAACCGCGCACGACTATTCGCAGGAGTCGCCCGCCGCCTCCAGCCAAACCATAGGTACGCCAAAGCGCGCCCATAAAGGCGGTGAATACCGTCGCGATGTCCGGCGGTGAATCCGCCCACCCTCAGAGAATACGGAAGCCTATGTTCGGCACTTATCTGCGTCGCGAACTCGTCAATCGCCGCAAGCAGACAATCATCATCGCTGTGGGCATGGCCCTCGCGATAGCGCTCGTGATCATCGTCAACTCCGTCTCCTCGGGTGTCAAGGATGCGCAGGCGAGCGTCCTCCAGGCCGTCTACGGCGTCGGGACGGACATCACCGTCACCCAGCCCGCGACCGCGGAGACCGCATCCGCCCAGCAGGGGCCGGGCGGTGGCCGGCGGTTCGACTTCGGCGCAGGCGCCGGCACTGACACAGGAGCGGGCCGGACCGTCAACACGTCACGGCTGGAGCCGACGCGCGGCGCGACCGTGATGGACAGCACCGCTCTCACCACCGTCACCAAGGTGCCGAACGTGTCGGCGGCGGCGGCGGTTCTCTCGCTGACCAACACGAGCTTCAGCGGCACGCTGCCGAACTTCCAACAGCGGGGCGAAGGCGGAAGAGGTCAGGGTGGGACGTCCAGCGCTCCCCCGACGGGCGGTGCGGACGGCGCGGGCGGCAGCTCGTTCACGGTCGACTCGTTCTCGGTGATCGGACTCGACCCTGCGGGCAAGTCGGTCGGTCCGCTGTCATCCGTCACGCTGAGCGGAGGACGCGCCTTCTCGTCGGCGGACAAGGGCAAAGATGTCGTGGTGCTGGATGCCGCCTACGCCAAGACGCAGAGCAAAGCCGTCGGTGACACCGTCACCATCGGCGGGACCGAGTTCACGGTCGTCGGCATCGTGGCAGCCACGGGCAGCGACTCCACGACAGCCGCGAACGCCTACATCCCCCTCGACGTGGCGCAGAAGCTCTCGGCGCAGACCGACAAGATCAGTTCCGTCTATGTGACCGCGAAGTCGTCGAACGACATCGCCCAGATCAAAGCGGACCTGACCAAGGCGCTCCCTACGGCGACCGTCAGCACACAAGCGGACCTCGCCTCGACCGTCTCGGGATCCCTCGGAACCGCCGGCGACCTCATCGCGAACCTCGGAACCTGGCTCTCCATCATCGTGCTCGCGGCGGCCTTCCTGATCGCCATCCTGTTCACGATCTCAGGCGTCACCCGACGCACCCGCGAGTTCGGCACCCTGAAAGCAATCGGCTGGAGCAACCGCCGCATCGTGGGTCAGGTCGCCGGCGAGTCGGTCGTGCAGGGTGTCATCGGCGGCGTCATCGGCATCGCCGTCGGGTTGATCGGCGTACTCGTCGTCAACCTTGTCGCGCCGACACTGTCCGGCGGCGTCGGCAACGGCTTCGCCGACGCCGCCGGACGGGCGGGACGCGAGGCGACCGGTGGCAGGACGGCTGGCGGTGGCACCGGAACCGGAACCGGAAGCGGTTTCGGAGGCGCCGGTGGATTCGGCGGCGGTGGCGGCCGATTCGAGGCCGCCGGGCGGACTGCCGCGAGCACCACCGACATCGTGCTCCATGCTCCGGTGACCGTCTGGGTCATCCTCATCGCGGTCGGTCTCGCCGTCCTCGGCGGACTCGTCGCCGGTGCGATCGGCGGATGGCGCGCATCGCGTCTTCGCCCGGCCGCCGCACTCCGTTCCGTCGCCTAGCCGCACCCAGCTTCAGGAGAACCCATGTACACGCTCACCAATGTCACCAAGACCTACACCCAGTCCAAACGGAACGTCACCGCTCTCAACAACGTCACCCTGGACATCCCCGACGGTCAGCTCGTAGCCATCCAGGGACCGACCGGAGGCGGCAAGTCGACCCTGCTGCAGATGCTCGGCGCACTCGACCGGCCGACATCGGGCACCGTGCAGCTCGAATCGTCGAGCCTGTCCGGGCTGGGGGATGCGAAGCTCACCGCCATCCGTGCGACCGAGATCGGCTTCGTCTTTCAAGGCTTCAACCTCATCCCCACGCTCACCGCGCAGGAGAACGTGGAAACGGCGTTGGCACCGCTGAAGGTGACGACAGCCGAACGCAAGCGTCGCGCGGCCGAGGCTCTCGCATCCGTCGGCCTCGCCGACCGCGGCAACCATCTGCCGTCCGAGCTCTCGGGAGGTCAGCAGCAGCGGGTGGCGATCGCGCGCGCCCTCGTGAAGGACCCGGATGTGCTGCTGGCGGACGAACCGACCGGAAACCTCGACGAGGAGACGCGCGACGAGATCATGGACCTGCTCGAAGGCCTCTGGCGAGACCGGGGGCTGACGCTCATCATCGTCACGCACGACAGCGCGGTGGCGAAACGTGCTCAGCGTCGACTGCACATCAAGCACGGCCAGGTGAAAGACGTCGCCTGAGACGCGGGATGCGGTGGGCCGGGCGGGCGTCAGGCGATGACGATGAGTCCGAGGGACTCCACGAGCGCGACCGCCTGACGTTCGTCGATGACGGCGTTGGTGAGAACGACCGTCAGCGGGTCGAGGCCTGCGATGTCGCTTCCCCGCAGGTCTGCTTTGCTGAAGTCCGCGCGCTCGAATGCGGACGCCGACAGATCGCATCCCGTGAACGTCGTCCCCACGCATCGAGCACGGCTCAGATCGGCCTCGCGGAGGCGCACGCCCGCAAAGTCGGCCCCGGAGAGGTCCGCCGAACCCAACCCCACGAACGACCAGTTGCCGCCGTCGACCTTCAGAAGCCCGAACTCGCAGCCGTCGAACGTGCTCCCCGTGAGCTTGCACCGTGTGAATGTGGCGTCGAAGAAGTTGCACCCCGTGAATGTGCAGTTCACGAATGCCGACTCGGTGTGCGTTGTCACGTTGAATCGCACATTGCGGAACGTGCATCCCGTGAATACAGCGGAGCGTGTGATCGCTTCCGTGAGGTCCACATCGACGAACTCGACGTCGGTGAACTCATCCGCGTCGAGCTCTCGCCCGTACCAATCCTCGCCCCGAACCGTCGACTCCATGCGCCCATCCAAGCAGCACCGGCCGACGCCGAAACGCACGTGAGTCGCGCCATATCGATCTTTACGCGCCCCCGGAAGGTCGATTCGGCGCGACTCACCGCGCGAAAAGGCTCAGCCCTGGTTACTGAAGGCGGCGTCGAAGGATGCGGTCGGCAGGTCCCAGAGCAGCGACCGGATGTAGCCCACCGCCTCTTTGGCACCGTGCAGTCTGTCCATCCCCGCGTCTTCCCACTCGATCGAGATGGGTCCCGTGTAGCCGATGGACTCGAGGGCGCGGAAGGCGTCCTCCCAGGGGACGTCCCCGTGTCCGGTGGAGACGAAGTCCCACCCGCGGCGCGGGTCGCCCCACGGAAGGTGCGAGCCGAGCACGCCGGCGCGGCCGTTCTTGGGGCGCAGCCGCGTGTCCTTGCAGTCCACGTGATAGATGCGGTCTTTGAAGTCGACGATGAAGCCGACGGGGTCGATGTCCTGCCACATCATGTGGCTGGGGTCCCAGTTGAAGCCGAACGCCTCGCGGTGGTCGATCGCTTCGAGGGAGCGCACGCTCGACCAGTAGTCGTAGGCGATCTCCGACGGGTGCACCTCGTGTGCGAAACGCACTCCTTCGCCGTCGAACACGTCGAGGATGGGATTCCACCGGTCGGCGAAGTCCTGGTATCCGGCGTCGATCACATCCGCGGGAACAGGCGGGAACTGCGCCACGTACGGCCAGATCTTGGATCCCGTGAAACCGACCACGGTGTCGACCCCCAGCCGGCGGGCGACCTTGGCGGTGAGCTTCAGCTCTTCCGCGGCGCGCTGACGCACGCCCTCGGGGTCGCCGTCTCCCCAGACCTTCGAACCGACGATCGCCTGGTGACGGAAGTCGATCGGGTCGTCGCAGACGGCCTGGCCCTTCAGGTGGTTCGAGATCGCCCACACCTTGAGGCCGTAGCGGTCGAGGATGTCGAGGCGTCCCTGGAGGTAGGCGTCGTCTTCGGCGGCACGCCAGACATCGAGGTGCTCCCCCGACGCGGCGATCTCCAGCCCGTCGTAGCCCCATTCGCTCGCATACTTGGCGACTTCTTCGAGCGTGAGGTCAGCCCACTGGCCGGTGAACAGGGTGACCGGATGCGAGCTCTCGAGCTTGTTGCCTGCGGTGTCAGTCATTCTTAATTCCCATCTCGATCCAGGTGCCTGCCTCGGCCGAGGTGAGCACCGCATCCGTCACCCGTACGGCGCGGAGGCCGTCGGAGAATCGCGGCAGTCCGTCGGGGTCGGCCCCACGGATCGCCGCATAGGTGTCGGCCACGAACGCGTTGAACGCATCCTGGTAGCCCTGGGCGTGCCCGGACGGTACGACGCAGAGCCGGGCCGCGTCGGCATCGAGCTGGTCGGCGTCGCGCGGGATCAGCTGGCTGCCCACCCGCTTGCCGACCCACAGCGTCTCCGGCTGCTCCTGATCGAACGCGACGCTCTGGGCGCTTCCGGCGATCTCCAGGCACAGCCTGTTCTTTCGGCCGGGCGCCACCTGGGATACGAGCAGTGTGCCGAGTGCTCCGGAACGCGTCTCGATGACCACGGCGACCGCATCCTCGGTGGTGATCGCCGAGTTGGACGCCCGCTCCGTGAACACCGTCTTCTTGGTGGCCGCGAGGCGTGACACACGGTCGCCGCTCACGAACTCGACCAGGTCGACCAGGTGTGATCCGATGTCGGCGAATGCGCGCGAACGACCACCGAGCGCCGAGTCGACGCGCCAGTTGTCGTCGTCGACGCCGAGCAGCCAGTCCTGCAGGTACGAGGCGTTGATGGTGAGCACCTGTCCGGCGTCCCCGGAACGGAACCGCGCCCGCGCCTCCCGGACCATCGGATGGAACCGGTAGATGAACGGCACCGTGCCCGTCAGCGAGCCCACTCCGGCCACGAGCGATTCGGCGTCGGCGACGGTCGTCGTCAGCGGCTTCTCACACACGACGTGCTTGCCCGCAGCGAGCACCGCAGCGGTCTGTTCCGCGTGCAGAGCGTTCGGAGTGGTGACGTGCACCACATCGATCGAGTCATCTGCGAGCAGATCGTCGAGGGATGCGTACGCGCGCTCGATGCCGAGCGTCCCGGCGACCCTCTCCGACTTCTCCGGCGACGACGACACGACGCCCACCAGCTGCGCCCGGGCTGCACGCGCTGCCCTGGAGTGGACGTCGGCCATGAAGCCGCCGCCGACGATCGCGGCTCGGATGGGCTGTGCTGCGGTCACCGTGTCACTCCCCGAGGGTCGCGGCACGCGGGTCCCAGTCCTCCGGCAGTGCCGGTGCGACGGTGACCGTGCTGTCGACGACGACCGGCTGACCGGAGAGACCGGCCTCGATCGTCGAGACCATGATGTCGAGCACGTGGTAGGCCTGCTCGCCCGAGGCGCGCTCCGGCTGCCCGGCACGGATGGCCCTGGCGAGCTCGACCACGCCGGTTCCACGACTGCTCGTAGATCCGGTGGCGGGAATCGTCTCGATGCCGTCGGCTCCGTGAACCAGGAGTTCGCCGACGAACGTGTTGGGGTCGGGTACGACGAGAGTTCCCTCGACACCGGCGACCTCGAACTGCGTCCGTCCCAGCTTGGAGTCGAAGCTGAAGATGCTCTGCGCGCTCTGACCGCTCTCGAACTCGTAAAGGGCACTGACGTGAGTGGGAACGGTGACCGCGAACTCCTCACCGGCACGCGGCCCGGAGCCGATGATCCTCGTCTCGCGGGCCTTGGAGGCGAAGGCGCTGACGCGGGCGACCGGACCGAAGAGCTGCACGAGTGCGGTGAGGTAGTACGGTCCGATGTCGAAGAGCGGTCCTGCACCCTCCTGGAAGAGGAAGTCGGGATTCGGATGCCACGACTCCGGCCCAGGGCTCTGCATGAGTGTCAGCGCGGTGAGCGGGGCGCCGATCGCGCCGCTCTCCACGAGACGACGAGCCGACTGGATGCCCGCCCCGAGGAAGGTGTCGGGCGCGGTTGCGACCCGGAGCCCCTTCTCGTGGGCCGTCTGCAGGAGGAGCTTTCCACTCTCCCGGTCGAGGGCGAAGGGCTTCTCGCTCCAGACGTTCTTGCCCGCTTCGAGTGCCTGGAGGGCGACCTCGACGTGAACGCGCGGCAGCGTCAGGTTGACGACGATCTCGATGCCGTCGTCGGCGAGAAGCTGCTCGACGGTGCCCGACGCCGCGATGCCGAACGCCTCCGCTTGCGCTGCTGCGCGTGCAAGGTCGATGTCCGCGATGAATCGCACTTCGACATCGGGGAACGTGGTGAGGTTCTTGAGGTACTCGGTGCTGATGACCCCGGCGCCGATGACGCCGACGCCCACCCGTCCGCCGCTCATGCGAGACCCTTGCTCGTGAGGAACTCGTAGCTGTCGGCGACGGCCTGGAACCGGTCACCGCGGGAGTCGTCGAGCTCGATCACACGGAGCGCGTTCGGAGCGGCGGCGATGATCGCCTCGACAGGGAGCGAGCCCTGGCCGACGGCCACCTGGTCTTTGGTCTCGGTTGTGGCGGGACCGTCTTTCACGTGCAGCGCGACGACACGGTCGCCGAGCTTTGCGAGCAGCTCCACCGGGTCCTGTCCTCCGACAGCGACCCAGTAGGTGTCGAGCTCGAGCACCACGCCGTCGTCGAGCTTGCTCGCGAAGTACTCGAGGGCTGTGACACCGTCGATCGTGCTCTCGAGCTCGTGGGCGTGGTTGTGGTATCCGACGCGGACGCCATACTTGGCGGCCACCGTCGCGGCTTCGTTGAGCTGAGCGGCGATCTCGTCGACACTCGCCGCGTTCTGCCAGCGGGAGGGCTCGACGAACGGGTCGATGACCGTGCCGATGCCGAGCGCCTTGGCCGCTTCGAACACGGGCTCGAGCTCTCCGCCGATGAAACTCTGGTGGGTCGTCGGTGCGGAGAGGCCGGCCTCCTCGAGGCCGCGACGCAGCTCGTCGCCGAATGAAAGGAATGCGAAGGGCTCGACCTGGGTGAATCCCAGATCTGCGATGCGCTTGAGCGTGCCCACCGTGTCTTCTGTGAGAAGTTCACGCACGGTGTAGAGCTGCACGGAAAGGTTGGAGGTCGACACTGTTCTCCTCGTCGAGTGGATCGGTTGGTCGCGCCGGAACGCTCATCCATTCAATCCAGACTTCTGCCGAATGTCAATCAAAAGTGACTGGGAGTCCGGCGACCTTTGGACCGCTACGAATCGATGTGATTCAATGACGTCATGACCGGGAGCGATCGTGAGACGACGCTGGTCGCGCGCGACGCTGCACCGCTGCTGACGATCCTGCGCGACGGCGTGCCGCGCACCCGCGCCCAACTGGCCGAGCTGACCGGTCTCGCCCGCTCCACGATCGCCGCACGCATCGACAGCCTCACGGCCACCGGCCTCGTCGCCCCGGCCGGCGACGATGTGTCGAGCGGTGGGCGCCCACCCGCGCGCATCGCCTTCAACCCGAGTTCACGCGTCGTGATCGCCGTCGATCTCGGAGCGACCCACGGTGTCGTCGCCATCGCCGATCTCGCCGGAACGATCCTGCAAAGCGAGTCGCGACGCATCCTGATCTCCGAAGGCCCGGAGGTCGTGCTCGACTGGGCTCTCGGAACCGCGCGCACTCTGTTCTCGGCTTCCGGGCGCGACGCAGGTGACCTGATCGGCATCGGGATCGGAGTGCCGGGACCGGTCGAGCACTCCACCGGAACCCCGGTGAACCCGCCGATCATGCCGGGCTGGGACCGATTCGACATCCCCTCTTACGTGCGCCGCAGCTTCGACGTTCCCGTTCTGGTCGACAACGACGTGAACCTTCTGGCTCTGGGCGAGCACGCCACAGCGTGGCCCGAGCAGCTCGACCTCCTGTTCGTGAAGATCGCCACCGGGATCGGCGCCGGCATCATCAACGGCGGCCGCCTCCAGCGCGGTGCGCAGGGCTCCGCGGGTGATCTCGGCCATGTGCGGGTCCCGTTCGGCGCCGGCACACCGAGCCATGGTGCCCAGGATGCGGACCTCGAGGCGCTCGCGAGCGGTCCGGCGATCGCGCGAGCGCTGACCGCCGCGGGCATCCCAGCCGACAGCAGCGAAGACGTCGTGACACTCGCGCGCACCGGGAATCCGGCTGTGCTGCAGGCGATCCGTCAGGCCGGTCGCGAGCTCGGCGAGGTGATCGCGACCTGCGTCAACCTGCTGAACCCCTCCGTCGTCGTCGTCGGCGGGAGCCTCTCCCGGGTCGGTGAGCAACTGCTCGCCGGCGTGCGGGAGGTCGTCTACCAACGCTCGACCCCGCTCGCGACGCAATATCTGACGATCACCCAGTCCCGGGCCGGTGAGATGGGCGGGGTGCTCGGTGCGGCCATCATGGCCATTCAGCATGCGCTCGATCCGGATGCGGAGGAGCGCGTCCCCTCGCGATCATCGACCCGCTAGCGGACCGCTCCGGCTACTGGCGATCGATGACGACGCGGTGCAGACTCGGAAGGATCGAATCGTTTCGACACCCCGAACCCCAGACAACCTCACACACCAACCAACAGGAAGGACCGTCGTGACCACTGAAGCGCCACGCACAGAAAACACCCGGGCTCCTCTCCGAGCCGGCGTCGTCGGGCTCGGCTGGGCCGGACAGCAGCATATGGAGGCCTACTCGACTCTTCCCGGAGTCGAGCTCGTCGCCATCGCCGGCATGGAGGACGAGCCGCGGGCAGCCCTCGGCGAGCGCTACGGGCTCACGCGCCTGTACAGCGATTGGAAGGATCTCGTGGCCGACGGCGACCTCGACGTCGTCAGCGTCGCCGTTCCGACGTTCCTGCATGCGCCGATCTCCGTCGGCGCACTGCAGGCGGGCATCCACGTGCTCAGTGAGAAGCCGATCGCTCGTACGGCGGCCGAGGCGCAGTCCATGGTGGATGCCGCACACGCGGCCGGACGAGTGCTCGAGGTGGCATTCAACCACCGCCGACGCGGCGACATCGAGGCGCTCAAGGCCGCGATCGACGCCGGCCGGATCGGCCGTCCGTACCATGGGCGCGCCACCTGGCTGCGTCGATCGGGCATCCCGGCACTCGGCAGCTGGTTCACCAACCGGGAGATGGCGGGCGGCGGTCCGCTCATCGACATCGGCGTGCACGTGCTCGACTACGCCATGCACCTCTTCGGTGAGCCGCGGGTGCTCGCGGTCTCCGCCGTCACGCACTCCGAGCTCGGCACGCGGGGTCGTGGCGGTGCGGCCGGCGGCAAGCAGGATGTGGGCAGCGCTTACGAAGTCGAAGACCTCGCCAGCCTGCTTCTGCGCCTCGAAGGAGGTGGATCGGTCGTGCTCGAGACGAGCTGGGCCGCGTACCGTCCCGCCGGCGACGAGTTCGGCATCACCCTCTACGGAACCGAGGGGGGCGCGGATCTCCGCGTCGTCGACTACGCGCCGGCCGGCGAGCTGACCATCTTCACGGGAGATGGCGAGGCCACCGCCGACGTGACCGTGGACGCCGATCCCGGCCGAGGTCACACCGCCGTCGTCGAGACGTTCCTGCAGCACGTCGCCGACACCGACCACTGGGCCGACTACGACGGCTCGGTCGCCCTCGAGCGCGCACGCATCATCGACGCCGCGTACGAATCCGCAGCCCGCGGAGCCGAGGTGCGACTGGACTCGAAGGCCGCGACCGCTTCGACCACAACTGCTTCGAGAGGGGCTTGAGCAATGACCGCACTCCGCGTGACAGTCTGGAACGAGGGTGTCCATGAGGCCACTCAGCCGGAGATCGCCACCGTCTATCCGGCGGGCATCCACGGCGCCATCGCCGACGGACTCGACGAACTCCTGGGACCGGATGCGAGCATCCGCACCGCCACACTCGCCGACCCGGAGCACGGGCTGACCGAGGCCGTTCTCGCCGACACCGATGTGCTGCTCTGGTGGGGGCACATCGCCCACGACCAGGTCTCCGACGAGGTCGTCGAACGCGTCCGTCGTCACGTGCTCGGCGGCATGGGGCTGATCGTGCTGCACTCCGGGCACTTCTCCAAGATCTTCATCCGGATGCTCGGCACCACCTGCTCGCTCGCCTGGCGCAACCCGGAGGGCGGGGAGCGAGAGCTCGTGTGGAACGTGAACCCGACGCATCCCATCGCCGCCGGTGTCGACCAACCGATCGTGATCGAGGCTCAGGAGATGTACGGAGAGTTCTTCGACATCCCGAAGCCGGACGACCTGGTGTTCATCAGCTCGTTCACCGGTGGCGAGGTCTTCCGTTCGGGCGTGACCTTCACCCGTGGCCGGGGCAAGATCTTCTACTTCAGTCCCGGCGACCAGGAGTACCCGGTGTACTTCCATCCCCAGGTACGTCGCGTCCTGGCGAACGGTGTGCGCTGGGCAGCGCCCGCCTCGTCTGATCGACGGGAGCCCGAGGTGTCCAATCCGGACGTCGGCGCGTGGTCCCGCTGACCTGCTCTCGACCAGAGAAGTAGCGCAGAAGTGAGGAGCGCACGAATCGTGGGGGGCGATCCGTGCGCTCCGGCCTGAAGCATGTGAACC
>Ga0256911_1000329_pt1 | contig 15411 bp, 19 predicted proteins | sample MC6MC0764MT_FD_190197 | JGI IMG/M metagenome (GOLD analysis project Ga0256911, IMG submission 190197) | Metatranscriptome of enriched soil aggregate microbial communities from Iowa State University, Ames, United States - MC6-MC0764-MT... | ecosystem: Environmental > Terrestrial > Soil >...
GTTTGGAAATATTATATAATAGAAAAATATTTACACTTTATCCATCTCCGCAGCAATCAATTTCTCCAAATAAGTACGCAAAGCTGGAATTTTTACTTTTTGTGTTACATCAAAAGCAAAGGCATTTACCATGAGGTTCTTTGCTGTTTGCTCGCTCAAACCACGACTTTGCAAATAGAACAAAGCTTCTTTGTTGATTTGCCCTATGGTAGTGCCATGGCTGCATTTCACATCATCGGCAAAAATCTCTAATTGTGGTTTGGCATTTACAGTTGCTTTTTCGCTGAACAAAATATTGTTGCTTTGCTGGAAGGCATTGGTCTTTTGTGCATCTTCATACACGTAGATTTTGCCATTGAATACCGCTTTAGAATTGTCTAGCAATACACCTTTATACAATTGGTTGCTCTCGCCATGCGGCATTTTATGATGCACCTCCGTATGGTTATCTACCAATTGGTTGCCCGCAGTAAGGTACAAACCATATAAGTGACTTTCTAGGTTTGCTGCATTCAAATGTAAGACAAGATTGTTGCGTACAAACTCAGCACCAGGTAAGGTGAAAGTATAGTTGCTGTAATTGCTGTGTTGCTGCTGTGTTGCTTCTATGCGTTGCACAAAACGCATTCCTTTACGACCAGTTTGTATATCGTAATGATGAAAATGTGCATTCTCTGCTACGGCAATTTCCGTAACCCCGTTTACAAAAATGTTTTCGTTGGCCTGGTCGGTAATTACGGTTTCTATCAGCTCAAAAGATGCGCCAGTATTGATAACAAACAAATGACGCGGCTGTACAAACACGTGAGCATCGGTGAGCAATACGTTGATAAGATGTAAAGGCTTATCCAAAGCCGCGCCCTTCGGCACTTCTATAAATAAACCTTCGCTATATAATGCTGTATTAAGCGCTACAAATGCGTTGTCTTTTAGCGTGGCTATTTTGCCAAAATGCTTTTTAAAAGAAGGCTCATTTTCTGCAGCTTCGAAAGGTAGAATTTTGATGAGGTCTTCGGCTGGTAAAACAGACAGTTCATTATTTACTTTACCGTTTACCGTTACCAATCTATAAGCACCTTTATGTTCGCCTTTGATAGACTGTTGTACTTCGTCTAAGTGAGCAGAGATAAGTTGAGCGGTCTTATCAAACGCTACTTGTGACAAATTGTGCTGCGTTACCTCTAGCTCGTAAGTATCCTTCAAGAAAGGCAATATATTGGTATATTTCCATTCTTCATTTTTAGTAGAAGGGAAACCTGTAGACTTAAAAACATCATAAGCCTGCTGGCGTAATGAGCGTAAATCTTCATTGCTGCTTTGCAACGAAGCAATCTCAAATTTCGCAACCATGCTTTCGTATAATGGCGTGTCCAATTGATTGGTCATTATCATTTTTTATAATTTTCATTCTTTTTAGTATCAGGTATCGAGTATCATGTATCAAGTAGTAATTACTAAATTTAAACTCTATTCTAAAACTAAAAATGCACACTAATTATTCCTGTTGGAATTTGGCACTTGTTCTTTGTTTCTTGGAACTTGGAATTTAATTCACCGCTTCCTCTTTAATCCAATCATAACCTCTTTCTTCCAATTCTAGTGCCAATTCTTTTCCACCAGTTTTTACAATTTTACCATCGCTCAATACGTGTACAAAATCAGGAACAATATAGTCCAACAGACGTTGATAGTGTGTGATGATGATAAAGGCATTGTTCTCGTTGCGCAATTTATTTACGCCACGCGATACAATGCGCAAGGCATCAATGTCAAGCCCAGAGTCTGTTTCATCCAAAATAGACAATTTAGGGTCGAGCATTGCTAACTGAAAAATTTCGTTACGCTTCTTTTCGCCACCAGAGAAACCTTCGTTGAGCGAGCGGTTAACCAATTTGGCATCAAACTCTACTAATTTTTGTTTTTCTTTAGACAAAGCCAAGAACTCTTTTGCCGTCATTGGCTCTAAGCCTTTGTACTTGCGTATTTCGTTCATCGCTGTTTTCAAGAAGTTGATATTGGAAACACCCGGAATTTCGATAGGATATTGAAAAGCCAAGAAAACACCTTCGCGGGCGCGGTCTTCGGGCGACATGTCCAGGAGGTCTTTGCCATCTAAGGTTACAGAACCACCCGTTACTTCGTAATTAGGACGACCAGAAAGTACAGAAGCTAGAGAGCTTTTGCCGGCACCGTTTGGTCCCATTATGGCATGTACTTCGCCTGGTTTTACTTCAAGGTTTAAACCTTTTAAAATTTCTTTGTTTTCTACTCCTGCCTGGAGATTTTTTATTGATAACATTTCTAATTGGCTAATTAGCTAATGTGATAATTAGCTAATTTATTTACTTCGTTGATAAAATTATTTTTTACTCCTCTAATTCATCACACTAGAGTTGAATCATGATTCACTATTTGATTCTAAGCTTTTCGTTTTTTATAACAGAAAATTTTCCGGACAAATCATCCAAATTTTTTATAATCAATTCTACTACCTTCTCAATTTTTATTTTATTGTCATCTATTCTAATCAGTAATATACCATGATGAGGCAATTGCAATCTAAATACTAACTCACCAAAATCTTTATCTTCAGTAAGTAACAAGGCGTTATTATCATGTGCAATTTTCAAAAGATCTTCATCAATAATTGATGGACTCGATTCAATAATAGCATACACTTCCACACTCTGCTCTCTCAGCTTCGATACAATTCGAAAATCTACACTTTCGTCAGCAACAATTGTATATTTCATTATGCTACAGCAAATACTTTGTCGTGTTTAGCATTGTTTGCAGCATATAGCAAACAAGACTGAATATCTTCTATAGTAATATTAGGATAGGCTGTCATTAAATCATCGAATGAATAATTGAAAGCTAATTTTTCCAATATTAAATCCACTGGAATTCTTGTGCCTTTAATAACAGGCTTCCCAAACATTACCTTCGGATTTGTAGCTATATGCTCTTGCCAATTCATAAAATGGATTTATATATTTTATAATAACCTCAAATTTTCCTAATAACACTGAAAAATCTACTATTTACTTTTTAACCTTTTTTAATTCTATTCCGCAATTTACTATGGTTTTGACGTGTGTCAAATATTGAAATGATATTAATACTAATTGCTGTTATTTCGTAAACTATCCAATAATCCCCAACTAGTTTTAGTCTTATATTTTCTTTATTTGTTCTTCTACCTATAAAAGGATTCTTAATAATTGCTTGAATAGATTTCTGAATTTCAGCTTCTAATTTTATACTGTAAATGGCTGATTTATTTCTATATATCCAATATGCAAGTATGCTGTACAAGTCATTTTCTGCTAAAGACGACCATATTACTTTTTTAATCATTCGGCTGAATTAGATTGAACGCAACCACATCGCTACTTCCTCCTTAATCTGTTCGTTAGATTTATAATCACCGTTCGCTATTGATGCTCTCGATAAAGCAATTCTATCCTCTTGCTCCTTGTCAAAAACAATAACTCCATCTTGATTTTTTAAAATTGAATAAACTTCATCGATAATACTATCATCGTTGATAGATTCAATTCTTTTTATCAATCGTTCTTTCTTCTCTTTCGTAGTCATAAAAAAAGAATTTTATAGTTTCTACCCCACACTACCTTCCAAAGAAATAGCCAATAACTTCTGCGCTTCTACAGCAAACTCCATTGGTAATTTATTCAACACCTCTTTAGCAAAACCGTTTACAATCAACTCAACAGCCTTTTCAGTATCAATACCTCTGGCGTTAAGATAAAAGATTTGGTCTTCACCTATTTTGGAAGTAGTCGCCTCATGCTCCAATGTAGCCGTGCTGTTCTTCGATTCTATATAGGGGAATGTATGTGCACCACAACGGTCGCCTATCAGCATAGAGTCGCACTGGGTAAAGTTTCTGGCATTATTTGCCTTCGAGCCTATTTGTACCAATCCACGATAACTATTTTGACCATTACCGGCCGAGATACCTTTAGAAATAATACGGCTACGGGTATTCGCGCCGAGGTGATACATTTTGGTACCGGTATCAGCTATTTGTTTGCCTTTGGTAACGGCTACACTATAAAACTCACCATAACTATTATCGCCCTGCAAAATAACGCTTGGGTATTTCCAGGTAATGGCAGAGCCAGTTTCAACTTGTGTCCAGGAAAGCACCGCGTTTCTGCCTTTGCAAATACCACGTTTAGTTACAAAATTGAAAATACCACCTTTACCATCTTTATCACCAGGATACCAGTTTTGAACAGTAGAATATTTAACCTCTGCATCATCCATCACCACTATTTCTACTACCGCTGCGTGCAATTGATTTTCGTCGCGCATAGGTGCTGTGCAACCTTCTAAATAACTAACGTAAGACTCTTTATCAGCCACAATTAGCGTGCGCTCAAACTGGCCAGTATTCTGTGCATTTATACGGAAGTAGGTAGATAATTCCATTGGGCAACGAACGCCTTTAGGAATATACACAAACGAACCATCGGAGAATACGGCTGCATTTAAAGCGGCAAAAATATTATCGCTATGCGGCACTACAGAGCCTAGATATTGTTTCACCAATTCAGGATGTTCCTTCACCGCTTCGCCAAAAGAGCAAAATATAATGCCCAATTTGTTCAATTCTTCTTTGTAAGTAGTAGCTACCGATACGCTGTCAAACACTACATCTACCGCCACACCAGCCAAAGTTTTTTGCTCTGAAAGCGGAATGCCCAATTTCTTAAACGTCTCCAACAACTCAGGATCCACCTGGTCAAGGCTATCGTATTTGGGTTTGGAAGAAGGTGCTGCGTAATAAGAAATAGACTGAAAATCCATCTCTGGCATTTTGAAATTTTGCCAGCCAGGAAGATCCATTTTTTCAAATGCACGGAAGGCTTTTAAGCGCCATTCCAACAACCATTCGGGCTCATTTTTCTTTTTAGAAATGAAGGCAACTGTATCCTCCGTTAAGCCGGGAGGTAATATATCCATGGCAATGTCGGTAACGAAACCGTGTTCGTATTCCTTACCGGCAATTTCCTCTAAAAATTCTGTGCTATTGTTTTCCATACTGCTCAAGCCTAATTTAACGGGAATTTCCCTATAATTTAGTCTGCGAAGTTACGACCAAAATGCCGCAATAACCAAGATTTATGATAAAAGGTTTCTATGTGGGGATTGGGTAAGCAGTGTATAGATGTGGCGATATTGTATTTGAATTTGCTTATTTAGGTTGTTATGTGTGCCAAGTTCGCTGAGCTTGCGTTATTCATTTACTTCTTACTAATAACTAATTGATATATAGATTTAAGCCAAAAGAAAAAATTGAGTAATACGGCTATTAAGAAAATGGGATAGGTAAACCGCATTTCGTTGTCAGGATTTAACAGTCTATCGAACCCATTTGGATCCTCTGCCAACCACCCAAATTTTGTTAGTAGATAAAAAAGAAAAATGACAATGGAAGTGGCTTCATGATAATAACTCTTCTTATCGGCCTTAGTAAATATAGAAATAACATTATAAACAATGTAAATTGTGCTGTACAACAGCATTGCCATATAGATGAGCATATAAAATATACCTTGACCATACGCTTTGGTCAATTCTCCATAAGCCAATTTGGGAATAGCGGTAAACAATAGAAAGGTTATAAAAATTTTTGGTATCCAACTTTTAGCTTTCATGGTGTTTTATATCTAAAAATTTAGGCAGACGCCGTTGTCAGTACCTCGCTCCAACAGCGGCGAAAACTGTCGAACTCAAATCTTTGTATGGTTGTTGGTATTTTCCCCAACATCGGTGAAATGCCTATTTAGCTTGTGATGTATACCAATTATAATATTGTTCTAGCCTGTCGAAGTAAAGTAAAAGTGCCTTTCTATCATCATTATTGGAATGGTCTAAAAAATAACTAGTCCATGTTGCAGATTCTGGGGTGCAGAATTCTTGACTATGCCAAGACAAAAAACCTTTTTCGCCGAAATAGAAGTCCTCATCTGAATCCATCGAATCACGCATTTGATAGCCTGTTATGAAGTTTACCAATTTCGAAAGCTCATTTGTGCCGATATAAAGTCCAGGGAATTTCCTAACTTAAAGCAATAAAAATTCAGTCAGATTGTTATATTTCATTGACTTGTTTTTAATAGAAGATTTTTAGTCACTTCTAATTTTAAAAGCAGCAATTGTAAATTCATGATATAAAAAGGCTGTTTTTATAGTCCTCAATACTTCGACGTCCTATTAAACAAATACATAAGCCTGATGGCCACAGCATTATTAAATTGCTCGTTACGGCCACCATATTGAGCATTATTATTACGCACCGAAAGCAGTGAATATTGAAAGCGCGGACTGAGGAAAAAGCCTTTCCAAACGTGAATATTTCCGGTAAGTACAAAGTTCAAATCAAACTTGCGGAAGGGTAGTGCATTTTTGATAATAATACCGCTACCATCATCTACTGTTTCTTCGCTAGAAGCTAGATAACCTACGGCAAAGCCAGCACCAAAGCCACTTTTGCGCGGTCCGCGATAAAAATTTAATTGAATAGGCACTTCAGCATATTGTAGATTAATATCCTGACGCACAATATTGGTATTGGGAATAAGTGTTCTGCCACGTGAGCCTTTTTGGGTAAACAGCACTTCCATACTCAGGGCTATTGTGCCTTCAATTGGTAGTTCTTGCTGGCCCAGAGGCATAAATATAACGCCACCACCGGTAATGCCCACTTTATTATAACCTTTATAACCATCACCATCTACCTGTGTAAAGGTGCCACCTCCCACCAGTCCCGCTACGGGCACATGGTATTCCTCAATATAGGCTTGTGCAAAAAGGCTTGGCGCCATTGTGGATAAGAGGAGCGTAAGTATTGCCGCTATTTGCGTAATTTTAGCCGTCTTTTTGTGATGAGATAAAGCGGTATTGATTTTATTGGTTTGCAACATCATAAAATTATAGCTGAAGTAGGGTTGAAAAATCAACAAGGAGCAATTACATTAGCCATCCTTGCTGTAAAAAATTGATTGAATTAATAACGTAGAAATGAGCTTCAAATATACACCAAACACGCTAAAAAAAATGGAACAGCTTTTTGAAGAGGCGCGCTACCGCGTGCGCTACGAGAAGGGAAATTTCAATTCGGGCTTTTGCGTGTTGGAAGAAAGGCGCATCGCGGTCATCAACCGCTTCTTGAATGTGGAAGGTAGAATAAATGCATTGGTAGAAATTTTACCAACCCTGAATATAGTAGAAGAAGAGTTGAGCGGCGAAATGCTAAAATGGTACCATACACTTACCGGCAAAACAAACGGTAACAGTAGTTCTATTCAAACCCAAATGGACTTATAATTGTGGCGACAATAACTTTTTTGGGCACGGGCACTTCGCAGGGCGTTCCTTTTATTGGCTGTACCTGTGCGGTGTGTACCTCTACCGATGCGCGCGATAACCGCTTGCGCACTTCTATATGGGTACGAACCGAAGCTACAAGCGTGGTACTGGATACAGGTCCCGACTTTCGTTACCAGATGTTGCGTGCCAAAGTGCCTACGCTGGACGCAGTAGTATTTACCCATGGCCACAAAGACCATGTAGCCGGGCTTGACGATGTGCGTGCTTATAATTATTGGCAAGAAACAGGCATAGATTTATATGCCGATAAATATACCGAGGAGATAATACGCCGCGAATTTCAATATGCTTTTAGCGGCATTAATTATCCTGGCATACCAGTGCTAAATATTAAACCTGTAGATGGCAATCCCTTTATCATAGGCGATTTGCGCTTTATGCCAATAGCGGTGATGCACTACAAATTGCCAGTGTATGGTTATCGCATTGGTGACTTCAGTTATGTTACCGATGCTAATTTTATTGCCGATGAAGAAATAGAAAAGATGAAAGGCAGCAAAGTGTTGGTATTAAATGCACTGCGCCGCGAACCACATATTTCTCATTTTACTTTGGAAGAAGCTATTGAAGTGGCCAAACTCATAGGTGCAGAGCGTACGTATTTTACACATGCTAGTCATCAGTTGGGTCTACATGCCCAGCTGGAACAAGAGTTGCCACCAGGTATGTTTATGGCTTATGATGGGTTGGAAATTGTAGTCGATTAAAAATTATATTGCTAAATAAATAAACGCGCTTTCTATCCAACTGTTTCTCTACAATATCGGCATAACTTTATACGCATTAGCAATTCGTATAGCCAGTTTGTTCAACAAAAAGGCAAAGCTATTTGTAGCTGGCAGAAGACATATTTTTTCTACGATAGCAGAAAAAATGGATGCCGACAAACGCGAACGGATATGGATACATTGTGCCTCCCTTGGCGAGTTTGAACAAGGTCGCCCTTTGATAGAAAGTATTAAACTGTACCATCCACAATACAGCATAGTGCTTACCTTTTTTTCACCATCGGGCTATGAGGTTAAGAAGAAAGATTACGATTTTGCAGACCACGTTTTTTATTTGCCTTTAGATACAAAGCGCAATGCAAAAGAGTTTATAAACCTTGTGCAGCCCCAGCTGGCATTGTTTGTGAAGTATGAGTTCTGGTATCATTTTCTACATACTCTTAAAGAACAAAAGATTCCAGCCGTCCTCTTCTCTTCCATATTTCAACGACGTCATCCTTTCTTTAAATGGTATGGTGGCTTGTACAGAAAGATGCTGACTTGCTATGCACAAATATTTGTGCAGGACGAAGACTCAAAAATTTTATTGGAGCGTATAAATATACACCAAGTGCAAATAGTAGGTGACACCCGCTTTGACCGTGCTGCCAAGGTTTTACAACAAGACAAATCTTTTCAAACCATTGAGGTATTTAAAGAAGGGCATACCTTAATAGTTGCAGGCAGCACTTGGGCCGATGATGAAATGCTGCTGCGCGATGTTATGCTGTCGCTGCCCCCAAATTACAAATTACTAATAGCCCCGCATGAAGTAGACGATGACCACATACGCCAGATAGAATCTTTCTTTCCCGGCGACTGCTGCTTGTGGGCTGTAGATGAACATACTTTAAGAGAAAAGCGTGTTTGCATTGTGCATACCGTGGGGCAATTATCTTACCTATACAAATATGCCGACCTGGTATGGGTGGGTGGCGGCTTTACCAAAAGCGGTATTCACAATATAATAGAGCCGGCGGTATTTGGTGTGCCCATATTCTTTGGTCCCAACTATCATAGGTATAGGGAGGCCGTAGAAATGATAGGCTACGACGCCGCTGATAGTTTGACCCAAGCCTCAGAGTTTACAGAAGCTATAGAAAACAAAAATGCGTTGTACCACATGGGTAACAACGCAAAACAATATGTAAACCTGCAGCTAGGTGCCACAGAAAAAATATTGGCTTATCTTACAGAGAAGTGCTTTGCCAGCAAGGAATAGAAACTAGCAACAGTAGCGTCTTCCATGTCCCACCTATTTTGGGCTGCTACCTTGGTTTTAATCCAATCAACGGCCTCATCATAATTGCTTAGCAAATTCAGCTTGTCTAATGTTTCTTCGTAATTGCTTTTATGATTATTAAAGAGCTCGTTCAAGAAAAGATATTTGTCGTTGATGCCAATGGACGACCTGATGTCTTTGCGCGGCTGCACTACTGGCGCTGTGAGCTGCTGCGGTGAAAAGGCAAGTTCTTTAGGCTTTTCTATAACCTCATGCATGTTAGGTAGCGGGATGGCTGCCGCCGCTGGCGCAGGTTTTTCGTCCAATTCAGGTTTGGTAGCAGGCTCTTCTAGTTCTATCTCATCTTTTATTTCTTTCACTACTTCGGCTACGGTAGGGGGTTCGAAGCTGATGCCCGAAGCGTCGTGTTGTAATACATCTATGTGCACCGTTTCTGGTTCTTCTTCTACTATTTTTTCTTCTGATATTTCAGGCTCTTTGGGGGCAGGCTCATCACGTTCTATGGGCAGAAAGCCAGGATGGCTATCGTCTTCATGCTCTGCCGCAGGTAGTGGTGTTTCTTCATCTTCTTCTTTAGTTTCCTCAGCAGGTTCATCAGTATCTTCTTCGGCTTCCTTTGTTTCTTCTGAAGATTCAGCAACAACGTCTTCATCTTCCTTTGTTTCTTCCGAAGACTCATCCGCATCTTCTTCTGCTACTTCTTTTTTATTGTGCTCTTCATCGCCGGCATCATCAGCATGTTCTTCTACAGCTGGCGTAGATGGTGATGCTGCTTTTTCCTCGTTAGTTGCTGCTTCGTTCTTTTGCGAAGCTGCTGTGGTTGTGGCTTCTGCTTCGCTAGTCACCACATCCTCATTTTTTTCGGCAGCTTCCGCAGTTTGTGGTTCGTTTTTAAAATCTTTTCGCCATTCTAAAAGGTCGGCATACATTACCCTGGTGTAATCGAGCATTAGGTCAATGTCAATGCTTGTTTTTTGATGTTTGCTATAATAGAGTTCCTGTATGCGTTGCATTACATTCTGAATCCGTTCCATGTATTGGTTTTATTTATTGTGCTAAGTTAAATTATACACAGCAAACGGAATGCAACAAAAACTTAAAAATCAAATTCCCACGCTAAGGTTTAGGCCAATGGCAGTGTGGCGGTCGTTGAACTTCTCTGTCCGGATAATATTCCGGTTTCGGTCAAATTCAAGATACTTGGTTTGATTGTTGTAGTTAGGATTTTGGTTATTACCAACTTTAGTGGAAAATTCTAATGCTATTCTTACATAGCTTTCTTTGGCTAACAAGCCTCTAATACTATACCCTAATTGGGCTGTTGGGCAGAAGATTAAGCCCAAACTTCCATTGGTGCTTCCCCAATGCACAATGCTGGCAGATTGCAAATAGCGCAATTCTTCACCTGTTGCTGCGTCTGTATAAGCGGTATAGCTTAGATGCGGATCTTCATTCCTGCCTTTTATGGATTGTAAGTTTTGAAACCCAATACCCAAATCTAAAGCCTGCGATGCTGTAAGTTTAAATTTAAACCCACCTATGATTTTAAAGTATAAATAATTATTGTTGTACCGCTCCGTAACTAGCTCGCTCTCGTACTTGAAGTCGAGCCTTTGCGCAACAAACCTAAAACCTACGCTAGCTGCTAAAAATGGTGATGACGCAAATCTGTTTTCGATGCGTATACCTAGCCCTAAAGCCAAGCCCATGGAGCTTTTCGGATCTAGCACATTTTTACCTGCATCAACTTGGTATAAGTCACCATTATTTATATTGTAAAAACTTGAAATTTCAGGTGTAAAATAAACTTTGGTATTCTGCGTTTGCTTCTTTCGCCATTGCACTAGCTTGGCTTGATGGGGAGTGAGATATTTTTCACCCATCTCGACTGGTCTAGTTCTGTATTTCTCCTGCTTACGACGTTGTGCCTCTGCCTGTATAGCCAAAGTGAAAAACAGGAAAAATAGCACTAATTGTTTCATGTAAGTATTGGTGGTTATAGCTTTAGGACAAATGCAATGTTAGCTTTGCTTTATAATCTAATGTTTTTAAAAATCAAATTCCCACGCTAAGGTTTAGGCCAATGGCGGTGTGGCGGTCGTTGAAGGTTTCGGTACGGATTATGTTTCTGTTGCTATCGAATTGGTAGTAATCGGTATGATTATTGCGCTTTAAATCATCGTTTACAATAATTTTCGTAGATACCTCCAAGGCTATGCGTACAAAGCCTCTCTTCAATATTTTCTTGTCGACGAAGCCAATTTGCAAGGTAGGACTAAGAAGCATGGGTATGGTATTATTTTGTCCCCAATTGCTTACTTGCGCTGAGTATAATTGTTTAAGTTCCGCTCCAGAGGCTTCGTCCCAGTAAGGAGTGTAGGTAAGCTTTGCATCTTCTGTTCTATTACTCAGCGATGCGCAATTCTGAAATCCCACTCCTATATCGAGCGCTTTCGATTCAGCTATTGCAAATTTGTAACCTGTTATTAATTTAAAGTACAGAAAGTTATTGTCAAACTTTTGAACACGCGTTTGGCCATCTAATATTGTTTCTAAATGTTGTGGCACTAAGCGCCAGCCAAAATGCCCTGATAGAAATGCACCAGAAGGATGTCGACTTTCCAAACGTCCGCCTACTCCCAAAGCAAAGCCTAGATTGCCTTTGGAGGTCATTACATTTGCGGAATTACCATCACCACTCACATCAGCACCATTTACATTGTAGAATAATGAAGCTTCAGTTGACAAGCGTAGGTGAGGCCTTCTTAACTTCTTCTCTTTTCTTATTACATCATTTTTTGCCCTTCGCTCGGCGCTTTGCTGCTTTTTAAAATTTTTCAGTTCTTCTCGTTCGTTAGCTCTTGTACGAAACTTTTCACCTCGTTGCGCCACAGTAGTTGCTGCAAAAAGAAACAGCAGCAACAATAATTGTATTAATTTTTTCATAGTATTAAGGCTTTAAAAAATAAGCCACTGTAGTATCACGCAATACAGAATTGTCACCCAGACGAATTTCCATGGCAAATTGCTGTAATCCGGCTGCTGTTGGAGGCGTCTTTACTTTTATAGAAATTGTGCCGACGTAAGTTCCATAATCCGAATTCATGGGTTGGTTAAGTGTACTGATCAACTCCGTTTTTGTAACATCATTGCCGCCAAAACCACTATTGCTGTAGGTAAATATGCAGTCTTGCGACAATTCAGAACCGGCTGCATGCGCGCTGTTATAGTCGTAAATTGGGGTGATACGTATATCTGTCACCGGTTCAATATTAATATAGCTTGGTTCATCATAACTCCAGGCATACGCGGCATTGCCAATTCCCTGCAAAGCATTTTTAGCCACCTCCTGCATGTCCATTCGCAAACTCATGAAACTGGCGGCATATTCTGTAGTATCAAAATCATTGAGCTGAACAGCAAGCGTAGCTGAAGAATCTCGAAGCACAATCGACTGTATATCTTTATAAACAAATTTACGGTCGCCTCTGCCGCATCCCAGCAAGCCAAGTATAAACAGCAACAAGCTGCCGCCCAGCAGTAAAGTAAAAATGCTAATAATTCTTTTCATAGATTAAGTGCTTAAAATAATAGACGGTTTATTCTATTTCTTGCTTTGGTTAAGCAATATTAATTTTACAAAAAAAACAGACTTAATTTTTCAAGCCTAATGAGTAGATATATTTTTATAGTTTTCCTACTATTTCTCTTTTCTTGCAAAGAACAAAATACACAAACAGACCATCCTGCCTACCATAATCCCACTGTTCAGGCATTTACCGATTCTATACAAATGAATCCTGATGTGCCGCAATTTTACTTTTTGCGTGCAGAAGCTTTAAGTAATTTACAAATGGATTCGCTGGCACTGATAGATGTGCTGAAGGCTGCACAGCTCGATAGCAACAACGCGCAATATTTATACACCATCGGCTACTTAAACCTACAACTAGACAAGCCAGAAGCAGCCATTAAAGCACTGAAAAAAAACCTAGATTTATTGCCCGGCAATGTCAATACCAGACTGCTTTTAAGCAAAGCCTATATTGCCAACAACAACACTGAAGCTGCACTGGAAGAAACCAGTAAAGTACTAGCTGCTGCACCCAATCATCCCGGTGCATTGTTTGGTATGGCACAAATAAAAGCCGCACAAAAAGATACTGCAGCGGCAATAGCTTTGGCCAAACAATTATTAGTTGCGGATAAAAACAATTACAGTGCCTCTTATCAGCTGGCAGACTGGTATAAAGCGCAGGGTAATGCAGCGGCTGTGACGCAATACCAATACACCTTTGCGCTAGACACTATGGATGTAAATCCATTGTTTGAAATTGGCGAGTTTTACGAACAACAAAAGCAATGGGAGCTGGCAAAGCAAGCGTATAAGGCCTGTTTTGTAAAAGACCTCGACTTTACAGATGCCTACCTACAAATGGGCAAAATTTTGTATCAGCAAGACTCTACAGAAAAAGCCCTTCGTCAATTCAACATTGCCATCAGCACCGCTCCTAACAGTGCCGAAGCCTATCTACACAAAGGTTTATCTTTTCAAAAACTGAACCTGAAAGACAGTGCAGTAGCAGCTTTGAACCAAGCTTTGGTTTTTGATCATCAGTTGCAAGCAGCAAAGGATGCGTTGAAGAAGTTGAAGTGATACTGCTTTTAAGGTTAAAACGTAAAGGATTAGTAGGAACACGCCTCGAGGCGTGTTCCTACTAATCGGTTGAATTAAATTAGAATCACTACATTGAAAAATCATGATAATCTTATCCATCTGCGTTCGATAAACTACAACTCTCAGCGCTTAGCCCACAAAATCAACACATAATTCCTAACTTTGCGGCATAATTATTTTTAACCTCAAAACAGAAAGGAAGGTACACAATGCCAGTGTTACACAACCGCATCTCCAACGAGGAACTGAAAGCACGTATGTTGGCAGAGACAGAGCCACGTACTACAGTTTCCTTCTACAAGTATTTCCACATTGCAGAGCCTCAGGTTTTCCGCGATGAATTGTACAAAAAATTTGAACCCTTAAAAGTTTTTGGCCGCATCTATGTAGCGCAAGAAGGCATTAATGCCCAAGCCAGCGTACCTGCCAGCAATTTTGAAGCCTTCAAAGAAGCCTTATATGCCGCTGCGCCAGAGTTGAATGGTATTAGATTAAACATTGCCGTAGATGATGATGGCAAATCGTTTTGGGTGTTGCGCCTAAAGGTGCGCAAGCAAATAGTGGCCGATGGTTTGGATGATGCGAGCTTTAATCCTGCTAATGTTGGTCATTACCTGAAAGCCGCCGAGGTAAACAAAATGGCGGAAGACCCAGAGACCATTTTTGTAGATATGCGCAACCACTACGAATATGAAGTGGGCCATTTTGAAAATGCCATAGAAGTACCATCAGATACCTTCCGCGACCAATTGCCTATGGCCTTGGAATTGTTGCAGGACAAGAAAGATAAAAACATTGTGATGTACTGCACGGGCGGCATACGCTGCGAAAAAGCAAGTGCCTTTATGCTGCACAATGGTTTTCAAAATGTATTTCATGTGGAAGGTGGCATTATTGAATATGCACGTAAGGCGAAAGATCAAGGTTTGCCACTAAAATTTATTGGCAAGAACTTTGTGTTTGACCAGCGGCTGGGAGAGCGCATTACAGCAGATGTAATAGCACAATGTCATCAATGTGGGACACCTTGCGATACCCATACCAATTGCAACAATGATGGTTGTCATTTGCTATTTATACAATGCCAATCTTGCGCTGAAAAGAATGATGGCTGTTGTAGTGATGCCTGCGTTACAGAATATCATTTGCCCGAAGAAGAACAGCGCGCCCTGCGCACCGGCAGAGAGAATGGCGTCAAAATTTTCAACAAATCGAAAGACCATCCTTTGCGTAAGCATAGGGATACTTGGAAGGAAGAAAGGGAAGGAAAATAAGCAATAAATACAGAGGGTTATTTGAAA
>Ga0256911_1000330_pt1 | contig 15411 bp, 13 predicted proteins | sample MC6MC0764MT_FD_190197 | JGI IMG/M metagenome (GOLD analysis project Ga0256911, IMG submission 190197) | Metatranscriptome of enriched soil aggregate microbial communities from Iowa State University, Ames, United States - MC6-MC0764-MT... | ecosystem: Environmental > Terrestrial > Soil >...
GTCAGGGGGGAGGTCGCCCAAGTCTACCAAGGGGGCGACGCGGGCTCCGGTCAGGCGCCGCATGCTACTGTCCAAAGCGGTTTCACAACGCGGGAGGGTCGATAAGTGGCGAACGACGAGGGTGCGACGAAGCGGCACAAGGTCCTGGTCATCACACCGGACTTCCTGGGCAAACGAATGGCTGGACCGGCCATCCGCGCGTGGGAGATGGCCAAGGCGGTATGGACCGTCGCGGATGTGCGACTCGTCTCGACGGTCGCTTGCGACCTCGGACCCGGCGATTTTCCCGTCGAGTACGCCGACGAAGACACGCTCCGACTGCACGTCGAGTGGGCGGAAGTCGTCGTCTTCCAAGGGCACGTACTGTCCAGTTATCCCTGGATCCGTCGTTCGGACAAGATCATCGTCGCCGACATCTACGACCCGATGCACCTGGAGCAGCTCGAGCAGAGCGTCGGGATGGAACCCGATGAGCGCCAGAAGTCGGTCCTCGACACCGCCGAGGTGCTCAACGCCCAGATCGAGCGTGCCGACTTCATGATGTGCGCCTCCGACAAACAACGGGACTTCTGGCTCGGCCAGCTGGCTGCGGTCTACCGGATCAACCCGCTCACGTACGATCGGGACGCCAGCCTCCGCAGCCTCCTCGCCGTCGTCCCGTTCGGCATCGAGGACAAGGCCCCCAAACAGAAGAAGCACGGCATCAAGGGCGTGGTTCCGGGGATCTCCGAAACCGACAAGGTCATCCTCTGGGGCGGTGGGATCTACAACTGGTTCGATCCGATCACCCTGGTCAGAGCGGTGGAGCAGCTGGCTCTCGATCACCCCGATGTCCGTCTCTTCTTCCTCGGCTCGGGTCACCCCAATCCCAACGTGCCCCGAATGCAGATGGCGACGAGGGCTCGGGCCCTCTCCGACGAGCTCGGGCTCACGAACCGCGTCGTCTTCTTCCACGACGACTGGGTGCCGTACAACGAGCGGGCGAACTTCCTACTCGATGCCGATCTCGGCGTGAGCACGCATTTCGAGCACCTCGAGACGGCGTTCAGTTTTCGAACCCGAATCCTCGACTACCTGTGGGCCTCCCTTCCCATCGTCACGACAGACGGCGACACGTTCGCGGGCATCGTACGTGACAAGAACCTGGGCAAGGTCGTGCCGCCCACGGACGTTCCCGCGCTCACTGCGGCGCTCGGCGACGTTCTCTTCGATGAGGATGCGAGAGTCGGCTATATCGCGAGAATCGCGGAGTTCGCCGCCACCATGCGGTGGGCCCAGGTCCTCCTGCCGCTGCTCGAGTTCGTCGCGGACCCACGCCACGCGCCGGACGACCCCCGTCATCTCGCCACCCCGCGAACGCGCATCATCAACGATCTCGAGACGCGCATCCGCGGTGTCGAATCCAGCACGTCATGGCGGATCACCCGACCGATACGGGAAGTCAAAGACGCGCTGGCGCGTCTGAGGAACCGGGAACCTCGCTGACCCGTCAGCGACCGAGAACGCGGCGCTTCATCTTGCTCGCGCCGTCGAACGCTTTCACGGCCGCGTGAACACCGGGGGTCGCATTGAGGTGCGCGAGCTCGTGTCTCATCTTCTCGTTCTCGACCTCGAGTTTCGACGTGAGCCCGCTGAGGTACCGCACGGTGAGGGTACGGGCCTCGAGAGCGTTGACGAGCCCGTTGAGCACCCCGGATCGAACGAGGAACGCCAGGATCTGCTCGTCGCTGATCGGATCGAACGGCGCTCGGCGCAAGTCAGTGAGAAGCCGATCCATCGCCGAGCTCATGAGAAAGTCGGAGCCCGCGCCGGTCCGGATGGATTGGGCAGTCGACGACGCGGTCTCGTAGTCGTCGATCAATTCGCGAGCGATCCGCTCCGCGGGCTTCGAGCCGAATCCGCGCCCGGAGAAGTTCTTCTCGCGCGCGGCGTCGAAGTTCTCGAGTGTCAGCCAGCCCGGCCCACCGAAATGGTCATAGCAGTAGACCGGGACTCCGGCCACGATCGAGTACTGCACGGTCTTGCCGATCGACAACACGGCATCCACGCTGCGAATGTCCGACGGGGTGACCAGCCGTTTCTCGTCGATGGCCGCCGCATCGCCGCCCAGAGAGACGACGTCGACCCCCGATGATCGAAGAACTGCGATCGCGTCCGCGACCTCTTGGGGCGGGTGATTCGATACGACCAGGAGACGCTTGAGCGATGGAGCGGGAGCGACGTCGCTGCGCCCGAAGGTGTCGGGCGCCGGATTGCCGAACACGCGGAGTCGATCGGCATCCACGCCTTCGAGGAGTCCGCTCTCGACCTGGGCTGCAAGGGCCTCAGGAGAGGGAAACGCTACGACCGCGGCGAGCGCACGCTCGACCTCGGGGGTCAGCGGAAACTCTTGAAGCTGATAAGCGGACATGTGGTGGAAGACGAAAGTCGTTCCGGCCGGGTTGCGCAGGACGCGCTCCGGGATGACATGGTGGTGCACCCAAGCGAAGTCCGGCAGGCGTTCCTCGAGCACACGATCCAGCTGCGGGTCGTCGTAGCGATAGACGGATGCGCGTTCGATGGACGCGAACCGTTCCACCCACGCGTCGGAGAGCCCGTACGCCGTGATGATGACCTCCGCGCCCGCGTCGGAGAAGTACTGGGCGAGCTCATGCGTCACCACCTCCGATCCCGCGATGTCGAACAGAGCGATCTGGGTCAGCAGGATGCGTTGTCCGGTGAAATCCGACGTCATTCAGGTCTCCTTCGACTCGGGTGTCAGAGGTCGTGCTGGTTTCCGCTCAGGAAGAGCGACGGGTGGCAACCCATGATCGCACCGCGAGGCCCACGCCCACAGTCCAACGGATCGGTGCGAGCAACCGGCCCGGGTACTTCTTCGCGATGAAACGACGGGCGCTGTCGTGGTGGGCCGCGACCATCGCCGCCTGATTGCTGCTCGTGGAATGTGCACCGGTGTGCACGACGCTCACAGCGGGCTGGAAGACGTTCCGATATCCGGCTTTGGTGAGCCGGTAGCCGAGATCGACGTCTTCGAAATACATGAAGAACCCGGTGTCGAATCCGTCGAGCTCCTCGAAGGCGCTTCGCCGGACGAGGAGACAGGATCCCGACAGCCAGCCGGCATCTCGCTGGACCACAACATCATCGGAACGCTTGTATGTGCGCGTCCACGGGTTGTCCGGCCAGAGGTTGGAGAAGAGGGCATGCCCGATGCCGATGCGGATCGACGGCACCTCCCTGGCCGACGGGTAGATCTCACCCTCGGCCGTCAGTACGGTCGGTCCGACGCTGCCGATGGCGGAGTCGCTCTCACCCGTGGAGACGAGCACCGGAATGACACTGGCGTCGATCGTCACATCCGGATTGCTGACGAGCACCCACTCGATCTCCGGGGGCAGGGACGCCACGGTCGCATTGACGGCGCCCCCATAGCCACGGTTCGTCCCGAGGGGGAGATATTCGGCCCCAGCGGATTCGACGATGCTCGGCACATCCGAGTCGGCTCCCGAGGCGTTGTCCGCAACGATGACGCGGAGTCCCTCAGGGATCGCCGACGAGAATCCGGCCAGAAATCCGGGGAGTACGCGCTCGGAGCCAAAGCTGACAGTCACCACTGCGACGCGTCGATAGGGGGGCGGAGCGGTCTCAGACATAATCACAGCAATCCTAGTTGTAAGCTTGACTGTCCGCGGCTGAGGCCGTTAGAGCGAACGATCGAGGTTGGATGAGCTACATCAAGGAAGTCCTCGGCGCACGGGAACTTCTGTCGAACCTCGTGCTCCGCGAGGTCCGGGGCCAGTACAAGCGCACCATATTCGGTCGTCTCTGGTCGTTGGTCAGCCCCTTGGCCTCGATGCTCGTCTACACGTTCGTGTTCTCGTTCGTCTTCAAAGTTCAACCCGCCAAGGGCGATCCCAGCGGACTGGACGTGTATGCCGTCTGGCTGCTGTGCGGACTCCTGCCCTGGACGTTCTTCGCGAACGCGGTTTCCAGCGGCATGGGCTCGCTCGTCGCCAACGCAGGATTGATCACCAAGGTCTATTTCCCGAGGCTCGTGCTTCCGGTATCGGCCGTGTTCTCGGTCGCGTACAACTGGCTCTTCGAGATGCTCATCCTCGTCCTGGCGATCCTCCTGGTCGGAGGATTCGTCTGGCCATGGCTGCCGTTCGTCGTGCTGATGATGGTGGTTCTCGCTCTCTTCGCCGCAGGGATCGCTCTGCTGCTCTCGATAGCGAACGTCTACTTCCGCGACACTCAGTATCTGTTGTCGATCATCCTGCAGATCTGGATGTACATGACCCCGATCGTGTACCCCATCACGCTGGTCGCGAATCAGTCGGCACGCATCGGTGGTCTGCTGGGAACTCCGGTGACCATCCTCGACATATACACACTCAACCCCATGCTGCACTTCGTCGAGGTGTTCCGCACACTGCTCTACGACAACACCTGGCCCGAGGTTTCGGATGTGGTCGCGTGCGTGATCTGGGCGGTCGTCGCAGTTGTCCTCGGGGTATGGGCATTCTCACGCAAGGAGAAGAGATTGGCCGAGCTTCTGTGACCGAGATCGCTGTCGACGTATCCCACGTCAGCAAGAAATTTCGGCTCTATCACGAACGCAATCAGAGCTTGAAGTCTGCCGTCATGCGCCGCCGTGTGTCGGTGCACGAGGACTTCTGGGCGCTCCAGGATGTCAGCTTCGAGGTTCCCACGGGCTCGACATTCGGGTTGATCGGAAGCAACGGCTCCGGAAAATCGACGCTTCTCAAGTGTCTCGCGAAGATCCTCTACCCCGAGCAGGGCAGCATTTCGGCCAGAGGCAAGGTCGCTGCAATGCTCGAGGTCGGCTCCGGATTCCATCCCGAGCTCTCCGGTCGCGAGAACATCTATCTCAACGGCTCGATCCTCGGAATGGGCCGAAAGGAGATCGACCGCAAGTTCGAGTCGATCGTCGACTTCTCGGGCGTCGAGAACTTCATCGATCAACCGGTCAAGAACTACTCGTCAGGCATGTACGTCAGGCTCGGATTCTCGGTGGCGATCAGCGTCGATCCCGACGTTCTGGTGGTCGACGAGGTTCTGTCGGTCGGCGATGCGGACTTCCAGAAGAAGTGTCAGGACAAGTTCTCGGAGTTCCGCGCCCAGGGCAAGACGGTGATCCTCGTCAGCCACTCGCTCGACACTGTCACGCGTATGTGCGATCACGCCGCCTGGCTTCAGAACGGGCACCTGCGCACGGTCGGCGAGGCCTTGGACACGGTCGACGCGTACAAAGCCTCTCTCTGAAACGCGTCTCTCTGGGAGTCACGGCTCACCGCCGTGGGCGTCGCCAATACAAGCGTTGACTCGTAGCATGTGATTACCGACCGAATCACTAGGGGATCACATTGCGCCGAGCGCTCCGGACCTTGGCGATGGCATTCGCCCTCGCCCTCATCGCTACGACAGTGCAAGTCGCCAGCGCGCCCGCACCGAGCCAGGCGGCGAACGCCTACGACTTCAATCCGGGCAACATCATCAGCGACGATGTGTTCTTCAACTCGAACAGCATGAACGAAGCCAGCATTCAGGCGTTCCTGAATGCGATGGTCCCGAACTGCTCCCCCGGCGCCACGTGTCTGAAGAACTTCAGCCAGTCCACCTATTCGCGAGGTGCCGACGCGATGTGCAACGCCTATTCGGGCGCAGCCAACGAACCCGCGGCGCGGATCATCTATAAAGTCGCCCAGGCCTGCGGGATCAATCCGCAGGTGATCCTGGTGACCCTCCAGAAGGAGCAGGTCCTCGTCACCTCGAGCGCGCCGAGCAGCTGGGCTTGGCAAGCGTCGATGGGATACGCGTGCCCGGACACGTCCGCGTGCGACACCCAGTACTACGGCTTCTACAACCAGGTCTACATGGGTTCCTGGCAGTTGAAGCGCTACGGAAACCCTCCAGGAACGTCGAACTACTTCACCTGGTATCCGGTGGGCGGTTACGCGAACGTGCTCTACAACCCCGACGCCGGGTGCGGATCGTCGCGAGTGTACATCGCCAATAAGGCCACTGCCGCTCTCTACTACTACACCCCTTACCAGCCGAATTCCGCGGCGCTCGCTGCCGGCTATGGAGCTGCCCCCGCAGGGTCGTGCGCGAGCTACGGCAATCGCAACTTCTTCTTGTTCTTCACCGATTGGTTCGGATCCACAGGCACGCAGGGCCCGAGCTTCATCGACGCGCTCTATGCATCGACCGGAGGAGCCTCCGGCCCACTCGGCGCGGCGGTCAGCGGGTACATCACGATCGCGGACAACGGCGGCGGGATGGTGCGCGCCTACGCCAACGGTGCGATCACGTGGGCACGGCCGTACGGCGCATTCGTTATATCCGGCCCGGTACGGGACTACTTCAATGCGCAAGGCGGAATCGCCGGCCGTCTGGGCTGGCCGACCAGTGCACTGAACGGGGTGGGGTCCGGTCAAGTGCAGGCCTTCCAGGGTGGCGCGGTCACCCTTCGCAACGGGGACATCCGGGACATCTCAGGAAATCTGAGGACTGCCTACAACACTGTCGGAGGCCTCACAGGGCCGGTCGGGTGGCCAATCGGTGACATGAGCTGCTCCAGCGGCACATGCAAGCAACAGTTCGAGCAAGCGCTCTTCTCCGTGACCTCGAACACTTCCTTCACGATCACGAGCGACAAGATCGCTGCAGCGTACAAGGCCGCAGGCGGCTCTGGCTCGCTCGGTGCGGCGAGCGGAGCGACCGCGGCGAACCTGACCGCCGGCGGCGGTCTGATCCAGGCCTACGCGAACGGCGTCATCACTCAGTCGGCGAGTGGGGGCGCGCACGCACTCTCGGGCGCGATCCGGTCGCAGTTCAACAACCTCGGCGGACTGGGCGGCTACCTCGGCTGGCCCACCGGTGACATGACCTGTGACACGAACAAGAACTGCTCTCAGACCTTCCAGGGCGGAACCGTGTATGCAAACTCCGACGGCTCGTCATCGGGTATGAGTGCGGCGATACTCTCGCTGTACAACTCACTCGGCGGCACGACCGGTGCCCTCGGCGCTCCCGTCGGCGGGACCAGCGTGCTGGCCGGCGGACTCGTGCAGGGATTCCAGAAGGGCGCTATCACGTGGACCGCTGCCGGAGGCGCATTCGCGCTGACCGGGGACATCCGTGCGGCTTTCAATGCGATCGGTGGACTGTCCGGAAGCTTCGGCTGGCCGACGAGCGCAGCCAACAGTTTCGCCGATAACGGCGGTGGTCTGGTGCAGGGCTTCCAGAACGGTGTCATTCTCGCGACCACGAGCGCGGGCGCCTTCCCGATGTCCGGACCTATCAGAACCGCTTACAACGCCGCGGGAGGAGTCCCCGGCCCGGTCGGGTGGCCACTCACTTCTCAGATCTCAACAAGCGGCGGCTTCGTGCAGGCATTCCAGAATGCAGCGATCACCTACACTCCGACAGCGGGCGCTCATGTGCTGAGCGGCGCCTTCCGTGACGCATACGCCACCACAGGAGGCATAGGCGGGTCCATCGGCTGGCCGACGTCCGATGTCGTCAGTTCAGCGGTGAATGGTGGGGGCCAGGTCCAGGGGTTCGAGAAGGGTGCCGTCACGCAGAAGACGGGCGGCGCCGCAATCGTGTTGAGTGGCCCCATCCGCGACTATTTCAACGGCAATGGAGGACTCGCCGGCGCACTCGGGTGGCCCGCTCGTGGTCAAGTCTGTACGCCCGACGGAAGTGCGTGCCAGCAGACCTTCGATGGCGGGACGGTGACCTGGACCAAGAGTGCGGGTGCCTCCCTGGCAAAATAGGCGAGTGGACTACTTCTTCAATGTGACCATTCGCAACCTGCGTCCCTTCTTCCGCATCCGCAAGGGGACGCGCAGGGTTGGTCCCGATGCGATCCTGGGGATGATCCGGCTCCGAAACGAGGAGGATCTTCTTCAGGACACTCTCGATCACCTGTCGACCATCGTCGACGGAATAGTCGTGTTCGACGACGCCAGCACTGATGGCAGTCTGCAGATCGCACTCGCTCACCCTGCTGTGGTCGAGGTCATCGTCAACCGCCATTGGCGTCGGCGCAATCGAGTCTGGGAAGAGACGGCCAACCGTCGCGTGCTCTATCAGCGGGCCAAACATTTCAAGCCCTCGTGGGTCTTCTACAGCGACGCGGACGAGAGGTTCGTTGGCGATATTCGCACATTCCTCCTCACCGCCCCGGCCGACGTGCACGGCCTTCGGGTGAATCTGTTCGACGCGTACATGACACCAAGCGACTCGTCGCCATATCAGCCGGGCGAGCAGCTCCTTGATTTCAGGGATGGCTTCGGCCCAGAGCGCCGACGGATCCTGATGGCGTGGCGGCCGAGCCCAACCGTCGACTTCACCACACCCGATGCGCGCGAGCCGCAGGGTGTGCCCGGCCCTCTCGTTGATCGATTCGCCTGCCAGCACTACGGCAAAGCGCTATCGGTCGAGCAGTGGGAGGAGACCTGTCGGTACTACGTCGAGAACTTCCCCATCTACCGCGACAAATGGAGAGCGCGCATGGGCAAGGGAATTCACACCGAGTCCGACTTCGGGACTCCGCTCTATTCGTGGGCCGAGGTCATGGACCACGCAGTTGATATCTAACGGAACGCGATGGCACAGCCGAGCAAGAGGACGAACGTGCCCGCCCCGTATACGAGCACTAGCGACGTGGCGAGTCTGTTGCGCACGATGAGTGCGGCCGCGACCACGAAGGCGGGAGCAAGAGCCAGACCGTAACGGGGGATCACGGGAAATACGTTGCCGAGCACGAAGCTCATGGCGGCGAACAGCGCCGGCGCGAACAGGACAGACGAAATCAGAGTGGCCACAGCGAACGACTTGGTCGCGATGGATCTGCTCGCCATGAACGCGGCTCCGACGACGCCTGCGATACACAGCCATTGGAGTGGATAGGCCACGAAGGGCGGTATGTGGTAGATGTTCGACCATCCGCCCGACATCAGCGGACCGGGCGTCAAGAATATTGTTCCCAACTGGCCGAAGTCCCGCCACGCGAACTTGCCCGCGAGGCCTTGCGATGGTCCTGGACCTATCGCGATCGCGTGATGCACGACGAGCCAGATGACTTCTGCGATCACCGCAGCCGCTGCCGTGGCCACCGCGAGCAGGATGAGGCGCCGCCGTTCGGCGCTGGGGAGTTCGCCCATCCCGCCTCGACGCCGGCGCCAAAGCGCATACACGAGGAGGATCAGGGCGACAAGACCCACCCCGAATATCGTCGTGATCTTGAGCCACACTCCGACCATCGCGACGGGCACCAGCCACCAAGCGCCGGACTTGCGATCGATCGCTCGCATCGCGAGCAGGAGCAGCGCGCCACCGACGAGCAGGGTCGGAGCGTCTGTCGAGATGTACGTGACCGACCAGACCGTCGACGGGGCCGCTATCACCGCCAGGCCGAGCCCGAGAGTCACCAACTTTCCCACTTTGAAACGTCGCAGCAAGGCATAGAGGATGAGAACGCCACCGGAGAGCCAGAGGAATCCGGACAGCCGCGCTGCAGTCAGAAAACTGAGGCCCGTCAGCGTGTGGATCGCTTCACCGACGAACCAGGTCACGGCGAAATAGATCGGGGTATAGATGTCCGCGGTGGTCTTGCCCTCCTGCGGATACGTGCGTGGGTGGTTGTATGAACTGCCGCAGGCATCACCGCGCTGTCCGAACGCGTCTCCGAAACAGGACATCTGTTCCAGCGCTTGCTTTCCGATCGTCTCACCTTGGCGAACGATGCCCTGTGACGGGATCTTGACGGTGTAGTCGTAGTAGACCCACTCATCGAGAGGTGAGAGCGCTTGCGTGTGTCTCACCGTCACGATTCCCGTCATCAGCAAGGACGCGAAGACCAGGACGATGGGAACCCAGTTCAGAAGGCTCCAGTTGACGATCGCACTGCGCGAACGCGGGTTCGAGGCAGGCGGCACGGACTCCACAAATCGATCCTGATCGTCGACCTCAGGAATCTCCGGTCGTGCCACTACGCGTCCAGCAGCTTCTGGAGGTAGGTACCGTACCCGCTCTTCACCAGCGGTGCCGCGAGGACTGCGAGCTGAGCGTCGTCGATCCAGCCGGCGCGCCAGGCGATCTCCTCGATGCACCCGACCTTGAAGCCCTGCCGGTCTTCGATCACGCGCACATACTCGGACGCCTGCATCATCGACTCGAATGTGCCGGTGTCCAGCCACGCGGTTCCCCGATCGAGCACCTGCACCTGCAGGCGGCCCGAATCGAGGTAGCGCTCGTTCACGGTCGAGATCTCGAGTTCTCCCCGGGCGCTCGGCTCGATCGTCTTGGCGATCTCGACCACCGAGTTGTCATAGAAGTACAGACCTGGCACCGCGTAGTTGCTCTTCGGCTTGGTCGGCTTCTCTTCGATCGAGAGCGCTTTGAAATCGTCATCGAATTCGACCACACCGTACGATGTCGGATTGCTGACGTGATACGCGAAGATCAGTGCGCCATCGATCTCGTTGTGGCTTCGCAGCGACGAGCCCAGACCTGCGCCGTGGAAGATGTTGTCCCCCAGCACGAGCGCGACCGACTCGTCCCCGATGAACTCTTCTCCGATGATGAAGGCCTGAGCCAGGCCGTCCGGTGATGGCTGAACGGCGTACTCGAGCCGGATGCCGAGTTCCGAGCCGTCGCCGAGCAGGGCGCGGAACTGCTCGTTGTACTCGGGTGTCGTGATGATCAGGATCTCCTGGATGCCCGCCATCATGAGCGTCGACAAAGGGTAGTAGATCATCGGCTTGTCGTAGATCGGCATGAGCTGCTTCGAGATGCCCTTGGTGATCGGCCACAGCCGGGTTCCAGAGCCGCCGGCGAGAATGATTCCGCGCATTGTGTCGGGTCGTTCCTTACTTGTTCAGGGACGCGTAGAACGCCCGTGCAGCGTCCCAGGTGGGAAGGAGGCCTGAGGCTGCGGCCTCGGACAGGCCGGGCGCGTCGGTGTCTTTGGGAGACAGCAGGAGGTCACCGGCGTCGATCGGGAACACCAGCTCGACCTCGGGATCGAGCGGGTTGATCCCGTGCTCGTGGGTCGGGTTGTAGACGTCGGTCACCAGGTAACTGACTGTCGCATCATCGGTCAACGCCACGAAACAGTGCCCCAGGCCCTCCGAAACGTAGATCGCGCGCCTGTCTTTGTCGTCGAGAAGCACAGTGTCCCACTGGCCGAACGTGGGCGATCCGACCCGGATGTCGATGGCGAAGTCGAGCACAGCGCCGTGAGTCGCCGTCACGTACTTGGCCTGGCTCGGCGGGATGTCGGCGAAGTGGATGCCTCGCACCGAACCTCGGCGAGAAACCGACGTGTTGCCCTGTTTGAGATCGAGTGAATGCCCGACGGCCTCTTCCAGACGGTCGAACCGGTACCACTCCAGGAAGAGCCCGCGGTCGTCCGCATGCTGCTTCGGGGTGATCTCGTACGCGTCGGGGATGGAAAGTTCACGGATTTGCACCCGGCGAGTCTACCAATGAGGCCGCCACGGTAGACTCGGTGCGGTTTATCGACAGAAAGCACCCATCACATATGAAGATTCTCGTCACCGGCGGCGCCGGTTTCATCGGCTCCAACTTCGTCCGTCGTACCCTGCAGGACGCGTACCCCGGCCTCGAGGGCGCCGAGGTCGTCGTGCTCGACGCGCTGACGTACTCCGGCAACCTGGAGAACCTCGCGTCTGTCGCCGACTCCCCGCGCTACACGTTCATCAAGGGCGACATCCGCAACGGAGGACTGCTCGACGAGCTCTTCCCGTCGGTGGACGCGGTCGTGCACTTCGCCGCCGAGTCGCACGTGGACCGTTCCGTGCGCGATGCGTCGATCTTCGTCGAGACGAACGTGCTCGGCACCCAGCAGCTGCTCGATGCGGCTCTCCGCAACGACATCCAGCGCTTCGTGCACGTGTCGACGGATGAGGTCTACGGCTCGATCGCCGAGGGCTCCTGGTCGGAGGACCGTCCGCTCGAGCCGAACTCGCCGTACTCGGCGTCGAAGGCCGGCAGCGACCTCCTCGCACGGAGCTACCACCGCACGCACGGCCTCAACGTCTCGATCACGCGCTGCTCGAACAACTACGGTCCCTACCACTTCCCCGAGAAGGTCATCCCGCTGTTCGTCACCAACCTGATCGACGACAAGCATGTGCCGCTCTACGGCGAGGGCAACAACATCCGTGACTGGCTGCACGTCGACGACCACACCCGCGGCATCGCGATGGTGCTGGTGAACGGCCGCGCCGGTGAGATCTACAACATCGGCGGAGGCACGGAGCTCACCAACAAGGAGCTCACACAGCTGCTCCTCGACGCGACCGGCAAGGACTGGTCGTATGTCGACCGGGTCGCCGACCGTCTCGGCCACGACCTGCGCTACTCGGTGGACATCTCCAAGATCCAGGCCGAGCTCGGCTACGAGCCGCTGGTCCCCTTCCAGCAGGGCCTCGCCGACGTGGTCCAGTGGTACCGCGACAACCGCGCGTGGTGGGAGCCGCTGAAGGCCCGCGCCGCCCTGGACAACTGACGCCGACGATGACTCGCTACCTAATCACCGGGGCCGCCGGGATGCTCGGCCGCGACCTCCAGAAGGCCCTCGCGGGACGTGACGTCACCGCTCTGACCCGGGCAGACCTCGACGTCACGGATCGGGATGCCGTCTTCGCAGCGGTGGCCGACCACGACGTCGTGATCAACGCATCCGCGTACACCAAGGTCGACGACGCCGAGACGCACGAAGAGGAGGCGTACGCGATCAACGGCACCGGCCCGGAGAATCTCGCTCTGGCCGCCAAGGCGGCCGGCGCGAAGTTGGTGACGGTGTCGACGGACTACGTGTTCGACGGCAACGGCTCCTCCCCGTACGCCGAAGACGCACCGCGCGATCCGATCAACGCGTACGGACGAACCAAGGCGGCGGGCGAGGAGCTCGCGCTGGCCGCGCATCCCGATGGCACGTACATCGTTCGTACGGCCTGGCTCTACGGCGCCGGCGGTCCCAACTTCCCGAAGACGATGGTGAAACTCGCCGCTTCGCACGAGACCCTGAGCGTCGTGGACGATCAGCGGGGACAGCCCACCTGGACGGGCGATCTCGCCGAGCGCATCGTCGCGATGCTCGACGCGGATGCTCCGGCGGGCATCTATCACGGCACCAACTCGGGCGAGGCCACCTGGTACGAGTTCGCGCGCGCAGCCTTCAGCGAGGCCGGATTGAACCCTGATAGGGTCACTCCGACCGACAGCTCGACGTTCGTGAGACCCGCTCCTCGTCCGTCGTATTCGGTGCTCGGTCACTCCGCCTGGCAGAGCGCGGGTCTCCCGCCGATGCGAGCGTGGAACGAAGCGCTGGCCGATGCGGCCCGCAACGGAGTCTTGGAGCAGCATGACAACCCTGAGAGTGGTCGTTGACGATCTCATCGCCGACACCCCCGGGGGTGCTCGCCGTTACGCCGAAGAGCTGACCCGTCAGATCATCGCGACCGCACCTCCGGGATGCGAGGTCGAGGGGATCGTGTCGAACGTCTCACAGGAGATCCTCGACGACTTGACCACCCGGCTTCCCGGGATCTCCGGCTTCAGCAAACTGCCGCTGGCCCGACGCGAGCTCGTCGTCGCCTGGCAGTCCGGCATCGCCCTGCCCGGCGCTCGGGGAATGGTGCACGCTCCTGGTCTCCTCGCTCCCCTGCGCAAGCACTCGCGGAGCGACGGAGGCGAGCAGGTGACCGCGACGATTCACGACGCGCTCCCCTGGACGCACCCCGACTCCCTCCCGACGACCACGGTGCTCTGGAACAAGGCGATGGCGAAACGGGCGCGGAAGTTCGCGGACGCGGTGGTGGTTCCCACCCACGCGGTCGCAGACCAGCTGGCCGAGTACATCGATTTCGGCGACCGCGTACGGGTGATCGGCGGAGCGTCGGCCTCGACCCTTCGCCTCCCGGCGGATGCCGATGAGCGCGCCGAACGTCTGGGCCTGCCCGAGCGATACGCCTTCACACTCGGCTCGATCATGCCGAGGAAGGGCATCGCCCCTCTCATCCGGGCGATGGCACGGCCCGAGGTTCACGACCTCCCGCTGTTGATCGCCGGTCCTGACCGGTATGGCGATGGCTCGGCGACCGGAGTCGCCGCAGCGGCGGGACTTCCCGAAGACAGAGTGCGAGCACTCGGACAGCTCGACGATGCGGATCTCGCCGTCGCGTTGGACCGCGCCACGCTCTTCGTCTTCCCGAGTCTCGCCGAAGGATTCGGGCTGCCGATCGTCGAGGCGTTCAAGTTCGGTACACCCGTCATCCACTCGGACGATCCGGCGCTCGTGGAGGTCGCTGCGGGCGCGAGTCTCGTCGTGCAACGCCCTGCGCCGTCGGAGGACGACGGCGCCTACTCTGAGCGGCTCGCCCAGGCGATCGGACGCGTGCTCGACGACGATGAGCTGCGCGCTCGCCTGAGCGTGCTCTCCGCAGACCGCGCCCGTGCGTTCAGCTGGCGCGATTCAGCGGAGCGCGTCTGGCAGCTGCACGCCGATCTCTGATCGACCCGCCTCTAGCCCACCCGAGACCGTTCGGCGGTCTGCTGCTCGATGCTCGTGGCCTGCGACGCGTCATGCGACTCCTGGTCCCGTCCGAAGGATGCACGATAGCGCTCGGACGCCCACACGCCTGTCGCCCTCGCCCAGCCGTGGCTGGGCTTCTCGATGAGCCAGGTGAAGGCGACGGAGATGAGGATGGCGACCGGCACGGCGAACGCGAGCGGCACGTACCACGCCTGACCGGCCATGAGGTAGGTGAAGAAGATGATGATCGGCACGTGCACCAGATACAGGCTGAACGAGATCGTCCCGGCGAACTGCAGCGGCCGCGACTCGAACAGCGCACGCAGCGGCGACCAGCCGATCGCGGAGACCACGATCGCGGCAGCGCCGAGCGGGGCGAGTCCCTTCAGAATCGCCTCGAATTCCTTCGCATCCGCGATTCCGGGGCCGAACAGCCAGGGCGCGATCATCAGCATCGATCCGCCGAGGGTCAGCGCGAACCAGAAGGGGTGGTGGAATCGGCGGGCGTTCATCCGGTCCGCGAAGTTGCGGACGGCCTCGAGACGAACGGCGAGAACAGCACCCACGAAGAAGGCGGGCAGGTAGCTCAGCGCACCGGAGTCGACGCGGACACCCAACCAGGTGAGCACGACGGCGGCGGCCAAACCGCCGAGCCACCACTTGCGGACAGCGAGCGCTGCGACGACGAACACCGGCAGCGCCAGCGAGAAGATCAGCTCCCACCGCAGTGACCACAGCGGGTTGTTGATCTGCCCATCGCCTCCCAGGAGGTCCCAGGCCTTGACGATGTACTCCCAGCTGAAGTTGGGCGTCGA
>Ga0256911_1000335_pt1 | contig 15326 bp, 15 predicted proteins | sample MC6MC0764MT_FD_190197 | JGI IMG/M metagenome (GOLD analysis project Ga0256911, IMG submission 190197) | Metatranscriptome of enriched soil aggregate microbial communities from Iowa State University, Ames, United States - MC6-MC0764-MT... | ecosystem: Environmental > Terrestrial > Soil >...
AATAAGTTCATTTTCGTTTTATCATTTACATAATCACAAAATTTACAAACCACTAAAACGATTTTCTATGTTAAAGAAATTATTTGAAATGCTTACTGGCAACGATGCTGCTGATGCAACAAAACCAATAGAGGATGCTGTAAGAAATGCAGCACAAGAACACGTAAACAAAGGGAAGCACGATTTTGAAGAACAAAATTCGCCAGCTTACCAAGCTACTCAAGGTGCAAACATTGCAGGATTTGAAAAAGAAGATTTAAGCCATCCATTGCTACAACCCGTTAGTGGCATATCTTTCAGAGACTATGCTGCTATGACCGTAAAGATGACGGCAGGAGCTTTACCTGAAGAAGTATACAAAGCTATGGAAAGCAACGAAGCTGCCTATGCCGAGGCATCGAAGGAGTGGATAGAAAGATTGCAAACAGATGCTAGTGGCACTTTAGCACAACTGTATGGTAAATATTATGCAGAAGCAGATAAACATCCTAAGTTGCAAAACCTAACTTCTACATTGAGTGCGGAAGGGCAAGCTAACTTGACTAAACTAAAAACCGACCGTTACTATTACTACGAAATGGAAGGCGCAAGAGACGCTGCCACAGCCGCAGGGCTTAATGTGAATGATTGGGTGCTTGAAAAATTTGGTATTCCTTTTACGGAGTTTCAAGCTGCATTTGCACAATGGCTAGTATTCCAAAATCAAAATTGGGATAAAGAGGAATTGACTAGATTGATAGGCCATCGTCAAGAAAAGCAAAAAGAATATGCAGCTAAAATTGCTAGCGGTCAATTGTAAGCTAAGACAACATAAACAATAACCCACATCCCATGCAACAAAGTATTATTGACAAAGAAGCGGGCACGCTTTATATCGCCGATGATTTAATCATTGATAGCAAAACTACCTTAGCCGCTCTGGAAGCCTATTTTGGCCCAGAGCGACTGGAAGTGGAAAGAGGTTGGAAGACCTACGAGAATGGAACACTTCGCGACCTAAAGATTAAGGATTGGTATTTCACCATGACCTTTTATTATGATGCTGGCATTTTGACACACATAACATTTTATCCACGCGATGAAGAAATAAATACTGCATCCTGGGACAATTTTGACCCTGTAGCCGAAAGCGAATACTATACTAAATGGATGGCAGCGCAATTGGGCGACAAAAGCAAATTTAAATGGGACCTGAACCAAGCTGGCCGACATTATAGCTTCAGTTTTCCTTGGGGTGCAGCAGGTGTGTACTATGATTTTAAAGACGGTACTTTTAGTTGTAACATGAGCTTTAAACCTTAGGTATATCTTTCAACGTTTTTTTATCTAAAATAAAAACACCATGAAGCGCAAGCACTATTTTTTTATCTTAACCATGCTCATGTTAGGCTTTGTGTTATGGCGCGTGTATGCTGAGGTAAAGACACAGTTTACTGAAGTGTACAACAATAGAGTTCATCCTAAAAAGTTGCCGCCACCTATACCCAACAAGCGCAGTGCTCGTGGTGAGATTACCATAATTCATATTGGCAATGGCTACCCACGTATGCAGCAAGGTTTGCATCGTAAGCAGCTTATGTTTTTTGTAACCATCAAGAAGCCATTGCATACCGAAACCATTTCAAAAGAATATCTGTTTGATGCTACTTCGCTAGCACAATTGAAAAAAGGCCAAGTGTATGCTGCACGAATAAATCCTGATGACTTTCATGATGTGGCTATAGTGTGGACGGGCGCAGTGAAAGGCAAGGACGTACCTAAATAGCTTGGCTTACCGTTCGTCAATTATTGCTATCCCTTCGTCGATTTGTTTTTGAGATGCTTTGCTGCTACAATAGTTTTACTCAACCAAATCAAAATTCTAAATCAAACAATTATGAGACAACTATGGATTAAAGCTGCGGCCATTGCTATGGCCATTATTGCAGGCTTGTGTATAGCTAGTTATGGGCAAACAAAGAAGACTGCTGCACCAAAGAAAACAGTAGAACGTTGGATTAAAGTTTATAACAACCTGATGATGGGCGACCAAACCAACAGTAGTATTGGCCAATTTTTGAAAACAGCCACAGGTGAAGTTATTGCTGTACAAGATGCGGAGCGGTTTCAAAAAGAAATTGCACTTGTGTTTTTTACCGAGTATGGAGCCAATTATGCTACCTTAACCTTCCCTGGCAATGCCGCTGCTGCAGCGTCTTACGGTACCGATGAGATAAGTGTTTTTACTGAAAGTCCGGGTGGTATGAACCATTGGGAGCAGGGGAATTTAAATTCAGGATATATTACTTTGGCCAGTACCAGCAATGGCGATATGAGTGCTTCAGATTTTAATGAAGTGGCGGAGAGCAAAAGTTGGGCAAGCTTTTCCAAAATGTTTAGTCGCTTCAATTCTGGCTCCGGTAAATTATCATATGTAAGCGAATATGTTCATTTGGCCACCAACAATGTATATATGTTTCAGTTGAACAGTACCCTTCGCGGTTTCATTTATGTAAAGAACCTAACGCCTAAAAGTGCCAAAGGTGGCAGCTTCAAATTCGACCTCATCATTGAAGGCAGCGATGAGTATAAGAGCAGCGATGTAAAGGGCTTGCAGCCTAGTAAAGATTAGCTTTTTTGCTAGAGCAAGCCAATCATCGCAAGCTTAAATCAAAGTAAATTGCGGTGTGCAATAACCTTCAGTATTTCATAAATTGAAAACGTCCCACTTTTTGTAAAGTGGGACGTTTTTTACTGTGAAGTAGATTCAGAAATTACTTTCCTTCTTCTTCGTTTTTCAATTTATTTTTCAAGTCAGCCAAAGCGCCAAGGTCACCCAAAGTTGCTTTTTCTACTTTTGCTTGGATGTTTTTCACTGCTTTCTTAGTGTTATCATTTTCAGTCTGAACAGCTTTGTGTTCAGCTTCTTTCTCGTCAGCTTTAGTTTGTTCCCAAACTTTACTATGCGATACCATGATACGTTTGTCGTTGCGGTCAAATTCGATAATAACGAAAGGTAAAGTTTCCTCTACGCTCAAGATAGTTTCGTCTTCTTTACGCAAGTGACGTGCTGGTGCGAAAGCTTCCAAACCGTATTGTAGTTGTACTACAGCACCTTTTTCATCTTTACGCATTACAGTACCTTCATGTTGAGAACCGATAGGGAAAATGCTTTCGAAAGTGTTCCAAGGATCATCTTCCAATTGCTTGTGTCCTAAAGAAAGTTTGCGGTTTTCTTTATCGATGCTAAGGATGCTAACTTCGATTTCGTCGCCAACTTTAGTGAACTCACTTGGGTGGTTGTAACGTTTAGTCCAGCTCAAATCGCTGATGTGAATCATACCACCAATACCAGTTTCCAATTCAACGAAAACACCGTAAGGAGTAATGTTTTTCACAGTTCCTTTGTGACGGCTATCAGAAGGGAATTTGTCTTCGATAGTGCCCCAAGGATCTTCAGTAAGTTGTTTGATAGAAAGGCTCATTTTGCGCTCTTCTTTGTCAAGTGTCACAACTTTTGCACTGTATTCATCGCCCATCTTGAAGAATTCTTTCGCATTGATAGGCTGAGAGCTCCAAGTGATTTCAGAAACGTGTACCAATCCTTCAACGCCAGGAAGCACTTCAAGGAACGCACCGTAATCTTCGATGTTTACTACTTTACCTTTCACAGAAGCACCTTCTTGAATTTCTTCAGGTAAGTTATCCCATGGATGAGGCGTTAATTGTTTCAAGCCAAGGCTGATACGTTTTTTCTCATCATCAAAATCAAGTACCACCACGTTCAATTTCTGACCGTTGCTCAATACTTCATTAGGGTGAGAGATACGTCCCCAGCTGATATCAGTGATGTACAACAAACCATCTACACCACCAAGGTCTACGAATGCACCGAAGTCAGTAACATTCTTGATCATTCCTTCCAGAACTTGACCTTTTTCTAGTTTAGACATGATTTCGCCGCGTTGTTGCTCCAAATCGCTTTCGATAAGCGCTTTGTGCGACACTACTGCGTTACGAATTTGTTCGTTGATTTTCACAACTTTGAAATCCATAGTTTTACCAACATACTGATCGTAGTCAGTTACGGGTTTCACGTCAATCTGAGAACCTGGTAAGAACGTTTCCAAACCATTAACGTCCACAATAAGGCCGCCTTTAGTTTTAGAAGTAATCGTTCCGGTAACCACTTCGCCAGATTTGAAGTAATCCACCACATTTTGCCAGCTGCGCACTTGACGCGCCTGACGGCGGCTAAGGCTCAATTGTCCATCGCGATCTTCTTTCTCAAGTACAAGTACTTCGATTTCGTCGCCGATTTTCAAGTTAGGCATGTCGCGGAATTCGTTCAAAGAAACGAGACCGTCTGATTTAAAACCGATGTTTACGATAGCATCAGTTTTAGTTAAACCCACAATAGTACCTTGAATCAATTCAGATTCTTCGATATTTTTGAAAGTTTGTTCGTAGCTTTTTTCAAGCTCTTCGCGTTGCTCTTGTGAGTAAGTAGCAACGTTGCGCTTATCGACGTTCCAATTGAAATCGTCATGAGCACTGTTTTGAGTGTTAAGAATTTGGTTTTCTTCCAATGTTAAAGTCCTCCTTTTAATAGAAATTTGGACGGCAAAGGTAATGAAATTTCAATATGTGGAAAATTTTATTTTTTCAGCAAAAAAATAAAAACACCACTGAATAATACATCAGTGGTGTTTTTGATTATAGTAATATTAATTGATCTTTACCTGATCAAAGATATATCGCCTTTCAATGTTTTTGGCGTACCATCAGGTAAGGTCACTTTTATTAAATAATAATAAACATCGCTGGCTACTGGTGTTCCATTTACAGTTCCGTTCCAGCCACGGTTAGGATTATTGGATTCAAACATTTGTTGGCCCCAACGGTTGAAAATCCTAAACTCAATCAGCTTGTCAAATCTTAAGAACTTAACGTTGAACTCATCATTCACTCCATCACCATTTGGTGTAAATGCATTCGGTACAGCTGTTTGCGATTCGTAAACAACATCAACTTTAATAGTGGCAGTATCTTTACAACCATATTGATTAATGCCTATTAATGTGTACACCATATTTTCCAAAGGTGTAGCATAAGGTTGGCGCGCTACAGGATCGTCAAGGTACGTAATAGGATCCCAAAGCCAAAGTATAGCTTCGCCCTCTGAACTCAACTGTATTCTATCTCCGTATTTGATAGTTGTATCCTGCGGTGTTACAGATTCAAACTCAAATGGAGGAACTACGTGGATAACCATACTGTCTTTGCTGCTGCAACCAGCAATAGGGGTTGTAGAAGTGATAACATACTTATAATCACCTACTGGAGCAAAGAATTTGTTATTAGCAGAGAAATTATCTCTCAAATTACTTGCAGGCGCCCAATTGTATTGATAATTTATATTGTCAGGCAACGAATAAATATTCAAATCAATAGAATCGGCAATACAAATAACGGTATCTTTAGTTGGTAGCCTTAACTGTGGAATAGGTTCCACATTGGCTAAATAGGAACGACTTACTGAAGGGCAAGTAGCTGGAGCGCCTGGTTGCGAAACAGTAACAGTATATCTTGTAGGCACAGTTGGTTTAGGGTGAATAGTAAGACCCAATGGTAATGGATCGGGTATCAAAGCAGCTGGCGACCAAGAGAAGTTAAGCGTAGGATCGATATCAGCTGTAATGGTTACTTCTGTGTTAGGGCATACTGTTATTGGTGGTGTCGGAATGTTTACATACAACGAATCGTAGATGTACATTACAGCAGTATCAATAATATTGGCCTGGCCATTGCCGCAAGTGTAAGGAGAAAGGGCTTTGATGACAACCGAATCAATTTCATTTGGGTATTGAACCAATAAAGGTTTAATTTCTAATTCCACAGATGTTTGATTAGCGGGAATTACCACACTGTCAGCAATAAGTTGATAGTCTACTCCATTTTGAGCAGAACCTTCAATTAAGTATTTCACTGTAAGTGGGGTAGGCCGTGGCGCAGGGCGAGCAAATTGGATATGCCCAGATTTACAGCCTCTAATACAGTGTGCTACATCGTCATTACCACCTTCAGTAGACTCTGGAGTAAGTACGATACCAGTAGAGTTTAAGCTACCTGCTTTTAGGAAAACGCCTGAATCTAGAATTTCGTCAGAAGCATCTGCTATGGCAAGTTTTAAGTGGTAAGTTTCGCAGGGAATAACGCTACTTATTGCTGTAAATATTTGAGTCATACCATTGTAAACTATTGTGGTAGAAGAAATAGTATTGTCAATATATAAGGCTGTGTAGGGGCCTACACCAAATGTATTTTGATAACAAGGGTTGCCGGGGGCAGCACCCATACCATTGTTTACGGTACTAATTCCAACCATGGTATTGGCAGTGCCAGGCACTATGGCAATGTTCTGGGCTCCAGTAAGGCCTGGCCCAGAAATGAAAAATCCAAACACATCATTGATGGAGCAGTTAAAAGTGGTGTATTCATCTGATCCGAATACGTAGTCAAACTTAACGGTATCACCAGCCGGAACAAAGTCAAATTCTAAAATACAGGCATCGCGCGTTTGTATGGAGCCACCAGTATTGCTATTAATTAGTGTGGTTAAGGCTGGGTCTCCCGGAACTCCGTTGGTGTTAGATGCTTGTTGGCCTGGCGTACCGTTTACGCCAGTTTGCCCACCCATTGTCATGGCACGACCAGAAGTTAATACTATACCACTGTCTAAGCCCAAATTGCTTGCAATTGTTGTAAATTTCCCATTGGCAACACCAGGACAATTTAGTGTAGGATTAGTCATTACCACGCCTTGCCCTACGAGCGTTTGAGCTAATGCCTGAGCTGTTTGGTTATCCACTACATCTATTTGAGCGTAACTTGCGAGACCGCCCAATATTAAAGAAAGTGAGAGGAGAGTTCTTTTCATATATTCAATTCAAATTGGCTTGGTAGCAATTCTGCTACTCATAGTTATGGATTAATCTGCTAATATAGTAAATGACTAGATAATAATGTAGATAGTTGGGTGTAATCTTAAAGTATTGTAATTTTTTTAGGTTTATCTGCAAATTGGACAACACCTTTGTGTAGGATTCGTTTCAGAAATTATCAACAATTAGTTAAAAGTGTCTATTCTGGGCACTTTGCAAATACAAACCAAACTAATAAACGTACTTTGTTGTCTTAATCTTTACCTGAGACTAAGTAATACTAAAATCTTGCAATTGTGATGAAGTCAGCTATCCGAATTTTTATTCTCTTTACTATATTGTTTACTGGACAAAATAGCTTTGCTTCTCACATGATAGGTGGTGATGTTACTTATAGATGTTTGGGCGGTAATAATTTTGAAATAACTATAACATTGTATCAAGATTGCCTATACGGTGAACCCCAAGCTATACAAGAAGACGACCCAGTGCGATATGCCATTTATCAGTTAGGAGAAGGATCTGGGCCCTTATTATTTGCTTCAGGGCAGCAGCCATCTACTACCACTGAGATAGTACCACCCAACTTTAGTAACGCCTGTATTAATAACTTCCCCCAAACGTGTTTGCGCAGGCAGGTGTTTCGCTTTACTAGAAATTTGCCTCCCAGTTCTAATGGGTATTACATTATTTATCAGCGCTGCTGTAGGAATGCTTCTATAAACAACATAAACGATCCAGGCAATATTGGTGTTACCTACATGGCCACGATACCGGGTTTTACCAGCGGAAATTGCCCTAATAACAGTGCAGTGTTCAAATCTATGCCACCACAAATCATTTGCTCTAACAATCCTTTTGTTTATGATTTTTCTGCAACAGATAGCGATAACGATTCCTTGTCTTATGAATTGTGTGCCGCTAGACTAGGCGGCTCTACCAGCGACCCTCGTCCTTCTGGTTCCGGCATTCTACCCCCACCACATGCTCCTGTCAATTATTCAGGGGGATATTCGGCTACTATGCCTGTAGCAGGTATTCCGCCTTTACAAATAGACCCTGTAACTGGTTTGATGACAGGTACACCGAGTGCAATAGGCAGGTTTGTAGTTTCAGTTTGTGTGAAAGAATGGCGAAATGGCGTAGTTATAAATACATTGTCAAGAGATGTGCAGTTTGTAATTACGAATTGCTCTAAGGCAGTTGTAGCAAATATTCCAGAACTAGAGGATGAACCCAATACTTATACCGTAATGTGCAAAGGGTACACCGTAAGGTTTACCAATAACAGCACAGGTGGCTTTGCTTACGAATGGGACTTTGGTGTGCCTGGCGCAACATCTACTGAATTTGAGCCCACATTTACCTATCCAGATACAGGTACTTATGTAGTTACTTTGGTAGTAAATAAGGGTAGTACATGCCCGGATAGCATTAGCCGATTGGTAAAAGTTTATCCAGAATTCAATGGCGATTTTGTTTGGTCAGGCAGATTATGCCCTGAAGAACCTGTAGAATTTTCCGACTCTTCAAGGGCTACTTTTCCTGATGTAAATTATTGGCGATGGAGCTTTGGCGATGGCGGTACTGCTGATGTTCAGAATCCTGTACATACTTACGCCAAGCCTGGAGGGCCACAACAAGTTACCCTTATATCACGTACGGAATTGGGCTGTAGAGATACGGTTACAAAAACCTTGCCCATGCCCTTTTTCAATCCATTTGCAGGCAATGATACAATTATTGTTCTAGGTTACAACTACAACTTGAATGGAACGGGAAGTACTTATTACAAATGGTCACCAGCCGATTATTTAAGCGATGCAAATATCGCTAATCCTAAAGCTGTTTTTCCTGATACAGGCACTTATACCTATGTGTTAACCGGAACAAATGAAGAAGGGTGCACAGCTACTGACACAATAAATATTATTGTTGTATCGACGGGTACTATTTTTGTACCTAATGCATTTTCACCAAATGGCGACGGCGTCAATGATGTGCTTATGCCAAGAATAGTGGGCTACTCCGAGATAAATTACTTCCATATATTCAATAGGTATGGACAGCAGGTATTCAGTTCGGCCAGAGATAATTATCCGGGTTGGGATGGTTTAGTAAACGGAAAGCCAGCCGACATTGGGGTGTTTTATTATATCATTGACCTGAAAGATGCAGAAGGTAAAAACGTGCAGCAAAAAGGTGATATCACTTTAATTAGATAAGCAATCTTAAATAATAGAAATTGAAAATATTTATTACCGGAGCTACCTCCGGATTTGGCAAAGCCATAGCTGAAAAGTTTGCCAAAGCTGGCGCAGAACTATGGATTTCTGGAAGACGTACTGATAGACTAGAAGAGATAAAAAGTTCGCTGCTTCAATTAGGAGCCAGACAAGTAAATGCCAGCGAAATGGATGTGCGCGATAAACAAGCGGTACAAAAGGTGGCAGATGAATTGAAAGAAACTTGGGGTAGCATTGACCTATTGGTAAACAATGCAGGACTGGCTCTGGGTATGGGTGGTATAGACGAAGGGAACTTAGACGATTGGGACACGATGATAGATACCAACGTGAAAGGCTTAGCATACGTTACCAGAGCTATTGCGCCTATCATGCGCCAACAAAAATCTGGTCATATTATTAACATTGGTTCTACTGCTGGTAAGCTGGCTTACCAAAATGGTAATGTTTATTGTGCCACAAAATTTGCGGTTGATGCGCTTACTCAAAGCACCAGAATAGATTTATTGCCTTACAATATTAAAGTAACTTCCATCAATCCTGGTATGGCAGAGACGGAGTTTTCCCTCGTACGCTTTAAAGGAGATATGGATAAAGCTGGGAAAGTGTATGAAGGTTATCTTCCACTAACAGCGGAGGATATTGCAGACACGGTATATTACTGCGCTACACTACCTCCGCATGTTTGTATAAATGACTTAACCATTACTTGTACGCAACAAGCCAATAGTATTTATAAGTTGAGTAATTAGTTTTGAGGCGTAGCCGACCCCGTGCGGCTAGCGGCGTTGCGGAACAACATAATATCTCTGTCAAAAAGGTATATGCCGCCTTTGTCATCGCCTACCAATTCCAATTTATCGTTCAATGTGCGTGCCAAACGTTCTTCTTCTACTTGTTCAGAAACGTACCATTGTAGGAAGTTGTGCGTGGAGAAATCTTTTTCCTTCAAAGCAAGGTCTACAATATCGTTGATGCTTTCTGAAACCTTAATCTCATGCTTCAAGAATTCTTGAAAAATTCTTTGCAAAGATTGAAATGTAATATTGGGCTGGGGCAGAGCCGGTACAACAGCAAATCCACCACGTTCATTGATGTACCTAATCAATTTGAGCATGTGTACACGCTCTTCGTCTGATTGCATGTAGAAAAAATCGGTAATTCCATCAAGGCCGGGTTGTATTTCAGACCATGATGCCATTGCGAGGTAAGCCTGAGAAGATTCTGCTTCCATAGCCACCTGATTATTTAAGGCTTCTTGAATAGTTTTTGATAACATGTTTGCTTAGCTTTTTTTACACATCTAAGGTAAGAAAAGACGCGTTAAAGAACAGCAAAAAGAATTTGGGGTAAGATAGTTAAAATCTATTTTTAGCCTTGTAAGCCGCCGTATATCATGCGAATAGCTAAATAAGAAACTACAATGGCAAAGCCATAGCGTAGCCATTTTGTTTCGGCTTTTACCAGCACTTTAGCACCTAACATTGCTCCTATTAATACACCTATCATTACTGGTGCGGCTATGTCGGGAATAATTTGTCCGCGCTGAAAATACACTACAGCGCTGGCTGCCGCCGTTACGCCTATCATAAAATTGCTGGTAGTAGTAGAAACTTTAAAAGGTATACGCATGATATTATCCATAGCCAACACCTTGAGCGCGCCAGAGCCTATGCCCAATAAGCCCGACATGATGCCGGCGAAAAACATCATAAAGAAGCCACCAATAACATTTTTAACGGTGTAAAAACTAAGACCATCTTTGGTAGGGTAGCTTCCGTTAAGCTTAAACATAGTGGCGTAGCGACCTGAGGGAACATTGGTTTCGTGGTTTACTTTTTTGCGTAGCGACATATAAGCCGAGAACAATAATATAAATCCAAAAACAATTTCGATAATACTTACATCCAACACTTGTGAAAGGTAAACACCAGCGATAACAGCACCTATGGTAGTAGCAATTTCAAGAAACATGCCAATGCGCATATTGGTAATGCCTTCCTTCACATAAGCCGAAGCCGCACCAGAAGATGTGGCAATAACAGAAATACAGGAAGCACCAATGGCATAATGAATATCTACACCCAGCCCTACCGTAAGCAGTGGAATAATGATGACACCACCACCAAGACCCGTTAGCGCGCCTAGAAAACCTGCGGCTAAAGAACCAAGAAAAATGATAATCGAGAATAAATCAATAGACATGAGCCGCGAAAATAAGAATTGATATTTGCAATTGGCTTATTTTATTGCGAAAATAATAGCATAGCGCTGTAGGGAAACTATTGCTATTTCAAAAAGACAGGCCTGGTCAAGGCTGTAAATTGAATATTATTGCTACAAGTAGCCGTTATTTTAAATTGAACCAAGCGAGCTGTTTGGGGAGCAGCATCCAGATAAGGCATGAACGAAAGCGTGGTGGCCGATTCGTAAAGTGGGTAATTGTCTTGAATTGAAGATACTACACTCATTGGTTTTTTTATGATTCCAGTAGGCGTATATGTTCTTTCAAGAAACACAAATAAATCTGTTACATCGGCACCGCTAGCATTGTTTGCGTCGAAGTCATAAATGGTTTCTATCTTTAGCGACGTTACTTTCTCCAATGGATTTATATAAAATTCATTACAGCTACAAGCAATAGCACTTTGAACTAAGCTCCAATGTTGCTTGTTTTTTGCTTGTGCAAATTTTACAATCTTGAACTCTACAAACACACCATACTCCAGTGCATTAAAGGTGTCTTTATCGGGTAAGGCTATCGAAGACTGATAAGTGCTATCGGTTAGTATTTCCACAATCGCATTTCGGCTGGAGAGCGATTCGAAACTGTAGGAACGGAATTTTTGCTTGTCGCACTTGCATATAAAACAAGATTGTATTATAATAAGCGTGTAATAGCCAATAGCAATCAATAAGGTCTTTTTGAAAAATTTCATTTCCAGGATTTAGAATGAAAGACGGTAAAACCAAACTTTACATTGGTTTCCAAATTTTCAATATTCGCTAATACTAAGGTACAGGGTCGTGGCCATGCCCACCAAAGGGATTGCAGGAAACTATACGCTTTACAGCCAGCCAGCTACCTTTTAGCGCACCGTATTTTTGCAATGCCTCCACAGCATATTGCGAACAAGTGGGCGTATAGCGGCATTGCGCGCCTAGCAAGGGCGACAGGAATTTTTGATACAGCCTTATGATGTAAATAAATGCCTTCTTTATCATCAGTTTTTGGGTGGAAATGGTGTATTGTCGGCAATTGGTTTCGGCTTCGCTATCGCCATTTTTAATTTACTTATAGCCTTCCGAACGGCTATTTCTGCTTCGGCAAAAGTAAACTTTTCTGAGCCGGTGTACACCAGAAAGCCGTGCAATTGTGCACCTTGAGGAATTACACCATACAGACTATGTTTGTTCAATCGCCAAGCTTCTTTCAGAACCCTGCGCACTTTGTTTCTGCCGACCGCTTTTTTAATTCTCTTTTTGGGAATACTGAAACCTATGCGCACAGGACTGTCTTCCGTTTCTGCAAGCTCAGTGAATTTATATACAACTCTGAGCGGAAAAACAGAAAACGCTTCTCCTTGTTGGAAAAGCGTCTCAATTTGTTTACGCAGCTTTAATCTTTCGATTGCCCCAAGCGTGAACCGTTCATGAATACGATTGGTACTCAAAATTAACGGAAATTAGATGTTGAAATTATATTATTTCAAGCGAAGCTCGTCAGAAACAGTTAGTTTTTTGCGACCTTTTTTACGGCGTGAAGCCAATACTTTACGGCCGTTAGCTGATTGCATGCGTTTCTTAAATCCGTGAACAGATTTACGACGGCGACGAGATGGTTGATAAGTACGTTTCATAATATTTTTTTAAACAATGTCTTCAATAAAATGACAGCCCATTCGTGTCATTTTCCAAAAGGAATGCAAAGGTATAAGTAATTTTTAAAATGACAAAAGTTTTTTTCAATTGCTACATATTCTCACTTTGCTATCAATGTATTGATTTTATTTTTTCTACATGTTTATTGTTGGAAATCATAAAACATTCATTACATTAGCATTTCCAATAGCTGTAAACCAACAATATTGTTTTTTTTTCTTTACAATTTAAAATAGGGTTATGGACAAACAACACAAACAGAACAGAACAGAACAGAACAGAACAGAACAGAACAGAAATGGCTTAAGTATGCCTCTTACGTATTTATGTTGTTAATGCTCTTTGGCTACCAAAGCCTATTTGCACAGCACAAAAGTTTTTTTTCCTCAAGCTCTGCAACTTACGCAGGCCTATCTGTAACCCAAAAAGCGAAATGCGACCTTATTGCGGCCAACCCCAATGTAACCGATGTGAAATTGGTAAACATGGAAATTTTAAGTTTAGTACAAGAAGACGGTAAGCTATTGCTCGAATTGCCATTTTTGCCTTGTGCCAATTTGGTATTTAATGCAACGCAAGTAAGCTATACCAACGACGATAATTATGAATGGTATGGAGAAGTAAAGTCTACAAACCCTATAGACTCCAACTGTGGCGATGGCTTTCTTACCATGGTTAACTATGCCGATAGTGGCGGTGTGCTGGGTAGCTTGGTGCTTACCGAGCATGAATATGGCATTTACGATTTGGGCGAAGGTGTAAAAGCCTTTGCGGTAATGGACGTAGTGCGAATGAATGGGTATAGCTGTGGCGTAACTACCATAACAGGTACAGGCCCCATGGACCCTAATAATCCACCAGTAATACTGGATCAGGAGTGCATAAGAAAACAATTGAAGGTATTGGTGCTTTATACCCCAGCTGCCAAAGCTTCTATAAGCAATATGTGGCTTGATGCTACTTTGTCTATATTTAAAACCAATGTAGTATATAACAACAGTAATGTTGGTTATAATGTGGTGTTGGCTGGTGCAGTGGAATTGCCTGGTTTTGTAGAATATATAAATATTGATGTTGAAACCGATAATATAGCTGGAAACCCTCCAGCCCAAGCGTTGCGCAATGATGTTTACAAGGCTGATATTGTGGTATTGATGAGTAAAAAAGATTATAATGCAGGTAGAAATGGTAACGCTAGAGAAATAGGCTGCTATGACCTAACAACCGGAGTCTTAGAAAAAGCAAACGGGTATGCTGTAGTAGGTGTGAGATTTAGTACTTCAAGATTAATTTTCCCTCATGAATTGTCGCATCTTTTAGGTGGCAAACATGATGACGATGATAGAACTAGCCCTAGTTTTCTGGAGTCAACCGCTCGTGGCAATAAATTTGAAAAATGGTGGGGAATAACACCTGTTTTAATTGGTATGTATAGAACTACAGTTACTAATCCTCCACATTGGGCGATGGGGCTTAATGAACATAGACGCACTCAAATTCCTTATTTGTCAAACCCTGATGTTGACTATAACAATAGGGCAACTGGGACTACCGGTCGAAATAATAGTTTAAGAGTAAAGAACCACTTTCCTATAATTGCCGGTTTTTATCCCGATTATACAACATTTACCAACGATGTTACATTAAATTATACCATTGCACCTATCAATCCTAATTTTCAGCGGATATGTAAATACGAAAAAGCCACACTTTATGCTAGCGCTTATTGTGGTCGCCCTGCTTACACACATAACTGGCAGACTAGCAATGATGGTATAAATTGGTATAATAGTGGCTCTGGTGCTACACATGTAATTTACAGCGTTTCGCATCCTTTATTTGTAAGGTTAATAAGCCGCGACCAAAATGGCTTAGGTGTAACCGTAATGAAGCAAGTTACATTGAATTTCCAATGTAACCAAAACGTAATAGAAGTAGAAAACGCTAGTCATAAACTAGATGTTAAGGCAAATAAATATAGCTTAGCACCTAACCCTACTAATGGTATATTCGAGCTTAATTATGAGGCTAAAGAAACTGATGAAGTTAGCATTAAGCTTACCGATATTGCAGGAAGAGTTATAGGCACGCTTTACCAAGGTGCGCTACGTAAAGGCTTTGGCAATCTTTCTTTGGGCGAAAACTTAAAACTTGCACCAGGTCTTTATTTTGTACAGATAAACGGTGCCAATACAAAACAAATCCTACGCCTAGTAGTACAATAAAAGAATCGTAACCGACCCTGCCTTATTTGTATATAAGGCAGGGTTTTAAA
>Ga0256911_1000343_pt1 | contig 15136 bp, 18 predicted proteins | sample MC6MC0764MT_FD_190197 | JGI IMG/M metagenome (GOLD analysis project Ga0256911, IMG submission 190197) | Metatranscriptome of enriched soil aggregate microbial communities from Iowa State University, Ames, United States - MC6-MC0764-MT... | ecosystem: Environmental > Terrestrial > Soil >...
GCTCTTGCAGCTTAATATCGAAGTATAGTAGATCAAGCGTTTTCCCGAAGATTTCAGTAGGGAAGCAAGATATTCCACAAATGCTCTGTTCTGCGGCGTTTGATTCTGGGATATAGTAATGCGGAAATAAGGTTTTAGACGCTTCGACTAAAACTCGAAAATTTTAGAAGATAAGCTGGAAGTTGGGTGTCTGCTCTCTGCCTCCAGTCGAAAACCAATAGCAGAATAAGCATGTAGAAATCTTATGTATTGCTTGTTTGGACGAGGGTTCGAATCCCTCCAACTCCACTAAAAATAAAAAAAACAGAAACATTTAAAATGCTTCTGTTTTTTTTATTTATTTATTTCAATAATTTAAATTTAAGTCTTTAATCCTATCTTTTTTAACGTTGTTTTCGAAAGAAATACAGCATCAAAATTAAGAAGAGATTCTATAGTAATGTAATGCTGAAATTTGCCTTCAACCTTATTGAAGGATAATTCAATATCTTTATTATAAGTAGCTACAATTCTCACAACAGAAAAACCATTGTATGCAACTTCAAAGCCATCAAACAAACGCTTGCTTTCGGCTTTATTGTAATATTTATATTCATCAAGCATCGAAGGTGAATCATTTTCATCTAACTTATTATTATGAGAGAGAGATTTCCAATCTGAATAATTTTTAGGCTCTTTCAAAATATTACCAAGCTGATCTGTTGGCACAAACATTTCCAGCGACAAAAGCATCTTCAAAAAATTAGCATAATTATTCATCACCTTAAGGGTATGAAGATCTGCATATCCTTCATGCGAATAGTATTCAATTACAAAATCCGTCATCGGAACCAGCATATGAGAAGCAGTTGACATTGGTATTAATTTTAAAACGCAAATATAAAATATAGAATCAATGCTTTTTAGTAGTAAAGCTATTTTAAAATCAATCAAAATAACCAGAATGAATAAATTGATTATACATGAATATACAAGAAGGGAGGTTAAAGATATTTTTAAAACTCAATAAAAAACAAAGGAACTATAAAACACTGATTACGAAAACACTACCGCAAAATATAATAAATTATCATCAGTCTACCGACAAAAAAGGTTAAAAAAATGTTTTATCGTAAAGAATTTTATATATTTGCACCATCTAACAATAAAAAAAATAATTTACTATGTCAGACATTGCATCAAGAGTAAAAGCTATCATCGCTGATAAGCTTGACGTTGAAGAAACAGAAGTAACTCCTGAGGCTAGCTTCACAAATGATTTAGGAGCAGACTCACTAGATACAGTTGAGTTAATCATGGAATTTGAAAAAGAATTTAACATTCAAATCCCTGATGACCAAGCTGAAAAAATTACTACTGTAGGGCACGCTATCGCTTATATAGAAGAAGTAGTAAATAAATAATATTCTTCAACAAAGAAAATTTACAAAGTTTATGGAATTAAAAAGAGTAGTTGTAACTGGTTTTGGCGCAATAACACCCGTCGGTAATAATGCGAATGAATACTGGGAAAGTCTTGTAAAAGGCAAGAGCGGTGCCGCTCCTATTACTCTTTTTGATGCCACAAACTTTAAAACCAAGTTCGCTTGCGAGGTGAAAAACTTCAATCCATTAGACCATTTCGATAAGAAAGAGGCTAAAAAAATGGATAGAAACACTCAGCTTGGGCTGGTTGCTGCAAGAGAAGCAGTAAGCCATTCAAGAATCATGGAAGACAATGTTGATAAAAACAGAGTCGGAGTGATTTGGGGATCAGGAATTGGTGGTTTAGAAACTTTCGAAACCGAAGTTTTGGGTTGGGCAAATACAGACATCCCAAGATTTAACCCTTTCTTTATTCCAAAAATGATTGCGGACATTACACCGGGACATATTTCTATTGAATATGGTTTCCACGGTCCCAATTATACTACAGTTTCTGCTTGTGCATCATCTGCAAACGCATTAATTGATTCTAAAATGCTTATTCAGCTTGGTAAAGCAGACGTTATCGTTTGCGGAGGCTCTGAAGCTGCCGTTACGGCAAGTGGTGTTGGAGGATTTAATGCAATGATGGCACTATCTACAAGAAATGACGATCCTACTACAGCATCAAGACCGTTCGACAAAGACAGAGATGGTTTTGTTTTGGGCGAAGGTGCAGGTTCTATTATTCTTGAAGAGTACGAACACGCTGTGAAGCGTGGTGCAACAATTTATGCAGAATTATTAGGTGGCGGTATGAGTGCAGATGCACATCACATGACGGCACCACATCCTGAAGGTTTAGGAGCTTATTTAGTAATGAAAAATTGCTTAGAAGACGCAGGTTTAACTGCTGATGAAGTAGATCACATCAATATGCATGGTACATCTACTCCATTAGGAGATATTGCAGAATCAAACGCAATTTCAAGATTATTGGGTGAGCATGCTTACGACATTCAGATTAATTCTACAAAATCAATGACGGGTCACCTTTTGGGTGCAGCCGGAGTTATTGAAGCAATTGCTGCTTTAGGAACTATTATTCATGGTATTGTACCTCCTACAATCAACCATTTTACTGATGATGAGAACATCGACAGCAGATTAAATTTCACATTTAATGACGCTGTAAAAAAAGATGTAAAAGTAGCCATGAGTAATACTTTTGGATTTGGTGGGCACAATGCTTGTGTTCTGTTTAAAAAAATCTAATTATTACTGAATGGAGTTACAGAAATACTTTTCTAAATTCCTTATCAAAAAAAGAAAAAGACAACTTACGGAAAGAGACTATTTCCTGAGCACAGAACTAAATAAAATTTTAGGGATTGAGATTCAGAATGTCAACTTTTATCGTGAGGCTTTTTCAATTAAAACTTCTTCTAAAAATCAGGAAAGCAATTACGAAAGGCTTGAATTTTTAGGAGATTCTGTCTTGGGCACAATTGTTTCGTGTCATTTGTTTCAAACTTATCCTAAAGCTAATGAAGGATACATGACGCAGATGAAATCTAAAATTGTAAACAGAAAGAATCTTAACAAATTAGGAGAAGATTTAAAGCTTACCGATCTTTTACAAAAAAACAATCATGCTGTTGCTTTAGGAGATAACATTTCAGGAAATCTCTTTGAAGCATTAATTGGTGCTGTTTATTTAGACTTCCAATACGAAATTTGCAAAAAAATCGTTCTGGATAGACTGCTTACGCCAACAGAAATCAATAAACTTGAAAATAAAATTGTAAGCTACAAAGGTCTTTTGCTGGAATGGAGCCAGAAAAAGAAACTCAATATAAAGTACGAAACTTGTGAAGAAATTCAGGTAAACAAATCGATCGTCTTCCGATGCCATGTTTGGCTGGGAAATGAAAACATTTCGAATGCCACAGAAACTTCAAAGAAAAAAGCCGAAGAAAAAGCTGCACAAAGAGCATTTTATATTTTAAATAAAAAAGAAAATATACTTGGAAATCCAAAAACTTTATGATCTTGATGATATAGAATTTGAAGATATTACCATCGCTTTGGTAAGATTAGTCAAACATATACCAGATCACGAGTTTTTTTTCAAAATCAATCAAAACAACGATTTAAAGTTTTCAAGAATAAAAGACCTTGTCTATCACGGGTCTCATTATGATTTTCATTTCCCAAGGTTTGAAGCTTATCACAAGTATACAAGAACCTGTTTTACCTTCATCTCCAACAAATCTTCAGAAAGTAAACAAAAAAAATTACAAACTGAACTCTTCGCAGAAGAAGAAAACATTAAATTTTTATTAAATAATCATCCAGAAGTAGAATATATTCTGCACAGTTCGGAACAGTTTCCTGATTTTTCCGTAATTTTGCTGGCTGAAAATCTTGCGTTTCCTATTCAAGATTACAATCTGAGTTCTGAAGAAGAGCTCTATCAAATAATACAGTATTATGAATAAGTATTTAAAGAAGACAAAAATTATTGCAACACTAGGACCTGCTTCATCTTCGAAGGAGGTAATGTTAGGATTGATGAGAGCGGGTGTTGACGTTTTTAGAATAAACTTTTCTCATGCCGACTATGATTTAGTTCGTTCCAATATAAATATCATCAGAGACCTTAATAAAGAATACGGTTATTCCGTAAGTATTTTAGGGGATTTACAGGGTCCAAAACTTAGAGTAGGTGTTGTAAAAGAAGGTTCATACCTTAATCCTGGAGACATTCTTACGTTTACCAACGAAAAAATTGAAGGAGATTCTACGAAGGTTTATATGACTTATCAACAGTTTCCTCAGGATGTAAATGTAGGTGAGAGAATCCTTATTGATGACGGAAAACTAATGTTGGAGGTTATTGAAACCAACAAAATAGACACTGTAAAAGCAAAAACAATTCAAGGGGGACCATTGAGTTCTAAAAAAGGAGTAAACCTTCCGAATACGAACGTTTCTCTTCCTGCTTTGACAGAAAAAGATATTCAGGATGCCAATTTCATGATGGATATGGAGGTTGACTGGATTGCTTTATCATTCGTTCGTCACGCTCAAGATATTATCGACTTAAAAGAGTTAATCAAAAATCATCCAAACGGAAAATTCAAAACGCCGATCATTGCTAAAATTGAAAAGCCAGAAGGTGTTAAAAACATCGATGAAATTCTATTGGAATGTGATGGTTTAATGGTTGCTCGTGGAGATCTTGGTGTAGAAGTTCCTATGGAAGAAGTTCCTGCCATTCAGAAAAACTTGGTTGAAAGAGCAAGATTCTTCTCAAAACCGGTAATCATTGCCACTCAAATGATGGAAACAATGATTAACAGCTTAACGCCTACAAGAGCTGAAGTAAATGACGTTGCGAACTCTGTATTAGACGGAGCCGATGCGGTAATGCTTTCAGGAGAAACTTCTGTGGGTAGATATCCCATTCAGGTTGTTGAAAATATGGCGAAAATTGTGAAGAATATAGAAATGACTTCTTTTTATCAGAACAAAAATGAGCCACTGGAAAAAGATTACAACTGTATCGACGAACGTTTTATTACAAACAGAATTTGTCTTGCAGCAGTAAGAATCGCAAAAAGTACCAACGTTGCTGCAATCGTAACTTTAACAAGTTCTGGTTATACAGCGTTCCAATTATCGGCGCACAGACCAAATTCTCACATCATTGTTTATAGTGGGAATAAGAGAGTAATTACGATGCTTAATCTACTTTGGGGAGTTCGTGCTTATTATTACGATATGAACAAACCTACGGATGAAACCATTATTCAGGTAAATATGTTGACGCACAATCACGGTTATATTGAAACCGGTGATTTCGTAATCAACATCAACGCAACACCGTCTTACGAAGGTGGAAAAACAAATACATTGAGATTAACAACAATTTAATTATTGTTTTTGATATAAGTAAAAACCTCCCGAAAAATTTCGGGAGGTTTTTTATTTCTTTTCTAATAATGGTAAAACAATTCTTTTTATAGTAGAAGTGTCATCTTTCCATTGAGGGTATTCTTTATTATCTTTCCAATTGGTTACCAGTTGTACCTCTCCGGAATTATTCAAAACAATATATTTAGACATATCAGAAATAGCTTCAAATTGACTTGGAGTAATTTCTTTTACAAAATCTTTATATTTTCTGCCATTCTTTTTCTCCCTGTCTTTTAAAATAACAATTTTTGCATCCGGATAGTCTTCTAATACATAGTCAATCGCTAATCTTGTCATTTTGCTTCCTTCAGCATCCATTAACATTACATAAGAGTCTACATTATAATCCTTTTCTATCTTTTTAAAATTCGGAAGGTGGTAAAGGCAAGGTTCGCACCAGCGTGCAAATGTGAAAAATATAGTATTCTTTTTCTCTGAGTTTTTTGCCAAACATTTTAGATCTTCAGCATTGACTTTATAAATATTAGATTCAAGCTTTTGTAAATTGCATTTTTCTTGTTGGGCAAATACATTTTGTAAGAGTAATATTCCTGTAAGAATACCTAGTTTTTTCATGAATTATTATTTTTAGTGAAAGCAAAACTAACTAAAAAATAATAACCTAAAACTGTTTTCTTAATTTATTTCCCCAAGATTGTTTTTGCCGTCACAAACTCTTTTAAAGCCAATAAAGAAAGCTCAGTTCCATATCCTGAAGATTTGGTTCCACCGAATGGAAAACGGGGATCAGAACTTGTCATTCTGTTGATATTTACCGTTCCGGATTCTAAATTATCAATAAAAAATTGTTGGCGTTCTTCATTTTTAGTCCATACCGAATTGGATAAACCAAACGGAATATTATTAGCAATTTCTAAAGCTTCTTGATCATTATGAGCAATCATCACCATTCCTAAAGGACCGAATAATTCTTCCTGTAAAACAGGATTTCCCTCTTCTACTCTTATTAATCCCGGAATAAATTCGTTTTCAGAAATTCTTTCAAGAGGAATAATAACTTCAGCACCGTTGTCCAACGCTTTTTGATATTGCTTTTCAAGATCATCTGCAAGATCCGGTCTTGCCATTCCCCCTAATTTTGTTTCTTTTAATTTAGGATCAGCAGGAACAAATTTTTTGTATTCTTGAATAAACTTCGGAAGAAAATCAAATTCTACCTCTCTTTGAATAATAAATCTTTTTGCAGCAACACAGGTTTGCCCACAGTTTTGTAGTCTCGCCAAAGCTCCCACTTTTGCAGCTTCATCCAAATCGGCATCCTCCAAAACAATAAAAGCATCACTTCCGCCTAATTCCAGAAGAGATTTTTTAATATTTTTTCCGGCTGTTGCAGCTACTTCAGCTCCGGCTTTTTCACTTCCGGTAAGACTTACTCCTTTAATGGTTTTATGTTCTAAAATTTCTTTTACTTCACCATGCCCTACTTCAAGATTTTGGAAAACTCCTTCAGGAAAACCGGCTTCAATAAAAACTTTTTCAATAGCATTTCCGCTTCCAAAACAAATGGATGCATGTTTTAAAACGACAGTATTTCCTGCTAAAATTGCAGGCGTTGCAAATCTTAAAACCTGCCAAAACGGAAAATTCCAGGGCATTACTCCTAAAATTATTCCTTTCGGAACATAATGAATTTCTGAAATTTTATATTCAGATTCTATTTTTTCCGGGCTTAAAATATTCTCAGCATCCGCATAATAATTCATCATTAAAGCAGATTTCTCAACCTCAGAAATGGCTTGAGAAATGGGCTTATTCATCTCGTCAGTAATTAATTCACCAAAAACCTCAGCTTTATTTTTAAAAATTTCAGCAGCTTTTGCAATAAGTTTCTGCTTTTCTTCAAACGGAACTTTTTTCCATTCCTGAAAAGCCTCGTCAGCTTTTAACAGCTTGTTTTCTATTAAATTTTCCATGTTAAAAATTCCATTTTTAAAGATTCAAGAATCGCGAATCTTCTGCTTTTGGATTAAGCATTTTTAAGGCAACAAATATTGTTCCTTATATCGTATTTAATTAATGATAAATTCTATGAATTGTATTTATTACAGCTAAAAGAATTTCAAATTTAATTCAATAAAACTAAATTGATAATGACTAAAAATATTCTCTCGCAAATTACTGAGATTGAGCAGATTGTTTGATTTATAAAATCTGCTTAATTTGCTCAATCAGCGAGACAACAGATTCTAAATCATAAACCATTCATTGGCCAGACTTGCAGCCAATCTTGCGGTATGATCCTGAATATCAAGACCAGGATTTACTTCCGCAATATCCAAGGCTATTAATTTTTCATTTCTAAGAATATGTCTGTACAAATGCATAAATGCAGCATCTGCAAAAATTCCGTTGTAAGCCGAAGCAGAAACTCCCGGTGCAATTGAAGCGTTAAAGACATCCATACAAATCGTCATGTAAAGAAAGTCTACCGAATCTGCCAATTCATTAACTCTTTCATAGATCGAAGGAAGGTTTTCGAAAAACAATTCATCCGCCAGAATATATTTCATTCCAAACTGATGAGCTGTGTCGAAAAGCTTTAACGTATTAGAATTTCTTTGAATTCCGATATGTAAAGAATTGATCTCACCTTCCTGAGCGATTTGCCAAAAACCGGTTCCAGAGCTTGCTCCTACTCCATTTTCTGGTTGTCTGTTATCAAAATGAGCATCAAAATTAATAATCCCAATTTTCTGTTCCTGAAAAGCAGTTTTCACACCGCGGTAATGACCAAAAGTAACTTCATGACCTCCGCCAAGAACCAAAGATTTCCCTCCTTTTAATAAAACTTTAGAAACATTTTTCGCCAGTTCATTTTGGGTATTTTCAAGATTTCCGTCTTCACAGGTAATATTTCCAAAATCAAGAAGTGAGAAATCCGGGCGAATCACAGGAAAATTAGACATATTTTTTCGAATAACATCCGGAGCGTCTTTCGCACCCTGTCTTCCTTTATTTCTGCGAACGCCTTCGTCAACGGCAAATCCGTGTAAAACGAAATCGTTAGTTGAAATCAAATCGTAATTACTCTCTGCTTTTACTCTCTGAAATATTCTGTGATAAAGTAGTTCTTCACCGTCTAATCTTCCTTGCCAAATCATGATTTTAATTTAATTTTGATTTACATTATAGCGTTCAAAACTCTGCCAATATTTGTCTTTATAAATTTCAAGTGTCATTTTATATTCAGGGTGATCATCCATTACTTTCTTCAAAACTTTTGAAGGTTTCCTGAAATCTTTACTTGCAAAATAACTTTCTTTCATGTTATCTGCATTTTCTCTTCCGATGTAGAGATGACCGTCTTCGATTTTCAATTCTTTAATAATCTGCTCTTCGATATTGCTTAATTTTTCGTAATCTTCTTTTTGGGGAAGTCCATTATTATTTTCTCCGTTATATTGAACTTTCAAAATAGAAATCCACGGATAAGAAGCTTTTGAATCGTAAGTTAACAAAGAAGTATTGATCGTCGCAATAAGAGGAGAACCGTTTTGCAGAGTCGCCTCAAAAACAGAAAATTTGTCTTCTTCGCTGAAGTCTTTCACATTTTTATACTTTTCTGTAAACTCTCTTTCGCGCCATGATAAAAAGTCTTTCAGCTTCGTAACCGGCACCAATTCTTTTTGAGCATTCTCTTTTCCAACGACATTAAAAGTATCGATTTGAGTGGCAAAATTAAGTTCGCCTAAAAAATTATCCAGAAAAACGCATACTCCGGTTACAACAGCATCTTTATTTTCTTCGTTTAAACCTTCGTAAACAAATGTGATGTCAATTTCGTCGGGATAACCTTCGACTTCATTCTCATAAAAGAAAATATTTTCACCAGAAAATTTTCTGCCATCCATTTCAATTCCGCTTGTGAGATTCATTTCCGGTTTTAGAGCGGTAAATTTCCAGTGATCAAGTTTGGGAGCCATCTCAATAATTTCTTCAGCAAAAGCTATATTTTTGATATCACCTTCTACCGTTAGAATCAATTCTGCAGTAGAATCATCACTCATTCCCGCAAGAAAATAATATCCTCCGTTTAACTCTTTAAGTTTTGGAGCAATAACATCAAAAAAGTTATTTTCTATATTATCGTGGTTTTTTACGACATCAAAAAAATCTTTTTCTTTAGTAAGAAACCAATCCCAAAAATTTTTATAATTTTTAATTTCGGCATCTTCTTTCTCTTCATTTTTACTGAAAAATTTATCGAAAATTCCCATATTATTTTACTTTAATCCCATCGATATAAACATTCTCTGCCTTCAAGCTTCCTTGGTTATAAAGAACATTTTGGAAATTGTTGGTTTTATATGTTACAAAATCTGCTTTTAAGCCTTCTTTTAAACTTCCTCTGTCTCCTAAACCTAAAGCAAAAGCCGAACGGAAAGTCATTCCAGCCAAAACTTCTGCGGTTGTTAACTTTTCAAATGTTGCTAAAATAGAAGCTTGCGTAATTAAATTTCCCATTGGTGCAGAACCAGGATTCCAGTCACTTGCAATCGCAACTATTGCTCCTGCATCCAATAACTTTCTTGCAGGAGTAAACTTTTCACCCAATCCTAAACTAGCTCCCGGTAAAGCGGTTGCCACGGTTTCAGATTGTGCTAAAAACTCAATATCTTCATCGATTGTAGCTTCTAAATGATCTGCAGATTTCGCGCCAACTTCAACGGCAATTCGAGAACTTCCCGGTGTAAACTGGTCTGCATGAACCGTAATTTCGAAACCTAAGTCTTTAGTTTTAAGTAAGAAATCTTTACTTTCTTCAGGTTGGAATGCTGATTTCTCAATAAAAATATCAACTCGTTTTGCGAGGTTTTCTTCTTTTACTTTTGGTAAAATTTCGGTTAAAATATAATTTAAATACTCTTCGTTAGTTCCTTCAAAATCTCGTGGCTTTAAATGTGCTGAAAGACAGGTCGGAACTAAAGTTGCTTGAGTCTTTTCCTGTGCTTTTTTAATCATTCGAAGCATTTTCAGCTCGTTTTCAACATCCAAACCGTAACCGCTTTTTACTTCGATGGTTGTAATTCCAAGAGAAATTAAAAAATCAATTCTTTCTAATAAAGTTTTCAACAATTCTTCTTCTGAAGCATTTCTTGTATGTTGTACCGAACTCCAGATTCCACCGCCACTTTCGGCAATTTCAAGATAGGTTTTCCCTGCATTTCGCATCGCAAAATCATTAGCACGGTTTCCACCAAAACAAATATGAGTGTGAGAATCTACAAACGCAGGAAGTACGATTTGCTCGCCTTCAATGGTTTCGATTTCTATATTTTGATTTTCAGATTTTAAGGTTTCAAAATTTCCGATTGTATGGATTTTATTTTCATTAACTAAAATTCCGCCATCAATAATAATTTCTATTTGTTCATCAGAAAGTTTTCCTCTTAAAGGAAGATTGGCAAGTGTTACAACTTGTTTGAAAGGGCCTATAAGTTTCATTTATTTAGTTTAAAAGCTAAACTTTTCTTTTAATATACTTTGCTTAGATTCCTACGGAATGACAAAAAGAACGTGTAATTTGTCATTCCGTAGGAATCTAAACGATATTAGAAGCTAAGCAATTTTTATATTTAAAATTTTCTCTCTCAAAATTACTTAAAATATATCAATCTTGTAAATGATAAAAGGTCGAGCGTACAATCTTAACCTAAACCTTAATCTCTGCCTGAAATTAATCTAAATCTTAACCTAATTTTCCTATCTTTACGGTAAATGAAACTGAATTAATGCCCGATTTTTTACATCCAGATAAAGACAATTATTCGCACGAAGAGCTCATTCAGGAAGAGCAGATTCGTCCGCAGAGTTTTAAGGATTTCGCAGGACAGCGAAAAACCTTAGAAAATCTTGAAGTTTTCGTTACCGCTGCCAAAAGACGTGGTGGTGCGCTCGACCATGTTTTGCTTCACGGTCCTCCCGGATTGGGAAAAACAACTTTGGCAAATATTATTGCGAATGAACTTGGTGTAGGCTGTAAAATCACATCCGGTCCTGTTTTGGATAAACCGGGAAGTTTGGCAGGTTTACTTACTAATTTGGAAGAAAACGATGTGCTTTTCATCGATGAAATCCATCGTCTTTCGCCTGTTGTGGAAGAATATCTGTATTCTGCAATGGAGGATTACAAAATCGATATTATGCTGGAAACCGGTCCGAATGCAAGAAGTGTTCAGATCGGATTAAATCCTTTTACATTGGTGGGAGCAACAACCAGAAGCGGAATGTTGACCAAGCCGATGTTGGCAAGATTTGGTATCCAAAGCAGATTGGAATATTACACCATTGAACTTTTGTCTATGATTATCATCCGAAGTGCGAGAGTTTTGGGGGTGAAAATTTATGAAGATGCTGCGATTGAAATTGCAAGAAGAAGCCGTGGTACGCCAAGAATTGCCAATGCACTTTTAAGAAGAGTCCGTGATTTTGCAGAAATTAAAGGAGATGGGGAAATTGAAATTGAAATTACCAAATATGCTTTAAATTCTTTAAATGTAGATGAATTTGGGTTGGATGAGATGGATAATAAAATCATGCGTGTAATGATTGAAAATTTCAAAGGAAAACCTGTAGGAATTTCAGCTTTGGCAACATCTATTGCAGAAAATCCTGAAACATTGGAAGAGGTTTATGAACCGTTTTTAATTCAGGAAGGATTTATTATCAGAACTCCACGAGGAAGAGAGGTTACTGAGAAGGCTTATAAGCATTTGAATATTGCGATACCGAGAAATCCCGGAGAACTTTTTTAATGAATAATTAAAAATGAATAATTAATATCGGAAAATGGAAAGTAGCTTTCAAGAAAAGGATAATATTATTCGAAATAAATCTTTTGATTTTTCAATTAGAATTATCAACTTGTATAAAGTTCTTTACAATGAAAGAAATGAAAAAACTCTTTCAAAGCAATTGCTTAGAAGCGGAACTTCAATCGGAGCAAATATAGAAGAAGGTATCGCCTCATTTAGTAAAAAAGAATTTATCTATAAACTTCAAATATCATATAAGGAAGCTTATGAATCTTTTTATTGGATTAAGCTTTTACATAAAACAGAGTTCATTAATGATACAGAATTTAATTCTCTAAAAATAAATATTGAGGAAATCATAAAATTATTAACTACAATTTTAAAAACTTCCAAACAAAACTCTTAATTATTCATTCTTAATTTTTAATTATAAAATGTTTATTCCTAAATTATATAAAAGTGAAGATTACAATTTGATGAAAGAAATCATCAGAGAAAATTCTTTTGCTTTATTAATTTCCTCGGTGGATAAAATTCGTGCGACTCATTCTATGATGATGCTGAATGAAGATGATCCGGAAAATATTTATATTGAAACTCACATTTCAAGGGCAAATCCGCAAGCAAAAACCCTTACGAACGGAGATGAAGTTCTTTGTGATTTTTTGGGAGCACATACTTATATTTCGAGCAGTTGGTATGACCACATCAATGTTTCGACATGGAATTATGAAGCGGTACAGATTTATGGAAAAGTTGATTTGATGAATCATGATGAATTGTATCAACATTTAGACAAATTAACTTCGAAATACGAAAAACCTCAGCAATGTCCGATGATGGTGAAAGACATGGGAAAAGAGTTCGTAGAAAAGGAAATGAAAGGTGCTTTTGGTTTAAAAATCATACCGACAGAGATTTTCATTAAACAAAAATTGTCTCAAAACAGAAAAGAAGATGATTTTGAAAATATTATTTTAAATCTTGAAAAAGGTGATGCAAATGGAAAACAAATTGCTGAAAAAATGAAACTATTGAAAAAATAAAGTTATTTTTTACCACAAAAGATGCAAAAGATATTAGTTTTGAAAAATCAGTTATTCAAAAGTTCATAAAAGCTAACTTTTATTTTAAAATACTTTTAGTTTTTTGTATTTTAAACCTTAAGAAATTAAGATTTAAAGAATTCGATGCTTAAAAAACTTATGAAAATCAATTTATTGATTCTTAAATGAACAGTAAAAAGATTCTTAAACCCTTAATGTTTAAATAAGAAATAAACTTTGTTTATTTAAATTAAGAAAATTAATTTATAGTTTTAAGCCATGCATCAACTTTTGTAGTAAAGAATTATAATTAAGATAACAATACATTAAAAAAATAAATATTATATGAAATTATATCCTATCCAATGCGGAAAATTTAAACTGGACGGAGGTGCCATGTTTGGGGTCGTCCCAAAGAGTTTGTGGGAAAAAACAAATCCTGCAGACGAAAGAAATTTAATAGAACTAGGAACCCGCTCTCTTCTTGTGGAGGATGGAAAAAAATTAATTTTAATTGACTGCGGCCTCGGAAATAAGCAAGATGACAAATTTTTCGGTCATTATTCGCTTTGGGGTGACGATAATTTAGATAATAATTTAAAAAAATACGGTTTTGTAAAAGAAGATATTACCGATGTTTTTTTGACTCACCTTCATTTTGATCATTGTGGTGGCGCTATTGAATGGAACGATGATAAATCGGGATACAGACCGGCTTTTAAAAATGCACAGTTCTGGACCAATGAAAATCACTGGCAATGGGCAACTGAGCCCAATGCAAGAGAAAAAGCAAGTTTTTTAAAAGAAAATATCCTTCCCATTCAAGAAAGCGGACAACTGAACTTTTTGCCACTTCCCGCAACCGGAAATTATGGCTTTGCACCAGACTTAAAAATGGATGTTATTTTTGTTGATGGTCACACAGAAAAGCAAATGCTACCCGTGATTCAGTATCAGGAAAAAACGATTGTCTTTGCAGCCGATTTAATTCCTACAGCAGGACATATTCCTCAGGTTTATGTGATGGGCTATGATACAAGACCATTATTGACGATAGAAGAAAAAGCTAAGTTTCTAAAACAATGTGTAGACAATGATTATCTATTGTTTTTTGAGCACGATGCACACAACGAATTGGCAAGTTTAAAAATGACTGAAAAGGGAGTTCGTCTTGATGAGACTTTCAGTTTTAATGATGTTTTTGGATATTAATATTGATTATGGAAGAATTGTATTCAGAAAGTCAAAAAAGTGAGCCTGATTCGAAACCTGCGCCCAAAATCATTGGTTTAACAGGAGGAATTGGTTCTGGAAAAACAACCGTTGCAAAATTTATTGAAGACTTCGGATTTCCAGTGTATTATTCGGATGACCGAGCTAAAGATATTGTGAATGATAACGATGATTTAAAGGTTAAGATCAAAGAACTTTTAGGCGATGAATCTTATGATGAAAATGGTCTTTATAACAGAAAATTTGTAGCCGAAAAGGTTTTTAATAATAAAGATTTACTGCAAAGTTTAAATGAAATCATCCATCCTGCTGTTCGCTTAGATTTTGAGGATTGGGTAAAGAAGCAGACCAAGTATTTAATATTTAAAGAAACTGCTTTGCTGTTTGAGTTAAAACTTCATAAACAATGCTATCGATCTGTTTTGGTAACTGCAGAAGATAATATCAGAATAAAAAGAGTGATGGATCGGGATGGAAAAACCTACCGTGAAGTACAATCTGTAATGGAAAAACAAATGCCTGAAAAGGAAAAAATAAAGCTTGCAAACTGCATCATCTATAACAATACCAACCTTGATGATCTGAAAGAGCAAACCGAAAAGATTATTTTTGAGATTGAATAAATAAAATCCCGCTGAAGAATTCCAGCGGGATTTTTTGTTTTAAGCTTTCAAAACTTTTTGATGTATAAAAAAA
>Ga0256911_1000371_pt1 | contig 14527 bp, 9 predicted proteins | sample MC6MC0764MT_FD_190197 | JGI IMG/M metagenome (GOLD analysis project Ga0256911, IMG submission 190197) | Metatranscriptome of enriched soil aggregate microbial communities from Iowa State University, Ames, United States - MC6-MC0764-MT... | ecosystem: Environmental > Terrestrial > Soil >...
TCATCCTCTGTCGGAAGGTGCTCAGTTGTCCAGAATCGTCGTCACCGGTGCCGCCGGCTACTTGGGCCCGCACGTCGTGACAGCGGCCCTCGACAGGGGGCACGACGTGGTCGCCGCGGTCCGCACGGCGCGGCCCGGCGTGATCGACGCCCGGGCCGAGGTGGTCGAAGCCGACATCCTCGACCCGGCGTTCCGGATCGAACAGTGGGGCAGCACGCCCGACGCGATCATCCATCTCGCATGGAAGGACGGATTCCGGCACAACTCGCCCGCGCACATGGAGCAGCTCTCTGCTCACTTCCACCTGCTCGTGGGCGCCGCCGAATCCGGTGTCTCCCGCATCGTCGCCCTCGGCACCATGCACGAAGTGGGCTACTGGGAGGGCGCGATCACCGCAGAGACGCCCACGAATCCGCTGTCCCAGTACGGCATCGCGAAGGACGCTCTGCGACGAGCGCTGCCGCTCGCGCTCCCGGAGGAGACGTCGCTCGCCTGGGCGCGGGCGTACTACATCTACGGCGATGACCGCCGCAACAGCTCCATCTTCATGAAGCTCCTCGAAGCGGCCGACGCCGGCAGGACGACGTTTCCCTTCACGACCGGTCGCAACCTCTACGACTTCATCCGCGTCGAGGAGCTCGGCCGCCAGCTCGCGGCGCTCGCCGACGCGACCGACGTCACCGGAACCCTGAACTGCTCGACCGGGGAGCCCGTCTCCCTCGCAGCGAAGGTCGAGGAGTTCATCGCTGACAACGACCTGCCGATCGCCCTCGAGTACGGCGCGTTCCCCGATCGGGCCTACGATTCTCCCGGCACGTGGGGCGACGCGACGCAGATCCTCACCTTGATGGAGCGGGAGCGCGCCGCTCAGTAGCCCGTGGTGATCGTGGACGCGGGAGCGTTGACGAGATGACGTTCGGCGAGCTGCACGATCACGACGTCCGGCTGATACTGCGTCACCAGCGAGGCGAAGTTCGGCGGGTTCGACCAGTCGTCGTAGCGGTGCTGGATCTGCCACGTCTTGGCGTACTCCTGCGCCCACAGACCCGACAGTGCACTGCCCATCGAATCGCGGAGGATCAGCGCGGAACCGTCGCTCCACGAGTTGTCCGTCTGCGTCGTGGCGGGCAGCGACGGCAGGTCTATCGGTGTGCCGCCGTCGAGCGTGTGCATGTTGGTTGTGTTGTCCATCATTCGCACGGGTGCGAGCTGTTCGGCGTAGACGGGCTTCGTCCACTGCGGCTCGGCGTCCGGGATGCCGTAGCTCGCGTACTCGTTGAAGACGCCGGCGTCGACGACGCCGTCCACCGCGGGAACGTGGATCGGGGCGTCTTCGGGGTAGGCCGCGTCATGGCACCGGGCGAAGGTCTGCCAGCCCACGTATCCGCCCCAATCGGTCCAATGCGTGTTGACCGGAGTGAAAACCGCGTCCGACTCGGCGGCCTTCCGCAGATCCGCACGGAAGTCGACGATCGGGAGGTCGGGCGAGGCGGCGATGAACTGGTCGAGCGCGGTCGATCCCCGCAACTCGGATGCCCACGTCGGGAGCTTCTCCGGGTAGACGCTCGAGACGGACGGCGTCACTTCGATGTAGAACTGGATACCCTGCTCTTCGAGCGCCGAAGCGACGCTCGCGAAGTAGTCGTGCCACGCGGTGACTTCGCTGACGGTCAGGAGCCGACGCCCGGCGGACTGGGAGAAGTTCTCCTCGATCTGGTCGTTGTAGAACGCCCATCCGTCGACGCCCGTGACGACGGGACCGGCGAGATCCGCCGAGTGCTCGTCCCACACCTGCTGTGACGCCGCGGCGGCGTCGCCCACCCACGGCTCTGATGCAGGTACCGGGAGCGCCGGCGCGCAGGCATCGCGCACCGCGGATGCCGCGGGCGCCTCGGTCGGCGTGACCGGCGCGATCACCGCCGCATCGGCGTCCAGCCTGGCCTGGGCCGTCCAGCCGACGAGCGCTGCGACGAGCGAGGCGATCGCGAGCACGATCAGCGGGACGTCGCGGAACGGCCGCCACCATTTCGGCGTCGGCACGCCCGCACCGTGAACGATGTCGGCGCCGCCGGAGCCGCTCACGACGACGCTCCCGCCGCGACCTGCGGCGTTCTTCGCGCGACGCGCGCGGGGTAGTCAGGGTCGATCGCGCCGAGCACGCGCAGGCGCGTGGTGCGGGATCGCTCGATCAGGCGCGAGAGCCAGCGCGGTGTCCAGTCCTTCAGCTGCAGTGCGGGGCGCTCGATCAGGTGCCAGCTGAGGTATGCGTAGATGTGGCAGCCCGCGACGATGACGACGTGGTACACGAGCCAGCCGGCTTCCTGCAGCTTGAAGTACGCCGCGAACTGCATGAGCGGCCACGCGATGATGTAGATGCCGTAGGAGAAGTCCCCGTGCTTGTCCCAGTTCTTGAGGAACTTCGCACGGATCGCGAACCAGATGAGCACGTAGCAGAAGGCGTACTGCCCGAACGGGAGCCAGCCGCCCTTGCCGTAGGTCCAGCCCGCAATGAAAATGCAGACGATCGCCAGGCGGTTGTCGATCGGTATTCGGTCGCCGAAGAGTGCGAAGAGGATGCCGAAAGCGAACGGTGCGAGGAGCAGGAGCTGGCGGAAGTCGGCGAACACGATCCCGAATACGCCCAGGTTCCCGAAGCCGAACCACTGCATCATCGCCAGCAGGATGATCGCCGTCGCGATGATCCCACCGATCATGCGGTGCGCGAGCGCACCTGCGATGCCCAGCACAGCGACGAGGATGTAGGCGCCGAACTCGAATGCGAGGGTCCACGCCGACCCGTTCCATTCGAAACCGCCATGCAGCTGGTAGAACGGCAGGCTCGTGCCCATGCCGGCGATGTTGTGCTGCTCGAGCGGCAGCCACATGTTGTTCGAGAAGTACGTGAACGGCGAGTCGGTCGTCGCATTCCAGAACCCGTCCATCGAGCCGTTCTCGCGCAGGTAGGCGATCGGAGCGAGCACGTATGCGGTGATGATGAGGACGAGAAACCACCCGGGAAAGATGCGCATGATCCGGCGCCAGAAGTACCGTCCCGTCGAGGCGCGGCCCATCTTCGATTTGGTGATCAGGAAGCCGGACAGGAAGAAGAACCCGGCGACCGCGACACCGCCGAGCGACTGCTCGGTGCTGACTTGCGTGCCGAGATCCTGCCCTCCGTAAAACCCCGCGAGCGGACCGGCGTGCGAGAAGATGACCATGAACGCCATCAGCCAGCGCAGGAATCCGATGCTGTTACTGCGGGGGTCGAAGCTCTCCTTCAGAGATGTCACCTTCCACCTCCTCTGGATTGTTGCGCTTCCATGAAGACGGATTGCGCATCTTCCAGAGCTTGTGGTGGACGTAACGGGCCGGGCGGTCGAGCGGCCGCAGCATCGCGGCGACTCGTGGGTGGTTGATCTTCAGATACACCCGGGTGAGAGCGACGATACCTCCGTGGCCGAGCCAGCCGGCACGGTGCAGGAATTGGATCTGGTCGATCGCATAGCCCGGCATCGTGGCGCCCATCTGGTCGAGCTTGAACTCGAGTGCCGTGTGGCTGATCGACGCGTGCTCGGCGCTCGCGATCGTCCGGGAATGGTAGCCGAGCTCGGCGGCTGCGTACGCGACGAGACGCTCCTGCACATGGGCGAGCGATCCGTCGAAATGCTTGTGCGGCGGCGCGTAGTCGTCGTATTTCCAGTCATGCTCGACCATCAGGCGAAGCGCCTCGGGCCGGCAGATCCACATGCAGCCGTACGGCGCGAGCGGGGAGATGTCGTCGAAGGGCACCCGGATGCCGAGCTCTGCGGCGAGCTTCTCGGCGGGTTCGCGATTCGCATACCAGCCGCGGCCGAGCGTGGGGTAGCCGATGTGGATCATCGGCGGAAAGACCATCCCGAGGCCCGGCTCCTTCTGGAACAGCGCAATGGCGTTCGCCGCGAAGCCCGGTGACGGCAGCAGGTTGTCGAACTGCTGCAGCTTGAAATAGCGACCCGTGTTGAAGGTGCCCTGGGCAGTCTGCTTCGAGTGGATTTTGACGACCAGGTCGTACCGCCCCGGCTCGAGCACGTCCTTACAGGCGATGAAAAACGCGCTCAGGTCGCGACCACGATTGGAGGGCAGCAGACGGATCTCGACTTCACGGACGCCGGCATCCGAGCGCGCTGCAAGGGCGGCGCGAATAGCGTCCGCCTTCTCGTCGGAGGTTGTCGTGATGAACAGGTCGAAAGGCGCGGGGAGTGTCGCGAGGCGGTCCAGGATCTCGTCGGTCATCTCCTCATAGAAGATGTGCGCGACGGCCGCGAGTCTCGGCGCGTCGGTCGGGTCGTAGGACACGTCGACGTAGGGCAGTATCTCGTGCATCGACGCGTCGGCGTAGAGTTCCTTCGGCTTCGCGTTGCGGACGATGTTCTGGAACACCATCCGCACCGGGTAGCCGGCTCGCTCCGCGGTGTCGAGGACCCATCGCCCGATGACCGCGTGTTGGTCGAGATAGGGCGGGTAGTGGAAGAACACACGCCGCTTCAGCGCAGGGCAGCCGTCCTCGATGAGAAGGTCGGCGTTCATCATCGCGGGATGCGTCGACGGGTAGTCCGCCTCAGCGAAGGCCACCGCAGAGCGGAAGCCCGCCTGCTCGAAGTGATGGGTGAAGCGCGATTCGTGCTGCAAGATCGAGTCCGTGTAGCTCTCGATCATCGGCATCGAGTCCCAGTACTCGCGCCACGCGTCGCTGCGCAGCAGACGACCGCGTACCGCAATCCAGTGCGACTGCAGATGGCGATGCAGGATACCGTTCTTGGTGAAGGGATTCGGCACGATCTCGCCGTGGTCGGTCATGCCCCAGAAGTCGGCTTCGACCGCGTCCATGCGCTCGAACACAGGCCCGAAAGGGCGCACGGGGCCGAACCACGTGTAGTTCATCAGGATGAGCTCGTCGAATCCGGCGAGCCGCTCCTGGCCGATTGTGTCGAGCGCGGTCTTGTAGGCCCAGACGTCGAAGCCGACGTTCTCGCGGACGAGGATCGTGTCCGCGTAGGGCTCCAACCGAGCACGACCCGCGGCGCCCAGCTTGCCGTTCACGACCACGAACAGCTCGTCCGCGTGCTCGCGGAGGCGCTCCAGCTTGTACGGGATGTAGTCGTCGATCTCGCCACGCGCGTCGTAGATCATGTAGACGATGAGCCGCCGGCCGTCCTCGGGGAACGCGATCGGCCCGTCCGTCGCCTCGTCGTGCTGGCTCTGCAATGTCTCTCCTCGTCGCCGCGCGCCCCCGATGGCGGCGCGCGCAAGGGCCGCGGGCCCCGCTCGATTATACCCGTGCGGGTGTCAGCGGCCGTGGGCGAGCGTGTCCAGCAGATACTGTCCGTAGCCGCTCTTGACCAGGGGCTCGGCACGGACACGCAGCTCGTCGTCCGACAGGTAGCCCATCCGCCACGCGACCTCTTCGGGGCAGCCGATCGACAGACCCTGGCGTTTCTGCACCGTGCGGATGAACTCCGTCGCCTCGCTGAGCGAGTCGAACGTCCCCGTGTCCAGCCACGCGGTGCCGCGTGGCAGGATATCCACCCGCAGCTCGCCCTGCTCGAGGTACACCCGGTTCAGGTCGGTGATCTCGAGCTCGCCGCGCGCCGAAGGTCTCAGCTCGCGAGCGAACTCCACGACGCGGTTGTCGTAGAAGTACAGGCCGGGGATCGCGAAGTTGCTCTTCGGCGCAGCCGGCTTCTCCTCGATGGACAGCACACGGTTCTCGGCGTCGAACTCGACGACGCCGTACGCGGTCGGATCGGAGACCCAGTATCCGAATACGGCGGCACCCGCCAGGTCGTTGAACTGACGCAGGCGCGTTCCCATGCCCTGACCGTAGAAAATGTTGTCGCCGAGCACGAGCGCGACCGAGTCGTCGCCGATGTGGTCGGCGCCGAGCGTGAACGCCTGCGCGAGTCCATCCGGCGAGGGCTGTTGCGTGTACGTGAGCGAAACTCCGAACCTCGAACCGTCGCCCAGGAGCTTCTCGAACTGCTCGGCGTCCTGCGGAGTCGTGATGATGAGGATGTCTTTGATCCCCGCGAGCATCAGCGTTGAGAGCGGGTAGTAGATCATCGGCTTGTCGTAGACCGGAACGAGCTGCTTCGAGATGCCGAGGGTGATCGGGTGGAGCCGGGAGCCCGTGCCGCCCGCAAGAATAATGCCGCGCATACCGCTATTGTCCCTTATCCATCACTCTCCCCGAAACCGCTCTTCGTGCCCGGGTACGCTGGAGGGCATGCGACGGCTTCTCATCACCGGCGGCGCCGGCTTCATCGGGTCCAACTTCGTGCACTACGTGCTCGAGCACACCGATGACAGCGTCACCGTGCTCGACTCACTCACCTACGCGGGCAACGCGGCCTCGCTCGAAGGCCTGCCCGCGGACCGCTTCCGCTTCGTGCAGGGCGACATCTGCGACGCCGCACTCGTCGACTCGCTGTTCGGCGAGCACGACGCAGTCGTGCACTACGCCGCCGAGTCCCACAACGACAATTCGCTGGTCGGCCCCGGTCCGTTCGTGCAGACGAACGTCGTCGGCACCTTCACGCTGCTCGAGGCCGCGCGCCGCACGGGCGTCCGCTTCCATCACATCTCCACCGACGAGGTCTACGGCGACCTCGAGTTCGACGATCCGGCGCGGTTCACCGAATCCACGCCCTACAACCCGTCGAGCCCCTACTCGTCGACGAAGGCCGGATCCGACCTGCTCGTGCGCGCGTGGGTGCGCTCCTTCGGCGTACAGGCGACGATCAGCAACTGCTCGAACAACTACGGTCCGCGCCAGCACGTGGAGAAGTTCATCCCGCGGCAGATCACCAACGTCATCGACGGCGTCCGACCCCGCCTCTACGGCGATGGGCTCAACGTGCGGGACTGGATCCACGCCGACGACCACTCGTCCGCGGTCCTGCGCATCCTCGACGCGGGACGCATCGGCGAGACCTACCTGATCGGCGCCGACGGCGAGAAGACCAACCGTGAGGTCGTGGAGATGATCCTCGAGCACGCCGGCCTCGACCCCGACGCGTACGATCTGGTCACCGATCGCCCAGGCCACGATAAGCGCTACGCGATCGACTGGTCGAAGCTGCGCGACGAGCTCGGCTGGGAGCCGCAGTACCGCGACTTCGGTGCGGGGATCGATTCCACCATCGCGTGGTATCGCGACAATGAGGCATGGTGGCGTCCGCAGAAGGACACCACCGAGCGCAAGTACGCGGCGGTCGGCCAATGACGATCGAATTCGGCAAGGCGCTACGCTGCGCGGAGACCTCGATCGCCGGACTGCAGCGCTGGGATCTGCCGGTGCACGGCGACAATCGCGGTTGGTTCAAGGAGAACTGGCAGCGCGAGAAGATGGTCGCCGACGGCCTGCCGGATCTCGGCCCCGTGCAGAACAACATCTCTTACAACCGCACGGCGGGTACGACCCGCGGCATCCACGCCGAGCCCTGGGACAAGTACATTTCCGTCGCCACGGGCAGCGTCTTCGGCGCGTGGGTGGACCTGCGCGAAGGCCCAGGCTTCGGCACGGTCTTCACCACCGTGATCGACCCGAGCGTCGCCGTCTTCGTGCCCCGCGGTGTCGGCAACGCGTTCCAGACCCTCGAGGACTCGACGGCCTACACCTACCTCGTGAATGCACACTGGTCGCCCGCGGCCGAGTACACCTTCCTCAACCTCGCCGATGAGACGGCCGCGATCGCATGGCCGATCCCGCTCGAGCGCGCGGAACTGTCGGACAAGGACAGAGCGCACCCACGAATGACCGAAGTGCGGCCGATGCGGTTCGACCGCGGCTGACATTCGGACTGGAACGCCGCGACGGACCGTTCGTCGCGGCGTTCATCGTTCCGGACCGCTCAGCGCAGCGCGCCGTCCACGACCACCCACACGGTTGAGGGCACGCCGTAGGTCGCACTGATCCAGTTCTTGGACGCCTCGTCGGCGACGACCTGGAGCCCGCCCGACGCGAGGTACACCGTCTGCGAACTCGCCTCGCGCACGAAGTGTGGTCCGCCGGGCCCCGCGGGCTTCGGCAGCGCCGCCGCGAGGTCGTCGTCGGCGGGTGTGAACGCGAGCGCGCCGTAGGTCCCCGCGGGAACCGAGAGCCAGCCGTCCGCTGTGAGCAGCGAGAAGGCCGATCGGTTCGAGATTCGCAGAGGCAGCATGCCCCTGCCCGCGACGACCTTCGCGAGTGACGCGGGCGCGAGAGTCGCTCGGCGGATGCTTCCGGTCGTGATCCGGACGGCGGCGGGGACGGCGTAGGTCGCACCAGCCGGGGTAATCAGGCGCGCGTTGCCGGCACCGTCGTCGTACAGGCCGGCGCCGAGCACCGGGTCGCCGACCGGTAGCGACTCCAGCAGAGCGGCCGTGACGGTCGTCGAGGCGGAGCCGATGCCGTAGGCGGCGAGCACCGAGCGATCGGGGACTTCACGCCGGACGCCCGACTGGACGAACCAGGCGCGGTTGCCCGCGTCGGCGAGCAGCGATGCGAGCGACCCTGCGGCGCGGATGTTCCAGCTCGCGGGCGCCGTGAAGGTCGGCAGCGATGCGCAGGGCTTGCCGAAGTCGGCGGCGACGGCACAGGTGATCTGATACCGCACACCGGTGTCGTACAGCGACACGGTACCGTCGGCGTTGCGTGCGATGTAACCGGGCCCGAAGCCGATGCCCGCGAGCCCGCCCTCGGCAACGACCCAGGTGGTCCCGGGCACGCCGTAGCGGGCGACGATCCAATCGTGCTCCGCGCTCGACGCGACCGGCTGGATCGATCCCCACGAGACGAGGAACTCCTGCGAGCTGGAGCGCTCGCGGGCGAACATGGGGCTCTGCGCGGAGCCTGCGGAGGCGATCCCGTCCGCGCTGCCGTCGGGCAGCTGCGTGAACGAGGCTGAGCCGCCGTAGTGGACGGCGTCGACCTGGAGCCAGCCGCGCTCCGTGAGCACGAACGCCCGCGAGCCTGCGAGCAGCCGGACCGGGAGCGCAGCCGACACGGAGACCTTTGCGAAGCTCGCCGCGGTAAGCGTCCGCACGCCCGACACAACGACCGGCAGGCGCGTAGCCGCGCTGAGCGAGTACGAGCCGCCCGGCGTGACGACGACCGCCCTGTCCACCGACGAATCAGTGTAGGCGCCGGCGCCGAGCACCGGCTCACCGACCGGCAGCGCCGCGAGCAGCGCGGAGGAGACGACCGACGTCGCCGAGCCGATCCCGTAACGCGCGAGCACGCCCGAGTCGGGCACCTCGCGCTTGGCTCCGCCCTGGACGAGCCAGGTCGGCCCGGTGGTCGCCCGCACGAGCGCCTGCAGCGATCCCCGGTCGCTCAGCGAGGCGATCCGCGCCGCGTCCACTCGGGTCACGGATGCACACGCGACGCCGAGGTCGACGGCCTGCCCGCATCCGCTCAGGCGGAATCGCTGACCGCGATCGACGAGGTAGAGCGCGCCGTCGGGTGCGCTGACGACGGATATGCCGGTCGGCGCGGGGGGCAGCGCCAGGGCCCCGTCGGCGACGACCCACACCCGCGCAGCCACGCCGTACCGAGCGCGCACCCACGCCTGGTCCGCGTCTGAGACCGCCTGGAGCGTACCGTACGAGGCGAGGAAGACCTGGGGATCGGAGTTCTCGCGAACGAAGTGCGGGCCGCTGACGGTGCGCGCCGACGGCATCCCGGCCAATGCCCCGTCCGGAAGGACGGTGAAGCCGGCGCCGTCGCCATAGGCGTCCGCGGTCAACCAGCCGCCATCGGACATCAGCACGGTGCGACCAGCGACCTTGGCGCGGACAGGGAGCGTCGAGCTGGAGGTGATGCGCTTCATCGACTCGTCCTGGATGGTCCGGCGCGAGTCGTTGACAGCGCCGATAAGCGCTGCGGACGGGAGGTCGTAGGTGCCGGCGCCGGTGACGGCGACGACTCGTCCCGATGCGGACCCGTACACGCCCTGGCCGAGCACCGGGTCACCTGTCGCATACTCCCCCGCGAATGTCGGCGACACATTCGTGACGTTTGTCGGGATGCCGTACCGCGGCAGGAGGCCGAGGTCGAGCACCTCCCGACGCACCTTCTGCTGGACCAACCACATGGTCGACGAAGTGCGGACCACGCGTTCGAGCCAGCCGTTGTCTCCGTAGACGTCCACCTGCCCCTGCGTCAGCAACGGCAGCGTCTGGCAGTTCCATCCGTAGTCGGCGGCGATATCGCACGACGCGATGCGCACTTTCGTGCCGCTGTCGAGCACGTACAGGTTTCCCGTCGTGGTCCGCACGGCACGAGGCGCCTCGCCGCCGTCGGTGAATGCCGCGATGTCGGCGTCGCTCATCGTGCGCGCAGTCCCGATCCAGGTGAATTGGACAGCCCGCTCGTCGGTCGGGAACTTGTAGCGGGTGCCCTGCGCGATGAGGTATGCGCTGCCCGAGGTAGCGCTGCGAACCACGTAGCCACCCGAGCTCTGCGTCGAGCCGAACCACTGGGTGTAGTAGTTGTAGAAGTTGCGGTTGCCGTAGCTCGAGCATCCGTCCCCCAGCCCATAGCCGGCGGCGAGAGCCGCTGCGTTGGGTTGGTAGGGCGTGTAGTTGTAGAGCGCTGCGGTCGCGTAGTTCTGGATGTTGAGATTCGTCCCGCCGCACGACGCGGTCGGACTCCACGCGATGTAATTGACGCCGGGCTGCTTCGCGAAGTTCGCAGCCTTATACGTCTTGAGTTGCTGTGTGCCCTTGAGGATCTGCGGGCCCACACCGGCGAAGGCAGGGTCGCATGGGGCTGTGTCGGGACACGATGCCCCCATCGCAGCCGTGAGGTTCCAGTCCGACGGTGCGCTGCTCGTCGTGAGCCCCTGCTCCTTCTGCAACGTCGTGAGGATGACCTTCGCTGAGATGCCGCAGGCCGCCTGCACCCGATAGATGAGCTCGGACACCCTCATGCTGCCGCCCTGGATCGCTGAGCAGATCAGGTTGCCGGTCGTCTGCGAGACGACCGCCCCGCGCGACGAGATTCCCGTGGTGAGGACGTTGAGGCACTTGCCGTTCTGGCATGCGCCGATCTTCGCGTCGAGGAATGACTGAATCTCAGCCGCGCTCATCGCATTGCTGTCGTAGAAGAGGGCGTCGGAGATGATGTTCTCAGCGTTGAAGCCGACGACGGCCGCGGTCTTGATGATTCCGCTGTCCGCGACAGCCGAAGTCGTCGTGGCGGCTGCGGCGGAGGCCGCGGCCGGCACACCGGCCACGAGTGATCCAATGAGAGCCAGGACCGCGGAGACAGCACCGACCCCGGTCCGCGCGCTCCAGCGGCGGGCACGACGGGTGGAGCTGCTTCGGGGGCGCATGTCAACCATTGTGACGGATGAGCACAGGAAGGCGGGGCGCGGCGCGACCGACACGCCGCGATCCAGGTACTTAGAGGTCGGCGTGCAGCTGCCACACCCGCTCGGCAGCCCCCGCCCACGAGAACGCACGGCCCCGGTCGGATGCCAGGACGGCGTACCGCTCCACGGCGGCCGTCGAGCCCAGCACCTGCGCGAGGGCGTCGCCGAGTACGCCCCCCGCATCCGCGCCCGCCGCGAGCACTCCCCCGTCCCAGACGACCTCGCGGTGCGACGGGCTGTCCGCGGCGACCACGGGCACGCCGACCGCCAGTGCCTCGACCACCCGCCACGGGAAGCCGGATGTGGCGGACGGCGCCAGCAGCGCCACGGCGCCGCCGAGCACGGCGGCGCGGTCTGCGTCCTCCAGCGCGCCGCGCACGTGGACGCGACCCTCCCCGAGCCCCGAGGCCGCGGCCAGATCGACCACGGCGGGCTCGTCGCCGTCGGGCGCGTCGATCACCACGACGGGGAGATCCGCACCCGCACGGGCGACGGCCATGAAGGCATCCGCGAGTCCCGCCGACGGCGCGGACGATCCCGGGATCAGCACGAATCCCTCGGGCAGGTCCAGAGCACGCCGTCGCCCGATCTCGTCGACCGGCACTCCGAACCCGGCGGGGGGCGCTCCGGCGATCACCCGAATCCGGTCGCCGAAAGCCCCGAGGGCAGCCAGGTGCTCGGCCATCGCATGCGTCGGCACGACGACCGCGTCCGCGTACCTCGCCGCGCGCTTGAGCATCGCACGATGCCACGTCACCGCACCGCGCGCCAGCTCGGACGGCCGCTCCCAGGCATCCAGATTCCACAGCGTCACGACGGTCTGATCGTTGTCGTGGACGCGATCGTGACGCACCAGCGGGGCGAGCAGCGTGGGCGAATGGATCATTCCGCCACCCACCCCCGGAGTCACCCCGAGCTGCCACGACGCGGCGAGCTCTCGACGCGGCAGCGACACCCGCGACAGCGACGCGAGCCCCGGCACGGCGCCCTCGACCGTCCCTGCGACGTCCGCCGCCGACGGCACGATGCCCTCGACCTCGCACCCCGACGGCGCCGACAGGACCAGCGCACGGCCCAGCTCCCGCGACGCCATGGCCAGGTCGGCGTCGGTCGGCGACACGACCTGATCGAGCACGACTCGCAGCAGCGCCGTCACGACTCATCCCTCCGGGGTCGGCGACGGCGACGGCGGATACAGCGTCTGCTGGATCAGCTCGCGGACATGGGCGTACTGCGCGGCATCCGGGTGATCGGTGTCGATGTTCGCACCCTCGGGCGTGAGTTCGAGCGTCTGCACCGGCTGCTCCTTCGCCTTCACGGCGAGGTCGACGAGGAACGGCAGCAGCGCCTGCGGGATGTCCGTCTGCACGAGATCCTCACCCGCGGCGGCGACGTCCTGGAAGCGCGTCAGCACGTTCGCGGGATTCGCCTGCGCGAGGATCGCCTGCTGCAGCTCGCGCTGCCGGCGCATGCGGTCCCAGTCGCTGGTCGTGTACCGCGACCGGGCGTACCACTGCGCCGTGTCGCCGTCCATGTGCTGCGCACCGGCCTCGATCCACCCGATCGCCCACTCCTCGGCGGACTCCCCCGGATAGGTCGGCCCGCCGCCCTCGGGCAGCCGCTCCTGCACGGTGATGTCGACGCCGCCCAGGGCGTCGACGATGTCGGCGAAGCCCTTCATGTCGACGAAGACGTAGTACGGGATATCGATGCCGAGGATGCCTGCGGCGGCATCCTTCGTCGCCTCGATCGCCGGCGTCGACGCCTGCGCCGCGGCATCCGGATACAGACCCGTGCCGCGATCGTCGCGGCAGATCTCGACCGCGTTCATGAGCTGGTTGATGCCCGGGCCCCACCCGCACGAGTTCGACACGTGCCCCTCGAGGCCGTTGGGGTACAGATCCTGCATGGGCCCCGGCGCGAACGGCACGTTCGCGAGATCGCGCGGGATGCCCGTGATGTGGACCGCGCCGGTCGCGGCGTTGACCGACACGACCGAGATCGAGTCGAAGCGCATCGAGTCGCGGCCGAGGCCGCTGTCCGCGCCCAGCAGGAGGATGTTGTAGTACCCGTTGGACGGCGGCACAGGAGGCGCATTGTTCGTGAAGATCGACGCGATCGCCTCCCGCGCGGGCGCGATGAGCTGCTGCGCCGCGTAGGCGGCTCCTCCTCCGCCGACGATCAGCCCGAGGATCGCCCCGACCGCGATCAGCGGCCGCGCGGAGGGACGCGTCTTCACCAGCCGGACGAGCCGCAGGGTGTCCACCGTGAGGACGATCCACAGCACCGCGTAGGCGATCAGGACGATCTGCAGAACGAGCAGGAAGAAGACGTTGGTGCCGAGACTCGTGAGCAGTCCGGGCCAGACGATGGCGGCCACGATCGCGGCGACGACGAGCACCCACATCACGATCGTCGCGGACAGGCCGATCTTCGCGAGCCGCCGGCTGCCCGTGAGCGACTGCGCCGAGCCGGGGATCAGGAAGTTCAGTGCGATGAGCCACCACGCTCGACGGGTCATGACCCGCGGCGAGCGCGTGTCCGGGCGACGGATCGGCTGCTCGCCGAGGATCACGTCGTCGCCCCCGCCGTGCGCGGCGCGGGGCTGCGGGCGCGGCGGTGCGCTGACACTCACAGCGACTCCTTCAAGCGCCGGTTCTTCTCCTCGACCTGCTCCTCGAGCAGCCTGGCGTAAGCCTCGACCCGATCGGCCACGCCCGGGTCGGCGGCACCGAGGATGCGCGCGGCCAGCAGGCCCGCGTTCTTTGCCCCGTTGATCGAGACGGTGGCGACGGGGATGCCGGCGGGCATCTGCACGATGCTGAGCAGCGAGTCCATGCCGTCGAGCGTCGCGAGCTGCACGGGCACGCCGATCACGGGCAGTGCGGTGAGCGATGCGAGCATGCCCGGCAGGTGCGCCGCTCCCCCGGCCCCGGCGATGATCGCGCGCAGCCCGCGCGCCCGGGCATCCCTTCCATACGCCATCAGCTTGTCGGGTGTGCGGTGCGCCGACACCACCTCGACCTCGTGCGCGATGCCGAACTCGCTGAGCACCTGCGACGCATCGCTCATGATGCGCCAGTCGGAGTCCGACCCCATGACGACGCCGACGAGGGGGGATGCCGAGGAATGCA
>Ga0256911_1000376_pt1 | contig 14475 bp, 11 predicted proteins | sample MC6MC0764MT_FD_190197 | JGI IMG/M metagenome (GOLD analysis project Ga0256911, IMG submission 190197) | Metatranscriptome of enriched soil aggregate microbial communities from Iowa State University, Ames, United States - MC6-MC0764-MT... | ecosystem: Environmental > Terrestrial > Soil >...
CGGCAAGCTGTCCGGCGGCAACCAGCAGAAGGTCGTCCTGTCCAAGTGGATGTACGCCGACCCTGAGGTCCTCATCCTCGACGAGCCGACGCGAGGCATCGACGTCGGCGCGAAGTACGAGATCTACACGATCATCGACCGGCTCGCGGATGCAGGCAAAGGCATCATCGTCATCTCCTCCGAGCTGCCCGAGCTGCTCGGCATCTGCGACCGCATCTACACCCTGAGCGAGGGCCGGATCACCGCGGACGTTCCGCGCGAGAAGGCCACCGCCGAATACCTCATGCAATTCATGACACAGGAACGCGAGAAGACCACCGCATGAACGCGCTCAAGAACGCCGTCAACTATCTCACCAGCCAGCTTCGCCAGATCGGGCTCTTCATCGCCCTGATCGTCATCGTGCTGTTCTTCCAGATCACCACGGCGGGCATCACGCTGGCTCCGATCAACGTCTCCAACCTGATCGTCCAGAACAGCTACATCCTGATCCTCGCCGTCGGCATGGTCATGGTCATCATCGCGGGGCACATCGATCTGTCGGTCGGCAGTGTCGTCGCGTTCATCGGCGCCATGGCCGGGGTCATGATCTCGAGCTGGCATGTGCCGTGGCCGCTCGCCGTGATCTTCTGCCTCGTCCTCGGCGCGCTCGTCGGCGCCTGGCAGGGCTTCTGGATCGCGTACTTCGGCATCCCCGCCTTCATCGTCACACTGGCCGGGATGCTGGTGTTCCGCGGTGCGGCCCAGATCGCGCTCGGCAATCAGCAGATCTCGTTCTTCCCGACCGAGTTCCGCGCGATCGGATCCGGCTTCCTGCCGACCTTCGGCACCTCCGGCTACGAACCGCTGACGCTCATCCTCGGTGTGCTGGCGAGTGCCGCGATCCTCGCGACCTCCATCCGTCAGCGCCTGGTGCGTCGCAAGTACGATCTCGAGGGCGAGCCGTTCTGGTGGTTCATCGTGAAGCTCGTGTTCCTCGTCGCCCTGGTGCTGATCGTCACGCTGCTGCTCGCGAGCTACAACGGAACCCCGATCGTGCTCATCATCCTGGGCGCGCTGGTCGTCGGATACACGGCGATCATGCAGCGGTCGGTGTTCGGCCGTCACATCTACGCGATCGGCGGAAACCTCGCAGCCGCTCAGCTCTCGGGCGTCAAGACGAAGCGCGTGACCTTCCTGCTCTTCGTCAACATGGGCGTGATCTCCGCGATCGCCGGTCTCGTGTTCACAGCGGGGCTCAACCTCGCCAGTCCCAGTGCGGGCAACGGGTTCGAGTTGGATGCGATCTCCGCGGTCTTCATCGGCGGCGCAGCGGTCACCGGTGGTATCGGAACCGTGCCCGGCGCCATCATCGGTGGTCTGATCATCGGTGTTCTGAACAACGGGATGTCCATCCTCGGTGTCGACAGCGACTATCAGCTGCTCATCAAGGGTCTCGTGCTGCTCGCGGCTGTCGCGTTCGACGTGTACAACAAGCGTCGCTCGGTGGCGTACTAGATCCGACGGAACGACAGAACTCCCGGACCCTGATGGGTTCGGGAGTTCTTCGTATTACTGAACGATGGTGATGTGGTGCCCCCAGCAGGATTTGAACCTGCGGCCTTCTGCTCCGGAGGCAGACGCTCTATCCCCTGAGCTATGGGGGCCAGGAGTGCCCGTCAAGGCTAGCATCCCGGCGGGCCGTCCCGCGTCGGTCAGCCCTGGGGCAGGTTGGCGAGCACGTTCTGCATCAGAGGCGCGGCGTCGCCGGGTTCGAAGAAGGCGGGAGACGTCGCGACGATCCAGTACGAGCCGCGGAACAGCTGTACTTCACCGGCCGTACCGGGCTTGAAGTAGCCTTCGACCTCGGGCGGGACACCGTACGTCGGCACCGGCTGGCTGCTCGTGACGGCGGCGTTCTTCAGCCCTTCCATCGCGCTCGCCGGCGGCTTGGCGACCGCGATCTCGATCAGGATCTTGCTCGTCTGATTGCTCCAGGCGCAGGTTGCGCCCTTCCAGTCGCCGACCTGCTTCTCCAGGGTGCCGGATTTCGGAGCGTAGTCGGGCGCCGTACCGAAGTTCGGGTTGAACGCGTACACCTGATCCGGCGTCAGGAGCTCGTTGCACCCGATGGTGACGGGCGTCGGCGGGTCGGTCGGGGTGGGGGTCGGTGTCGGCGTCGCGCTCGAACCCGCGCTCGGTTTCGTCGCGGATGCGGATGGCGTGGGGGTAGCGCCGGAGTTGCCGACGCAACCGCTCAGAGTCAGTGCGCCAACCAGGACGGCAGCGATCGCACCACCGGTCCTGAGCGCTGATGAGAAGGTGGGACGAGTCGGTTCGACCATGGTGGCTTGTTCCCCTTGGAGCGGTGGGCGGATACGCGAAGCGGTGCGAGTGCGCTTCGGCGCGCGTCGCGTTGACCCTATCAAAACGAGATCGGCCGGGAGGCGGTCGGCGCTGCGTTCGTTGCGCAATCGATGCATGGGCGCTCCCCGGTAGAATCGGTGACCGTGACTCCTGCTGATCTCTCCGCTTCCCTGCTCGACATCGTGACCGCCGTCGTCGAGCGTCGACGCGCGTCCGGGGATGCGACGGCCGACGTCACGATCACGATCGACGATGTGCCGCTCGAACGGCCGAAGAACCGCGATCACGGCGACTGGGCCTCCAACGTGGCGATGCGTCTCGCGAAGCGCATCGGCGCCAATCCGCGCGAGCTCGCGGCGGAGATCGCGGAGGCCGCCGCGGGAATCGACGGCGTCGCCTCAGCGGAGGTGGCCGGTCCGGGCTTCATCAACTTCCGACTCGAGGCGGCCGCCGCAGGACAGCTGGCCAAGACGATCGTCGAATCCGGCGAGCAGTACGGTCACGGTCACCTCTACGACGGTCTCACCGTCAACCTGGAGTTCGTGTCCGCGAACCCGACCGGGCCCATCCACATGGGCGGTGTCCGCTGGGCCGCTGTCGGTGACAGCCTCGCGCGCGTTCTCGCCGCGGAGGGCGCGGAGGTCACCCGCGAGTACTACTTCAACGATCACGGTTCGCAGATCGATCGGTTCGCCCGCAGCCTGCTCGCCGCCTATCTCGGCGAGCCGACGCCGGAGGACGGCTATGGGGGCGCGTACATCGGCGAGATCGCCGATCAGGTGGTGGCGGAGTACGACGGCGACGTCGCCGCGCTGCCTCGTGAGCAGCAGCAGGAAGTGTTCCGATCGATCGGTACACAGCTGATGTTCGCCGAGATCAAGTCGAAGCTGCACAGCTTCGGCGTCGACTTCGACGTGTACTTCCACGAGGACTCGCTGCACGAGTCGGGCGCGGTCGATCGCGCGATCGAGCGCTTGCGGGAGCAGGGTCACATCTTCGAGGCGGACGGCGCGATCTGGTTGCGCACCACCACGTTCGGCGACGACCGCGACCGGGTGATCATCCGCAGCAACGGAGAGCCCGCCTACATCTCCGGCGATCTCGGGTATTACCTCGACAAACGGGAGCGCGGTTTCGAGCAGAACCTGATCATGCTGGGCGCGGACCACCACGGTTACGTCGGACGCATGATGGCGATGGTGGAGGCTTTCGGCGACGAGCCGAACGTCAACCTCCAGATCCTCATCGGCCAGATGGTCAATCTCGTCCGCGACGGTCAGCCGGTGAAGATGTCGAAGCGCGCCGGCACGATCGTCACACTCGACGATCTGGTGGATGCCGTCGGCGTCGATGCGGGCCGGTACGCCCTGGTCCGCTCGTCGAGCGACTCGCAACTCGACATCGACCTCGATCTCCTGAGCAAGCGCAGCAACGAGAACCCGGTCTATTACGTGCAGTATGCGCATGCCCGCACCCGTTCCGTGGAGGCGAACGCAGCTGCAGCCGGGGTCGAACGCACGGCCTTCGCCCCCGAACTGCTCACCCACGAGAGCGAGTCGGCGTTGCTGGGAGGTCTGCAGGAGTTCCCTCGGGTCGTGGCCCAGGCGGCCGAACTGCGCGAGCCGCACCGTGTCGCCCGCTATCTCGAAGAGGTCGCCGGGCTCTATCACACCTGGTACGCCGCGACCCGGGTGATCCCGCTCGGAGACGAGCCGGTCACCGACCTGCATCGCACGCGCCTGTGGCTGAACGACGCGACGGGCCAGGTCATCCGCAACGGTCTCGGTCTGCTCGGCGTGTCCGCGCCGGATCGTATGTGAGGCGGTCCGATGAGCGACGCACAGCGCACCGAGACCGTTCCGCCCGCTGAGCCGAGGAGTTCGGCGACCACGAAGCCGCGTGCCGAACGGCGGGGCCTCCGCATCCTTCTGTGGATCCTCATCCCCATCGTCGCGCTCGTCGTCGTCTTCTTCGTGGCCGATGCTCTCGTACGGTCGTACGCCGAGGGTCGCGTCGCCTCGGAGATCGAGAAGAACCTGCCCGACAACGTGGACGGCGACGTGTCGGTGCACATCGGTGGAGTGTCGGTCATCCAGCAGTATCTGAGCGGCTCCTTCGACCGGGTCGAGCTGGATGCGGCGAAGCTCACCGTTCAGAACGTGCCGATCAGCGCATCCATCGTGGCGACCGGTGTGCCCGCCGACTTCACGAAGGCCGTCTCGACGATCCATGGGACCCTCGGCATCTCGCAGACAGCCCTGAACGAACTCGTCAAAGTCCCGGGGGTGACGGGTGATCTCACCCTCGGACGCGGGACCGTCGGCTACAACGGCACCGCCGATCTGCTCGGTCTGCCGATCGGCTACCAGCTGAAGGTGCGACCGGAGGCGGCGGGGAAGACGGTACTGCTGCAGCCGGTCGACGCGACCGTCACCACGGGTGCGGGAAATCTCGATCTCTCGACTCTGGTCAACGCTCTCGTCGATCGCGGCCCGCTCCCCGTGTGCGTCGCGCAGTATCTTCCGAAGGGCGTCGGGGTGAACCGCATCGCCGTGACTCCGGGCCACGCCACGGTGGAGCTGGATGCGGCCGACATGGTGCTCGACGAGGCGACGCTGCGCAGCAAGGGCAGCTGCTGAGTCCGCTGTCGTAACACTGTCGGAGGCTCCCAGCGAACCTCGGTAGGATCGCGGTACCGCGTGGTCACCGCGCGCGAAGATTTCTCTGTCGGCTTCAGGGGCCAATCCGGGTCCGCTCGCCTCGAGAGACCCCCACTCGTTCCGTCCCGTGAGGTTTTCCCTGTGGCTCATCATCCAACCGGCGGCAATCCGCTCGCACCGGAGTGGCTGTCCGTTCCCGACGACGCCAATGCGTTGGTTCCCGGCCTCTGGTCGCGCACCGTGTCTCGCGACGACGGCGAGCTGACCGTCGGCGGAGTGCGTGCCTCCGAGCTCGCAGCACGCTACGGCACTCCTCTTTATGTGGTCGACGAGACGGATGCGCGTTCCCGGGCCATCGAGGTCCGTTCCGCGTTCGTCCAGGCTTTCGAACGCGTCGGGTCGAGCGCCGAGGTCTACTACGCGGGCAAGGCGTTCCTCAGCATCGAGGTCGCACGCTGGATGACCGATGCCGGTCTCGGGATCGATGTCTGCAGCGGAGGCGAGCTGGCCGTTGCCCTGGCGGCCGGTGTGCCCGCAGCGCGGATGGGCTTCCACGGCAACAACAAGTCGCTCGCCGAGATCGATCGTGCGGTCTCCGTCGGCATCGGCACGATCGTGCTGGACAGCGTCCAGGAGATCGAGCGCGTCGCCGCGGCGGCGGAACGCCACGACCGGGTGCAGCGCGTGCGACTGCGCGTCAACAGCGGTGTGCACGCGCACACCCACGCTTTCCTGGCGACGGCTCACGAGGATCAGAAGTTCGGCATCGCACTCGCGGACGCACCGGATGCGGTCGCCCGCATCCGTGAGCACGCCGGCCTCGACTTCCTCGGGCTGCACTGCCACATCGGCTCGCAGATCTTCGGGGCCGACGGCTTCGCCGAGTCGGCCTCGCGGCTGCTCGCCGTGCACAAGCAGCTTCTCGACGGCGGTGACGTACCGCAGCTGAACCTGGGCGGCGGATTCGGCATCGCCTACACGTCGGCCGACGATCCGTCCCCGATCGGGGAGCTCGCGACGCGGATCGCGGAGACCGTGGCCGCCGGCTGCGCCGAGCTGGGCATCCCGGTGCCCGTCGTCGCCTTCGAGCCGGGCCGTACGATCATCGGCACCGCCGGGCTCACGCTGTACTCGGCGGGTACGACGAAAGACGTACAGGTCGGCGCGTTCGACGACGGCGAGACGGCCGTGCGCCGCTACGTGAGCGTCGACGGCGGCATGAGCGACAACGCGCGTCCTGCCCTCTACGGTGCCGACTACTCGGTCCGCATCGCCGGCCGGGTGACGGATGCTCCGCCGGTGCTCGTGCGGATCGCCGGCAAGCACTGCGAGAGCGGCGACATCGTGGTCGACGCCGACTATCTGCCCGGTGACGTCGTTCCCGGCGATCTTCTCGCCGTCGCCGCCACCGGAGCGTACTGCTGGTCGCTGGCGAGCAACTACAACTACGTCGGGCGTCCCGCCGTCGTCGCCGTCCGCGACGGTTCATCCCGCGTTATCGTGCGCGGCGAGACGGAGGCCGATCTGCTCGCCCGCGACGCCCTCTACGATCCGCCGAGCACGGCATCGAGCGGAACGCCCGCCGCATCCGGAACAGCCGTCGACGACGAAGGAGCCCGAGCATGATCGAGTACCGCAACCTGCGCGTAGCGCTTCTGGGCGCCGGTTCCGTCGGCTCGCAGGTGGCGCGTCTGCTGCTCGAACAGGGCGACGAGCTCGCATCCCGGGTCGGCGCGAGTCTCGAACTGGTCGGCATCGCGGTGCGAGACGTCGACGCCGCCCGTGACGTCGAGCTGCCGCGCGAGCTCTACACGACCGACGCGTCGTCGCTCATCCTCGGCGCCGACATCGTGGTGGAGCTCATGGGCGGCATCGAGCCGGCGCGCGGCTACGTGCTGCAGGCACTCAACTCCGGCGCCGATGTCATCACGGCGAACAAGGCACTGCTCGCCACCCACGGTCCGGAGCTGTTCGAAGCGGCGGAGCAGGTCGGCGCTCAGCTTTACTACGAGGCCGCGGTCGGTGGCGCGATCCCGATCATCCGTCCGCTGCGTGACAGCCTCGCCGGCGACAGGGTCAACCGCATCCTCGGCATCGTGAACGGAACGACCAACTTCGTGCTCGACCGCATGGACGTGAACGGGGAGTCGCTCGAAGACGCGCTCGCGACGGCGACGGAACGCGGCTACGCCGAAGCGGATCCCACGGCGGACATCGGCGGCTACGACGCTGCGCAGAAGGCGGCGATCCTCGCGAGCCTGGCCTTCCACACGACGGTGCCGCTCGAATCCGTGTACCGGGAGGGCATCACCGGCGTCAGCAGCGTGCAGGTCGACGCCGCGCGAGAGGCCGGCATGGTCATCAAGCTGCTCGCCATCTGCGAACGGCTCACCGACAGCGAGACCGGCGTCGAAGGCGTCTCGGCGCGCGTCTATCCGGCGCTCATCCGCCGGGACCACCCGCTGGCCGCGGTTCACGGCGCTCACAACGCGGTGTTCGTGCAGTCGGCGGCCGCCGGCGATCTCATGTTCTACGGAGCAGGAGCCGGGGGAGTGGAGACCGCGTCCGCTGTTCTCGGCGACCTCGTCTCGGCCGCGCGTCGCCACGTCGTCGGCGGTCCCGGTGTGGCGGAGTCCACTCACGCGCAGCTGCCCGTCCTCGATGTCGGTCGGGTCATCACGCGGTACCAGATCACCCTCGACGTGGCCGACCAGCCCGGCGTTCTCGCGGCGGTCGCCCGCACGCTCAGCGACGGCGGCGTGAGCGTCGAGACCGTGCAGCAGTCGGTCGCCACCCGCACAGGGGTGCTCACCCTCTCCGCCGCGACGTCGCCTGCGAGCACGCCGTCGGTTCCTCCCCTGGCGGCCCCCACCGCTACCCTTGTCATCGGCACCCATGAAGCGACGGAGGCCGCTCTGGCGGCTACCGTCGCATCCCTGGCCGCCAGCGATGTGGTGACAGCCATCTCATCCGTACTCCGAGTCGAAGGATCGTAATGCCCGAAAAGCCGAACAGTCGTCAGTGGCGCGGTGTGCTGCGTGAATACGCGGACCGTCTCAACATCAGCGACGCGACGCCGATCGTCACGCTCGGCGAAGGCGGAACACCCCTTCTGCCCGCACCCGCGCTCTCCGCACGGACGGGCGCCAACGTGTTCGTCAAGTACGAGGGCATGAACCCGACCGGCTCGTTCAAAGACCGCGGCATGACCATGGCCATCTCGAAGGCGGTGGAACACGGCGCCAAAGCGGTGATCTGCGCGTCGACGGGAAACACCTCGGCGTCGGCAGCCGCCTATGCGACCCACGCCGGCATCCAGGCGGTCGTTCTCGTACCCGAGGGCAAGATCGCGATGGGCAAGCTCAGCCAGGCGATCGCCCACAATGCGCAGCTGCTCCAGGTGCAGGGCAACTTCGACGACTGCCTCGAGATCGCTCGCGATCTCGCCACGCACTACCCCGTGCACCTGGTGAACTCGGTGAACCCTGATCGGATCGAAGGGCAGAAGACCGCCGCGTTCGAGGTCGTCGAGGTGCTCGGTGACGCTCCCGACTTCCACATCGTGCCCGTCGGCAACGCGGGCAACTACACGGCGTACCACCGCGGATACACCGAGGAGCTCCAGCGCGGCGAGGCCACGAGACTGCCCCGGATGTTCGGATTCCAGGCAGCGGGCAGCGCCCCGATCGTGCTCGGCCACCCGGTCAAAGACCCCGACACCATCGCGTCGGCCATCCGGATCGGGAACCCCGCATCCTGGGAGCTCGCGCTGAACGCCCGCGACGACAGCGACGGCTACTTCGGCGCCATCGACGACGCGGCGATCCTGGCGGCTCAGCGCATCCTGTCGGCCGAGGTGGGGATCTTCGTCGAGCCCGCCTCCGCGATCAGCGTCGCCGGCCTGCTCGAACGCTCCGCAGCAGGGGTCATCCCCGCGGGCGCCACCGTGGTTCTGACCGTCACCGGCCACGGTCTCAAAGACCCCCAGTGGGCGCTCCGCACCGCGGACGGCTCGGATGTGCAGCCCACGGTCGTTCCGGTGGACACCACGGCGATCGCGGACGTCCTCGGACTCTCGGCCGAGACGACCGACGCCGCCACCGTCGACGCCGCCACCGCCGGAGCTCCCGCGTGACGTTCTCGACCGACGATCTGCGCGGTCGCGCGGTCGCGGTCAAGGTACCGGCGACGAGCGCCAACCTCGGTCCGGGATTCGACACACTCGGACTCGCGCTGGCCCAGTACGACGACCTGCGCGTGTCCGTCCGCGACGAGCCCGGCGCAACGGTCGAGGTCATCGGCGTCGGTGAGGGAGAAGTGCCGACGGATGAGACCAATCTGGTCGTGCGTGCGATCGCCCACACGTTCGAGGCCGTCGGTCACCCGCTTCCCGGACTCGATCTCGTCGCCAGGAACTCCATCCCCCACGGTCGGGGCATGGGGTCGTCGGGTGCGGCGATCGTCTCGGGCATCATGGCGGCAAAAGGCCTGCTCGAGGGGATCGTCGAGATCGACGCCCAAGGACTCCTGGCGCTCGCGAACGACATGGAAGGCCACCCCGACAATGTGGCCCCCGCACTCTTCGGCGGCCTCACGATCGCGTGGGTGACTCCCGAAGGACCGCGTTTCAAGAAGCTGATCGTGCACCGCGGCGTCTCGCCGCTGGTGCTCGTGCCCGAGCACGTGATGTCCACCGCGCTCGCGCGCAGCCTTCAGCCGCAGTCCGTGCCGCATGAGGACGCGGTCTTCAACGTCTCACGGTCCGCGCTGCTCGTCGCCGCTCTCATCCAGAGCCCTGAGCTGCTGCACGCCGCCACCGAGGACAAGCTCCACCAGAGCTACCGGGCGTCGGCCATGCCGGAGACCGACCGTCTCATCACGCTCCTGCGGGACAACGGCTTCGCCGCCGTCGTGTCGGGCGCAGGACCGTCGATCCTCGTGCTCTGCAGCGATCCCAGCCAGCGACTGGCTGCCGCCGAATTGGTGGCACAGAAGTCGGAGACCCGCTGGCAGCCGCTCATGCTCGCCGTCGACTTCAAAGGCGCGACCGTCACCCCGGTGGCGAAACAGTCGGACACACCCGCCGCGTAGCGTCAGGGGCGCGCCTGCAAAGGTGGTAAACTGTGCGTGCACCCGCAAGAACCGCGTCACGAGCGAATCTGTCTTCGGGTGATTTCTAGCAATCATGCCGTCATTCCTGCCTGCGTATTCGAGACCTAGTCGAATACCGACGTCGAGCGGATCAGAACGCATCGCGTCAAGCCCATCAAGCACAGGCCAGTTCATATGACGAGCGCAAACGACAGCGATAATCGCTTGTCGGGGGAAAGGAATCCTCTTCAGTGACTGATGTCAATCTCCGCGCCGGGGGCGCGGACACCCGTGAACTGACGTCCCTCAAGGTGGCCGAGCTTCAAGCTCTCGCCGCCGAGTTGGGCATCCAGGGCGCGAACAAACTTCGTAAGGGCGAGCTCGTCGAGGCTGTCGCCTCGGCCCGTGCTCAGACGGCCGACGCCGTGAGCGCGGAGGCGGAGCCCGAGGGCGCCGCCGCATCGCAGGTTCTGGTCGAGCCGCTCATCGCTGAGCCGCTGTCGGCCGAACCGCACGTCGGCGAGCCCGTACTGCCACCGGCCTTGCAGGCCGCCACCGCACCCGCGATGGCACGCAAGCGCGCGCCCCGCCGGGCCACCAGCGCCGACGCTCTTGTGCCGGCCGCGACGCACCTCAACGCCGGCTCGACCGGTGTCGAGTCGCTCATCCCCGATGTGGACGCGCTTCTCGACTCGGCGCTCGCCTCCCGTGAGTCGGCCGCGCAGAGCGGCGACACCGCGGCCGACGGCCAGGGCGCCCCGCGCGACGGCCAGAAGCAGGCGGAGAACGGCCAGCGCGGCGGACGCCGTCGCGGACGCGGCAATCAGGCCGATCAGAACGCCCAGCAGGCCGAGAACGGTCAGGGCGACAACGGTCAGTCCGATGACGTGCAGACCGGTGGCGCGCAGAACGACAGCGACGCATCCGCCGACGACGCTCGCAACGACTCGAACCGGGGCGAGCAGAACGGCGAGAACGCCGAGAACGGTCAGCGTCAGGGGCGCGGTCGCAACCGCAACCGCAACAAGAACAACGGCCAGGGCGCCGACAACCAGCAGGGCAACCAGCAGGGTCAGAACCAGCAGGGTCGCGATCGTGACGAGTCCGGCAAAGACCAGAACGGTCAGCAGAATCGCGGTCAGCAGAACCAGAACCGCAACGCCGGTCCGCAGACCGAGACGCAGCCGGACGGCGAGCGCAACGGTCGCAGCCGCTACCGTGACCGCAAGCGTCGCGGCGGAGCCACCGGCACCGACGAGTTCGAACCGGAGATCGCCGACGACGACGTGCTGATCCCCGTCGCGGGCATCCTGGATGTCCTCGACAACTACGCCTTCGTGCGCACCTCGGGCTACCTTCCGGGAACCAACGACGTGTACGTCTCCCTGGGCCAGGTCAAGAAGTACAACCTGCGCAAGGGCGACGCCGTGGTCGGCGCCATCCGCCAGCCGCGCGAGGGTGAGAACAACACCCGTCAGAAGTACAACGCGATCGTCAAGGTCGACTCCATCAACGGTCAGACGATCGAAGAGGCGGCCAGCCGCGTCGAGTTCGGCAAGCTCACCCCGCTCTACCCGCAGGAACGTCTGCGTCTCGAGACCGAGCCCACCAAGATCACCCAGCGCATCATCGACCTCGTCGCTCCGATCGGCAAGGGTCAGCGCGGTCTCATCGTCGCGCCGCCCAAGGCCGGCAAGACGATCGTGATGCAGCAGATCGCGAACGCCATCACCACCAACAACCCCGAGGTCCACCTCATGGTCGTTCTGGTCGACGAGCGTCCAGAAGAGGTCACCGACATGCAGCGCACGGTGAAGGGCGAGGTCATCGCCTCCACCTTCGACCGTCCGGCCGAAGACCACACCACGGTCGCAGAGCTCGCCATCGAGCGCGCCAAGCGACTCGTCGAGCTCGGTCACGACGTGGTCGTGCTCCTCGACTCGATCACCCGTCTGGGACGCGCGTACAACCTGGCGGCCCCGGCCTCCGGTCGCATCCTCTCGGGTGGTGTCGACGCCTCGGCGCTGTACCCGCCCAAGCGCTTCTTCGGAGCCGCCCGCAACATCGAGCACGGTGGGTCGCTCACCATCCTGGCCTCGGCTCTCGTCGAGACCGGATCCAAGATGGACGAGGTCATCTTCGAGGAGTTCAAGGGCACCGGGAACATGGAGCTCCGTCTGTCGCGTCAGCTGGCCGACAAGCGCATCTTCCCCGCGGTCGATGTGAACGCATCCGGAACCCGTCGCGAAGAAATGCTCATGGGCGCCGACGAGGTCAAGATCACCTGGAAGCTGCGTCGCGCTCTCGCGGGCCTCGACCAGCAGCAGGCACTCGAGATCGTCCTCGGACGCCTCAAGGAGACCACGAGCAACGTCGAGTTCCTGATGCAGGTGCAGAAGTCGATGCCTGCGGCTCCCGCAACCGGCCACGGAACGGCGCACTCGCACAACAACGAGCACGACCACCGCTAGCTGGATCAGTGCCCGTCGCCGCCGGAATCCCGGTCGGCGGCGGGCACTTTGCTTTGCCCAGACCGCGGACCTGACGAAAGAAGAACACGAATGTTCGAATCGGTGAACACACTGATCGCCGAGCACGACGATCTGCAGGAGCAGCTCGCAGACCCGGAGCTGCACAGCGATCCTGTGCGCTCCAAGAAGGTGAACCGCCGGTACGCCGAGCTCAGCCGTATCGTCGCCGCGTACCAGCACTGGAAGCAGCTCGAAGACGACCTCGCGGCCGCGAAGGAGCTCGCCTCGGAAGACGAAGCGTTCGCCGAGGAGGTTCCGGGACTCGAAGCCGAGCTCGCCGAGTCGGGGGAGAAGCTGCGCCGTCTGCTGATCCCGCGCGACGAGAACGACAGCCGCGACGTGATCATGGAGATCAAGATGGGCGAGGGCGGCGCCGAGTCGGCGTTGTTTGCCGCCGACCTCCTGCGCATGTACCTCCACTACGCCGAGTCGAAACGGTGGAAGACGGAGATCCTCGAGCAGACGTCGAGCGACCTCGGCGGCATCAAAGACGTGCAGCTGGCGATCAAGGGAAACTCGTCCGATCCGGCCGAAGGCGTGTGGGCGCACCTCAAGTACGAGGGCGGTGTGCACCGCGTCCAGCGGGTTCCGGCCACCGAGTCGCAGGGACGCATCCACACGTCCGCTGCCGGTGTGCTGGTCTTCCCGGAGGTCGACGAGCCCGAAGAGGTCGAGATCAGCCCGAACGACCTGAAGATCGACGTCTACCGGTCGAGCGGCCCCGGCGGTCAGTCGGTCAACACGACCGACTCGGCGGTGCGCATCACGCACCTTCCGACGGGCATCGTCGTCGCGATGCAGAACGAGAAGAGCCAGCTGCAGAACCGTGAGGCGGGGATGCGCGTGCTGCGCGCCCGCGTGCTCGCGCGCCAGCAGGAGGAGATCGATGCGGCGGCGTCCGCGGTGCGCAAGAGCCAGATCCGCACGATGGACCGTTCGGAGCGCATCCGTACGTACAACTTCCCGGAGAACCGCATCGCCGATCACCGCACCGGGTACAAGGCCTACAACCTCGACGCCGTCATGAACGGAGCCCTGGAGCCTGTGATCGAGTCGTGCATCCTCGCCGACGAAGAGGCCCGCCTCGCCGACCTAGGCACCGACTAACCGCCCCGCCCGCCCGCGGCAGCCATCGACTCCGAACTTGTGCACCCTGAAGCGCTCGGTTCGCGTGCAGAAGTTCGGAGTGGATGACTGATCGCTGGGTGGGTCAGATGTACATCGCGGGGTCGATCCAGTCGTCTCCGGCGATCTGCTCGTGGCCCGTGCGGTGGTGGGATCGGGCGGGAACGCCGGTGAGCACCGAGTCGGCCGGAGCGTCGTGCACCACGACGGCGTTCGCGCCGATGACCGTGCGCGCTCCGACCCTGATCGCCCCCAGCACCTTCGCCCCCGCTCCGACGGTCACCCCGTTCTCGATGGTGGGGTGACGTTTGCCGTGCCCGCTGCCTTTTCCGCCGAGTGTCACGCCGTGGTACAGCATCACGTCGTCGCCCACCCAGGTCGTCTCCCCGATCACGACGCCCATGCCGTGATCGATGAAGAACCGGCGGCCGATCGTGGCTCCGGGATGGATCTCGATGCCCGTGAGGAACCGGGTGAACTGGGAGAGGATGCGGGCCGGCGTCTTGAGGCCGGCCCGCCACATCCGGTGGGCCACCCGGTACGCCCACACGGCGTGCAGCCCCGAGTACGCCATCCACACTTCGAAACCGCTGCGCGCAGCGGGGTCGTGCCTGCGCGCGTTCGCGATGTCTTCGCGGATGCGGGGAAAGAACGCCATCTATCGGTTGCCGGTGTCAGTCGAGCAGGTCGGCCCAGAGCGGAGTGGAGATGTAACGCTCGCC
>Ga0256911_1000392_pt1 | contig 14198 bp, 16 predicted proteins | sample MC6MC0764MT_FD_190197 | JGI IMG/M metagenome (GOLD analysis project Ga0256911, IMG submission 190197) | Metatranscriptome of enriched soil aggregate microbial communities from Iowa State University, Ames, United States - MC6-MC0764-MT... | ecosystem: Environmental > Terrestrial > Soil >...
CTCACTTTCGCATTGCTTTCCATTTTAATGTTGGGTTATCTGGCTATTATCGGAAAAAGTATCCTCTCACCTCTACTGTTTTCTCTATTACTAGCTTTTTTGATGCTACCATTAGCTAGTTTTGTTGAGACCAAACTGCGTTTAACTCGAAGTTTTGCCACTTTGCTAACTGTGATTATAATGTTGGCGATACTTTATGGCATTGGACATTTCTTTGCAATGCAATTGAGCGAGCTTTGGAGCGATTGGCCTTTGTTGCAGAAACAGGTAACCAACTCTTTCCACGAATTACAGTACTGGATTTCGAAGACCTTTCATGTTAACATTAGTAAACAAGAAACTTATTTAGCAGATAGCGCCGAAAAAGCTTTGGCAACAAGTGCAACAGTGGTGGGCACAACGCTAATTACCCTTTCGTCGAGTTTGTTGTTCATCGCGTTTACATTGCTTTTCACATTTTTCATACTTAACTACAGAAGGTTACTCTACAAATTTTTAACCACTGTTTTTATAGAAGAGCATCGTATCAAAGTAACTGAAACAGTTAATGAAATTCAATATATTATTAAGAAATATATTACTGGATTGTTTATTCAAATGGTAATTGTAAGTGTACTGATGGTGCTTACACTTTCTATCTTAGATGTAAAATACGCGATACTTTTAGGTTTGGTAGCAGGTATTTTTAATATCATTCCCTATCTAGGCATCTCCATAGCATTGATTATTAGCGTGCTAATTACGTTTGCCACTGCTGGAGCAACGAAGGCGCTTTTTGTACTTTTCGCCTATGCTGGCGTACACACCATTGATGGTAATATTTTGATGCCGCTAATTGTAGGCTCTAAGGTTAAAATTAATGCGCTAATGGCCTTCATTGGAATAGTTGTAGGCGAAATGCTTTGGGGAATTTCTGGCATGTTCTTATGTATGCCATACCTGGCGATGTTTAAAATCATCTTCCAGAAAGTTGATGGTTTAGATTCATGGGCAATTTTATTGGGGGAAGAAGAAAAACCACATCGTAAAAAGAAAAGATTAGGTTTCTTTAAACGAAAAAAAGTAATTAAAGCTGATGAGTGATTTAAATAACCAATCATCTAAATCACCTCACATTCTTAATACCTCTGCAAATTTATTGGGTTTTTGTTTTGTAGTGCTTACTTCCAGTAAAATCACCAAAATGGATGAAGCCTCCTACATTGACGAAGGCGCAACACTAGCCATTGTTAGTTTTATGAGTAGCTGTTTACTTTCCTTTTTAGCGATTAGAAGTAAGTATCATATTCGTTCGACGAAACTAGAAAAACTGGCAGATGTTTTATTTCTTTGTGGACTAATCATTTTATTTTTAACCACCATTTTGATAGCTTTTAACGTTATTTAATTATGCCAGCCAATATCGCACCTTTAAGTTCTCCAACTCCTGATGGCGCTTTTCTACGCCTATTAAATGTACTCGATACTTTACGTACACAATGTCCTTGGGATAAAAAGCAAACCATGGAAACTTTGCGTCACCTCACTATTGAAGAAACCTACGAACTTTCTGATGCCATTTTAGAAGGCAACATGAAGGAAATTAAAAAGGAACTGGGCGATGTGATGATGCACTTGGTTTTTTATGCAAGAATTGGCAGCGAACAAAGTGAATTTAATATTACCGATGTTTTAAACGGCGTATGTGATAAATTGATTAGCAGACATCCGCATATTTATGGCGATATTGAAGTTGAAAATGAAGAACAAGTAAAGCAAAACTGGGAAAAACTGAAATTGAAAGAAGGTAATAAGTCGGTTTTGGGTGGTGTACCAACATCTCTACCTGCATTGGTAAAAGCTAGCCGTATACAAGAAAAAGCCCGCGGTGTTGGTTTTGATTGGGAAGAAAAGCAGCAAGTATGGGAAAAAGTAGAAGAAGAACTTCAAGAGTTTAAGGATGAATTTAACATTGCGGAAGGCAAAGAAATAGATGCAGAAAAGGCAGAGGGAGAATTTGGAGATTTACTTTTCTCTTTGGTAAACTACGCTCGTTTTATTGATATCAACCCAGAAAATGCATTAGAGAAAACGAATAAGAAGTTCATTAAACGTTTTCAATACTTAGAAGAAAAAGCGAAAGAAAGCGGAAAAGCTTTGCAAGATATGACGCTTGCCGAGATGGATGTATATTGGAACGAAGCAAAGAAACTTCAGTAAAGACGCATGATTATGCGTCTCAACAATAAGTTAATACTATGGAAAAACCTACTACTATTGATGAGTACATTGCTGGATTTCCGGCTGAAACGCAAAAAATTCTGCAGCAATTAAGAGAAGATTTACAGCAACTGATTCCTGATGCGAAACAGAAAATCAGCTATGCCATACCAACTTTTACCCTAAATGGAAATCTCATCCATTTTGCCGGCTACAAAAATCATATCGGGTTATATCCAGGTGGCAAGGCTGTTGAAGTTTTAGCAGAAGATCTAAAAGGTTATCATACTTCTAAGGGAACCGTTCAATTTCCTATTGATAAACCTTTACCGATGGATTTAATTAAAAAGATAGTGGATTTTTGTGTAGCACAAAACTTAGCAAAAGCGAAAAAGAAATAGTTGGCTAGTTGGTTAATTGTTGAAATTGGCCAATTGCCAACTGATCCCTATTACCTGACCACTAATTCCTAATCTTCATCAGCCCAAAAACTACCTATTAAATCATCTGTGTCACGTCGGTCTTTCTTGGTCGGCCTGCCCGCCCCCCTATCTCTTTTTAAGGTTGGTGCATGAAATACCGATTTAAAAGCATGAGTTTCTTCAACTGGTGTTAAATCCTTGTATTTAGTTACTGCAATTTTAGCATCGGTTCTGTTATAGGAAAAATCTACCACTTCTATCACCTTTCTTTCTACACCCTTACTGATCTGGTAAACGTCGCCAATTTTCACAACGGCCGAAGGTTTAACATTTTGTCCCTTCAGTTTTACCCTTCCAGCCTTGCAAGCGTCAGTTGCCAAACTTCTAGTTTTAAAAACACGAATAGCCCAAAGATATTTATCGATACGTAGTTTTTCTGCTTCTGCCATGGCATCAAAATTAAACAATATTGAGTATTTAGAGGTTAGTATTTATTAATTAGACATGAAGTTTACCTGATCTTGCAGCCTGCGCCTTAAACTTTCCACTTTTAACCTTTAACTTTTAACTTATAAACGCTTATTTTGCATAAATTTTAAAATACAATGATTGCCGAACTAAAAAAACAAATAGAAGAAGCTTGGGAAGACAGAGCTTTATTACAATACAAAGAATATTCAGAAGCTATTGAAACTGTTATTCAGAAACTTAACGCTGGCGAAATTAGAGTTGCAGAACCAATTTTAAATGGCTGGGGAATTAATGAGTGGATTAAAAAAGCGGTAATCCTTTATTTCCCCATCAAGCAAATGGGAGAAACAAAAGCTGGTCCTTTTGTTTTCCATGATAAAATGGATTTAAAAACCGATTATAAAGAAAAAGGTGTGCGTGTAGTGCCAATGGCAAGCGCACGTTATGGTGCTTTCTTGGCTCCAGGCGTAATTATGATGCCTTCTTACGTAAACATCGGTGCTTATGTAGATGAAGGTACAATGGTCGATACTTGGGCTACAGTAGGTTCATGTGCGCAAATTGGCAAACGCGTTCACTTAAGCGGTGGTGTTGGTATTGGTGGCGTTTTAGAGCCAGTGCAAGCAGCTCCTGTAATTATTGAAGATGATTGTTTCCTAGGTTCTAGAGCAATTGTGGTAGAAGGTGTACGTGTAGAAAAAGAAGCAGTACTAGGTGCAAACGTAGTATTAACGGCATCAACTAAAATTATAGATGTAACTGGCGAAACTCCGGTAGAATATAAAGGTGTAGTTCCATCGCGTTCGGTAGTAATTCCTGGTTCATACACTAAGAAATTCCCAGCTGGAGAATTTCAAGTGCCATGCGCCCTAATTATTGGTAAGCGTAAAGAATCTACAGACAAAAAGACTTCTCTTAATGATGCATTGAGAGAGAATAATGTGGCTGTTTAACAACAGTTACGAGTTTTGGGTTATGAGTTGCGAGATAAAACTTACAATTCATAACCCATAGCTTATAATAAAATCATATACCTAATCCGTAGCATATGGCGGATACTGCGCTAAAATTTCTTTTATTCCTGCGTTAATTCGCTCTTCCCTACCTTTAAAATTGTCTAAATTAAAACCATCTCCACGGCCATGCCAAACGTGCATCTTGGTTTTAGGGTCTAAAAAGTCTATCACAAATAGCCCTTCTTGGTAACGGTCAAAGCTTCTCATACCACCGCCCCAATACGGGCCCCAGCCCCAACCCCAGCCTCCACGCCATCCCCAAGGACCGCCGTAGAAACCATTATCGTAAACATCGGTACGTTCGCGTTTTACAACTGCTAAGTTGACAAACAAATCTGGCTTCGCAGCTTTCGTAAAGCCTTTAGCTTGCATCTCTACATCAACAGCAGCCATTATCCTCTTCTTATCTAAGCCATTTAACTCCAATTTTTCTAGCCCTTTTTCGTAAAAGTTATAGGTTTTATAGCTTTTAAAATCTGCGTCCTTATCAAAATCTGATGCAACGCGTAAACTGGTACAAGCAGCTAGTAGTACAGCGACTACCATAAAACTGCTAAATTTCTTAATCGAGTTCATAACATTTGTGTGTGTTGTTATACAATATCTATCAGTATAAATTTACTAATAACTTTTTGGTTTCCATATCATTTAACACATCTGGAAGTCAAATGTTAGCGCAAAAAATGTAATAAATTAGGTAGATAAGCTTAAGCAGTAATGCTTAACTTTGTCAAATGGCGATGAGAGAAGAAATCAACAAAGCATTAGAAATATTAAAAAACGGTGGCGTAATTCTATATCCTACTGATACGGTTTGGGGTTTAGGTTGTGACGCAACTAACCTTGAAGCAGTTTCGAAAGTGAATGAGATTAAAGGTCGTTCTGCGGATAAAAGTTTAATTGTATTATTAGATACAGACAACAAGTTGCAAAGTTACGTAAACGACATACCCGAGGTTGCTTACGAATTAATTGAATACGCTGAAAAACCATTGACTGTTATCTTTTCAAATGGCAAAAACTTAGCCACAAATGTGATTAATGCAGACGGAAGCGTAGGTATTAGAATACCAAGACACGACTTTTGCCAACAATTGATACAGCGTTTCCGTAAACCAATTGTATCTACTTCGGCAAATATCAGTGGTAAGCCTACACCTAAATTCTTTGATGAAATAAGTGATGAAGTTAAAGAAGCAGTGGATTACATTGTAGATTTAGAACAAGAAGACCGAACACCAAAACAACCCTCAACCATTGTAAAACTGGGTTCTGGCGGACAGTTTGAGTTTATAAGAAAATAAATTGATTTACGATTTTAGATTAACGAGTTACGATTTCCAAGTCAATTGCTCTAAGCTTTTTCTTAACTTTGCTACTTATGCAAATCAATTCACAGTCTCCTAAAGCAAAATCTCTTCTTGAGAATATCGAGGCCCCAATATTTAAAGTTTTAGCCGAAACTGCAGAAAAATCAAATACAGAAATATATGTAATTGGTGGTTTTGTACGTGATTTATATCTTAACAGGCCATCTAAAGATATTGATGTGGTGGTTTTAGGTAATGGAATTGCATTTGCCGAAAAAGTTGGCCAGCGGTTAAAAACTAATGTCGCTGTGTTTAAAAACTTTGGTACGGCAATGCTTAAAACCGCCGATTTAGAAGTCGAATTTGTTGGTGCACGGAAAGAAAGTTATAGAGCAGATTCTCGCAAGCCAATTGTAGAGAACGGCACTTTAGAAGATGACCAACTGCGCAGAGACTTCACCATCAACGCTTTGGCAATCTCATTAAACAAAGCGAATTACGGAGATGTTGTAGACCCTTTCAACGGTTTGGAAGACCTAGAAAATAAATTGATACGCACACCGTTAGATCCCATAGTTACCTTCTCTGACGACCCATTGAGAATGATGCGGGCCATCCGCTTTGCAACACAGCTGAATTTTAAAATAGACCAAGCAGCCATAGATGCGATTGCATCTCAGAAAGAACGCATTAAAATTGTTTCAAAAGAACGCATCAGCGACGAGCTAAATAAAATCATCCTTGCGAAAAAGCCATCCATTGGTTTCAATTATTTATTTGATACTGGATTGCTAGAATTGATTTTTCCACAAATGGCCAAACTGTATGGTGTAGATGTGATTAAAGGCAGAGGTCATAAAGACAATTTCTACCACACACTACAAGTTTTAGATAACATTTGCGAAACAACCGACGATTTATGGTTGCGCTGGGCTGCTATTCTTCACGACATTGCGAAACCTGCTACCAAGCGCTTTGAAGAAGGCCACGGTTGGACTTTTCATGGTCACGAAGATAAAGGTGCCCGTATGGTGCCCCAAATTTTTGCACAGCTTAAACTTCCGTTAAACGAAAAGATGAAGTTTGTACAAAAGCTGGTTTTACTCCATTTACGTCCAATTGTATTGGCGCAAGACAAAGTTACCGACTCTGCTGTGCGTCGTTTGTTGTTTGAGGCAGGGGAAGATATCGAGGCCTTGATGTTACTCTGCAACGCCGATGTAACTACAAAAAATGAGTACAAGGTAAAAAAGTATCGAAACAACTTTGAACTGGTGAAGCAGAAAATCAAAGATGTTGAAGAACGTGACCAATTACGCAATTGGCAACCTCCAATTTCGGGCAACGATATTATGCAAACCTTTGGTCTTACCGCAGGTAAAGAGGTGGGCATTTTAAAAAACGCCATAAGAGAAGCTATTTTAGAGGGAGATATAACAAATAGCTACGATGAGGCGTTTAACTATATGCTTCAAAAAGCCAACGAGTTAGGCTTAAAACAAGTATAATTAAGGTTTTATATTTAAGAACAAGATACCTTCGAACTATGGATAGCAGACCTTTTGACTTCCAGACTTCGAACTTTTTTTTTATTTTTACAGCAAAACAAAGCAGTTTATAGCACATGGCAATTTATAGATTTAAAGTTTCTTTTGAAGATTACGACGACATTAACCGCGAAATAGACATCAAGAGTAATCAAACTTTCGAAGATTTACATAGAGCCATACACCGCAGTACGGGATATAACGCCGACAAATCTTCATCATTTTACGTAAGCACCGATAATTGGATTAAAGGTGATGAAATTGCTATTCATCCAACACAACGTAAAATTGATAACGGCGTAGTCTTGATGGAAAAATCGAAACTAAGCAGCTTTATTGAAGACCCGCACCAAAAATTTTATTACATCTACAACTTTGAAAGACCTTTCGATTTCCATGTAGAATTAATTAAAATCATTTTAGATACCGACCCGAAAATTGAGTACCCTTACGTGGTAAAAAGTGTTGGTGAAGCTCCAAAAATAATTGACAAAACCAACATTGATAGCATTGTGGCTAGCAACTCATCTGCCAGCAGCGACTTTGATTTCTTAAATGAAATGGATTTCGTGCCAGAAGATACTGAAGAGCTAGAAGCAATGGGCGGCAGAGGCATCAACACGCAAGAGAAAGAGCATGACGACGAAGAGGAAGAGCAAGAAGATGAGTTTGGCGACGGCGAAGAAGATTATGGTAGTGACGAGTACGGTAACGATAAGGACGATTATTAGTCTTTAGGTTTTAAGTTGTACGTTATAAGTTTTAAGTTAAACTTACTGTTCATCATAGCGCAAACACGCAACCCATAACTCGCAACTTATATGAAGACTTTAATCGTTATAGTTGGGCCAACCGCAATTGGCAAGACTTCGTTAGCCATTGATCTAGCGAAGCATTACCAAACGGAAATTATCTCTGCAGATTCACGTCAGTTTTTTAAGGAAATGAGTATTGGCACGGCTAAACCTTCGGAAAAGGAATTAGCCGAAGCGCCGCATCATTTTATTAATTCACATAGCATTACGCAATTGTTTAGTACGGGTGATTTTGAAGTACAAGCCTTAACACTGATAGAACAGTTATTCACCAAACACGATGTTTTGGTAATGGTGGGCGGTTCTGGGCTTTATATCAATGCAATCTGCAATGGTTTAGATGACATGCCCGATATTGATTTGACCATTCGGGAAAGGCTAAACCAGCAACTTGCCAATGAAGGTATCGAACCGATAAGAAAACAACTTTCTGAACTAGACCCAGAATATTTTGCAAAAGTAGACCAGAGCAATCCCCAACGTATGATACGAGGATTGGAAGTAGTACTTTCAACAGGGCAAAAACTGAGCTCCTTTCTTACATCTAACAAAAAGGAACGTCCTTTTAACATTATCAAAATAGGTCTGAATACAGAGAGGGAAAAACTATACCATCAAATTAACCAGAGAGTGGATTTAATGATGGGGCATGGTTTAGTGGAAGAAGTGAAAGCACTCGAACCTCACAAAGAATTGAACGCTTTGAAAACGGTAGGCTATGCTGAAATATTCGATTATTTAAGTGGAAGCATTGATTTAACAACAGCCGTTGACAAGATTAACAAAATACGCGTCGCTTTGCAAAAAGGCAACTCACTTGGTTTAGAAAAGATACCGAAACTACTTGGTTTGAACCAGGTGATACCGCAAATGTTATCGCTTTCACCAAAGATCAGATCGCTTAATTAAAATACACAAACATTTATTTCTTATCATAGATCAAAAACTTTGCGCTATACATAGAGTTATCTTTGTAGCAAAGAAAGGAATATTATGGAATTAGGTATCGGAATGTTTGGCGATTTACAAATAAATGCCAAAGGCGAAGTACAATCAGCACAACAACGTTTACAAGAGATTATTGAAGAAATAAAATTGATGGATGAGGTGGGTTTGGATTTTTACGGCATTGGCGAACACCACCGCCCAGACTACGCTGTTTCTACACCTGAAATTATCTTGGCTGCGGCTGCAACAGTTACTAAAAATATTAAACTTGGAAGTGCCGTTTCTGTTTTGAGTTCATCAGATCCTGTAAGATTATACCAAAGCTTTGCTACCGTAGATTTAATTTCTAATGGTAGAGCAGAGCTAATGACAGGTCGCGGTAGCTTTATAGAATCGTTTCCATTGTTTGGCCACAACTTAGCAGATTATGATGCCTTGTTTGAAGAAAAATTAAACCTACTGGTTAAAATAAATGAACAAGAAACCATTTCTTGGAAAGGAAAATTTCGTCCAGAATTAAAGGAACAACAAATATTACCAAGAGCGGTAAATAACCACTTAAATATTTGGGTTGCGGTTGGTGGCACACCAGCATCTGTAGTAAGAGCTGGCAAGTTAGGTCTGCCTGTTATGTTTGCAATTATCGGTGGCAATCCTGAACAATTCCAACCTCTGTTTGATTATTACAAACAAGCGTACGAAGATGCAGGACACGACATGAATAACTTTAAAGTTGGCGTACATATGCACGCTTTCTTCGGAGAAGACAGTCAGGCTACAGCAGATTACTACTACCCTGTTTATTCTGCACAGATGGACAGAATTGGAAAATCGAGAGGTTGGCCGCCATTCCAGCGTGGTCAATATGATTTTGGACGCTCTAAACATGGCCACTTAATTATTGGCGATGCTAACGAAAGTGCTGAAAAAATTATCATGATGAATGAGCTATTTGGTTTAACCCGTTTTTCTGCACACATGGACGTTGGTGCTCCATCTCATGAGCAAATGATGAAATCTATCGAAATTTTTGGCGAGAAGATTGCGCCACAAGTGAGAAAAGCATTAAACAAATAATCATTAACAGGTTAGGGTGACTAAAAACGAGCATCCTGTCATTCTGAGCATAGCGAAGAATCTATTTTCAATTATCTAAATAGATACCTCGTGCCTCGGAATGACAAAAATTTAGAGTCTTATTCTATGTTGCTAATAACGTCCAATTTCTAGCTTATTCGAATTATCTATACCTTTACGCCATGACTAATAATTGCGTAATTATTACCGGAGCAGCTTTTGGCTTGCTAGCCATTATTCTTGGAGCTTTTGGCGCACATGCTTTAAAAAAGATTTTATCGGCAGATAAATTGGCTTCATTTGAAGTTGGTGTGAGATACCAAACCTACAGTGCATTATTTTTAATAATTATTGGCTATAATGCAAATTTTGAAGTTAACTTATTGCAATTGACTTATTATTTGGTTACGATTGGAACAGTTCTTTTCTCTTTTAGCATTTACTTTCTATCACTTTCCGAATATTTAAAAAAGAACTTTAAATTTCTTGGCCCAATTACACCACTTGGCGGTTTATTGATGATTTTAGGCTGGGGCTGTTTGTTGCTTTCGGCGGTTTAAAACACTAAATTTCCAAACTAAACCCGATTGCAGCGAAAATACTTTTTGCCGCGTCATTTCGACGAGGAACGAGGAGAAATCTAACTATATGCCAACTGACTGCTAGATTTCTCTCTGCGTTCGAAATGACGGATTAAGAAGACAAAAAGATTATAGCGAAAAGCGGGGCTACCGAAAATAGTAGCAACGACACTGCTTTTCAAAATAAAAAATGATATTTTAATTAGGAAAAATTAATTGGAAACCAATGGCAGAACTAACCTCTTTAGAAATTTCGCTAATTATAGGGCTTATTCTATTAAAGATTACAATCGCGTTAATTATAATATTGGTCAAAAATAGAAAGTCAAAAAGCTAAGAAATACCTTACAACGCAGACTTCACCAAGTAAGGTAATATCTCTTTTTGGAAAGTCACGAAGTTCTTACGCACATCAGAATCGCTTACCGAAGTAAAAGCGAAAGAGAATACGATACTTTTACTCGCTTTTAGCAAAAATGCCAAGCCACCGCGTTTAGCTGGGTTATTTTTAAAATGATCGAGTTCTAAGTAAGCTGATAATAAAAGCGCCTCTAACTGGTCGGAAAGATGCTTTAGAAATTCTTGTGAATTGGCGTTTTCGCGAACAAAATCCCAACCGATAAACTCGTTGCAAACCGTAAATGATAAGCGACAGGTTTTCATTACCAATGCTTTTAAATGTTCTTCTTCATTGGCAAACTGAACTTTATTAGCCAAAATTCCGTGAAGATTTACATCAAGGTAATCCATCAAAATAAAATCTAGTATTTGCTCTTTGCTTTCGAAATACTTATAGATCGTAGCCTTAGCTATACGAGCCTTTTTTGCTATTTCGTTTACACTGGTTTTGTGATAACCGTATTTTCTAAACAGCTCTTTTGCAGCCCTAAGGATACTTTCTTTTATTTTTTCTGGTTCCATTAATTTCTTACTGATATCGTATTTCCGGAAATAACTACGCTATATCTTTTTAAGGATACTTTTGCCGGATGCTTTTGAGGACTGCCATCGAGCAATGAAAATTTACCTCCAGAACATGGATCTGTAGCCGTAAACCCGCTATCATCTGGCTCCACAGCGCAGGCTTTTTCAGGGTTTACAGTACTGCACCGATCAAATGCAATAAAGCCATTTGGCGTTCTGATAATCATTAAACCTGCTACCCCTTTATTTGGAACGAGCAAAATGTTATTTTTGGCACTAATTCCAAACTCTACCAAAGTTACATTGTGATTTACTGGATAATCGGGGATAAAATTTTCCTCTTTTCCGCAAGACGCAAAAAGCAAAAACATTACCACTATACCGAGTATCTTCCTCATTTTATATCGTTGCTGATTGATATTGTTTTAAGAAACGCACATCGTTCTCAGAGAACAAACGTAAATCTTTAATCTCGAACTTAAGGTTAGCAATACGCTCAATACCCATTCCAAAAGCAAAACCACTGTATTTTTTACTATCGATACCGCAGTTTTCTAACACATTAGGATCTACCATTCCGCAACCCAAAATTTCTACCCAACCACTACCTTTGCACATCTGGCAACCGGCACCTTTACAGATACTACAAGAAATATCCATTTCTGCAGAAGGCTCTGTGAATGGAAAATATGAAGGACGGAAGCGTACTTTGGTACCTTCGCCGTATAATTCTTGAACGAAATAGAACAGGGTTTGCTTTAAATCTGCAAATGAAACTTTTTCGTCTACGTACAAACCTTCTACTTGATGGAAAAAGCAATGTGCTCTCGCAGAAATTGCCTCATTACGGTAAACACGACCTGGCATTAAAGCTCTGAAAGGTGGCTGACCAGCTTCCATCATACGTACTTGTACCGAAGAGGTATGTGTACGCAAGGCGATATCGCCATTTTCTCCACCTTTTTTGATGAAGAAAGTATCTTGCATATCTCTAGCTGGATGTTCTTCTGGAAAGTTTAAGGCAGAGAAGTTGTGCCAATCGTCTTCAATTTCTGGACCTTCGGCAACGCTAAAACCAAGCTTGTTGAAGATTTCGATAATTTCTCTACGTACAATAGCCAAAGGGTGACGCGTACCAATCTCAAAACCTTCCCCGGGAAGTGTAAGATCTAATTGATTGCTTTCTGAAGTATCTTGCGAAGCCGAAATAGTTTCATTTAAAGTTTGGTACTTAGCTTCTGCCAATTGCTTAAATTGGTTAAGCACTTTACCCAAAGTTCTTTTTTTCTTCAGGAGATACAGCTTTAAATTCATCAAAAATATCTTTAATGATACCTTTGGTACCTAAAAAACGAATTCTGAATTGTTCCAGTTCTGCTGCGTTAGTGGTAGAAAACGCATTAATTTCTTCTGTATACTGCGTTATTTGGTCTTGTAACATGCGTCAAATATACAGGATTTAATCCTATTTTTTTGTCAAAGTGAGTTCAAAAACTCGCATGGTAATAGAATAAATACGCAAAATGAACCGAAAGTGTGTTTTGGTTACGAAGATTTCATTCTTGTGTATATTTACAAATTGGCATTTAAGTAAGCCAACAGCTCTACAAATACCAATTGAATGCTGCCCGCAGTAGTAAAACTATGGTCGGCCCCTGGTATTTGAACAAATTTATTTGGCACAGCGAGTTGATTTAACTTGTTGGTAAAGGCATCGAAAGTGGGTCTATCCTGTTTCGGTAATCCCTCAACCACGTTATTCTGAGGAAAAATATTTAAAGTTGGTATTTTTTGGGCTGAATTAGCTGCGTACAACGGACTTATAGCTCTATAGTATTGCTCGTTAGCAACACTTACTTCGTATCCAGTATACCTGTAGCCTAATTCTAAAACTTGAGATGGTAAAGCGCTAAAACCCGGAATATCTGTAGAGGTTTGATCCAAAGCTCCCGCCAAATTTGCGACCACTTTTACCTTACCTGTATTTTTATTTCCGTAGCTGTACAAAAGACTTAAAGTTGCACCAGCACTATGGCCAACGACTGCAATTTTACTTTTGCTAATTTGCCACTCGTCTGCATGAGCAATAGTGAAGTCAACAGCTGCACTTACATCATCTACCTGATTTTGAATTAATACTTCACTACGTTTATGAATTTGCAAATTGCTACCATCTACTAAACGGTAGTTGATGTTCACCACAGCAAAATTCCGTTTCACCAATTCTGCTACTATAGCGGTGTAATCACTTTTATCGCCACCAATGAAACTGCCACCATGTATAAAAACGACAACTTTCGTTTCTGCAGTTCTGTTAGCCGGCAAATAAACATCCATATTTTGTAGGTTGTTGCTTGCGTAACTAACGTTTAGAATCGTTTTAGCCTCAAGCGATTGCTCTTTAGTAGATTTCTTACATGAGGTAATTGTTATCGATAAAATCAAAACACAAATGGTTTGTAGGAGAGTTTTCATTTTTAATAATTATCTACTGTCAACAAAAAGACAGACTGAGTTCTAAGCATATTCACCATAAAAATAGTAGACAGCTATGTCGCAGAGCTTTTTTTTATTATGTCAAAACTACTTACAATTACGTCATCTTCTTTAATATTACATAAAATAAAGTAAAACAATTAGCAATCTAAAAAGAAAACATCCTATTTTTTATTTTATAAAATAAGCCAGCTAACAAATGTAGCATCAAAAAATAGATCAATTTTTGACATATAAAATTCCTTGCAGCGAATCGTATTTTGTTAGTCCAAAACCTCGTTTTGCGTGATCTGATAAGATGATTATTTTAGCATTTGGCCGTCTATCCAAAATAGTTTTAACAACTTCAATCCCCACACTATCAGCATATTTTAAATTTTCTTTAAATGATA
>Ga0256911_1000393_pt1 | contig 14172 bp, 11 predicted proteins | sample MC6MC0764MT_FD_190197 | JGI IMG/M metagenome (GOLD analysis project Ga0256911, IMG submission 190197) | Metatranscriptome of enriched soil aggregate microbial communities from Iowa State University, Ames, United States - MC6-MC0764-MT... | ecosystem: Environmental > Terrestrial > Soil >...
CGAGCTAATCAAATCGGCAATACCTCCCGAACCATTTTGTCCTTTTAACATATCAATAATTGAACTTGAAGCTGCCTGAATTACTTGCTCATTTTTTTCGTTTGGCACTTGAGGATTATCAATCACCAATTCTTGGGAATTATCCCGAACTAACTGTTCTAAATTTTCTAACATAGGTATATGATTTAATCAAACAAGATAGTTCATTTTCGCCACAGATACACAAATTTTAAAATCAAAACCAAGATCTGGAACTCTGTGCCTTTATTTAATTAGCATTTAACCTACAGATTTGTATTTTTACGAAATACAAAATATCAATATTATGTTGCCAAAAATAAATTTTACTACAACAAAGGCTTACCAATACCTTGCCGACCATTATATCAATATCAACCAAACAGATATTAAATCGCTTTTTGCAGCAGACCCAGAGCGTTTCAGCAAGTTTTCAATTTTATTTGAGGATATTCTTTTTGATTATTCCAAAAACAGAATTAACGATGAAACAATGGCGTTGTTAACGCAATTAGCTAAAGAATGTAAGCTAGACGAAGCAATTAAGGCGATGTATAGCGGCGAGAAAATCAACGAAACGGAAAGTAGAGAGGTACTCCACATCGCTTTACGTAACCAAAGTAACTCGCCTATTTTAGTAGATGGCAAGGATGTAATGCCTGAAGTAAATGCCGTTTTGGCGAAGATGGACAAATTTAGCAATGCGATTATTTCTGGAGAATGGAAAGGCTACACTGGCAAAGAAATTACCGATGTAGTAAATATTGGCATCGGTGGTTCTGATTTAGGTCCTGTGATGGTTACCGAAGCTTTAAAACACTACAAAACGAGGTTAAATCTGCACTTTGTTTCTAATGTAGATGGTACGCACATTGCCGAAACTTTGAAAGCAGTAAACCCAGAAACTACGTTATTTTTAGTGGCCTCTAAAACTTTTACCACTCAAGAAACCATGAGCAACGCCAACACAGCTAGAAGTTGGTTTTTAGAGAAAGGTGCAGCAGAAACAGATATCGCTAAACATTTCGCAGCTTTATCTACCAATGCTAAAGATGTAGCCGCTTTTGGTATCGACACCGATAACATGTTCGAGTTTTGGGATTGGGTCGGCGGTCGTTACTCTTTATGGAGCGCTATCGGTTTATCTATTTCACTAGGTATAGGTTTTGATAACTTCAAGCAATTATTAGCTGGTGCTCACGCTACCGACAAGCATTTCGCAGAAACTCCTTTTGAGCAAAACGTACCTGTTATTTTAGGTTTGCTAGGCATTTGGTATATCAATTTCTTTGGTGCCGAAACACAAGCAATTTTACCTTACGATCAATATTTACATCGCTTTGCAGCTTATTTCCAACAGGGAGATATGGAGAGCAACGGAAAATATGTAGACCGCAATGGCGATGTGGTAATGTACGAAACTGGTCCAGTAATTTGGGGCGAGCCGGGCACCAACGGCCAGCATGCTTTTTATCAATTGATACATCAAGGGACTAAATTAATTCCTTCAGATTTTATTGCTCCAGCACAAAGTTTAAACCCAATTGGCGAACATCACCCTGTGTTGTTGTCTAATTTCTTTGCACAAACCGAAGCCTTAATGAATGGTAAAGACGAAGAGGAAGTAGTGGCAGAGTTAACCAAAGCTGGAAAATCACATGATGAAATAGCAAAATTAGCTCCATTTAAAGTTTTTGAAGGCAATCGCCCTACTAATTCTATTTTACTGAAAAAGGTTACGCCTTTTAGTTTGGGTAGTTTAATTGCGGTTTACGAACACAAGATTTTTGTTCAAGGCATTATCTGGAATATCTTCAGTTTCGACCAGTGGGGCGTAGAATTAGGAAAGCAATTGGCACAGAAAATACAACCAGAATTAAAAGATAGTACGGCTATAACTTCTCATGATTCTTCAACTAACGGATTGATTAATCAGTATAAAGACTGGAGGTAAATCCTTAGCTCCCAACTAACACTGTGTCAGGCTGAGCTTGTCGAATGCTTTCTTTTAATTAATGGGCTTCGACAAGCTCAGCCTGACACACATAGAAAGTTCATAAGGTGTTAAAGAAACTTTTATGGATTTCATTCGTTTTTAACATCATAGCTATAAATTAACTAAAATAGCAACACGATGAATCGTTTAAAAACATTATTCGCCAGCGCATTAACCTTAGTTTCGGTTAATGTCATTGCGCAAACAGATAAAGCGACCACAGCAAAAATTGTGGAAGCCAAAACTTATACCTTCGTAGCTAGAAGTGCTACGCCTTTAAATGTTCAAGACATTAGCGCTATAATGAGCCGTATGCCAGGTGGTTTACAGGGTGGTGGGGCCATTAATCTTAACGAAACTTATTACGAAGTAAAAGTTACGCCAGACAGCGTTATCGCATTTTTACCTTACTACGGGAGGTCTTTTACCGCACCAATTAACCAAAATGAGGGTGGCGTAAAATTCAACTCTAAAAAGTTTGATTATAAAGGTAAAAAAGGTAGAAAAAGAGGCTGGGATATTGTGATAGACACGAAAGATGCCAATGAAAATTACCGTTTGGCTTTAAATATAGGTGATGAAGGTTATGCAACTTTGTCTTTAAACAGCAACAGCAAACAAAGCATTACGTACCAAGGTTATTTGAAGGAAAACGAAGAGAAAAAAAAATAGAAAAATTCATTTATCACCCCAACGAAAAATTATTTATAGAAGTCACTTAAGCCTTAAGTGGCTTCTTTCTTTTAAAAGAGCAAAGACTCTTTCTGCCTTTGGCATCTCTTGTAAAAGGGGAGAAACAAATTTTTATAAAGTTTCTACAAAACCCTTCAGCTGTAGGCAAGCACTTACTTCTCGCTCAACTTAATTTCAAATAACTTTGGCCATTTTTTACCAGTAACAAACAAACGCTTTCCAACTTCGTCATAAGCAATACCATTCAGTACGTTATTGGCAATATCGTCGTCGCTCTTGAAATAATTTTTAGGAGCTAATTTTGTAAGGTCTAGCTCAGCTTCCACCAATCCTGTTTGCGGATTGATTACTACAATTCTATTAGTGCCGTAAACATTAGCATACAATTTTCCTTCAATGTATTCCAACTCATTCAATTGTTGTACTGGCCCTTTATTATCGTAAACTTCAATAAAACGCTCTTCGGTAAAGCTTTCTGCATTTAAGAACCAAATTTTGTTGCTACCATCGCTTTTCAATAGATTCTTCCCGTTGTAAGTTAAACCCCAACCTTCTCTACTGCTTTGATAAGGAAACGTGGAGATTTCCTCAAACGTAGTTGCATCGTAAACCAATCCAACATTTTCTTCCCAGGTAAGTACAATAATCTTACTACCAACTTTAACCGAGCCTTCGCCAAAATACTGAGGTTTCAACGCTGCGGACTTAACTGCCTTGCCTGTGCTTAAGTCTACATACTTTAACTGCGATTGACCTTTTCTACCTGTACTCTCTAACAATTTTCCATCTACAAAACTTAAGCCTTGTGTATAGGCAGAAGTATCATGCGGAAATGTATTTACCAGCGTGTACTTCAGTTTTACTGGCTTTTTATCGGTAGTGACAATAATATTATTGGTAATGGTATCTATTTTATCACCACTTTTCACAATAGCAGTAAGTAGCCGATAACCTAAAGGCAAGTTTTGTGTATCTAGAGTTACAAATTCTTTTGTTGTGCTTTGTGCAAACTGTTTCCCGTCTACCAAATAGCTAATGGCTTGTATTTCTGTTTTCTCTGGAATATCAAGTTCTACTTTTACGGGCTTGCCACTATTAAAGCTTTCGCCCTGCAAGGGGTTTTTGAATGTGATATAACTGCCAACCTTGTTGTTACAAGCAAATTGAAATAAGATAGTACACAATAATAAGAGAGCGGGAATAGTTTTACGCATATGGCCAAAAAGCATCTTCTATATGATTGATTTTAAACTGTTTGTCTTTAGTAATTAACACGGCAACGATATCAAATCTTATCTCACTTTTATGATCCATAATTTCGATATACGCTTGTGCTGCCCGTTCCAATTGGCGTTGTTTAGCGGCACTCACAAAATCTTCGGGCATTCCAAAAGCTACTGAACTGCGTGTTTTAACTTCGATAAAGATAATAGTATTTGATTTAAGCGCAACAATATCAAGTTCGGCTTTGCCATACGTCCAGTTCTCGTCTAAAATCTCGTAGCCTTTTTGCGCAAGAAACTCAACTACTGCTTTCTCTCCAGCTTTACCTGTATCGTTATGAATAGCCATATCTTTAAATTATTGAATTTTGAATGAATGAATATCGACCTAAGACAAAACCATTCAAAATTCAATCATCCTATCATTAATTATTATTTTACGATTACCGAACCTAAAAACTTAGAAATGGTACGCTCTACATTTTTAACCTGCATGTAACGACCCTGCAAAATTTCTTGGTTGGCTGCATCTTTCTCGTCTTTCATTTGGTTCATCAAATCGGTAAGCATTCTATCTACTTTACGTTTTTTAAGGTGATAAAGCCCTCCTAGTACCGCAGACTTGATATTTTGAGTTTCGTCTTTAACGTAAATTTGATGTTTGTTCAGCCAGTTCTCACTTAAATTATATGGCGAAGTGCTTAGCGTAATAGCCAGTGTTGCAATTTCTTGATCCTCGCTTCTTAAAAACTGATTAATTGTAGGCAATTGGCCATTCTCAATTTCTAACCTGTAATGGTCTATTAAGCGCTTACACAAAGTATCTTCAAAAGTAACATCGTTTAAGTTTTGAATAATAAACGAACCTACATACATGTTATCCGTTTGCTCCCAAGCAGCAAGTTCATGGCCGAAAGTAAGCAACAAACGCACAATTTCTTGCTCTTGTAGAATATCGCTAACAACTTGACTGCTGCTTTCTGTCTGCTGTCCTGCTTCTTCACCACCACCTGCGTAATCTTCGGCAAAAAGATTATCGGGCGGCATATCTGGGTGCGCACTTGGACTAAAATTACTTCTAGGTGGCGCGGCAGCTTTTTTCTGTTTTGCAACTTTTATGGCATTAAGCTCGGTAAGCAACACCCGCTCTTCAATTTCAAGCAAGTGGCTACACTCGCGAATAAAAACCGAAGCTTTAATGTTATCAGGAATTTTAGCAATACTTTCTACAATATCCCTAATAATTCCAGCCCTTTTAATAGGATCTTTTCCGGCTTCCGCCAGTAAAATATTTGCTTTGTATAGAATGAAATCTTGGCGCTGCTCTTCAATGTAGGTTTTGAATGCCCCAGCTCCTACTTTGTGCATGTAAGAGTCGGGATCATCCCCATCTGGGAAAGAAACGACTTTAACGTTCAATCCTTCCTCCAAAATCATATCCAAGCCTCGCAACGAAGCTTTGATACCCGCAGGGTCACCATCGTATAAAATGGTAACATTTTGCGTAAATCGGGCAATCAGCTTTATTTGTTCTACAGTTAACGACGTTCCCGAAGAAGCAACTACGTTTTCGATATAAGCTTGATGCACTGCCAAAACATCGGCGTAGCCTTCAACCAGATAACAGTTATCTTGATCGCGAATAGCTTTTTTAGCGTGGAATAAACCGTAAAGTACGTTTGACTTATGGTAAATATCGCTCTCTGGCGAGTTAACATATTTGGGTACGTTTTTATCCGTTTTTAAAGTTCTACCACCAAAACCAATTACCCTACCGGTAAAGTTATGGATGGGAAACATGACCCTGCCGCGAAACCTATCGTAAAGCTTGCCTTTATCATTTCTGATAGACAAACCAGTTTTTTCTAAATACTCCTCTGCATGACCGTTTTTACCGGCTTCTACGATTAACGCATCCCAAACATCGGGCGAATAACCTAAATTGAATTTCTTGATGATATCATCTCGAAAGCCACGCTCCTTGAAATAACTTAACCCTATTGCCCGGCCATCGTCACTGTTCCATAGCTGATCCTCGAAAAAATTGGCAGCAAATTGGGAAACAACATATAAACTTTCGCGGGCACTGTTGAGCTCAACATTCTCTTTACTTTCAACTGTTTCTTCAACTTCGATATTGTATTTGTTGGCAAGAAACTTTAGCGCTTCTGGATACGAATATTTTTCATGTTCCATTACAAAGCGCACCGAATCGCCGGCAACACCGCAACCAAAACATTTGTAAATGCCTTTATTTACAGATACGTGAAAGGAAGGAGTTTTTTCGCCATGAAAGGGACAGTTACCAATTAAGCTCGAACCACGTTTTTTAAGGTGCACAAAATCTCCAACAACTTCTTCAATTCGTGCTGTTTCCTTAATTTTCTCTATGGTTTCTGCTGTAATCATATCCCTCTAAATCCCCAAATCGGACTTCAAATTTAGCAATAAATATTGCGATTTGTGGTATATTCCCCTTAGGGCTTAGGGGCTACTTTACAAAAGGCGCCATCTGTTCTGCAACAAATTCGTTCCCCTTATCATTTAAATGTACCCGATCTCTTGTTAGAATATCTTTCTCTAAATCTTGTGGATTGTTCTTTTCTTCGTAATCTGAAAAAGCTTTCCTTAAATCGCAAAGCGGAATATTGTTCTTTTTAGCCAGTTCTCTAATTCCTTCTGCATATTTATCCAAGTCTGCATCTAGTTCATTTGCACCACCTTTTTTCTCGCCAACAACCGATGGCGTACATAATACCAACTTACTTCCGCCAGCTTGTATTTTATCTATCAATGCTTGATAAAACTTAATGTATTTTGGATAATCGGTACCTGTTCTAGAACTCTGCTTGTGCCAAACATCGTTAATGCCTACGTAAATGAAAACTAAATCGGGCTTTTTCACTAGTACATCTTCTTCTAACCTTAAATAAAGATCATACACTTTATTGCCGCCGATACCAGCACCTAACAATTCGAATTTTGTGGTATCTACACGCTTTTTAAGTACATTGATATAGCCATTGCCTTTTACCGCTGCTTGCGTAATAGAATCGCCAAAGAATATTATACGTTTTGGTTTAGGTTTCATAGCTAACAGAAAAAAAATGGCAGTAGCCAAAACTCCTAGTTTTAAAATAGATTTCATTCCTTAAACTTTAAATAATGACCATACATTGGACGCTTAAAGTTAATGGTTTTCAATGCAATGTATCAACATAGGAAATTAATTTTCTATCTTTGTTTAAATTTTAAATCACTCTGATGAAATTATTGGTTAAATCTTCATTTACCATCTTCCTGGCTCTCTTTATTGTAAACATTAGCTATGCTCAAAAGAAAAAAAGAGCACCTTATAGCGCCGTAGTAAATACGGAAGACAAGAAAATTCATGGTAAGATTACAGCCATTAACGAAACCGGTTTAGTATTGGTAGATAGGAATGAAGCTACGCAAAGCATTCCATACCAAAATATAACTCGCATTAAGGTTTTAAAAGCTCATAATGATGTTGGTTATGGCATTGTAACTGGAGCGCTGGCGGCAGGCACCATCGTAGCAGCCAATTCTGTAGATGATTCTGCGGTGGCGGTGATAGTTGGTGTGGGTGGAACCGCAGCAGTAGTAGGTTTAAGTATGGTGCTGCATGGTGTAATACATGGTCCAGAGGTTAAAATGAAAGCTAGCAGAGAAACAATCGATTATAAAACTGTTTCTGAAAAATTAACCAAATACATTGTTAACGACGCATCGTTAAGACCCTAACTAATTCGACTTTCCTAGCCTGTAATCTTTGTGAACAATTAAGAAACTTGCCCTTTCTTCCTTTTTTAAAGGATAATCCCAATTGCCTTGATAGGTAATTTTGGTAGGCAGTTTCACTTCGTCGAAGTAGCTCATTTCGATGTTCATTTGTACATCAAAATCGAAGAGCATATTACTGTATTTCATATCTACGTAACGGCCTAAGATTTCGAAGTTACGTTTATCAAAGATAGTCACCAATTCCTTAATCATCATTCCATCTTTTGTCCAATTAGAAAGGTCTGGCTTAACTGAAACTTTGAAACGGTACACAGGAATTGAATCTAAATAAGTTCCGCTGTGGAAAGCATAATCGTAATACTGACGCATGTTTGCAGTAAATATTTGCGTTTTGCTACCAATAAATGGCACACCTTTAATCGGTCTTCCTGGATTAAAAATTAATGTTTTGAGTTTGTCCTTATAACCTTCGTTACCAGATTTTTTACTTTTATCGTTACTTGGTGCAGCGTTTGGTACAAAATCGGTATTGTAAGCATTCATAAAGATATAGTCGAACATCTCGACTGTATATAACTGATACTTACCATTCTTTTTGTAGACTTTCCCATTATCCTCCTTCGCCAAGTATTCCATTTTATAGGGTCCATCGTTGTTATGCTTAATTTTGCGATAAATCTTGCCATCAACTTTGTTTTTCTTGTCATAGGTAAACACCCTATTTTCTGCAATAAAAGTATACTTTTTCATGTTGCGGAAAGCCTGATAAAAGCTAGTATCATTTACTACAGCATCAATAAAAGTTTCTACGCTTAAACGCTTAGCTTTAATGTTCACTACCGAATCCAAAGTGATAGTTTTTATCGTATCCGGATTAAAACGCGGTATTTGTTGTGCTTTTACTTGAACAAAAAACAACAATAGCAAGAAAATAAAACTAAGCCTTTTCATCAAAGAGTTTAAATAATACTTAATAAGTTTACGTGGTGGTCAATTTAACCAGTAAACGATTAACCTTTTAATTGCCCAATTGTTTCAACGCAATGTAAGCCATTAATCCGGTAGATGTTTTTAAGGCATCTTCATCTATATCGAAATTCGGCGTGTGTACAGAATGTTTAGTGTCCTTTTCTACATTACCGGTACCTAAACGATAAAAACAGGCATCGGTTACTTGAGAGTAATAAGCAAAATCTTCAGCAGCCATCCAAATATCTAAATCAACAACGTTTTCTTTACCTAAATATTCTTCGGCACAGGCTTTAGCATTGTTGGTTAATTTCTCTTCGTTTATTAAAAATGGATAACCTCTGTGAATATCAAAATGACAACTTCCTCCCATGCTTTCAGCAATCCCTTCGGCCATTTTTTTCATTAGGCGGTGTGCTTCATTTCTCCAATCTTCGTTCAAGGTTCTAAAAGTACCTTCTAATTTTACTTCATTAGGGATGATGTTAGTTGCTCCGTTAGCATTTACTTTTCCAAATGAAAGCACCGACGGTAAACGTGGATCGGCATTACGACTTACGATTTGTTGCAAGGCTACAATGATGTGAGCTGTAATTAAAACCGGGTCGATATTTTGTTGAGGCTGTGCGCCATGACCACCCTTACCGGTAACAGTTACATATAATTCATCAGTTGATGCCATGTAAATACCAGAGCGGAAACCTACGTTACCAGAGTCCATCATGGGTAAAACGTGTTGACCAACCATGGCGTTAGGCTTCGGATTTTCTAGCACACCTTCTTTAATCATGATGCTAGCACCTCCTGGCAATAATTCTTCAGCGGGCTGAAATACCAACTTTATCGTTCCAGCAAATTCATCTTTTAATTGGTTTAAGATAAAAGCTGTTCCCAAAAGTGAAGAAGTATGTACATCGTGACCACAAGCATGCATTACACCCACATTTTTAGACTTGTAGGGTTTATCGTTAGCTTCAGTTATGGGCAAAGCATCCATATCCGCACGCAAAGCGATAACTTGGTCAGAAGGTTTACCTCCAGTAATTAATCCAACTACACCGGTGTTGGCCATTTCCTGATAAGTAATGCCCCAACTCGCTAATTTTTCTTTTACAAATTTTGACGTTTCGTACTCGTGAAAAGACAACTCTGGGTTAGCGTGGATATGTTGACGAAAACCAACTACTTCATTAAAAATTTCTGCAGCTAGGTCTTGTATTTTTTGTTTCATGGTTAATTAGGTAACTGTTGATTTGTTAACTGGTTAATCGTAGCATCCATCAACAGTTCTACGATTAAACAGTTCTACGATTAAACTTTTTTATTCTAAAATTGGTGCGTTTATCTTTTCCCTAAAAATAAACAGGGTTGGATAGCTTGGCCGCAGTTCATTTAAGAACTTCTGCGCTTCCAACCTAGTCCGGTAATCGCCAACCCTGAGGTAGTAATTTGGTTCTTTATACGTGATGTAAGTATTTAATTTGGGATAAGTTGATTTGAATTGCGATTGCTGCGAGAAAACCTCACGCCTATCGGAACCGTAGTAAATCTGCACTCTATAGCCCATAGAAGAAACAATCACGGGACTGCCTGGATTAGTGGTAGTTGGTTGCACTTTATGAAGTTCAAGTCTTTTGGCTATTAAGCTATCTATCAAAGGATCTTTTACTACAATAACTTCACCTTTGGTTTGAGCAAAAGAAATTTGACAGATAATAAGGCACGAAAACAAAAATAAAACTCTCATATTTTTAGGTTGCCGCGTCATTCCGACCCAATAAATTCGGAACAAGGTCTCGGTATGACGATAAATTTAGATTTGCAAAAATCGGGATTATTGCTGTGCTATGCAAATGTTTAATGTCACATAAAAAAGCCCACGATTAAAATCGTGGGCTAGGATATCTAATTAAGACTATGCATTTGCTCCGTGGCAGTTCTTAAACTTCTTACCACTTCCGCAAGGGCAAGGTTCGTTTCTACCAACCGTAGCTTCTTTTCTTATTGGCTGTTGTGGCTGAGGCTCACGCGTATCACCTACTAAATCTAAATCAGATTGGTCGCCATACTCTTGCTTGGTTGCATTTAACTTAGGCAAAGGCTTTGGCGCAACGGCTTCTCTTACTTGCTCTGGCTCTTGTTGTACCGGAATACCACCTTTAAATAAGAAACTCACCACTTCTTTGTTTACCACACTTAGCATGCCTTTAAACAAATTGAAAGCTTCCATTTTGTAAATAATTAATGGGTCTTTTTGCTCGTAAACAGCGTTTTGTACCGACTGCTTCAACTCATCCATTTCACGTAAATGCTCTTTCCAGCTATCATCTATTAAAGCTAAGATGATGGTTTTCTCAAAAGCTTTGGTAATTTCTCTACCATTGTTTTCAATTGCTTTTTTCAGTTCTACTGGAACTTGAATTTGACGTATACCATCTGTAAATGGCACTACAATCTGCTCAATTACATCGCCTCTGTCAGCGAAAACCTCTTTTAAAACAGGCATTGCTTGGTTTACAATACCATCTGATTTACGCTCGTAGAAAGCTGTAACTTCTTCGAACAATCTATCCGTAAGGGCAGGAATTTTACCGCTGTTAAAGTCTTGTTCGGTAATCTCTGTATCAACAGAGAAATTTTTAATTACTTCTAACTTAAAGCCTTCGTAATTACTACTTTCTTTGTATTCGCTCACTACGTCTTCTGCAACATCATAAATCATGTTGTTCATATCTACATCTAAACGATCGCCAAATAATGCATTACGACGTTTTGCGTAGATTACGGTACGCTGTGAGTTCATTACGTCATCGTACTCCAATAGACGTTTACGAACACCAAAGTTATTTTCTTCTACTTTTTTCTGTGCTCTTTCGATAGAGTTGGTAATCATTGAGTGTTGGATCACCTCTCCTTCTTCGATACCCATACGTACCATGATGTTAGAGATACGCTCTGATCCGAATAAACGCATCAAGTTATCTTCTAACGATACAAAGAATTGCGAAGTACCTGGATCTCCCTGACGACCAGCACGACCACGCAACTGTCTATCTACACGACGAGACTCGTGACGTTCTGTACCAATAATTGCTAAACCACCAGCATCTTTTACACCTGGCCCTAATTTGATATCCGTACCACGACCAGCCATGTTGGTTGCAATGGTTACCTGTCCTGGCTGACCAGCTTCAGCAACGATATCAGCCTCTCTTTGGTGCATTTTCGCGTTTAACACATTGTGTTTAATACCACGAAGTTTTAGCATACGGCTCAATAGCTCAGAAATCTCTACCGAAGTTGTACCCACCAATACCGGTCTTCCAGCTTCCGTTAATTTTACAATTTCTTCTGCTACTGCATTATATTTTTCTCTTACCGTACGATAAACGTAATCTTGCTCGTCTTTTCTAGAAATTACCCTGTTGGTAGGAATTTCTACCACATCTAATTTATAGATAGACCAAAACTCGCCAGCTTCTGTAGTAGCTGTACCCGTCATACCGCAAAGTTTGTGGTACATACGGAAATAGTTTTGCAAGGTTACCGTAGCATAAGTTTGTGAAGCATCTTCAACTTTCACATTCTCTTTAGCCTCAATTGCTTGGTGCAAACCATCAGAGTAACGACGACCATCCATGATACGGCCCGTTTGCTCATCTACAATTTTAATCTTTCCTTCGTCGATGATATATTCTACATCAATCTCAAATAGAGTATAAGCTTTTAATAATTGATTGATAGAGTGGATACGTTCTGCTTTCACTGCATAATCACGCATTAAAGCATCTTTTTGCGCTATCTTATCTTCGCTGCTTTGGTTAGATTTTTCAATTTCTGCAATCTCAGTACCTACATCTGGCAAAACGAAAAAGCTTGGATCTTCACCCTGTTGGGTAATTAATTCAATACCTTTTTCGGTTAATTCTACCTGATTATTTTTTTCATCGATATAAAAATAAAGCTCTGCATCTACTTTAGGCATATTTTTAGACTGGTCTGCCATGTAGTGATTTTCTGTTTTTAGCAAAGTCTGTCTGTTACTACCTTCACTTAAAAACTTAATTAATGCTTTGTTTTTTGGCAAACCTCTGTGGGCACGCAATAAAGCTAAACCACCTTCACCTTCTTCAGTACCTACGTTTCCGCTATTAATTAGGGTTTTAGCCTGATTTAAAGCTGAAGAAACAAAAGTTTTCTGTGCATTCACCAAACGCTCAATGCGTGGTTTTAACTCGTGGAATTCGTGTTGATCGCCAAAAGGAACTGGACCCGAAATAATCAATGGTGTACGAGCATCATCAATTAATACTGAATCGACCTCATCTACCATGGCGAAGTGCAATTTACGTTGCACCAATTGTTCTGGCGTTTGCGACATATTGTCACGCAGATAATCGAAACCAAACTCATTGTTAGTTCCGTAGGTAATATCTGCTAAATAAGCTTTTCTACGCTCCTCTGAGTTTGGCTGATGTTTATCAATACAATCTACACTTAAACCATGGAACTCAAATAAAGGACCGTTCCACTCACTATCACGACGAGCAAGGTAATCGTTCACGGTTACAATATGCACACCTTGACCAGCTAATGCGTTTAAGTAAGCAGGTAGCGTACTTACTAAGGTTTTACCCTCACCAGTTGCCATCTCTGCAATTTTACCACCGTTTAGCACCATACCACCAATCAACTGTACGTCGTAGTGTACCATATTCCAAAGTACTTCTGTTCCAGAAGCATCCCAACGGTTAGCCCACAAAGCTTTGTCGCCAACAATTTTCACATTGCTTTTTCTTGTAGCAATTTCTCTATCGAATTGTGTAGCGGTTACTTCTAAAGTTTCGTTTTCGCTTAAACGGCGAGAAGTTTCTTTTACTACCGCAAACGCTTGAGGTAAAATTTGTTGCAAAACCTTTTCAAGCTCTACATTACGTTCTTTGCCTAAAGCATCAACCTCATCGTAAAGGTTGGTTTTTTCTTGTAAAGAAAGTTCTGGGCTTTCTGCCTGAGTTTTTAAATCGTTTACTTTACCATCAATAGTAGCTAAAGCTGAAGCAATGGTTTCTTTAAACGCTATGGTTTTATTTCTGAGTTCATCATTACTTAATGACGATAACTTTGCATATTCTTCGTTGATTTGAGTGACAATAGGTTGTAACACCTTAATATCTCTTTCTGATTTGCTTCCAAATATCTTGGCTAAAAATCCTAACATTTTATTGTAATTATTTTAATTGTTAAATTGTTCTGTTGTTGAATTGCTGGTTAATTATTCGACTGGTTAATCGTTTCCGATACACCAATTAGCATACTCCTAGCAATCGTAATTCGTAAATCTGAAATCGCAAACTAATTCACAACAACCAAGCCATTGCCATAAATATGACAAGTTGACTTTGTATATTGATAGTGATTACGATAAAATCGATAGCAAGACAGCTAACTAGGGACTATTGTTTCGAGGATTTTCTAGCGTAGCTGAATATCGTAATGGTTGATTTACCA